>Ga0307489_10002122_pt1 | contig 13266 bp, 13 predicted proteins | sample SB12metaG_FD_202247 | JGI IMG/M metagenome (GOLD analysis project Ga0307489, IMG submission 202247) | Sea-ice brine microbial communities from Beaufort Sea near Barrow, Alaska, United States - SB 1.2 | ecosystem: Environmental > Aquatic > Marine > Coastal | place: USA: Alaska | collected... | reverse complement strand
GCCGCAGATTTACGCTGTTTAAATCGAACGTCAAAGAACCGTGTCTGGGCATTGTGTCTTAAAGTCTGCCTCAATAGTTGTATAGCAAGAGATAAATGCTCGTTAGTGGTCAAGAAATCAATCAGGTATTTATCAAATCCGCATTAACTCTGAATTATCACAAGTTATTTAATAGAATCTGTCGTTTGAGCGGGAATCAAAGTGCAGGGATCAATCATCGCCGGCGGGCATGGGTTAAGTTAATTTCTCGGTACATTGGCTAATGCTGCAACTAAACCCTTGTGGTGTCATTTCGAGTTTGAGTTGGTTAATTTCGTAAGAGTCGGGTGACGACAGGGTTCAGTAAGCAGGTTCTAATGGTTAAATGTGCCCAAAATGTCATTTTATACAACGCTTTAATTTTTCAGATCTAATTCACGTTCCTCTTCTATAATTGTTAAAGTCAGACTGATTTCCATATCTAAAGCTTAGTAAGACCCCCATGAATCCTTCTTTTTCCAACTTATACGCGTGATGGCTATACCTAATAAAAATGCAATAAGAGAGACCGCTGCACCACGAACAAACCAATCAATTTTCGTCGAATCATTCAAATTCACATTTTCTTCACTGAGTTGGCGTTTTTCTGTGCGTAGAACTTTCTCAATGCCCTTGAGTCGATTGTTCTCATCAAGAATAGACCGCGTATTTTTGGTCACTTCTTTGACATAATCTAGCTCGTCTTCCGATATTTGCAGTGTTTCTTGTAATTGTAAGTTATCAGTTCTTTCGCTACTGAGTGCCTGTTCCAAGTCTTTTAATTCAGACTTGAGAATAATAATTTGATCTTTTTGTTCTGTATCTTTTGCTTTTAGCTTTTCTAGTTGATTTCGGGCAGAACTACCCTCTAGCAAGAAACGACTAAGCACATAGCCTGTTTTACCCTCCTCGGTCTCTACCAATGAGTACTGTGATTTTAAATCCTGTTCCAGAATCTTGACGGTCTGACCGCTTTTGAGCATTCTAATAATATTATTAGAGGTACTTGTGCCACTGCGCATAGTGACTTCAAATTCGTCAGTTATATACTTTGTAACGCCACTACTAACCTGCCAAACGCTAAGAGAACAAAAGAATAGAAGAAGAGCGAAATAATTAGTTTTGATCATTTCAATAGTTTTATCTGAGATAGCCCTATAGATTACAACTTCCACAAACTTTGTCACTAATTTATATAACCGGTAGATTTCAAGATAGTTGTCGCCTAACGTTAAAAAATACGCCGCCTCGTTTTTTAGGACTCAAATGAACTTCGGTTATCGGATCCCAGTTTCTGATTTCAGCACTCCAGCAGATCGGGTTTTTTGCCTTCGCCTGTTGATACACGTTTTCCGATTGACTAGTATTGCTTTATCTTCACGACTATGACGTCGCTGGGAATTGACTAGCTTAATTGCGTTGTGCAGGTGCTGTGTATTTTACCAATCAACAAACCCCGTCACCTAGGTTCGCGTACCTTGCAGATCAGCAAAACCATGCTCGGAGTATTCAGGTCGATATTTCAAAGTGCGAAATAAAGATTCCAAATAAGGATTGTCATTGCTCACTGAGGGACGACTATACGATGGTATAACACCCAGTCCCTGCAATGTCGCTAGCAGGCTAGCACCCTTCATTGGGCTGCCATTGTCTGGGTGCAAGATAACTTGACCAGGCGTGACTTGCTCACGCTAGCAGGTATCTGCCATCAGATCAGCTGCTAGTGCGCTTGACTCTGCTTCATACGCCTGCTGTTAAACTGTAAATGTCCATCACCAGATACAGGTAAAAGAAAAGCCCTCTTACCGCAGTCGGCAGTTAGGTGATATCGCAGCTATAGAGCTGATTAGGCGCTGTTGCGGTTAACGTTCTGGGTTTCTTAAACTGTCGAGCAGGCTTTGATCTGTGTCGATGACAGAGCTGTTTCGCGGCCTTGAGCATTCGATAAAAACCCGGCTCTGAGGCGATATAACGTCCTTCATCAGCCAGCATTGGTACAATCTTACTGGGCGACAGGCCAGCGTATTCTGGGTCATTGGCTATTTTAATCATCCGTTGACGTTCTAGCTCGGTGAGCTTGTTGGCGGGGTCGTGTTTAGCGGTTAATCGCCCGTCTTCCTTATCCAATGAATCGGCCCATCGTTAATAAGTTCTAACACTGATTGCCATTATCTCACAGGTCTTCGATTGGCTTGCCTCATCAACCAAACGTCTGTTTTCAACTGCTTTATCGTCTGGTTTACTGCTCATGTCACCGCTACCCAATTCATCCTGCCACTACTTAATATGATGCACGTAAATCCCTTTTTCACGACAAAGGTGGTTTATTTCAACATCGGATATCGAGCCACAACGAATCACCACAGCGAGCTTTTCTTTATCGCTCCAATTTTGCGGTCTCTTCTCAAAAGCCATTCCATTCACAGTAGATATCGGTTGATTTGAATCACGAACCAGCACTTGGCTCTGGATTTACAAATTCATTTGCTTAAGGTTGACTGACCAACACCGAGATACTTAGCCATTTCAGCTAGACAGATTCCTTCCCCTCGGCTAAACGCTTTTTCCACCGCTTGTAATTTAAACGCTTGATTGAATTTTGCTCGCATTCTACACCTCTAGTTAAATATTAGAGGCGACAACTATCCTTGTATCTTTCTCAGGTGACTGATTAGCTATCAGTCACCAAATAGAGCAGAGGCACCTCGGAACTATCCTTAGGTCTAGAACCTGCGTGTCAGATAGAGGCCTCTGCTCTAACTTCAGAAACCGAATGGTATCAAAGTCCCTCGTTGAATGAGGTTGTATTAACATGGTTAGTTGTGAGGTGTTTTATGGAATATGTCGGTATAGATATACCCAAAGACAAGCTAGATAGTCTGTGGTTGCGAGATCGAAAGTCAGAAAAAATTAAGACAAAAAAATACATTGTAATACGCCATCTGAGCATCGCCTACTCGGTCAGTGACTATGCGATAACACTGTTAAGGCCCCCGATGACGTTCAGGTCGTCATGGAATCAACTGGAATTTAGCATGAAGTCATAGCCGAATACCTTTTTACCAAAAGATTCAAGGTGTGTGTCATTAATCCAGCTTTTATTAGAAGCTATGCAAAAGGCATCGAGGTGAAGACCAAAACAGATAAAAAAGACAGCTTGGTTTTGGCCAAATATGGGGCAGCTGAGAATATTTCACCTTGAAAACCATAATCATAAGAAGCTAAAGGTTTTTAGATTCACCTTAAACGCTTTAGGAAAAGATATACAGCGTGAAAAAATCGTCTGGTGAAGGCCGAAATAACCACCGTACCAAAAGAAGTTACACACCATTTGAAAAATAATTAAGTATCTGGAAAAGAAAAAAAAGATGTTAAAATTATTACGACTCCTTTTCACGGAGTTGAGAATGCTATGGTGGCTTTTCAGGTTGAATATAATATATTTGGAATGTTGGTTTCGTTCGATCGTTCAAGTTATGGTTTCACTATTCGTAATAAATCCAAAATGTTTAATCCTAACTACCCCGACTCAACACCAGAGTCTGTATCATCGAATTGGAATAATGCTTTAGAGAATATTCGAAAAGAAATGAAGATATCTTTGGCCGAGCCGATACTGAAGCGAAGTTTCTTGGTAGTGAGTCACTGAGGTTAAGAGGTGTTGACCAAGTTCGTTTGAATTGCCATGACTTATTGAGTTTTGATAGCCTTAATGATTTTTACAGAAGATTTCATTTTATCCCGAAAGTGCAGGGTAATAAAGGCTCGACCGGCCATCTAGTCTTCAATTTTGGCGATAGGGATTAAAGCTGCCAAGGTACGTAAGCCCGGTAGTTCAGCTATTTGCTACTTAATCAGTGAAAGGTTTGATTCCAAACGTCAGCTATCGTTAAGACTATCTTGATATAGCCGTGATAATCACCTGCGGTTTTGTGGGTGGGGTTATATTTGGTCTAACCGAACAGCTATTTCAGAAAAGGATGGAACTAATCGTATGCTTTGGCATTAATAGTCTCAATTGATCTTCACTAGAATTGATACAATCTATTCCTAGGACCGCCTTAACCAAATAAACGGCCATTCTGCGCTTAGGCCTTGAGAAACTTTGGTTTATTAAAAATGAAAACAACTGACTCTTACTGCCTTGTAAAAACTACGCGACTACTTTGAAACAAAAGGTGTCTGTATAAAGGAGCCATCGTCGGTGATACGCCCTACCTGTAGCCAAATCCCGGGAGATTATTCATGACCTTAAACAGTATAAAAAAAACCATAAAATCAGGTTATCAGTCACTGGAAAAACAGATAATTTTGCTCATTAAAAACCCAGCCGTTAGGAAACGAATAAAAACAACTACCCAGATGGTCCGCGATTTCACTGATGAGCTGATAAAAGCAGTCACTGGTTTTATGAAGAGTGGTGATCTTAAAAAAAGGATTAGTGCGGTAATAAAGTTTATTTTTGACACTGCCACTAAACTACAAGCTGTCATAGTTCGATTTATTGAAAGTGAAAAATTTAGGGTTTACCTAAATAATTGTCGAACGAAAACTGGTTTATTTTCGGAATGGATTGTTAAAACAACGACGTTTTTTTTCAGACGCCAAACGTTGGACAAGATAGTGTCGTTGTCGGCATTAATAGGCTCGCGTTATACTTTTGATAAGTTTATTACACAGATCAAAACATACTTTGCGATCATTCTGCAAAGTATCGTTGAACACAAAAGGTTGTCGGCAGCAGTAACAGTATTGTTGCTGGTTGTCCTGATCTGGCCGGGAGAGCCAGAACAGCCCGTTCAAACAATATTTATAACACCGAAAAGAATCGATCCCACAGACAAACCAATCATGATAAATGAAATCGTACCCGATTTTGGAAAATTCGACGCAGGCCCGTCGAGGAAGGCCGCCTTCTTTGATTATTTTTCACCGTTAATTGAGAAAAGAAATGGCTCCGTTGTCAAGTCACGCCAAGCTCTATTGACTTTGCATCAAGAATTATCAGACTTGGATGATGATGAAAAACATCAAGTGCAGAGCATGGCCGCTTACTATCGAATCAATAACTTCGATATCGAAAACGATGATGATTGGCAAGAACTACTGGCGCGTGTCAATGCTATTCCGGTCTCATTGGCACTTGCACAAGCTGCCAATGAAAGTGCTTGGGGAACATCACGATTTGCGCGCGAGGCGAACAACTTTTACGGCCAATGGTGCTTTCAAAAAGGTTGTGGGCTAGTTCCAGCCAGACGCGACAAAAATAAAACACATGAAGTAGCGGCTTTTAAGTCACCTAAAGAGTCAGTAGAGAGATATATACACAACCTGAATAGTCACAATGCCTACAAGACCCTGCGCAAGATACGCAACAGACTCCGTACAGAGAACAAACTTATTACTGGCATCGAACTCGCTGAGGGCCTTCTCCATTACTCAGAGCGCGGCAAAGAATACATCAAGGAACTCCAGTCGATGATCAAATTTAATAAACTGACTCGTTTTGACTGAAAATTATAGCAATGCCACTGACGACTCTGAAGTCTTACATTGAGTCCAAAATCTGCGGTGTCCTTGAAAAAAGTCAAAACTAAACTAAATGAAAAGCCGTAAAGATTGGCACATAACCTGTCTTTTCTAGTGCCTCAGAGGACTTTGACCACCCCCAAAGCAGAGCCATCCGACCGCTGATGATTCGGCCATGCTTCTTTTTAGTTTTTTATTAAGCTAGTGAAGAAAGCAGTTTGGACCTAACCTATGCCCGATGATTAGGTGTATGTAATCAAATAGCTAGTCCAATAATGGTGTTCATAGCTAACAAACACTTTCAAGACACCCTTAGAATTAATTAATATTGAGGGTCATAAGGCGTTGTTAGGCATAGGGTTCTCAGAAAATGAAGGAGCTAAGTTCTGACTATTGGTACTCACGGGTTTACAGAACTGGGGTATAGAAGTCATCTATACGAACAATACGATAGAATTAGTAAATAGCATAATCCGCAAATTGGTAAAAATTTGTAAGGTATTTCCGAGTGATGATGAGGTGTTAAACGTCATTTATTTAGCGATTCAAGCTGTGTCTAAAAAATGGACAATGCCAATTAGAGATTGGAAACCTATGTTAAATCGTTTTGTGATTGAGTTTGAGGAATAGTTAACGCTTCCTATCTAAATCAGGCTATTACAGTTTTTTTACACCCCAGCCTGATAGAAACGGCCAAAGCTAACGGGCTAGTAACATTTGACTACATCAAGTACTTGCCGGATGACCAGCCAAAACAAATTGATTGTATAATCACCCTCTGCCCTGGCGTGTCGATTCAACATAGCTTTAAGATAACAACCATGTGTCTTTCGCCAGACGTTTACAATTATAGGGTAATTATTCTTTGTTGTTGCCAGCAGAGTGCTTCTTTAAATGGCACCTCTGTTCTTGCCTGCAGCCAAATATCCCATTAGTCTACGCGACCTTTTTCATTGAAATTTTTATATGATTGGTTTTGACTACGGCACGTCTAACTGTGCTGTCGGCGTAATGGAAAATAACAAGCCGAAGCTTTTATCTTTGGGTGATCATGGGCATTACGTTATCTCCTCTTTATATGCACCCAGTCGAGATATTATCGTTAACTGGTTACACAAACATTTGACCTTAACGGATCAAAAAATATTTTGTGAACAACGCCAACGGCAGTTACAGAGAGGACAAAATGCACTTAGGGAGCTTGAGTTAGATGGATACTCAACTGAACTATCGTTTGGTCAACAAGCTTTAGATAATTATCTGCAAGAACCTGATGAAGGCTACTACATTAAGTCACCTAAATCTTTTCTTGGTGCTAGTGGTTTGATGCCTCAGCAAATCGAATTGTTTGAAGATATTGTTGCATCGATGATGAGCAACATAAAAACACTTGCTGAAGCAACACTAGGGCGAACGATCTCTCAAACAGTGATTGGTCGACCTATTAATTTTCAGGGTTTACAAAGTGAGGAAAGCAATCGACAAGCGATAGATATATTAACCAAAGCGGCTAAACGAGTTGGTTTTATAGATGTTGACTTTCAATTTGAACCAGTGGCAGCTGGTTTTGAATATGAAGAAAGTTTAACGTCCGAAACTAAAGTGCTGGTGGTTGATATTGGCGGTGGAACAACCGACTGCTCGATGTTATTAATGGGCCCTAAACAAGCGACTCAAATTGATCGTAGGCAACATTTTCTCAGCCACAGCGGTGAACGTGTTGGCGGCAATGATTTAGATATCGCTCTGGCTCTAAAAGGATTTATGCCCAGTTTTGGTTTAAACAGTCAGCTAAAAACAGGTAGGCCTATGCCAGTACATAGTTTTTGGCAAGCAATGGCAATAAATAACATTAATGACCAAACTGAATTTTATAGCAGTGCCAATGAACGGGTTATACAGCAACTAATACGGGTTTCTAAACAACCGGCACTAATATCCCGATTGCTAACGATCCAGCAGCAAAGGCTCAGTTATCGAATGGTCAATGCGGCAGAGCAAAGCAAAATTGCCTTAACTGATAATGAACATCATCAAATTGATTTATTCGACATTGACACTGATTTGTCAATAATACTCGAGCGAAGTCATTTTTCATCTGCTTGTCAACGCGAACTGACGAGCATTGCGGGTTTAATGAAAGAGGCCATTACACAGGCCAACTGCCAACCCGATGTCGTGTTTGTTACTGGAGGAACAGCGAAATCTCCGGTAATAAATCAATTTTTGAAGCAAAAATTTGAGCAAACGCCCATTATTGTCGGCGATTACTTTGGCAGTGTTACTTCGGGTTTAGCTCGATGGGCCAATCGAATTTATAGCTAATGATTGGCTTTTACCTCACCAATATAGGCTAAGTTTCCGATGCACTGCTCTGGCGTAAAATACCACGATATATTTCATCGTCACCAATAATGCCGGTGAATTTACCGTTGTCGACTAATAAAACGGGCGCGCCCGTGTGGTATCTAGCCTCAATATTCCAACGCATTTTTAAGTTGATGGGCGCAGACAAGATGACATTCGGTTTCATTTTTTCAAAATCTGTGGTTTCATCACAGTGAAGGATTTCAATTGGTTGTCCATCGACAGTCGCACTAACGAGCATGCCCTCAGCATCGACTTTTACCTTATAACGACTTTGGCTATCGAGTAGGATATTACCGTTGTCATCGTGAGGTAAATTATCGACGGGCGCCATAAATGAACTGCCTTGTAGCACATTCAATGGATTCATGTGGGCGACAAAGTCAGCGACGTAATCATTCGCCGGATTGAGTACTATTTGTTCTGGTTCACCATATTGCACGATATGACCCCCTTCCATTATCGCAATATGATTTCCTAATTTTAATGCCTCATCGAGATCATGGCTGACAAAAATAATGGTCTTCTTCAAATCTCGTTGCAGGTCTAGCAAAAAGTCCTGTAAATAGGTTCGGATTAATGGATCTAATGCGGAGAATGGTTCGTCCATTAATAAAATATCTGCATCGGTTGCAAATGCGCGAGCCAATCCCACCCGTTGTTGCATGCCACCAGAGAGTTCGTGGGCATATTTTGTCTTCCACTGAAACAGGTCGACCAATTTCAATTTCTCATCGACAATTGTCTGGCGCTGCTGCTTATCCATGCCTTTTAACTCAAGCCCAAGACCGACGTTCTCTTCCACTGTGCGCCAGGGTAGTAATGCAAATTGCTGAAAAACCATGGCGATCCGGCTGGTACGCATTTCGCGTAAAGTCGTGGCATCACAACTGGCGATATCAACATGTCCTTCTTTATGGCGCACTAATACTTCACCACGGGTGACTTTGTTTAAGCCGTTGACAGCACGGAGCAAGGTGGACTTCCCCGAACCTGATAAGCCCATCAGGACGCATATCTCACCTTCGTGGATATCAATATTGGCATTGGCAACACCCAATACAGCACCAGTTTCTTTTAGTATTGACTCCCGTGTGCCACCATCATCGAGTAATTTTGTTGCTCTTGCTTGATCATCTCCAAAGATGATGTCAACTTGCTTAAAGGACACGACAACGTCTGAGGTGTTACTGGTTGGGTTACTGATAAAGGAGTCACTCATAACTATTTTTTCCTCCGCTTTTGGGGAAGCTTACAGACTCGGTCCATAATAATGGCGACGATTACAATAGCCAGTCCGGCCTCGAAACCTTTGGCGGGATTGACCTGATTGATAGCACGAAGAATGGGAATGCCAAGGCCAGGTGCAGCAACCATTGAAGCAATAACAACCATCGATAATGAGAGCATAATAGTTTGTGTTAATCCCGCCATTATATTAGGGATCGCCCAGGGGATTTCGACCAGCCAAAGCAATTGTTTTTTGGTTGCGCCGAAACTTTCGGCTGCTTCAATTAAGGGTTCGGGTGTGGTCGATATGCCTAAGTATGTGAGGCGCACTGGCGCAGGCAAAACAAAAATAACGGTCGCCACCAAGCCTGGCACAGGGCCAAGCCCAAACAACGTCAAAGCGGGGATTAGGTAAACAAACGTCGGAATTGTTTGCATCATATCCAGTATTGGACGAATAGAAACCCAAAGCTTAGGACGATGGGCCGCTGCAATCCCGATAGGCACTCCTAGAACAACACATAACAGTGTCGCCCAAATAACGAGTGAAAGAGTTTCCATCGTGTCTTTCCAGTAACCAAGATTAACGATAAACAACAACGATAAGACGATGAATAGTGAAATTTTCCAGGATCGATGCAACCAATAAGCACCACCTGAAATTATGACAATAATGGCAAGCGCTGGCGTCGAAACTAAAGCCCAGGATGTCCATTCAAATAAGGCTTCTAACGAGACCGTAAAGGCATCAAAAAACCAAAACAGATAATCGTTGAGAAAGTCGATAAAGTCGGCGAGCCAGCGGCCGACAGGAATTTTGTTGTTTTCAATCCAGTCCATAATATTGAACCTGTTCGATTGTGATTCGGAGTTGGGGGGAAGAGAAAGGGCTAACGAATACGCTAGCCCTTATTGTTGCTAGGTTTAAAAAGTTATTTTAAACTGGCTTTAACAGCCGCAAGCCCACTATCACCACTTAATGTAGTAACATCTTCTAACCACGAATCAAGCACAGTCATGTTGGCTTTTAACCATTTTTTGGCTGCATCTTCTGGCTCTTGATAATCATCTAAAATAGAACCCATGATTTCATTCTCCATTGGTAATGAAAACTGAAGGTTGGTTAGCAGCTTTCCAATATTTGGGCAGTCAGAAGAGAAGTTTTTTCGAGTGTTAGTGAACACATTCGCTCCACCAAAATTAGGGCCAAAGAAGTCATCACCGCCAGCGAGGTAAGTTAGTTCAAAGTTGGCATTCATCGGATGAGGCGCCCAACCCAGAAAAACGACCATCTTGTCACGTTTTTCAGCTCGAGATACCTGCGATAACATACCTTGTTCGGAGCTCTCAATAACCTTAAAACCCTCAAGACCAAACGCATTGTCACTAATCATTTCGAGAATGATACGGTTGCCGTCATTACCCGGCTCAATACCATAAATCTCGCCGTCGAGTTGATCTTTAAATTTTGCAATATCTGCAAAAGTCTTTAGGCCAGCATCTGACGCCTTCTTGTTAACGGCGAGTGTATATTTTGCACCCAATAAATTAGCAGGTTGAATAACCTCGACAGTACCCGCATCGCGATAAGCCGCTAGGTCTCCTTCCATAGTCGGCATCCAGTTACCGAGGAAGACGTCAATGTCGCCCGTTTCCAGACTTTTATAAGTAACGGGAACAGACAGTACATTCACTTTTGGGCTATAACCTAAGCCCTTTAGTACAAGGCTAGTAGCAGCCGTTGTCGCCGTAATATCAGTCCAGCCCACATCTGATAAATTGACTGCTTCACAGCTAGACGGGTCAGTCGCAATAGCACTACCTGTTGCAGCTAACAGTGTAGCAACTAGTAAACTACGAGTGCTTAATTTAATATCCATAGGAATATACCTTTTTAGTTTTGGTGAAAATAATGAATGAATGACGAAATTGTAGATAAACTAAATACATTTAAGATCAATTCTGATTAGCAGCAACTGAATCTCGAAGTGCAAAATTACTTTGCGGATTATTGTTAGCAGCCAATCGATTAATTTTTATATTAATACATGTTACTTCAGACTTAACGCGTTGGGCAAGTGGGAGGGGAAGCAAATAGGCGATCGGTACGAGATCTGATGGCTTTTTGGCCTATGTTTAACGCTTTTTAGAAGGTTTTTTTAATGAGGCTGTAGCCTAGTAAAAGGTAGGCCTGTTGGGGGGCTGAGTCCACAATTAACAACTAGTATTGAAAGTAATTGACTGGTTTTAGATATAATCTGCTGATTAAGGTTAATAAACAAAATAAATCCGTTACAGCGATTTGGGCTCTTGATTGATTACTATTAATTACAGCAAATCAATCATGTCCTTAACGTTTTGTTGGAAACGATTTTTTGAACGAATCGGAGCAAGAGACAGTGTCGGTTGAGCATTGTAATACTAAAAGGCTAATCACAGACGACATCAACGATTGTAACCTATTATAATGTGGGTCAATCGACTCAAAGCAGGGTAGCACTCGCTGTTTTTGTCTGTGCCAAGCAAAAGAGGGTGTTAGAAACTGGACTATAAACGTTATAGAGCCCTAACGGAATGAGCAAAATAATCCTGATTTAAAGCTCAGTCCTTTCCATTTTTACACCGATTCTTTTTTGAATGCGCAGATAGTTATAAATATCGGATAGGTAATAGTCTGATTTAAGTTTTTCTAATATTCGAATGTCGAGATACTCCGTGAGATCGACAATCATTGCCTATATCGACGAGTATCTTTTGTTCGTTGTTTTTATTATTAGGTCACATGATTTAGAAAACACGTTAATTACATTATCTAAGAGACCTTTGGGCAAAATAGTAAAATTCGAGTTTCAATAATTGATATAATAGCCTAAATCAAAATAATCAAATATAGCGAAGGAGAAGCAGGTTAATAGAACCTTCATTGGCCATGTTGGGTAGGCTTGAGGCTCATTGATCTAACGCTCAGAAAGAGCGGGGTGATGTTCATAAGCTCATCTGCTGAACATTGATTATGAATCACGACTCTCAGTTTTTCACATTCTTACTAAAAGCACAAAGTCTCGGATATTATTACTGTTGCTAAAGGTTTGCTGTTGCAAAGCGGTTACAGGCTGAGCAATCGTGTTTAAATAGAAATCAACCAGAGGTTTATTTTTTTAGCGCTTGGTTGGGTTATCTAAAGCCACAATGATTATCTTGATTTGAAGTATATCGGCGTAAGGCTGGCCAAAATGACTATTTAATGAGCTTGAACATGCCGTAAATTAGCGCGAGTACTGCGATTAAGGTCAGTATTTCAAGCAAAACAAAACTCTGTTTGAATAAAAATGGTGTCCCCGGCCCGGTTCGAACGGGCAACCTACGCCTTAGGAGGGCGTCGCGCTATCCAGTTGCGCCACGGGGACTTCTATATAAATCAACGACTTAGTTGATATCGGAGTAGGGCGTACGGAAAAATATACGGAATATCCAACAAAACTAATCAACTATACATGCGTGTAGTTGTTGATCGGCGAGGACTATATCACGTCTTTGAGGTATGCAAAATATCTTCGTTCCCACTCATGTAATGATGGCTCCAATTTTTCTCTATTTCAACTTCCCGTAAAGTTTAGACTCGAATTATTCCCCTTAGTCTGCCAGAATGTTTGCTCATGAAAAAGGAAAAGCATGTTGTTGGTACTAATGCGCAGGCTAGGCTAGTCGATTATTTTCGGTGACAATATCGAAGTTAGACAACTTAATATAAAGGCCGTTAAGGGCGGTTGCCTTGTTTTCCTTTGCTGAACTATGCGCATCCAATAAGCCTTGTTTTTTTTCAATCTCTGCCGCCACTTTTTATAGTCATAGAGCCTGGACTATTTACCGGCCCATCCTTAGTTTTTCTTAGTGTTTAGAGCAGGTGAACTTTGACACCGCTCTACAGTGTGGATGCCCCTGACTATTGACCCACCCCCGCACTAATTTAAAAACATAAGCGGACGTTGCGACAATTAAACCGAATGACGGCTATGTGCCCGGTATAGTCATTCGGTCTTCACAGATGAGGATTTTTATTTTTACTAATTATCTATCATGATGAGAAGGCATGTAGCCACCTTGTACGAATAACGTGCCCAA
>Ga0307489_10002120_pt1 | contig 13277 bp, 10 predicted proteins | sample SB12metaG_FD_202247 | JGI IMG/M metagenome (GOLD analysis project Ga0307489, IMG submission 202247) | Sea-ice brine microbial communities from Beaufort Sea near Barrow, Alaska, United States - SB 1.2 | ecosystem: Environmental > Aquatic > Marine > Coastal | place: USA: Alaska | collected... | reverse complement strand
TCGCACTTGAATAAATTCAGATAACCAATCAGGTAAAAAATAAATATTTTTATAATTTTCAATATAAAAATTATAAAATCCTTCTTCTTGACTTTCATATATATATCGTGTAACAGGTTCAACTTTAGGAGTTGGACCAAATATCATTTCAAACCAGGTTTCTGGACGCTGGACAGGTGGCCAGAAAGTTCGATGTTGTGGAAGGTTATCAAGAAATTTTGATCTAGCATACGTTTCACTTGGAAGGTCATAGATTGTTGGCATTCCAGAATTTTCCGGATATCCTAACACTCTAGCTATTTGCTTAAAAAAATTACTTACTAATTCATAAAAAGTAGTTCGAATAGGGATAAATTTTTCGTCTAAACTCATTAAAGATTTTAAATTAGTATTAAGTTAATCATATAATTTAATCGAATAAAAAATAAATTAAATTCTAATTATTTCTAATTAAAATAGAAATCATCAGTCATTATTATCATGATCTATAAGAAATTCAATAATTTTGTCAATTGTCTTAAAAATGTAAAGAAGTGTTTTTTTTTCTAACTATCAAAATACCTTTTTTTACTACTTAATAAAGAGTGATAACTTTCCATTAGATTAATATCTCAATAGATTAAGCAATTTATCAACTAGAATCGTTTTATATTTATTAATTTATAATAGCTATTAAACTGTAATTCAGTATTAGTTATAAATTTGAAATTAGTTAAAATTACTGTAATGATATGTTAGAGAATCACTACTATTGCAATGGAATAAGATACTTCTTTTTTTAGTTTATTAAAACTTGTTACTACGAATTTGTTAAAAATATTTTGTACCAAGATACGAAACTTTGGTTAACTATAAGAAAGTCTTATAATCTAATGCTTACATAATCTTTATGTTAATAGACTTTATGACAGATAATGTATACAAACTAATTAATGGCATATAGTTGATCAATTCTCTCTTAAATAAAATTAGTTTAGTAGTTTTGGAATTAATAAAAATTCTAACGATAAAGTTTTAATTAACTCAGATTTGGTTCAACTAACAATTTTGAATTAAAATAATATAGAAAATAAATTGAATTTTAGCAATAGTTTTTTAATTTTCGAAAAATTTTTAATATCTAATTCTCTTCAGAAGGTAACAATTTCGGGATAGTAGGATTTGAACCTACGACATCCTGCTCCCAAAGCAGGCGCTCTACCAAGCTGAGCTATATCCCGAATCAAATTACGTAAGTATATGTAATAGATGTTTTGATATTAACAATATTACTAAATTTTTAGGAATTACACAAGGGTTAATTTATTTAGACTAATTTTTTGTAGTATTTAAATGAAATTTAATTTAAAAATACATAAAAAATTAACATTACCATTAAGTAAATGTAATTGCAAAAACAATAATACCAAAAAAGATAAGGTGCGCAACAATATATTATTGTTAAAGCAATGTTTTTAGTTATTTACAACGGGTTAGTTGAATTGGTTATATTTATACCATTTTTAATAAGTTTCAAGGTTCTACCACCCGAAAACATGTAAGTAAATAAATCCCCTAACATTTTTCTAACCCCCAGTAATTGCGATTAAAACTTTAGCTAAAGTAGAGTTACGTAATGGTGATATTCCAATTATTAATCCGATCCCAATAGAAATAAAAGTTTTTGTTAGCATAATTTGTAAAATCACTCTTTAGTATATACTAGCTACTATACAATTTTTTTTAAATTTATAGCGTCGATTAAAAAGTGTCCAATGATAAGCTCTTTAGAGCAACGTATCTACCTGATTTTTCACCTCTCCACGATGTTCTAGTATCTCTATTAGTTTTACTTTTGGGTTATAATTATTGATAATTTTATTCATTTATTTTTTAACCAATTATGGTATTAGGTTCAAAAATTGTAAGTGTTAGTTATGATATCCTTCGTGGTCTAAACACAACTATTTGGGGAGGGGTATCCGAAGCTGATAAAGTTGGTAAAATAGTTAAGACAGGCCTATCAGGAGCGGATGTGGTAATTGGTACAAGTCATGCCCTCGAAGATTTTGGGTGTAATGATTACGTTTGTGCTAGTTTAGACGTTATAGGGAGTGTCTCAAGTGCTCTTGGTTTACTTTTAGGGAATCTTCCTAGTACTAAACCCTTAACTCTTATAACTGGTTCTGTGACGGTAGGATGTCGTTCAGTTAGATATTATTGCAAAAACTATGGGACATTCTGGGGCTGTACGGTTGCTGCCGGTCAAGGAGTTAAAGAAGCTATAAAATTTACTGTTAAACATTAACTCCAAATCCATAAATATGGATTATAAAATAGACATTTTGGTATCAATAATGATTTAAATCTGTAAATATAGATCCGCTTTTTTCCGAACATTTGAAAATCGATTATCTAAGTTTTAATCTCCAATTTAATAATAATGAACAAATTCAGGGAATTACCGATTTTTTAGCTGACACTTTCCATTGCAGAAGTACTTTGCTCAATATTTTGGTAAGTTCTTGCTCAACAAGTATAAACTAACTTGGTTTAGTCTATAAATTAGAATATTTTTTTGAGCTGCCAAAGTCGTTAGTTTAAAATTAAAAAAGAAGTAAAAAAAATTATAATTAAATCTGTAATTTAAATTACAGATTTAATTAATGAAATATTAAGCAAATTTACCAGAAGTAGAAGCGATAAGAAATGCTGCATAAGTTAAAATATAACCTACAGTGAAATGGACTAAACCAACTAAACGAGCTTGTACAATCGAAAGAGCAACCGGTTTATCTCTCCAACGAATTAAGTTTGCAAGTGGTGTACGTTCATGAGCCCAAACTAAAGTTTCAATTAGTTCTTGCCAATAACCACGCCATGAAATTAAGAACATAAATCCTGTTGCCCAAACTAAATGTCCAAATAAGAACATCCATGACCAAACAGATAAATTATTCATACCAAATGGGTTATAACCATTAATTAAAGGTGATGAATTTAACCATAAGTAATCTCTTAACCAACCCATAATGTAGTTAGATGATTCATCAAATTGACCTGGATTACCACCCCAAATTGCCATATGTTTCCAATGCCAATAGAATGTTACCCAACCAATTGTATTTAACATCCAGAACATCGCTAAATAGAATGCATCCCATGCTGAAATATCACAAGTACCACCACGACCTGGACCGTCACAAGGGAAACTATATCCAAAATCTTTTTTATCTGGCATTAATTTTGATCCACGAGCATCTAAAGCTCCTTTTACAAGAATTAATGTTGTAACATGTAAACCTAAAGCAATAGCATGATGAACTAAGAAATCACCAGGACCAATTTTTAAGAATAAATCATTTTTACTACTATTAATAGCTTCTAACCAACCCGGTAACCAAACTTGATTACCAGCAGCAGTTGCTGGACTAGTTGAAGATGATAATAATACATTAAACTCATATACGGCTTTCCCAGAAGCAGCTTGGATATATTCCGCAAATAATGGTTCAAATAAAATTTGTTTCTCTGGTTGTCCAAATGCAACTACAGTATCATTATGAATATACAAACCTAAAGTATGGAAACCTAAGAATAATGAAACCCAACTTAGATGTGAAATGATAGCTTCTTTATGTTCTAACATTCTTGCTAAAACATTATCTTTATTCAATTCTGGATCATAATCACGTACAAAGAAAATTGCCCCATGTGCGAATGCACCAACCATTAAGAATCCAGCGATATACTGATGATGTGTATATAAAGCAGCTTCCGTTGTAAAATCTTTAGATAAGAAAGCATAAGGAGTTAATGCATACATATGCTGAGCTGTTAAAGATGTAGCAACACCTAAAGATGCTAAGGCTAACCCTAACTGCATATGTAATGAGTTTGTAATTGTCTCAAATAATCCAGTATGTCCCGCTCCTAAACGACCTCCAGGAGGACGATGAGCATCTAAAATTTCTTTCATATTATGACCAATACCGAAGTTTGTTCGGTACATATGTCCAGCAACAATAAATACAACTGCAATTGCTAATTGATGATGAGCAATATCACTTAACCATAAAGATTGTGTTTGAGGATGGAAACCACCTAAGAATGTTAGAATAGCTGTCCCAGCCCCTTCTGATGTTCCATAAACATGAGCTGCACTATCTGGATTTTCAGCATAAACTGTCCAGTTACCTGTAAAGAACGGAGTTAATCCAGCTGGATGTGGTGGAGTTGTTAAGAAATTATCCCAACCAACATGAACCCCACGTGAAACGGGAATTGCTACGTGAACCATATGACCAGTCCATGCTAAAGAACTAACACCTAATAATCCTGATAAATGATGATTTAATCGAGATTCATTATTTTTGAACCAAGATAAACTTGGACGGAATTTCGGTTGTAAATGCAACCAACCCGCAAATAATAACACAGATGATAATAATAATAAACCAATTGAACCTTGATACAATTCTTGATTTGTTCTAAATCCAATTGTATACCACCAATGATATACACCTGAATACGCAATGTTAACTGGATATGTATTACCTTTACTGAATGCTTTGATAGCTGATTCACCAAAATGTGGATCCCAAATTGCATGAGCAATCGGTTTAACTTTTAATGGATTAGTTACCCATTTTTCAAAATTTCCTTGCCAAGCAACATGGAATAAATTACCTGCAGTCCATAAGAAAATAATTGCTAAATGACCAAAATGTGAAGCGAAAATCTTTTGGTATAAATTTTCTTCAGTCATACCATCATGTGCTTCTAAATCATGTGCAGTGGCAATACCATACCAAATTCTTCGTGTTGCTGGATCTTGTGCAAGGGCTTGGCTAAACTTTGGAAATTTAGTTGCCATAGTAGATACCTTTTTATATAAATTTTAGTTATTAATAAAAATACGAACGAATGCTTTATTTCGGATTAGTTAAATTTAATTTAACTAATTGAAATTGCACGTGCTAAGAAGAATGCCCATGTAGTTCCGATCCCACCAAGTAAATAGTGAGCTAAACCAACGGCACGACCTTGTGTAATACTTAACGCACGCGGTTGAATTGCTGGACCAAAGTTTAATTTATTATGTGCCCAAACAATTGATTCAATTAATTCTTGCCAATAACCACGACCACTAAATAAGAACATTAAACTGAATGCCCAAATAAAGTGAGCTCCTAAGAAAATCAATCCATATGCTGACGAAGCTGATCCGTATGACTGAATTACTTGTGAAGCTTGTGACCATAAGAAATCACGTAACCATCCATTAATTGTGATAGCACCTCTTGCAAAGTTTCCACCAGTTATGTGTGAAATACTACCATCTGGTGCAATAGTTCCCCAAACATCTGATTGCATTTTCCAACTGAAATGGAAAATTACTACAGAAATTGAATTATACATCCAGAATAATCCTAAGAAAACATGATCCCAGCTTGAGCTTTGACATGTTCCTCCACGACCTGGTCCATCACAAGGGAAACGGAAACCTAAGTTCGCTTTATCTGGAATTAATTTTGAACTACGTGCATATAATACACCTTTTAATAAGATTAAAACTGTTACGTGAATTGTGAAAGCATGAATATGATGAACCATAAAATCAGCAGTACCTAATTTAATAGGCATCATTGCAATTTTACCACCAACTTCTACAACTTCTCCACCGAAAGCATAACTCGTTGTAGCTAAAGCATTTGGAGCTGTTGTCCCAGGCGCTAATAAATGAATATTTTGAATCCATTGCGCAAATATCGGTTGCAATTGAATTGCTTTATCTGAGAACATGTCCTGTGGACGTCCTAAAGCTCGCATAGTATCATTATGAATATAAAATCCAAATGCATGCATACCTAAAAATATACAGACCCAATTTAAATGTGCGATAATTGAATCACGATGTCTTAACACACGATCTAATAAGTTATTATAATTATTTGCTGGTGTGTAATCACGAACCATAAAGATTGCGGCGTGAGCTGCTCCACCAACTACACAAAATCCACCAATCCACATATGATGTGTAAATAGAGAAAGTTGAGTAGCATAATCTGTCGCAATGTATGGATACGGAGGCATCGCATACATATGATGTGCTACAATAATACTTAATGAACCCAACATAGCTAAATTAATTGCTAACTGAGCATGCCATGATGTTGTTAAAATTTCGTATAACCCTTTATGACCTTCTCCAGTAAATGGTCCTTTATGAGCTTCTAAAATTTCTTTCATGCTGTGACCAATACCCCAATTAGTACGATACATATGTCCAGCAAAGATGAATAAAACTGATAAAGCTAAATGGTGATGAGCAATATCACTTAACCATAAACCACCTGTAATCGGATTTAAACCACCTTTGAAAGTTAAAAAATCTGAGTATTCACCCCAATGACCACCAAAAAATGGTGCTAAACCTTTTGAAAAACTAGGATATAATTGACTCATTAATTCACGATTAATTAAAAATTCGTGAGGTAATGGAATCTCTTGAGGTGCTACACCTGCATCTAACAATTTATTAATTGGTAATGCAATATGAATTTGATGACCTGACCAAGATAAACACCCTAATCCTAATAAACCTGCTAAATGATGATTCATCATCGATTCAGCATTTTGGAACCATTCTAATTTTGGCGCTGCTTTATGATAATGGAACCAACCAGCAAACAACATAATTGCTGACATCATTAAACCACCAATAGCAATCCAATATAATTCAACCTCACTAGTGATTCCTTCTGCACGCCACATTTGGAACCAACCAGAAGTTGTTTGAATACCTTGAAAATTACCACCAACATCACCATTCAAAATCTCTTGACCAACAATTGGCCAAACGACCTGTGAACTCTGCTTAATATTAACTGGATCAGTTAACCAAGCAGAATAGTTAGAAAAATATGCTCCATGGAAATGCATTCCACTTATCCATAAGAATATTATAGCTAATTGTCCAAAATGAGCACTAAAAATTTTACGAGAAACTTCTTCTAAAGAACTCGTTTGACTATCAAAATCATGAGCATCTGCGTGTAAATTCCAAATCCAAGTAGTTGTCTTTGGACCTTTAGCTAGAGTTCTAGAAAAATGACCTGGTTGTGCCCATTTTGCGAAACTAGTTTCGACTGCGTCTTTTTCAACAAAAACTTGTACATTTTTTGCGCGACGGTCGGTTGAGCTTATTGCCATTAATTTTCTCCTTGTTTGGAGACGAAAATTTATGAAACTCTCATAAAGAAATAAAAAATATCAAATAATTATGTATTTGTTAACTATGAGTTTTCTAAATATTATTATACAATTTTTTACTTCATTTTAATTAAAGTTTTTAAATTTTTATTTATATAGCCTATAACTTAAGTCATAAAGAATAGTATTTTAATTAAATTTAATATAAAAATATTTTCTACACCGTCTACTAAATGACTTAATTAATTGTGAATTAAAAAAAAATTAAATATTAATTAATAAAGAAAATGGTATCCTTTTGAGAAAAAAATTTAATTACTATATATTTAAACTATTTATAAAAAATACTATCTTCAAGGTTAAAGATAGTATTTTTTATAAATAGTTTAAATATATAACCCTAACATATCAGGGAAGAAACGATTTATTTCGATGATCATACCTGCAGTAAACGTCATCAATAATGTTAAAAGAACAGGAGCTGTTGATAAATATTTTTGAAAATTTTCCATAAAAGTTTAAATTAAATAATTAATTAATAAACGAGTTAAATTTTAAATTTAACGTGGTGATACAGTTATTTCATCTTTTGGAGCAATTAATTCATTACTTATTAATTCTTGCCATGCTGAAATTGGCCAAATGTATCCTGTAGTCATTATTTTTAAAGCTAATGGTACATTGATAATAATTTCGCTTTCAGTTGGATTTTTAGTTGTGCTTACAGCACGTACATATTTTCGTCCTACCCAACCAATCCAGCCAGAAATGTAGATAAATCCAAATCCTGGAAGAATAAATTCCGCAGCATGACTCCAACGCCCGTCAGCAATTAAATGTGGTAATCCATCTGTTCCACATAATAATTCTGAACGACCATATTTATCAAAGCGTGCGTTTGTACGATTAATTTGTTGTTGTAAAGCTAAAGCTGGTGGTGAATCAGCTTCATAAGTACTCATTCTTTTTTCTAATTTTTTTACACTTGAGTTTAATCTTTTCTCAAAAGCAGGTGAATCACTACATTTTGTTAATCCTCCAATATCTGCTGAAGCTTGATCTGGTGCAAAGACTAATAGTAATGCAAAAAGTAAGGCTATTAAATTAAAACGTTTCATTACAAAATAAAATTTAAAATAATTAATTTGGTAAAAAAATTCCTGAAAGTAAAGTTACTACTGTATAGTATAACAATATAGTTATAAAAAAAAATAAAAATACAAAAAATTGGAAACTATAATTTAATAATTCTTTTTAAAACCGTTTAATTTATGGTTTTTAAAGAATTATTTTAGCAAAATATTTTTTAAAAACCATAAATTAACTTACTTTACCATAGATTATTTATTACTCAAAATCTTTACGATTTGGATTTCGTGAAGGATCACCTGAAAGAAGTCCAAAGATGAATAAAGAAACAAAAAAGATAATCGTTGTATAAACTAAAATTTTTAGAGTTAACATTTAATTTTTCTTAGAAATTACTTTTAATAATATTAATTATACTAAAATAAAATAATTCTGAATTATTTAATTAAAAATTTCCGTTAAAATTACCAAAGTAAATTATATTAACATAGATTAATTGAAATTATGGTCATATAAAGAGAATAAATGTGTTTACTTATAGTTATTTAATAACTTTATTAACTAGGCAAATTATACCGTCATCCATAATTAATATAAAATTGTATCGATTATAGTCTACGACTAATCGAACCTATTGGTAATCTTTTCTTATTTTAGTTATTATAAAATATATAATTCACGTTTTTATAATAGTAAACATACAATAATGCTTAATATTAAATATTCAAATCAGTTCAATTAATTTTATTGTTATAACTATAAGACGAACTATTATTTAATTAATAAGTTTTATAAGATTCGTTTATGAAAAATTTATATTTCAAGACAAAATTTTTTCAGTTTAACACTAGAAAATAATGTCTTAAAAGATAAACTTTTAAATACTATTTTTTGAATAACGAAACTAAAAATAATATCTAACAAAACTAAAGAAGTGTAGTAAAACCCTAAATAATATAATCTATTTAATACTGTTTATTCTTTAGAAAAATAATATATCTTAATTAATTGAACGATCGGAGCTCAAAAGAAAAGGATAAATTTTTGAGACTGTTACTTTTACCATTTTTGAATTTTGAACTGTCGAGTGAATCACTTTTTTAGAACATACAGATACATATCCTTCAATGATTACATAATCATTGACTTTATAATATTCTTCAACATCACGTACTAAATTACCCCAAAAAGCTAAATTAATAATTCTATTGTTTCTGGTATTTGGTAATTGAGCCCTAAATTGTATAGCGAAAATATTTTTATTAAAAGATTTTTTTATAGGACTTTCTAAAATTTTAACAATACATACAATATAGTTAGTATTAGTCACTAATTTTAAATAATTAAATTTTTCTGTTTTTGAACATCTTCAAAATTAATATCTCGTAACCTTTTTAATAATCGTATAAAGTACTCTAAGAAATAATCATCTAATTGAATTATTTCTGATGGATCAATTTTAAACATTTTGTATAAATCAAATGTTGATTTTGAAAAATTATTTTCAGTGTTTAAAATTTCAACAAAAGCTAATCGGTCACTTATATTTTGACCCCATTCAAAAAACCCAAAAAAGTTACTAACAAACTGAATAATAAACAAAGGTACTCGCTGAACTTTTGCTGATTGACCTGCTAATTGTTCACATAAATTAATAATTTCTGAAGAAACCCATCCACGTAATCCACTTAGGAAAAATACCTGATTTGCAGTTTGAGGGATTTGTAAAGATCTTAAACAAAATTTAGCAATATCTTGAGTATCCATATATGAAATCTGTGTGTTTTCATTAGTTACCCAAATTGGTAAATCTTCTAAAACCGGTATCGCATATTGTTCAATTAAACCTTGATAAAATCCAGTTAATCTAAAAATTGTGTATGGTATAGTCGATTCTTTTAACTTTTTCTCAATCCCATATTTCAACTTCATAAGAGGGATATTTTCGAATTGTTCTACATTTTGCGCTGAGAAAAAGATAAATCTTTTAATATTTGCTGCCTTTGCAGCTTCAATTAAATATAATTTACCATCCCAATCAACTTTTTTTAAAGACTCTAGTTCATCTGCTCGACTTGTAGAAGCATCAATAACTGCTGTAATTCCTTTTAAGCAAGGTGGTATCGTTTCAGGACGAGTTAAGTCACCGTATACTAATTCAACTCCCCATTCTTTTAGAAAACTAGCTTTTCGAAAGTTACGAACTACGCAACGAACTTGATACCCTTTTGTTAAGGCTTGTAACACAATTTGCCGACCTAGTGTTCCAGTTCCTCCTATAATAAGTAAACTCATATTACTATTTATTAAAGAATTTTTTAATTGAAAATTGTGCTTTGTAAAATATCTTCAGCTTCAAGATTAACTAGTTCTTTTTTTGTTAATACTTGACCACGACTATCAAAAATTCGATTTGCTTGGCGCATTCTTGCTCGATCTAAAGCATTTTTAACACTTCGAGCATTAGCAAATAATGGTCTTTCTTTTCGTCTTGTAATATAATCTGTTAGTGCAACTTCAGCAGCTGGAGTTAATTGATATTGTTGTTCTTCTAACATTAATTTTGCAATTTTTAATAACTCTTCTACTGAATAATCAGGAAAATCAATATGATTTGCAATACGTGAAGATAAACCTGGATTTGATTCGTAGAATTTATCCATGGGTTCTTTATAACCTGCTAAAATAACAACTAAATTATCACGTTGATTTTCCATTACTTGTAATAAAATTTCAATTGCTTCTGATCCATAATCACGTTCATTATCAGGTTTGTAAAGATAGTACGCTTCGTCAATAAATAATACTCCTCCCATTGCTTTTTTAAGTACTTCTTTTGTTTTCGGTGCTGTATGACCAATATATTGACCTACTAAGTCATCACGTGTAACTGTTAAAAGATGACCTTGTTTAATGTAACCTAATTGGTATAAAATATCAGCCATTTTTAAACCAACGGTTGTTTTTCCAGTACCGGGGCTACCAGTAAATGACATATGTAAACCTGGACTTGCTGAAGTAATACCTAAGTTTCGTCTTAACTTGTCAATTAATAATAAAGCTGCAACTTCTCGAATACGACTTTTTACTGGGGCTAATCCAACTAATTCTTCATTTAATAAATTTAAAATTTTTGCAATTTCTGTTTTTGCGTACTCTTCTTGTAAATTTATAGGGCTCGTGTTCATAATGTTCAATTACTAATTATTTAATAATGTATAATTTTATATATTAAATCAGTTAAAGTTTAACTGATTTAATATGTTTATTTCAATGCACATTTAATTTATTATATTGTAAAGGTTGGAATACTTGAAAGACAAATAAATGCAAATCCTGCACTTCCACATGCACCAACAAAAAATCCACCTTTAAATTGATCCCAAGATTTTTTTGTTTGTAAATTATTCTCATTTGCTACTTCAGATTTTTCTGGTCCAAAAGCAGCTATACCATAAATTGTTAAACCTAATGTTAAAATTATGATTAAACCAATTGTTGAAAGAAAGCCAGCAAATAATGCAGCATCCGAATCACGTAATGGTCCTAATTTAACAAATGGACCAATTAAAAAATAACCATGAGCTAAACCAATTTCTAGACCACGTAATAAAGGCGTTAAACCAAATCGATACGCTGGCAAATTCTGTAAAATTGCTCTTGTCACTGCAGATGATGTTATTGGCGTTGCTAAATGACCCACAAATGGATCATCATTATACGGTTTAATAAAGTTAGCCATAAAGTTAATTTGAAAATTAATTAAATTAATAATAAAATTTTTTAGTTAAATAAATATAAGGCAGTGAAAAATTGATGAAAATTTTTACAACCAAAATTTTTATATAGATTACTATATAATATATACTAATATACAGAAAAATTTTTATAAACTTCATTTTGATAAAATAACAAAGATTTTATGACAATTGCTATAGATTATTTTTTATTAGTAGGATTCTGCTTTGCACTTGCATCTGGTTTATTTTTTGGATTAAAATCAATTAAATTAATTTAATTTTTATTAAACTACAACAAATGCAAAACGATATTCGTCAAGATAAAATTGTTGGATCAAGACGTTTTAGTAATTATTTTTGGTCATTCTTTTTATTAGTAGGCGGTATAGGTTTTTTATTAGCTGGTATTTCTAGTTATTTTAAAGTTAATCTATTGCCATTCGCAAATCCAACAGAGCTAGCTTTTATACCCCAAGGGTTAGTCATGATGTTTTATGGAACTTTAAGTTCAGGATTAAGTATTTATATAATTGCTACAATACTTCTAGATATTGGAAGTGGATATAATGAATACAATAAATTTGAAAACTTAATAAAAATAGTTCGAAAAGGATTTCCAGGAAAAAACCGTGAAATTCTTTTAACTTATCCATTATCAAATATTCGAGCAATTGGAATAAAAATTACGGAAGGATTAAATCCAACTCGAAGTATTTATTTGTGTTTAAAAGATGAACGCAATATACCATTAACGCCAGTCCAAGAGCCAACTTCAATTTCAGATTTAGAAGAAGAAGCAGCTGATTTAGCAAAATTTTTAGATTTAAAATTAGAAAATTTATAAGATTTTATTGCTTTTTATGCCCGCATAATTCTATAATAGAATTATGCGGGCATAGTTTAGTGGTAAAACCTTAGCCTTCCAAGCTAACGATGGGGGTTCGATTCCCCCTGCCCGCTTTTAGTACAAATCTTAGAATGAGCAACAATCTTTTTTTTATAGGAGAATAAATAAATATGTCTGGTGGATCTACGGGTGAACGTCCGTTTTCGGATATTATTACTAGTGTACGTTATTGGATTATCCACAGTATTACAATTCCATCACTTTTCGTATCAGGATGGTTATTTGTTAGTACTGGATTAGCATATGATGTATTTGGGACTCCACGTCCAAATGAATATTTTACAGAAGATAGACAACAAATTCCACTAGTAAATGATCGATTCAGTGCGAAACAAGAATTAGAAGAT
>Ga0307489_10002119_pt1 | contig 13279 bp, 25 predicted proteins | sample SB12metaG_FD_202247 | JGI IMG/M metagenome (GOLD analysis project Ga0307489, IMG submission 202247) | Sea-ice brine microbial communities from Beaufort Sea near Barrow, Alaska, United States - SB 1.2 | ecosystem: Environmental > Aquatic > Marine > Coastal | place: USA: Alaska | collected... | reverse complement strand
ACCGCGTCGCGATCGTTGAGTGAACAGACCCTCGAGTTCGAGGAGATAAGCTTGACTAGTCACGCCGACACTGAGTTTAAGCTAAAAAGGGAACGACACAGTGTAAGGGCCTGACTTTTTCCCGACGCTCAAGATGAGCTGAAAAGGTAGCAGCGAGCGTAAGGGCCTACCTTCTCCCCGACGCAGGACTCCTCGGCGGCGGGGCGCGAGTAGCACAGCCCGGTGCTGCTCTGTGCGGCATCGAAGAACTCCACAAGCGAGGGACGGTCACAAATTGTCCGCCACGTCATCCAGTGCATTTTGAACCTCGATTCCTGGCTCAAATTGACCCAACAATGACGTGGCAAGCAACATGTACACTGGTACACTATGAGCAAACAGTCTGAATGATACCGGGCCAGTCTGAATAATGATACTGGGCCTTAGTACATAGACACACTAAGAGCACGCAGTCTGCCGGTCAACGTCGGTCGAGTGCCTATTCTCACTACCACCCGACGGAGGAGGAGAAGAAGATTCGACATCGTTCGAGTGCTTGTTCTCAATGACCCCTGTGTTAGGATGAGTCGAAGGAGGAGGAGGATATCCAACGTCGGTCGAGAGCTTGTTGCCAGGCCCTACCATGAGCTGCACGCTGAGGTCCACCGCGCCCCGCCCGTTGGCCTTCGTCGCCGAGTCTAGCATCGTCAGCGCGTGCTCGATCGCGGCCAGGCACGCAAAGTCGAGGTAGCTCAACAAATCGGAAGAGGTGCCGCCGTTGCCGACAACGGAGCCGAGTTTCAGGGCCAACTAAACTCTGCTCGTGCTCACCACATCATACGTCGTTCGACACATCATAGGATCTCTGCCGACTCACAAGACGAGGGTCTAAAGTGCAGAGTACAACGTGGCGGATTTGTTGAACACTCCAGGCAAAGGGTGTGGTTACTCAGAGTTGGGACCTGCTACGACGAGTGGACGTTTACCGGAATCTAGCATTGGTAGAAATTCGCAACTCTGATATTGCACTCTGCCCCACCGAGGAGGGTTGAGAAAGGCGCGATGTTCTTGAGGGAGTCGCTGTAGGGCGGGGCCGTGAGGCGCGGCAGGAAGGTCGCGAGGTCGCTGCCGCGCTTCAGGGGCTTACACTCGTCCACTTCTCAGCTCAACCTGAGCTGTTTGTGACAGAAAATCCACCCTAAACGACCCCTAATACCCCTTAACCCCTTCTAACTACCCCCCGGTCCACCTATAAACGCACCCCCTATCCCACAGAAAGCGCTTAGTTTCAGCTGAAAATTGAACGCGTGTAAGCCCCTGCCGCGCTTGCTGCACTTCGCGTCCTCCACGCCGGTGTCCAGGGGCTTACACTCGTTCCGATTTCAGCTCAACTTGAGGTCTTCTGTCCACGGTGTCACCCAACTTAACTCATAAATGTATCCTGGAGTTGCTCAAGTTGAGCTCCAACGTGAACGAGTGTAAGCCCCTGCCGGTGTCCACGCCGGCCTTGATGAAGGGGCGCAAATTCAACTTATAAACAAGATTTAGAGTTGGGTCATCGACTTTTAAATTTCAAGCGGTGAAATCAGGCGCCTCCGACATGGGTTTCATGTAGTTTCAGGTTGCACCGCCTCACCGCGATGAAGTTACGTTGAATGTAATCAAACTTTGTCACCGTGTCCCGCGCCTCCTTGTTCCGCAATGTAGGACCTGGCAGATATTGCCCCGCCATGTCATCGACACGCATTGTGAACCCTCGTTTACTGAGTTAACCAGCATCCTATGACGTGGCGAGAGCAATATTTGCCATGCCCATTGCCAACCACGTCATCGTCAGCTCGATACGCATTTTGAATACTCGTTTATTGAGTTAAATACCATCCCATGACGCGGCGAGCAATATCCGCCAGGCCCAACCGCAACGGGCCCGGGGGGTACCGCACGAAGCGGATAACTCGCGTGTCATTCGCGACGCAGCCGCGGATTATCCGCGTCTCGAGGTTGCACTCCTGGTAGTCCTCGACGTTGTAGCGGAAGTACAGCGCCAGCCAGGGGCTTACACTCGTTCACTTTTCAGCTCAACTTGAGCTGCGTCTGACGCTTAAAAACACCCTACACCCCCTAAACACCCCCTGACACCCCCTTAGCACGGGCTTCGCAACCCCTAAGCGCACCCCCTATCCCATAAAAAGCGCTCAAGCTGAGCTGAGAAGTGAACGAGTGTAAGCCCCTGCCGCCAGCGCGTCGCTGTGTTCCAACGTCGTGGTGTTCGCTTTTTGCAAGCAGTGTTGGAGCGGTTCCGGGGTGCAGGGTCCCCACCATTCCTCCCACACAAGTTCAGTTCCCATTGCAGCGGCTCGACTTTTACGTCTTCACGGTACCGAGTTTGGGAGCGGCCCTCCGTAGCGCGGGGAAAATAGCGGCGGAATCCCGCCACCGGTGGGGGCCAGCGCTGCCAACACCGCCGTCAGCGGCTCAGGGATGAAGGGGCTGAAGGGGCTGAAGCAGAGCTACAAAGGGGACGCAGTTTACACTCGTACTATTATCAGGATGCCCCCTCGGCATGCTCCGGCGGTCGACGTCGCGCCGCGCAACCCAACCACCCCAGCGGCGCCGGAGGCCATACAGACACACATAAGGTGACGGGCGAAGGCCCGGCGACGGGCCGACTATCGCGACTGAGCAGGACGCCAGGGGGCTGGTAACAGAAGAGGCCCTGCCGGAAGTTCGTCGCTGAAGTAGAGAAAATGAAGGAAGGGCAGCGCGAGCATGAGCAGGCCGACGAACGCGGTGATGCAGATGTAGCCGCTGTTGGTGCACCCGTTGGGGTACTCGATCTCCCCAGTCCGCTTGTTGCGGATGTTGCGCCCCATGCTGTCGTCCTCCGTTCCGTTCACTCCTCGCTGCGCCGGCGTCTATTGGTCTCGGAGAATGTATCGCCGCGGAGACGGTCAAGCGAAACGACTCAAGCCGTTTTTACACGTATCGATGCGCGTGGCGGCGGCGGGAGTGGGGAGAGCGGGAAGGGCGCTAGTCGCGGCAGTTGGTGGTGGATGAGTGCGGTGTCTCTCGGCAACAGGCGCGCCGTCTCGACTGAATCCTGCGGTACCGGTTGTGCGACGTCACCAGCATCCTACCCCTCGTCCCGACACCCAAGAGGTGCCGCTTGATGGACGCGTTCGGAAGCCGAAAAGGCGCTGGCGCGTGGCGCGCTGTGGATGGCCGGCCGGCGCTTGCCGACCGGTCGGCCGTGTTATTCGCGAATATCTTATCTGCACACTTTGCCCGCGCGGTACGCACGCGGCAACAGCAACATGGACAGGTCGTTGCGAGCGGGGGGCGGGCTGATGCGCCAGGCGTTCGGCGCGGCCCGAGGCGGCGCGGCCGGCCCGAGTGCAGCCCGGATGGTGGCGGGGGGCTTCTCGGGGGGGGCATTGAGTTTTTCGGGTAAGGTTGCCGTGGGGGGTGCTCGGGGTTTCGCCACGGCTCGCAGCGGCGGCAGCGCGCTGGGTGGGGTGTGGGGTGCGAGTGCGGTGACGCGGGGCCACGCGGTGGGCGCGATCGCGGGTGCGCGCGGTATGGCGTCCGACGGCGCACCTCCCTCTGGCTTGGGTCCCGACGATCCTGATGTCCGCCTAACTCACGGCGTGGAGGTGCCGGAAGATGGCGACGGGGCTGCCGAGGAGGACGGTGCTGACGCAGAGATGAAGGCCACGGCGTCCGCGCTCGAGGAGGAGGGGGGTGGGGAGGAGGAGGGGGATGGGGAGGATGAGGGGGATGGGGAGGAGGAGGGGGATGGGGAGGTGGACCAGGACGAGGACGAGGAGGAGGGGGAGGACGAGGAGGAGGAGGAGGAGGACACGCTCTTCAAAGACGTCGGGCCGAAACCGAAACTGGACAAGCGCCTAGGTCCCGACGATCCTCATCCTGACAAGCGCTTCATAAAAGTCAAGGAGATCCCGGAAATGGACGCCGAGTACAAGAGGCAGGGACGGTCTGCAGGTCCCTCTTACCCCTGACCCCTGACCCCCCCTCCCTCACCGCCTGCCCCAACACAGCTTGCACCCCTTCACCAGACCGAGACGCTCTCGACGCTGTCACTAAAACGTGCGCCCCGTTGACAAAGCGGAGACGCCCTCGATGGGTGACGTGGCAAGCACCATTTTAATAGATCCCATCTCCTCCGCCTCTACCCCCACCCAATCCATCTCCCTCGTCATATTAGAGTAACCTCTACCGCCTGGAGAGTGCTGCCCCTCCAGGTACCGCTCTGACTGTTTGCTCATAGAGTACTTCCCCTGATACCGTCACCTGACAAACATCTTACCGTGTTTGCGCTTTGCCTGTGCGCCCCCTACCCCGCGGATGTATGACGAGGTGGTGGCGGCGCCCAAGAAGCAGAAAAGGTTCCTACTCACCCAGGCGCTGAAGGGGTCTCGCATCAAGCCGATGATCCAGGCGGATAAAATGATGAAGGATGCAGGGCCGCAACCCTAATCTCATATTTCTTTCAGCTCAGCTGCAGCCGTCGCAGCTGTGGGTCCTGTGGGTCCCGTGGGTCCTGTGGGTACTGTGGATGCTGTGGGTGCTGTGGGTCCTATAAGTCCTCTGAGGTGCTCACGGTGAGCTACCGCGGGGACTGTCGTCATGCCAAGGAGACGGATGCGGCGCGTGTGTACGGGTACACCGGTGCACTATGAGCAACCAGTCAGGTTGAGGTAGCGCGGGGAGCGGTGTCCGGCCCTGCGCGGAGGAGGAGAAAACGAAAGCGCAGCCGCAGTTCATGCAGCGCGTCATCGACGTCAACCGCACGTGCAAGGTGACCAAGGGTGGCGGCATCATGAGCTTCACGGCGCTTGTCATCGTCGGCAGGGGCTTACACTCGTCCACTTCTCAGCTCAACCTGAGCCGTTTCTGACGCAAAACACACCCTGAACTCCCCCTGATACTGCTTGATGCCCCCCACACCTCCTAAACACCCCCTAAACAACCCCTAAATGCACCCCTATCCCACAGAATGCGCTTAAGTTGAGCCGGAAGTTCAGGGTGTGTTTTGCGTCAGAAACGGCTCAGGTTGAGCTGAGAAGTGGACGAGTGTAAGCCCCTGGTCGTCGGCAACGGCGACGGCGTGGTGGGCTTCTCGACGGGCAAAGGGAAGGAAGTCGGCAAGGCCGTCGAAATGGCGTACAAGAAGGCCTCCCGCTCCCTCATCTTCGTCGAGCGCTTCGAGGCAGGAACTCACGCGGCCCTCCCGTTAATATCCCTCAGCTGACAGCTTCAAAGCTGTGGGAGCTGTGGCTGCGGGGCCTGACACGGCGTCCCCTTCGATAGCTCTCAACCGCCAGCCGCCGTCACAGCTGTGTTTTGTCCCTGAAACCACCGGCAGCGGCAGTTGTCTCAACTTGGAACCCGGAAGACGCTTGAGTTGAGCTGGAAAGCGAACTCGAGTTGAGCTGGAAAGCGAACTCGAGTTGAGCTGGAAAGCGAACTCGTGTCTCGCGTGCGGCCCTGCGACTTGGGCTCAACCATCTTCCACCAGGTCGACACCAAGTTCTGCAAGACGAAGATCCGCCTTCTGCCCGCGAAAGCCGGGGACGGCGTCAAGGCCAACGAAATCTTGACCTGCATCTGCGAATTGGCGGGTATCAAGGATATCAAATCCAAGGTGTGGGGGTCGCACCACCCGCTCAACACCGTGCGTGCCATGTTCGAGGCAGGGGCTTACACTCGTCCACTTTTCAGCTTAACATAAGCCGCGTCTGACACAAAACACACCCCCAAACAACCCCTAATCCCCCCCAAACACCCCCTAGACACCCCCTAAACAGCCCTTATACGTACCCCCTATTCCATAGAAAGCGCTTACGTTGAGCTGGAAAGTGGACGAGTGTAAGCCCCTGGCTCGAGGCGCTGGAGTCGATCAGCAGCCCCGCAGATGTGGCGGCGCGCCGCGACTGCGCCGTCTACCGCCTCTAGGTCGCGCTGCGTACAGGCAGAGATGCGCGGCGCGTTCTTAGCAGGAGGGTTTGGTCTAGGAACCGGCCTCCTATCACACATCACACATACGGAACTTGTAGAAAGTCGGCACTCTCCGGCCTCTCGGCTGGTAGCTCTAGACGTCCATTACAACACACTAGCGTTTTTCAAATACAATCTGATCCGAACACGAATGTCAATCGTCCCTAGCTAGCCATCCTGCCCGGCGTTCACTCTTGGGCGTGCGTGAGAAGCGCGAAGCGAGAGGGGGAGAGGGGAGTGACGTCCAGCTCCGTTGAAAGGATTCTGTGATCGAGGCTGCAGTTGGGTCAAGCTCCTCGGTCAGCACCGTAGCCCAGGTCTAGCTCTTGAGTCGCGTCGTGGTGTGCCAGTATCGTGTCCCTGCTTGAAGGCTCCCTGCTTGGCGCTTCGCGCGGGAAGGCCTGTTTCGATGTACGCCAACTGGTCTATACCTAAATACCAACAATGACTGTTAGCGCGTTCAGTCTTTTTGGCCCTGCGTGTGTCGCAATCCTGCGCGGTCTTCCACGCAAGAGCGCCACAATGCCGAGCGACATACTGTCATCGGGCGGCGGGGCGGCGCGCGGCGGCGGGGGGGGCGCCCAACACCGCTTCTCGCTGCTGCACCTCGACGAAGGCGAGGACTATGTGGCTGACTTCGTGGGTCTGTGTAAACCGCCCTGTGGCGCGCTTCCAGACATCTACTCGGGGGCTGTGGGCGGGGGCGGCGTCAACGGGAAGCTGCGCGGGCGGCTGCGGCTGCTCAGCCGCTCGCTCGTCTTCGACCCCGACGACGTAGCTGTGCCGTTACTCAAGTTCCCGCTCGTCGCCGTCAGCCGCCTGGACGCCACCGGCGGGGTCCACGCAGCCTTCGAGCTCGTCTGCTCCAGGTGAGCACCCTCCAGACAGCCAGACAGCCAGGTGCTCCTCACTCGTGGTTCTCTGCTCTGCTACGCTGAGTATCCGCCGAGGGTTGGAGCAAAGCAAACCCGCCCAAGAGGCGAAGGTGCCTGCCTTCTGTGCGCTCGAATGAACGTGAGGGATACTGTCCCGAATGTCCCCTCAAGGACGTCACGCTCCTTCTCACTCAGAGAACTCGATTTCTCGGATTGCCTTCGGAGCACAACCACCCCTCACTCCAGAACTCCACGACTACAGCTTTGGAACCCCGCCGCCCCGGCCCCGAGATGTCCCCCCTCCCTCCTCCGCACACACCACACACGCACCACCCGTCGCTTCAGCACCCCGCGACTAAACTACAGCTGTATAACCCTGCCGCCCGACCCCTGGATGCCCCTCCTCCTTCCTCTGCGCACCTCCTTCCACCTGTCACGTCACAACCAGCCCCGGGTAATCAGTGTAGCCCGGCCCCTGGGCCCCGCTGCTCGCTGCCTCTGAATGCCCCTCCTCCCCCGTTGCCGAGCGACACGACACGTAGGATCGTGCACATCCGGCCCGGCGGAGCGGACGCGCCGTACCACGTAGACAAGGACCGCGACGATGCGTGGCAATTCGACCTCGCCTACGCGGCAGGGGCTTTTCAGCTCACCTTTGAGCGCTTTGTATGAGACAGGGGGTGCGCGTAGGGGTTGTGTAGCCCGTGTTAAGGGGGTGTTAGAGGGTGTTTAGGGTGTTTAGGGTGTGTAGGGTGTTTTCTTGTGACAGACACGGCTCAAGTTGAGCTGAGAAGTGGAGGAGTGTAAGCCCCTGCTACGCGGATGTCACCAAGATTTTGGAACCAGCCCTGGAGCTCCTAGCGGTGTCGCGCTTACCACATGACGATGCAGAGGAGGCGTTGGCGCGGATGGCGCGGCGGCGGGAGAACACCCACACGTTCGACGCGAGCCGCATCAAGCAGCTGTCCGAGCGCGTGCTGTTCGACCGGCCGGCCGCGCAGATGAGCCCGCTGGTGCGGGAACCGGGGCGCTTGGTGGTCACCACAGGCATGGCCTTAACATATTCACTAGTTCCCTTTTGAGCTCAACTTGCAACCACTGAAGTCAACCACTGAAGTCATTGCAACCCAATGAATTACATATGCTCAGGCTGAGCTACAGCACGGGAACCTGTGTAAGACTAGGGAAGAGCATGCAGCAAGTGTGTGTGGATACACCGGTACACCATGAGCAAACAGTCAGGGAACGGGTGTGAGGCTCTGACCACAGGTCGGGTGTACTTCCAGCCGATCCACGACGTGGTAGGGATAATTACACGTGTACACAATGCTACTGGCCACTTCATGCAACACATTCGAGGTCCTGCTTATCGAGTTGACAGGCATCCTATGACGTGGCGAGCGTCATCCAGCACATTCAAACCCCCGCTTCTCAAGTTGGTTGGCATCCTATGACGTGGCGAGCTTTATGTGCTCGGCACGACGACGAGGGGGGCGACTGCACGGTGCGGAGTCACCCGCTGGGGCGGGTCGGTGCGGTGCTGCGGCGGCGCCACACGCTGCGGCCGCTGGGGCTGGAGATATTTTTCAGTAGCGGGGGCGGGGGGGGTGTGCGGGTAGGGGAAACCGATGCCACCGCCGTGAAAGACTCGGTGGGCGAGGGAGAAATGGGGGAAGAAGGGGACGTGTCAGTGGCGGCAGATGAGGAGGTGGAGGCTGAGGAGGCGGAGGCTGAGGAGGAGGGAACTTTCGGTGGGCCGTCCGTGCTACTGACGCTTCGCACAGAGCTGGAGCGCGAGGAGTGCGTGAAGGCGCTGCTGCGCGCCCTGGCCGCCGTGGCACCCAGCACCGCCACCAGCGGCAGGGGCTTACACTCGTCCACTTTTCGGCTCAACGTAAGCGCTTTCTGTGGAATAGGGGGTGCATTGAATAATTGTGTAGGGGGTGTTTAGGGGGTGTCAGGGGGTACTAGGGGGTATCTGGGGTGTATTGTGTGTCATAAACGGCTCACGTTGAGCTGAAAAGTGGACGAGTGTAAGCCCCTGACCAGCGGCTCCAGCACCAGCATTATCGGCGCGGCCAAGGGTGGTGCCACGAACGCCGTGGCGGGGTCCGCGCTGCTGGAGGCGCAGGCTGGGTGGCTGGACGCCACCACCGCGGCGTGGCAGCGCGGTGACGTGTCCAACCTCGACTACCTCCTGTACCTCAACCTAGCCGCAGGCCGCAGCTTCAACGACCTCACCCAGTGGCCGGTCATGCCGTGGATCCTGCGCGACTACCAGAGCCCAACCCTGGACCTGGCCGACCCCGGGGTGTACCGGGATCTGAGCCGGCCGGTAGGAGCCCTCAACGCCGAGCGGCTCAAGATGCTCCGGGAGCGGATGGCGCAAATGAAGAGCACGGGGATGCCGCCGTTTCTGTACGGCACGCACTACAGCGCGCCGGGGTACGTGCTATATTGGCTGGTGCGGGCCGCGCCGGCGCACCACCTTCGCCTGCAGAATGGCCGCTTCGACGCCCCCGACCGGCTCTTCAACTCCGTGGAGGAATCCTGGATCTCGGTCCTCACCTCCACGGCAGGGGCTTAAACTCGTTCACTTTTCAGCTCAACATGAGCCAAAAAATACACCCGAATCTCCCCGCACTACCCCCTGACACGTCCTAAACACCCCCTAGACAGCCCCTAAGTGCACCCCCTATCCCACCGAAAGCCCTTGAGTTGAGCCGAAAAGTGGACGAGTGTAAGCCCCTGCTCGACGGCAGATGTCAAAGAGCTCTCCCCGGAGTTCTTCACGCCCCCCGCGGATTTTCTGCGCAACTCTCGCGCGCTCCCCCTGGGCGCCAGACAGAAGGCAGGGCCCGGCGGTCCATGCCCGCCTCGTCGTCGAGCACGTGGCTAACCTCTCGTTGCTTGCATGAAGCGCCACCCTGTGACTGAGCACGCATAATCCGCGCCACGTCATTCAGATGTCAGTCCTCGTGTCTCGCATTATGCACCATCCTGTGACATGGCGAGCATAATCCACGTCAAGTCATTCAGTTCTCAACCCTCGTTTCCGGCGTGTTGCATGAAGCGCCACCATGTGACGTGGCGAGCATATTCTGCCGGGCCCTCGCAGAAGGATGGCGCGGAGCTCGGCGACGTGGTGCTCCCGCGCTGGGCGCGCGGCAGGGGCTTACACTCGTCCACCTCTCAGCTCAACCTGTGCCGTTTCTGAAATGAAAACACACCCTGCACATCCCCTGATACCCCCTGTCACCCTCCAAACAACCCCTGAACAACCCCTGAACCTCCCACCTATCCCACAGAAAGCGCTTACGTTGATCTGAAAAGTGAACTAGTTTGAGCCCCTGGCGCGAGGTTCCCCCGAGGAGTTTTTGCGTCTCCACCGCGCCGCTCTGGAGGGCCCTCACGTGTCCGCACGCCTCAACGAGTGGATCGATCTGGTGTTCGGGTACAAGCAGACGGGGCCGGCGGCCGAGCGGGCGGACAATGTGTTCCACCCGCTGACGTACGAGGGAGCGGTGGACATCCAGGTAGAGCGGTGCAGGTTGACCCTATTAAAGCTACTTTGAAACCGCCTGGAACCAAGCACTTGAAAGTATAATATGATGAAGTGCTTTCAAACTTTGCTTTCAATTTGAGCTTGCGCCGCTACATCCAGGCGGTGACGGACCCGTTGGAGCGGGCCAGTCTGGAGGCGCAGATCAACGAGTTTGGGCAGACTCCGCGGAGATTGTTCTCGGGGTCACACCCGAGGCGATGTCAGTACGCGTACGAGAGCTTCCATGAGAACGCGGACGAGTGGAAGGGTGGCGGCGGCGGTGGCAGCGGCGGCAGTGGCGGCGGTGGTGGGGGCGGTGGTGGGGGCGGCGGTGGCGGCGGCGGTGGCGGCGGTGGCGTTGACTCGATGGGGGCGGCTCATCGAACTATGGAATTAGTGGATTCGCTTCTGGCGTTGTTGGTGCCACCGACCTCGGAGGAAGACGGCGGCGGTGGCGACGGCGGCGGCAGCGTTGACTCGATGGCCGAGGGCCTCACTGGATTAGACATGGATGGCTTTGAGGACAGTGCCGCCGCTGCCGTCAGTTTTCTTTCTCCGGCGGCGGCGGCGGCGGCGGCGGCGGTCGCGGCAGGAACGGGGTCGGGGGCGGCAGCATTGGCGGATGCTAAGGCGGTGGCGGCGGAGGCGGAGGCGGCGGAGGCGGCGGAGGCGGCGGCGGCGGTAGCGGCGGTGGCGATGGAAGTGGCGGCGGAAGCGGCGGCGGCGGCGGAGGCCGCGCTTCTAGCGACCGAGATCGACAGCGGCGGCGGATTGACACAGCTCTGGATCGCCCGAAGCCACCGCGTGGACGTTCACGCCGCCGCCTTCACCGCCGGCAGGGTCACGAAACTGCGCTCACGCTCTCCACGCCACCTCTCCAAACGCTTGGAAGCAGCCCTCATTTATTTTGTTAAACTCTGTATTGGTCAGGCTGGTCCGAAATTTGCGATGACATGATTGGTCGAGAGGATGGACCGCTCCCAAAGTGACGGTACCTTCGAAGAGGGTACACTATAATTCGGTTTGGACCGTTCTGGTTGATCGAAAGGCCTCGATTCGATACCAAATCCGACACTGATCTTGAGTGATACCCCGTGACTTGTCGAGCATAACCCACTCGTCCCTATCCGCTGGCGTCGGCTCCTCTGACGCGCGTGTCATCTCCGTCGGCCGGGACTCCCTCGTCAAGGTTTTCAACGGCGCCGACGGCACGAGAGAGTCTTCCTCCCCCATTGGCAAGCTACCTCTGTCGTGCTTGGTGAGGCGGTGCAGGTTGATCCTATCAGAACCCGTGTTGAAAGCACCCATGGTTTCAGCGCTTGAAGCTACAATATGATGAACCGCTTTCAAACTTTGCCCTCAATTTCAACTTGCGCCGTTACAGCCTGGCGCTGCTGCACCCGGACCGTTCCTCCGAGGTGGCCCAGCAAGCTGCAGCCCAACGCTTGAAACTTTTTCCCGGCTCGGAAGAGAACGACCCCCCGCTGCCGACTGTTCTCGCGGGGTCGTATGACAGCTGTGTCTACGCATACAGCGCGGACTACGGGCGTGTGCTGGTAGGGGCTGGTAAATAAAGCTCGCCGCGTCATCCACCGCATGGCAAACTCTGGTCTATTGAGTCAAGTGACATCGTATGACGTGGCGAGTATTATGGATCTGGTCCTACGAGCTGGGTCGGCTCCACGCGCACGACGACGCTGTCTCCGCGATTTGCTTGCCGGCTTCCGACCCGACGAAGTTGCTGACCGCGTCTTGGGATGGCAAGGTGAAGCTATGGGATATCGGGCGGGAGATTGACGGCGGGGGCGGTGCGCGGGCGGTGGGGGCGTTCCGCTCGACGCTCGGGGCGGGCGCGGTCGGCGGGTTCGTGGCGCCGGCTTCGGCCGCCGCGGCGCACCCTTCGCTTCCGCTGGCTGACATGTCTGACTTCGAAGGTTAGGCCCAGCATCATATTCAGCTCTCCGGTGTCAAATTGTGATCATATTGAGTCGTCTCGTGCATAGTGACTCGACCATTCTGACAAGGATGTACCGTGCCCTGAGAGGTATCGTTATATTGTGTTCGGTGATTTGACCATGGGGATTAATTAGTATCGGGCCTTTGCCATGGGCGAGGTGTGGTCGTTGTGTTGCGAGGCGAGCGGGCGGCTGGCGGTGGCGGGCGGGGACGGCGGCGCGGTGGCGGCGTGGGACCCCCGGTGAGGCGGTGCAGGTTGACCCTATGAAACCCATGTCGAAACCGCCTGGATCGCCTGGATCTAAGCGCTTCAAACTACACTGTAATATACTGCTTTCAACCTCAGCTTTCAACTTCAACTTGCGCCGCTACACCCTGGTGCCGCCATGCCGCGTGGACCGCCGAGGTGTGTCTCACCGGCCACGGCATCACCGCCCTGGCGCTACTGCCCTGTGGCAACCGGTATGGCGGTGCACGTTGAATCGATGAAACCCGTATTGAAATCGCCCGGAACTAGACTCTAAGCTCTTGAAACTCAAATATGATAATCTGGTTTCAAATTTTGCTTTCGATATCAACTTGCGCTGCTACAAATCGGGTGGCCGCGGCGTGCGCTGATGGGTTGGTGCGGGTGCTGGAGCTGCGCATGAGCGGTCGGACGGCAGCGGCGGTCGACCTGGGCGCCGGGTACGGCCTCACCCTAAACCCTAAACCCTAAAACCTAAACCCTACCCCCCCTGTGATTTCATCATCTGAACGTGTGTACCTTCGAGGTATTGAAGTGGGATATCTCATGTGTGGGTTTAGGTAGTCCTGTCGTCTGGAACCTAGGAAAAAATGGCTGGAAGTTAAGTCGGGGGAAGTTCTGAGGTGAGGCCCTGGCGCGGGGGCGCTGAAGTGCGTCATC
>Ga0307489_10002118_pt1 | contig 13279 bp, 21 predicted proteins | sample SB12metaG_FD_202247 | JGI IMG/M metagenome (GOLD analysis project Ga0307489, IMG submission 202247) | Sea-ice brine microbial communities from Beaufort Sea near Barrow, Alaska, United States - SB 1.2 | ecosystem: Environmental > Aquatic > Marine > Coastal | place: USA: Alaska | collected... | reverse complement strand
CCCTAGCAAACCCACGTTGAAAGCGCCTTGTCCTAATCCCTTGACACTGTAATGTGATGAACCGCTTTCAAATTTTGCTTTCAAATTCAACTTGCGCCGCCACAGCAAGGACCGGGACACCAACGCCAGCGGCCTATGAGCGTCAGCGGCCGTCCGCTAGTAGAAGAGAGCAATTATTACGATGTTCCGCTTCATGTATACTGTTAACAGCTCGTTAACCTTTTAGTGTAATACACTGGGCTTAGACTCTGCTTAATCTAGACTCCACCAGGGGGGAATCGAATTCCAACTTTGACTGGCGCATCAATAGATAATTGAGTGTTGTACACCAACTTTCGTCTCTCCTTCTTCACCTCTCTCAACTAGTATACGCTCCTGCAACGCCGCCGCCGCCGCCAGCCGGGGAAGGTGTCGACGTCGCGAAGCCGGCTGGGTATCGTTTGAACGCGCCTTGACGCGGTGGTTGACAAGTTTTGGGGCAGCTACGTAGCTAGCCGCGTGTGCACTCGCAGGCAGAAAGGCCTCTGTGCATATGACTAGCTGGGCATTTTGAATCCGTCGTTTGATCGTTCTCAGGCCGACCTACTCTCCCGGCACGGCGAATGCCTGCCCCTTTCGAACGAGGCGCCAGCTGTTCACGCCCTTCGTCAGCGCGTTCTCGAATGTGTTTCGGCTCAGCGCCTTCGTCACGAAGCGAGCCCGTTCTGGCTCTTCAGGAACTTGAGGATGGCCACGCGGGTGGACCCCGCGGGCTCGGCCAGCGCCCTCACCGCCGCCTCGATCTTGTCCAGAAGCAGTGTCTTCGGCTCGCCGGCCTTGGCAACCATAGCGCTGTCCGAGAGGCTCACAAGGACGAGGGTCGGTGGGTCCGGAGTTAGGGCAGGGTGAATCAAAGCGTGGTCCCTCCTTATACACGCGGAGGCGTCTCTGTCTGAGCAATAGGTGGCCGCAGCGGCGAGGTACGGCACGTCGCCGCCGGGGCGGGGGGGCGCAGGAAGCCCACAGCAGCGCGCGAGCAAGGGGAGTGCTGCCAGCAAAGGTGACACGAGTATGAAGGGAAGTGAGCCGAGAGGGGCGCGGCGGTATCGGTTCGCGCCAGGTTCGACGCGGGCGGGGTGCTGAGCGGCGCAGGCGGTCCATGCCGTTCTCACCTTGCGGTATCCCACCGGCGGCGCGCGGCGGCAGGTGCGCAGCGTTGTGGGAACGCCGCGGCTACCCGCGTCAATACAACGCCCTGCGCCGGTCCGGTAGGGGGCTTAAAAACGGGGTTTGAATTTTCTTGAGTTATAGACCGTCGCGTCACGTCGGCGTCGATCCGGAATTCACAGTCATTTTATACAGACAGTGTAGTGGCGATGGGTTTAGGGTTGTGTTTAGGGTTTCGGATTGTTTGAAGCTGGCACTGCTGGAGCGGCTGGGCCCCACACCACGCGCCCCGCTCGCGCGGGTGGGCAAGCAGTGACTGGCGGTGGTGGTGGCCAACGAGCTGCGGCGCGGGGACTCGGGGGGGCGGTGCCGCTCGAGGTCGAGGACTTTAGGTTGGCTTGGGCGAAGGACAACGGGTGCCCGTGGACAGCGAGGAACGCGTGGAGTCGTTGCTAAGGCAGACGCCTGAAGGTGCTGCAATGGGTGCGGGAGCACGAGCGCCCGTGGGACTGGTGCAACGCGTTGTGCAATGGCCGCTTCGGGCGGGCGAATGGAAGAGCAGCGGTTGGCGAAATAGAACGACTGCCCACGGGGTGAGTGGATGTGCACTCGCGCTCCTCAGGGCGGGCTCTTGAATGTGCTCAGGTGGGCGCAGGAACACGATTGCCCGTGACACGCGAGCACTATCTACTGTGCCATCGAAGCCGATCGATGACAAACCAGTAGAGCTAGGAAGGATTCACTGACGGAGCTATGGGCTCGGATTGGAGGGCGGAATTTGAAACAGGCACTTCTCTTTTTTGGCGGGACTTCTTGGGATTCCAAGAGAGGTACGAGTAGACTCTAGAGGAGTTTGTTTAGTTTGGTAGGCTGTGTAGTTGGCGGCGCACTCGCCGCTCGCGAGACTATGAGTGCGTCCGCGTCGAGGGGCAGCGGCGGTGTCACCCCCGCTACGCGCGAGGAGGTGGAGTTGCTGAAGTGGCTGGAGAAGCAAGAGCAGGAGGTAGACAAAGAGTTAGTCTCCGAGTCGACCAAGACGACGCCCTGGCGTCGGCTCCGCTCTTGGTCGGAGAATGAGATCTCGTCGGGGGCGCTAGCTGGCGGCAGCGGGGTGGGCGGCTGCAGGGGAGGGAGCGGGGTTGGGGGCGGCGACGAGGGGAACGGGGCCGGGGACATGGGGGGTGGGGGCGGCAGCGGGGGGGGTGGGGGAGATGAGGGCGGGGGTGGGTGTGGCAGCGACAACCCTAACCTGGTGACAGGCGAGGCTCGCGCGCGCGCGGAACGCAGGGTGGCGGTCTTCCCCCTGCCCTCCCCGAGTACCGTGGATGCTACCGAGACTGCGGGTGGCAGCGGGGAGGGCGGCAGCGGTGGCGGCGGCGCGGGAGGGGAGGTTGTTGGCGCTCCCGACTCGCCGGAGGAGCACCACTTTCGCCGCGTCGCGGCAGATCTTGCCCAGCGGGGCGTGAAAAACCTCCAGGGTGTGGAGTACCTCGTGAACCCGCCGGTGGAGGACATGTACGAGGAGAAAAGGCGGGAGATGCGGGCGCGGCTCGGCAGCGCGGGCGTCAACGAGCGCCTCCTCTTCCACGGGACCTCCTTCGAACATTCCGAGGAGATCCGGCACGAGAACTTCAGCCTCGACAAGGTCGGGCGGGTGCTTACCTTCTTTGCTTTTACCCGGCTGCCAGGTATACCGCCCCCTGAACTCGTCTGGCCAAGCGCAGCTGCACAACAGTTACCTCGCACTCTGATGCCAAACTGTCGGTACCGCAACGTTGGTTTGATCATGTGAGAGCGTCGCGAAACGGTACAGGCTGTCTGATGGCCGGGTAGTTGGATGAAGCGTGGACCCTACCCCCGGGTGGGCAGCCGCCACAATGCGGCGGGGGAGTACGGCAGAGGCATATATCTCACCGCATCTGCGCTGCTCGGTGAGGTTTACTCCTTCGGCGAGCGGAATGGAGCCGAGACTACGGTGCTCGTCTCCAAAGTCCTCGTGGGCGCGAGCCACGTGATGCACGGCATATGGGACAGAGGGTGTCTGCAGCGTGAAAACGTTGACTCCCACGCCAGTGACGACAGTCTCAGGGAGGTCCGTCATATTCGACCCGGCGCAGATACTCCCGGTGTATCGGGTCACACTCGCCTCGGCGCTTCACGGCGCAGCTCACCGCGGCCTGGCGAAGGAGGCAAAGCGGCTGATCGCGTCGGGGGCGGACGTGAACGAGGCCCACCCGCTAGACGGCGCCACGCCGGTGCACGTAGCAGCCGAGTCGGGGGAACTGGCTGTGGTAAAGCGGCTGATCGTGGCTGGGGCGGACATCGACGCGGCTGGGTGGGGAGGCGCCACACCGCTGTCAGTAGCAGCCGAGTTTGGGTACCTGGCTGTGGTGGAGCGCCTGCTCGCGTCGGGGGCGGACGTTAACATAGCCCGCTCGACTGATGGCGCCACACCGTTGTCCATCGCAGCCGAGCTGGGGCACCTGGCCGTGGTGGAGCGGCTGATCGCCGCGGGGGCGGACGTCAACGTGGCCCGCTCAACTGATGGTGCCACGGCGATGTACGCCGCAGCCGGCAGCGGGCACTTGCTCGTGGTGGAGCGGCTGCTCGCGTCGGGGGCGGACGTCAACGTGGCCTCCACTACTGGTGGATTCACGGCGGTGTACAATGCAGCCTACTCTGGGCACCATCACGTGGTGGATCGGCTGATCGTGGCGGGGGCGGACGTCAACGTGGCCCGCTCGACTGATGGTGCCACGGCGTTGTGCGTGGCAGCCCTGCGGGGGCACCTGGCTGTGGTGGATCGGCTGATCGTGGCTGGGGCGGACATCCACGTGGCCCGCTCGACTGATGGTGCCACGGCGTTGTGCGTGGCAGCCCTGCGGGGGCACCTGACTGTCCTTGATCGGCTGATCGTGGCGGGAGCGGACGTCAACATAGGCCACTCGGTTGCTCCGTGGGTCGGCGCCACACCGCTGTGCATCGCAGCCCTGCTGGGGCAACTGGATGTGGTTGATCGGCTGATCTTGGCGGGGGCGGACATTGACAAGGTTTGCACGTCTAGCGGCGCCACGCCGGTGCGCATCGCAGCCCTGCGGGGGCACCTGGCTGTGGTTGATCGGCTGATCGTGGCTGGCGCGGACGTCGACGCGGCTGGGCGGGTCGGCACACCGCTGTTCGTCGCAGCCCTGGCGGGGCACCTGGCTGTGGTGGATCGGCTGATCATGGCGGGGGCGGACATTGACAAGGCTCGCACGTCTAACGGCGACACGCCGGTGCGCATCGCAGCCCGGCAGGGACACCTGTCTGTGGTGGCGCGGCTGACCGAGGCGGCGGCGGCGGCGGAGGCGGGGTTGGTGGAGGGCGGGGGGGCGGGTGCGGGGTCGGCGGGGGCGGCGGCGTAGACAGCGGTGGCGGTGGCGAAGTCAAAGGAGGGCAAGGCAGCAGCGTTGGGTCATACACGAAACCCTGCTTCAGCTCAACTTGACTGTTCGAAGACACGACTCACGCTGAGCTGAGTAAAGGTGAATAGTGACAACACGACTCAATTTACGCTGACAAGGGGAGCAGGGTAAGACGAAACGACTCAGGTCGAGCTACGAGTACACAACTGGGTGGAGGGGAGTGGTGTTAAATGAAACGACTGAGTTGTACGATAAAAACAACTTAGGTTGAGGTAAAGAGGGGAGTGGCGTAAGGCGAAACGACCTAGGATACAAACATCGATATGGAATAGCTCTACGTGTCGGGCTCGATGATGGTTTGCTAAAAGCATTGTTTTTACTTATCAACAACATCGAAGTGAATCGAATGCGATGAACACAAACCGCCGCCGCCGCCGCCCTCTTCGCAGATGAGTTTGAAAGAAAATGCCTTGTCCTCGTGAGCGCTCGAGAAGCAAGCTATGCTAGTCAGCTAACGTCGAGCGGCCAAAAAAACTGTCCAATCCATTCCTCTCCGCCGCCCCGCGGAGCTCTTACGTCTGCGGGAACCAACCAAACAACAACAGATAGGCTGTTGTTATTGAGAAGTTGACAATCGATGTCACAACAATTCGATTGACCGATGACAAATATATCATCTGTCCCCCAATAATGATCTCTACGCCTTGAGGGTGTCCCCCGCGGCTCCCCCCCGCCCGGCCCCCGCCGCCTCCTCCTCCCGGGACCCGATACTGCCCACATCTCCGCGTACGGTCTGCTGCGCCGCCCACATCTCCGCGTACGTCCCCCCCGACGCCAACAACTCGTCGTGCCGCCCTATCTCCACCACGCGCCCCGCCTCTTACGGCCTGCCAGATAAGGGTTTAGGGTTTAGGGTTTAGGGATAGGGTTTAGGGTTAAAGGCCTTATGGTTTAGGGTTGAGGGTATAGGCTTCACGTTATAGGACGCCATTCAACTCGAGAAGCAAGGGGTCAAAACGCGTTGGATGATGTTGCGAGCAATATCTGCCAGGCCCTACGCCCTCCAGCACCGCAATCTTGTCGCAGTGCATCGCGGTCGACAGCCGGTGCGCGATCATGATGGTAGTGCGCCCGCTTTGTAAGGCCCACTATCAAATGGAATGACATTGAGGTGTGCGTAGCGTGGCTCAATATCATGCACCATGAGGCTCTCTGGCACACATGTTTGATTCCAGGCTGTAATATTACCGTGGATGATAACTTCGCACTTTTCCAGGGTACCTCAAATGGCGGTCAACGCGTCTCGAATTTGAGACCTTGAGTGAATAGACGGTCAGATTTGCCATACAATGGTACAATATGGTCATTCGACCGTCTAATGGTCAAGAATTGACCCTGGAAAAGTGCGAAGAACGGTCCTTGCCATTCATGAGGTAACCCAGCGTGTCCATGATGCCCGCCTCGGTCTTCGTGTCCAGCGCCGACGTCGCCTCGTCCATCAGCACCACCCCCGCACCCTTCATGTACCGGCGCAAGTCGAAATTCAAAGCAAAGTTTGAAAGCGGCACATCGTATTATTGTTTCAAGCGGTTAGTTCCAGGCGCTTTCAAGGTGGGTTTGATAGGGTCAAGCTGCGCCGCCTCACCTTGAGGAAGGCGCGGGCCAGGGCCACGCGCTGCTTCTCGCCGCCGCTCAGCTTCAGGCCGCGCTCCCCCACCATGGTGTAGCGGCGCAAGTTGATTTTGAAAGCAAAGTTTGAAAGCGGTTCATGACATTTTGGTTTCAAGCGCTTGGTTCCAGGCGCTTTCAACGTGGGTTTCATAGGATCAACCTGCACGGCCCTGCCATGGTGCTGTACCCGTCCGTCATCGCCATGACCGGGTGATGTATGGCCGCCCGCCGCGCCGCCCACCAGCACGGCCATTCCAGAGCGACGAGAGACGGTCGTCAAATGAGGAGCAGACAGGAGCGTAGCTCCTATCTAGACACAGGCTGTATTAGTACTGCCGATGAACCAACACTCGAACCGAGATCGGACGTGCCCGCATGACCTACGCTGAAGTGGCATGCTCACACAGACGCGCGAAGGAGGAGTATATTCATCGTCGATCGAGGGTTTGTTCTCAAGACCGCCCCTGCCTCGTGCACCTCCGCCTCCGTGGCCTCCACGTTCTCACGCCCGTACGCGATGTTGTAGTAGATGCTGTCGTTGAACAGCACGGTGTCCTGCGCCCCGGGGACCACACATCCACCTCGCCGCATCACAGGATGTCATCTGTCTCGATATATGAAGCTCGCCACGTCACGGGCTGTCATCTGTCTCGATACAAGAAGCTCGCCACGTCACGGGATGTCATCCAAGTCAGTACCTGTAGCTCACCAGGACATAGGACGACAATCGACTGAACACAATGATCGTAGGTTCAATTGTGGTGGATGACGTGGCGGCGCGCTCAGGGCCTGCGCCCCCACCTGCGGCACCACCCCGATGTTGCTGCGCAGCGACTTGCTCAGCACGTCGCGCGTGTCCTGGCCGCCCACCAGGGGCTCACACTCGTCCACTTTTCAGCTCAACGTAAGCACATTTCGTGGGATACGTTGGGTGCATGAGTTTCCCCCAGTCTATTAGACAGGGGGACACTGTGAGGTGTGACCAAAACGGCTTAGGGTGAGATGAAAAGTGGAGGAGTGTAAGACCCTGCCGCCCACCAGCACGGCACCCGCCTGCGCGTCGTACAGGCGGTACAGCAGCCGCAGCACAATATAGCGGCGCAAGTTGAATTTGAAAGCAAAACTTGAAAGCAGTTCATCAACTTAAAGTTTCAGCGCTTTGTTTTAGGCGCTTTCAACACAGGTTTGATAGGGTCAACCTGCACCGCCCTACCACGGTGGACTTGCCGCTGCCGCTGGCGCCCACCACCCAGGGGCTTACACTCGTTCACTTTTCAGCTCAGCGTAAGCGCTTTCTATGGGATAGGGGGTGCGTTTAGGGGGTGCTTAGGGCGTGTTCAGGGGTGTTAGGGGGTATCAGGGAGTATACAAGGTGTGGTTCGGTCTCAGAAACGGCTCAGGTTGAGCTCAAAAGTGGACGAGTGTAAGCCCCTGCCACCAGCGCCAGGCTGCCCCCCGCTGGCACCGCCAACTACGGCCTTGCAGATATTGCGCGCCACGTCATAGGATGCCGTTCAATTGAAGAAGAGAGGGCTTAGAGTGCGTGTAATGACGTGGCGGGGATATGTACAAGGGCCTACCTTGAAGCTGAGTCCGTTGAGCACGTCAGCGCGACCCTCCACGGAGCCCCCCGCGTACCCGGACATACGGCCTGGCAGATAATGCTCGCCGCGTCACGTGATGCCGTTCAACTCAAGAAAGCAGGTCTACAGCGTGGAGGATGACGCGGTGATAATTCTGTCAGGCCGTGCCCGAACGCCACGTCACGGAACTCGATATCGAGGCCGGCCGGAGGGACGGACAGCGGCGGCGCCCCGGGCTAGGGCCTGCCAGATATTGCGAGGAACACGTCATCCAACGCACGTCGAGTCCTCGTTTCTTTCGTTGAATGGCATACTATGACGTGGCGGGCAATATGACAAAGTGCGTGAGACCACTTAGACACTTAGCAACAAGGAGTGCTAAGTCGTCCGAATGGAGCGTTCTGATTGGTCGATCGGGACGACTGCGCACTAAGTCTCACTAAGTGTCTATGTGGTTTCGCGCACTTTGTCATATCTGCGAGGCCGTACCCCGGGTTTGTCCACGATGGCGGGCTTCTGCTCGAGGATGGCGAACATGGCCGTCATGTCGATCATGGACTGGTGCGTCTCGCGGTACACCGTGCCCAGGAAGTTCAGCGGCACCCATCGCAACGGACAAATAATCTTCAGAGGGCCCGTTTCATAGACACTCCACCTGGACGTCCTTCGGAGGTTCGGAGGTTCAGATTGGGGATCTATGATGTGGTGTATGAATGACGTAATGAGCGTGATGCATGCATGCCCACCGACAGCTGAAACAGCAGTCCGTTGACCATCACCGGGCGGGAGGGTCATTGAGAACAAGCACTCGAACCGATGTCGGAGCAAGGCAGGGCATGCAGAAGCTCACCGTGCTGTGCACAGCTGTGTGGCGTGTCACTCCCGGACGAATGCTGACTAGACTGGCGGGCACCCCTTCCCTCGGCTGGGGCTTCAGGGATGCTCACACAGACGCACAGAGGAGGATGAGGAGGAGGAGATTGAACGTGGGTGGAGTGGTTGTTGAGGAGGAGGAGGAGGAGATTGAACGTGGGTGGAGTGATCGTTGAGGGTAAGCCCCTGCCAGGTCACCCACGGTGAGCTCACCGCGCGTGACGCCGCCGGCGCACAGCAGCATGGCGGCGCTGATACTGGCGCTGAAGATGGCGTTCTGCCCGAAGTTCAGCACACTCAGCGAGCTCTGCGTCTTGATCGCCGCCGCCTCGTTGTAGCGGCGCAAGTTGAATTTGAAAGCAACAGCTGAAAGCAGTTCATGATGAGTTAGTTTCAAGTACTTAGTTTCAGGCGGTTTCAACGTGGGTTTGATGGGGTCAACCTGCACCGCCTCACCTCGTACCCCGTCAGGCACTCGTCGTACCGCTTGCTCTCGTGCACCGAGTTGTAGGACCTGCCAGGGCCTTGCTCGCCGCGTCATGCACACGCATTTCTGAACCCTCGTCTTTTACTTAAATGCCATGATATGACGTGGCAAGCAGAGTCTGCCCGGGCTTACCTCGTTGCCAAAGTACTTGACCGTCTCGTAGTTGAGCAGAGAGTCAACCGACCGGTTCCCCGCCTCGCGGGAGGGACACTCATCACAAGCAATTGGACCGATAACGAAGCATGACTCACTTTCAAGGTGAATGCTCGAGCTCATACCGACGCGAGGAGGAGGAGGGAGGGAATGCAACGTCAGTCGAGAGCTTGTGGGCAATAACAATGACCCCGCTGCCTCATTCTCGAGGCGGTTCATTTCTTTCCGGAACTGCGTGCGCCACTGCGTGACCACCAGCGTGAACACCCCGTACGCGCCGATGGTGCCCAGCGTCAGCGCCGCAAACTCCGGCCCGCACCGCGCGCTACGGCCTGCCAGATATTGCCACGTCATAGGATGCAATATAACTCAAACTCAGAATACGAGGGTTCAAAATGCGTTGGATGACGTAGCGAGCAATGTCTGGCAGGCCCTACCGCGTACCGAGGATGTAGGACACTAGGGCGATCTCCAGCGCGGTGGGCACCACGTTGAAAACCATGGTGTAGTGGCGCAAGTTGAATTTAACAGCATAATTTGAAAGCAGTACATCACATTTCAGTGTCAAGCGCTTAGTCCCAGACCATTTCAACTCGGGTTTCAAAGGGTCAACCTGCACTGCCCTACCATGGAGTTGAGGATGAAGCTGATGCCGCGCGTCAGGGGCTTACACTCGTCCACTTTTCAGCTCAACGTAAGCGCTTTCTGTGAGGTAGGGGGCATTTGGGGGTTGCTTAAGGGTTGGTTGGGAAGTAGTAAAGGGTTATCAGAGGGTACCAGGGGGTATCTAGGGTGCATTTTGTGTGAGAAACGGCTCAGGTTGAGCTGAAAAGTGGACGAGTGTAAGGCCCTGCCGCGCGTGCCGCGGTCGATGACACGCGTGACGGCGCCCGTCTGGCGGCTCAGGTGGAACGACAGGTCCAGCGCGTGCAGGTGGTCGAACACGCGCAGCGCCACGCCGCCGCGAAGAGGCTCACACTCACCCGCTTGCCGCGGTTGAGGGGTTAGGATTTAGGGTTTAAGGTTTAAGGGTTCAGGGTTTACTCACCCGCTCGCCGCGTCATGCAACCCACACTGAACGAACGAGGGTTCATATCGTGGTGGATGACGTGGCGAGCGTTGTTGACAGGCCCCTTCGCAGGTTTCCAGGGTGCCTCAAATGGTGGTATGGCAAATCTGACCGACTACTTACTCAAGGTCGCAAATTTGCGCACCGTTGACCGCCATTTGAGGTACCCTGGAAAACTGCGAACCCCCACCCCGGATGGCGCCTTGTGCCACCTTGGCGAACGTGGCGTTGCGCAGCTCGTTGCAGAAGCTGCTGCCCCCCTGCGCCCAGGGCCGCACTTGGCAGTTTTCCAGGGTACCTCAAATGGCGGTCGCCAATTCTTGAGAAATGGACAGTCGAATCGCCATCTTGTACCACTGTATGGCAAATCTGACAGTCTATTTACTCAAGGTCGCAAATTTGCACACTGGTGACCGCCATTTGGGGCACACTGGAGAACTGCGAAGCAGCGCCGGTGCCGTCACGCGTCCCGCCTCGCGTTGTGCCTCACCTCAAGTGGCAGCATCCGGAGAGGTGTACCGGTGCACTAGGAGCAGACAGTCAGGGGACACACTACCGGGGGCTCCCGTGGTGGCTCAACTCGCAGCCGCATCGAGATGTGCCGGTGCACCACGAACAAACGGTGAGGGGGCGCCGTGTCGGGCTCAACTCACAGCATCTTCGAGGTGTGAAGCAGCACTGCGAGCAATCAGTGGGGGGGGCGCCGCGTTGGGCACTGGACGACGGCAACACGCAGGGCGGCGGCGGCGGCGGGGGCACCGGCGTACAGGTGCAATCCAAGCAACCCGCGAAGGGGCAGGGGGCGGCGTGTGGGCCCCCGCCCGCATGACGCCGTACCCCACGAGCATGGCCGCGGGGGTGAAGATCACAGCGGCGGGGCCTACGCCCGCCAGCGCCGCGGGCCCCGTCGACTAACGCCGCGCACATATTTCCCACCACGTCATCCACACGCATTTTGACCCATTCTATCTTGAAAGTTAAACGGCATCCAATGAAGTGGCGAGCGACATCTGCCAGGCCGTACTGTGACGGCGGCGCCCGAGCTGACCGCCAGCCCGTCTATCGCGTACTTGAACATGAATGGCACGCTCACGTTGGCAAACTTTGACGCCACCAGGAGCGACAGCGCGGCCACCGCTGGGCCGGGCCGCGCCCGCACACGTATCACCTCAACGTTGACATCTTCGAGGTACCAAGCGGGGATGACTGCTGGGGGTTTCAGGGACACAACAACAGCTACCACAGCTGTGACGGCTGGCAGTTGAGGTGTGAAGGGGGACGCGGTGTGAGGCCGCGGGACACCACCACAGCTGCCACAGCTGCCACAGGTGCGGTGGCTGCGGCGGCCAAACAGTGCGGGACGGTGCACGCCGCGTGCCGGCCCTACCACGCGGGCCTTGGACTCGGGGTTGTCCTTGGGCCAGATGTACGGCAGGATGCTGCTAATGATCTTCAGGTGGGGCCTGCCACATATTATGAGCCCCGTCGCGGGTTGTCATCTAACTCATTAAACGAGGTTCAAACTTCACATTGCGTTGGAGATGGAGGACGCGGTGCGCATGAGCAACATCTGCGGGGCCCCACCTTCAGGTCGATGTTATTCTCCGCGTCGGCGACAGCTTTCTTGGCGCCCGCCGCGGCCGCCGCCGTCACTTTCACCTCGGGTCGCTTGCTGTCGTCGTCCTTGCCGGGCGGCGCCGCGGCGGAGGACAGGAACCGCGGCAGGGGATGCGGACGCAGGCTCGGATGCCGGTTGTCGCGCAAGTGCAGCAGCGGCGACGACACTGCTTCCCGGGTTGAGCGATGCCTGTATCCGGCGGCGGCGGCGGCGGTGGGGGCGGCAGCTGCACCGGCGGTGGGAGCGCTTGTAGCGGCGCCCGCGCCGCATCCACGCGCGCGCGCCGACGCCGACGCCGACGCCGACGCCGACGCCGACGCCGACGCCGACGCCGACGCCGATTGCGAAACGAGGTTTGTTGGAAACGCGCTGGATGGAGGAAGCGCTGGGGCGGCGGCGGCGCAAGCGCGACGCAGCAGGCGGCGGCCCAGCACGCGCGCCGGCGCCGACATCCCTGCGGCCCTGACGCGCTCGACCTCTTAGGTTGCTGTTGCGTCAAGACTCGACTCGCTGCCGCATCAAAGAGCTCCGATGCAGACTCACCGCGAATGATGAGGACGTCGATGATCGCCGATCTGTGTCATTGATGACCGCGGATCCGGGCGCGCAGGCGGGCTGTTGATTGAGTTGAGTGCTGGCAACCACAGCATGCCCGGGTAAATAACTCATGAACAGTCATTGAGTTATGCGAACAGAAAACGGCTTTCATAAGTGCGTTCAGATATAAGGGTTTCTCACAGATTTGTGACACGCAAACAACGACCTTGTTGGCTCCCTCATACTCCCGACACCGCGCCACAACGCAAGCGCAGTCGGCTACGTACGAGCACACCGAAGGAGAGCACTGCGATGGAGATCCTAGCTCGGTCCGTGGCGGCGGGGAGCGAGGCGTCGAGCAGCGCGCCGTTCGCGCCGCCGGAGCCGCGCCGAGGCGGAAAGAAGGCAAAGGGAAAAGCGATTGAAGGGGATGGCCCGCTACCTCAGCCGGGGGCGTCTGCGTTCCCGAGACCACTGACGCCGGCGTCGGCGCTCGGGACGCCCAGCAGGCCTCAGGAGGGCCGCCTGGAGCCTGCGGACGGTGGCACTCTCGCTGCATCAGACAACACTGGGCAGAGTACGGGCGGAAAGAACCGCTCCAGGCGGTCCGCGAAGAAGGGGTCAACCAAACTTCACAACGACGGTGACGGCACCCCCCACCACGAAGAGTTTCCGTGGAGCCGCGGAGATGGCGGTGGAGGCGGCAGTACCGGTGGGACCCCTCTCCCGCGTACCGGA
>Ga0307489_10002117_pt1 | contig 13281 bp, 30 predicted proteins | sample SB12metaG_FD_202247 | JGI IMG/M metagenome (GOLD analysis project Ga0307489, IMG submission 202247) | Sea-ice brine microbial communities from Beaufort Sea near Barrow, Alaska, United States - SB 1.2 | ecosystem: Environmental > Aquatic > Marine > Coastal | place: USA: Alaska | collected... | reverse complement strand
GCCGCCGCCGCCGGAGGCCCGCCGGTCGCCTCTGCCGCCGCCGCCGCTGCCGCCGCCGCCGCCGCCGCCGCCGCTGCTGCCGCCGCCGCCGCCGCCGCAAAGGCCGACACTGCCGCCGCCGCCCAGGCGCAGGTACGCGAGGCGACGCGCGACGCGAATCGTGAGGCGGCGGTGGCCGCGGGTAAGAAGGCTGACGCTGAGGCGGCCGCCGCCGCCGCCGCCTCAGCAACCGATGCCGCCGACGAGGGGATGGGGGAGCCGGACGTGGCGCAGATGCGCGCCGAGATGACACAAATGAGGGAGGAGGATGCGCGGCGACGGGAGCTGGCGGCCGGAGACAGCAACGGTGCGGGCGGCAATGCTGTTGCCGGGACCGCCGCCGCCGCCGGCATTACGGCCAAGCCGGGCGTGAGTCCACCCGCGATCGAAGAGGAGCCCGGCACACGGTTTCATGATGGCCACCGCCGAGCAAGGCGGTGCTGACGCCATCGAAGCACTGAAGCTGCACCGGGCGTGCGGGAAGTGTGGCGACCACGACGCCACCCGCACGTGAATGAGATGGCGGGCATGTACGAGCCGTAGTGTGGTCCGCTACTGCACCCCCGAGTGCCAGATGGAGGACCGGCAGACCCACGAGCCCGACTGCGGCGGCCGCAAGGCGGCGTGTAAGACATGCGAGTGCCGCAGCTGTGTGAGCAACCGCGGCGAGAGCAGCGCCGCGATGCCGGCGTGAATGACTGGAAGCTGGAGGTGAACGAATCAATGAGCAACGACCACGAATCAAGACATGCATGATGCACGCCAGCAACTGTCAAAATGAAACCACAATGCTCAAAATGTATCATGACAAAAGAAAGAGCTAGCTCTACGAGTACCAGTCCGTACCGGCATGTCAACCGTCGGGAAGTGAGAAGATCATGACTGTTTGCCTGTGTGTACCGTACACATAGTCAACAGGCACACGTTTGAAGAGGTGATTTTGAATACCAATTTTGATAGGTCCAATTTGATAGGTAACTAGGATGATTTAGATGCGATTATGTTGATTCGGAAATATTTGATAGGTTGATGGGCTAAGGGTACGGGTGGACCAATGGGAGGCATGGCAGATACGGGTGGACAAACCTATTCGAGCAACCTGTGGAGAGGACCTACTGGTAAGAGTGCCCAGCGAAAAGCCACGAGGCGGGAGTGCCGCACAACTTTCTGCGCGCTACACGACTCCCGCCGCCGCCGCCGACGCACGCATCGCCGTCACCTTCCCTTGCCCATCACCGATCGCCCCCAGACAAGAGGACGACCGCGGGCTCCGTGGAAAGTTTCACGTGCCATCCAGCTCCTCGGAGGGAACCGAATACCGCGAGTACGACGAGGGTTGCCCAGGGTCGCCGCGAGGAGAGCGCGCCCACGCAAGTATCCGCGCGCCGCAGCAGCTACTGCCGCCGCTAACACCGAACGCACGCTTCGCCGCCACATTCCGCCATCCCTCGGCGCCCGCCCCCCATATCCGATGACGACCGCAGTGCCAGGCGACCCTCCCCCGGCGTTGTCGCTCGCCCCCCTGCTCGGGAACCTGCCCGCCCACCTCCTTCAGGCGGAGGTGCTGTGGCAGCTGGGTCCCACGGACCTCGCCTCGCTCGCGGGCGCGGGGCGCGGGTGCGCGGCGGCGGTGGCGGCGACCGCGTTCATGAAGTGGGCCAAACGCGCGAAGATGTCTCGCCCCGGGCTCCTCGTGTACCACCTCCCACCGCTGTGTTTGAAGGTGGCCTGTTCATACGCCGCTGATGGCGGGAACCAGGAGGTGTTGGAGTGGCTGCACAACAGCGGCTGCCCGTGGGATGCTGCGACTGCATGTGCGGCCGCTGGTGGCGGACACCTGGAGATGGTGCAGTGGCTGCACAGCCATGGCTGCCCGTGGGATATCTGGACGCCGGCATGTGCCGCGAAGCACGGGCACTTGGCGGTGTTGCAGTGGGCGCGGGCGCGCGGCTGCCCGTGGCACTGGATGATCTGCACGTACGCCGCTATGGCCGGGCAACTGGAGGTATTGCAGTGGGTGCGGGAGAACGACGCGACTGGCGAGGTGTGGAGTGAGCGTTTCGTGCGTATCTACGCCGCTGGGCCCAGGAAGAAGGAGGTGCTGGCGTGGCTGGACGACCTCAGTGGTCTGTGAGGAGCCTCCAATGTATACCCAAGCAAGCTGTGACATGGGCACGGTGCCGGCACCACTCGATGCGACGACCATGGACATTATGACGCACTCCATCTACACCATCTTCTTGCCTACAACGCTGCATACATGGGAATATTCGCCCGGGCACCAGGCTGCCCGGAGGACGTCGAGTGTGATACCTGGAGCCAAAGGTGCCGTGTCCTGTAAATTGAAACGTGAGCACTCTCGTCGTGCCGCCGCGCCCACGCGCCGCCCTCAACCCGCCGCCTTGCATCTTGCACCTCACTCTTCGTCTCTGGATCTTTTGAAGAAAAATGCCTAAACGCCCGAATAACATAACATTAAAACCGTCCTCCACTATGACACTGCACGTCCCCCACTCACAAGCGCTTCCTCATGTCGTCCCCCTACACGCACAAGCGCTCTCCCTCTTATCGCTTGTCTTCCCCCTACAGCACGTGCCCTTTCTCGCCTTGCGCGCGTCCCTCGTTGAGCCCAGTCTCAGGTGACAGAGCTGCATTTGAGGCTCATTGTGCACCCGCCCCCCGCCCCCCCCTGCTCTCAGTTGTACACCTGCCCCCCCTTGCGGGCCAGCACGTTTACCTCCGCCTTGTAGGGACTCATGGATAGTGCTCGCCAATTCATGGGTTGCCATCTAATTCCATGGAATGAGGGTCCAACATGCGTTCGATGACGTGGCGAGCAGTATTCATGAGTCCCTGCCGCCTTGAGCGCGTCGATCTCGTGCGCCTGCGCGTTCACCACCTGCACCAGGTGGTCCCGCTCCGCCACCTAGGTTTAGGGTTCAGGGCTCATATTTTAGGGTTTAGGGTTCAGGGTTTAGGGTTTAGGGTTTAGGGCTACGCCACCTCGTTGTGCCGCCGCTACTTGCAATTCAAAGCAGAGTTTGACAGCGCTTCATCACATTGAAGCATCGAACGCTGAATGCATAGGCGCTTTTAACACGGGTTTTGATAGTGTGAAGGTGCAGCAGCCTACCTCTTGGCGCCGCGCCGCGCCAGGCTCCACCAACAACGCCGCCTGCGTTACCGCCAACCAGGGGCTTGAGCTCACGGGTGATTGGAAGAGTCAGTCACGGATGTCATTCACATTTGGGGGGGTCAAGGCGAGTGAGTGATGAATGTTTGAAAACATTCGTCATTCGTATTCGCGAATGCATGCGCCAATTGTCATTCGCGAGTGTACGCCCCTACCGTCAGCGCCTTTTCCATCTCGCGCTGCGTTTTGGTGAGGTCCGCCACGGCGTTGAGGCACGCGGTATTCTCCGCGGTGAGGCGCGTGAGCTCCGCCTGCGACGCGCTCACCTTCATTGTCCACGCCTTGATCTCCGCCGCGAATTGTTGCTCCTGCACCTTGATGCATGGGCTTGCACTCGTTCACTTTTCAGCTCAACTTGAGCCGTCTCATACAGAAAAACACCCTACACACCCCCTAACACCCCCTTTACACGGGCGTACACAACCCCTGCGCGCCCCCCCTATCCCATAAATATCGCTCAAGTTGCTTTGCAGGTCCAAGAGGTGCCATAAGTGTGGTTCGGGCTTTTTGTATGGCGACAGGACATGTACCGGTACACATGTTCGATTTTCATCTGATCGCGCGAATTGAATCCGGGTGACTTGGAAAAGTGACATATCGTATGGACAATGGTCAGACAACGGCTGAACTTTACCGACGATTCACCAAAAGCGCAGGGTGCGCTGCTCAGGCGCAGATCTCTAACCACACTTTTGGCACCTTTTGGACCTGCAAAGTGAGCTGAGAAGTGAACGAGTGTAAGCCCCTGCCTTGATGGTATCGCGCAGCTCATCCGCCCCTTTGGACGAGGTGCCCGCGCGGTCGAGCGCCTCCAGATCCACCAGCAGGCCGAACTTGAGCATCTGCACCTCCACCGCGCGCTTCTGCAGCTCCGCGATCCTGCCCTGCCGCTCCGCGCTGTACCGCCGCTACTTCAATTTGTCAGCAAAACTTGAAAGCAGATTATCATATTTTAGTTTCCACGTGTGCTGAAACCACTTATTTCAACACGGGATTCAACTCCCAGGGTTTAGAGTTTGAGGTTCAGGATTTAAACACCCTTTGGGTTCTAGGATTTAGGATTTAGGGTTCAGCTCCCAGGGTTTAGGGTTGAGGATTTAGGGTTTAGGGTTTAGGGTTTAGGGTTTAAACACCCTTTGGGTTTCGAGTTGCGGCAGCCCACCTTGCGGTTGCGTTGCAGCTGCACGTGCTCCTTACGCAGGTCCCGCTGCTGCCCCCGTAGCGCCGCCTTCTCGCCCACCAGCTCGTCGATGCGCGCGTGCAGCCGCGCCAGCTCCGTGCGCGAAAACACCAACCCCTCCTTGCAGCGGCGCAAGTTGAAATTAAACGTAAACATTGAAAGCAGCTCATGATATTCCAGTTCCAAGCGCTCATGGTATAGGTGCTTTCAACACGGGTTTTGATGCCAGGTTTAGGGTTTAGGGCGTAGGTTTAAGGGTTTAGGGTTTAGGGGAGAGGGCGAGGGTTTAAGGTGCAGCGCCCTGCCTCGCCCAGGTCGGTCGGCAACTTCCGCTTGTGCAGGTACTCCATCTGGTGCATGCGCAGCGTCACGGTGACATCGATCTGGTTCAAACCGAATTGCTTCTCCTTCTGGAAGTCCTGGATCTCGTTGTCGATCGCCTTGAGGCAGGGGCTCACACTCGTTCACTTCTCAGCTCAACGTGAGCGGTTTCTGTGGGATAGGGGGTGCATGTAGGGGTTGTTGAGGGGGTGTTTGGGGAGTGTCAGGGGAGAGCAAAGGGTGTTTTAGGGTGTATTTTGTGTCAGACACGGCTGAAGTTGAGCTGGAAAGCGGACGAGTGTAAGCCCCTGCCTTGAGGCTCGTGTCGTTGGTCTTGGCCTTTTTGCCCAAGGAGTCACGCTCCTTCTTGAAGCCGTCGATGGCCTTGGCGCATTCGGCGATGACGTCCTCCTGGTCCAGCCGCTTCTCGCGCAGCGCCAACACCTTGTCGTACAGCGTCTGGTCGCACCCGTGCGGGCACACCTCCTCGTCCTCGTCGTCTTCGTCATCGAAATCCTCGTCCTCCTCCTCCTCCTCCTCCTCCTCGTCCTCATCGAAGTCCTCCTCGTCCTCGCTCTTCTTCTTCAACCGCTTGATCTTCCGTCGGTAGCGCCTTCAGATTACCCCTCGCCATTTCATAGGATGTCAATCAACTCAAGAAACGAGGGTCCAATATGCGCTCGATGAGGACGTGGCGGGCGATGTCTGAAGGCGGTTCCTACCTTGAGGAAGATCTTGAGCAGCGGCTCACGGAACTGGTTGCCGTCGTCCACCATGCCGTCGAACTCGCGGACCACCGCCTTCCTCTTCAGAGTCAGCTTCTCCACCGCCTCCGCGTAGCGCCGCAAGTTCAGTTTCCGAGCACAGTTTGAAAGCAGTTCATCATATTCTAGCTTCAAGCGCTGATACCATAGGCGCTTTCAACACGGGTTTTGATACGGTCAACCTGCACTGGACTACACGTCGTTGGCACGGTCTAAGTTAATCAGGCGGGTGGCGTTTAACGCATGAAACGAGGGTCTGATAGCGTGAAGGTGCAGCGGCCTGCCTCCGTCTCGTGCTCGAGGCGGCTGCCCACGGCCTCCGTCTTCACCGCGATGTCCGCCTTCTCCGCCATCTTGCCGTCCAGCTTGGCCTTCATGTAGCGCCGCAAGTTGAAATTGAAAGCAATGTTTGAAAGCGGTTAATTACATTGTAGTTTCAAGCGCTTAAATACGGGCGGTTTCAACGTGGGTTTGATAGGGTCAACCTGCACCGCCTCACCTTGAGCACGTTCTCACGGCGCTCGAACTGCTTCAGCTGCACCAGCTCCTGGTACAGCACCAATCGCTTCAGGTCCGCCGCCTTCAGGTAGGGTTTAGGGTTTGGGGTTTGGGTTTAGGGTATGCATAGTGCTCGAGTACTCCACGTCATAGTATGCCATTCAACTTTAGAAGCGAAGGTTCAAAATGCGTTTCGTGACGTGTGGAGGACCTTTCACCAATCCCTGCCTTGAGATCGGCCTCAAGGCCCGCCTTCTCGCGGCGCAGGTCGCGCAGCGAGGCGTCGAAGGTGTCCACCATGTCATGCCGCCTCCTCATCAGCCGTGTCCGCTCGTACCTCCATGCGGGGTCACACACGTACATATAGGGTTTAGGGTTTAGGATTTAGGATGTAAGGTTTAGAATCCAGGGTTTGGGGTTTAGGGATTAGGGTGTAGGTGTAAGGGTTTAGGGTTGAGCTCACCAATGTCATCAGATGCAAGCAGGCTGAAGAGACGCGGGCGTGGATGTGATGCACAGTGTGGCGAGCATTGGTTATCTCTTATAGGGTTAAGGGTTTAGGGTTTAGGGTTTAGGGTTTAGGGGTTTATCCGACCCCGCCTGAGGCGGAGCGCGGCTGCCTGATTCTCCGCCTGCTCGGTGGCGGTTGGGGGGTGCGCGGCGGCGGCGGCGCCGCGCGGGTCCACCGCATAAGGTCAAGTAAAAGAATGTTCGCGGCGTCAAAGGACATTCAGGTGAAGACAGGAGTGGGGGTGATGACGAGGTGAATTGTTTCACTTCCAGGCAACATCGGCTCCTTAGCTAACGTGTCTCTCCCTGGTTTGTCAGTAGTATGATGCACTTTTTTGGTCCATACCAGCGCGGCCTGGCGCGCGGCCGCCTGATCGTCCATCTCGTCCTCCAGCGCGGCGGCCGTCGCGGCCTCCTCCGCCGCCGCCGCGTCGCCCCCCGCCGCGTCGCCGCTCTTCGCGCCGCCCGCGGCGTCCTCCTCGGTGTACTGTCAAAATTTCAAATTGAAAAAGAAAATGAAAGCAGTTCATCAAATGTCATTTTCAAGCGCTGTAAGTAGTCCCTTTCAACACTGGCTTCAGACCGCGTGCCTCCACCGTACACGATGGGAGGTGTCCCCCGACGAAGGAGGGCGGGTGGACATGTGCGCTGCATTACCCCCAATGCGAGCACTTGCGCAGCTGAATCCAACTTGCAACACCCTACCTTGGGCTTAGCTCCGCCCTTGGCGCCGCCCTTGGCAGCGCCGCCCTTGGCTTGCGCGCCGCCGAAGCCACCCAGGCCGCCGCCGTTGGCCGCATCCTCCGCCGCCTTGCGCTTGGCCTGGAACGCGGCCAGCTGCGCGTCGCTCACCGCGCTGCGTGTCTCCGCCGGTTACTGCCGCAACTTGAAACTGAGAGCAAAGTTTAGGGTTGAGGGTTTAGGGTTTAGGGTTTAGGGTTTAGGGTTTAGGGTTTAGGGTTTAGGGTTGAGGGTGTAGGGTTTAGGGTTTAGGGATTAGGGTTGACAGCGGCTCATCATCTTTTAGCTTCAAGCGCTGAAACTGAGAGCGGTCAGCTGGGGGTCAAGCTGGGGTGAAGGTGCAGCGCCCTACTGCGGGGTACTCGTCCGCCAGCGGCGTCTTCTGAAACGGCTGCAGCAGCACCGCCACCGCCTTCTGGCCCTCGGTGTGGCGGCGCAAGTTGAATTTGAAAGCAAATTTTGAAGGCGGTTCATCATATATTAGTTTCAAGCGCTTAGTTCCAGGCGCTTTCAACGTGGGCTCGATAGCGTCAACCTGCACCGACCTACCTCGGGCGACTCGGCGTCCCCCAGCTCCTCCGTGATCTCCGCAATGCGCTGCGCCCCCGCGCTCACCTCGCGCACCACCGCTGCTCGCACATCACGCAGCGCCAGGAAGCGCGTGTTGAAGTCCGTCTTCAGGTCATACACCGCCTCTTCCATCAGCACCATCTGCCGCCGCTTGCGGTCCGTGTTCACGCGCTGCTCCTCGCACAAGTGTCATCCAGAACAAAGTTTAGGGTTTAGGGTTTAGTGTTTAGGGTTTATGATTCAGGGTATAGGGTTTAGGGTTTTTTTGGGTTTAGGTCTTAGGGTTCGACCGGGAGGTGGGTAAATGCTCATAGGTCAATCGGCCTCTACGAACCGTTTCCGCGTGTCTGCACCGAATCAGCACTTACTCATGCTCCGATGGTCGTTCGAGACGTTGATGTCAATACCCCCCCTGCCTCGGGCACCACGAAGGTGGGGTCTGTTTTGAGCTTGAAGTCGCCCATGGTGGACTGCGCCAGGTCGATGGCCGCCACGTCGTCGGGGTTCTCGTACTGCTCGTCCGGCTTCGTGCCGTTGAATACCGCCCACTCACCCTCGCGCACCTGCCGCTGCTGCCGCCGCTGCTCCTGTTTGAAGTGCCTCATTGAGAGTGCTCGCCACGTCATCAAAACGCATTTTGAACCGTCGTTTCGTGAGTCAAATGATATCCCATGACGTGGCGAAGACTATCAATTAGTCCCCGATGCGTCATCATTATACGCATGTTGAACCCCGGTTTCTTAGGTTAAATGATGTACTATGACGAGAAGTGAGCCTCAGTCCCTGCCTGCTTAGTCTGACCAACGGCGGCGTCACCCGCGGTGGCGGCGCCCGCGGCGCCCCCGCCCGCCGCCGCCGCCTTTTCCACCTGGCTGCGCCGTGACGCTCGCGGCACCAGCCCGGCCAAACTCATCGACACACCCCCGACACCCTTGCGGTCCGCGGCGTGCACCTTTGCTATCTCTTTGCGCAGCTCCTCCTTGATGTAGCGGCGCAAATTGAATTTGAAAGCAAAATTAGAATGCAGTATATCACATGTTGGTTCCAGGCACTTTCAACTGAAGTTTGATAGAGTCAACCTGCACCGCCCTACCGTGATGCGCGCGACGCGGAAGGTGGTACAGCTGGACCCGCGACGGCCGCTCACGAAGGTGCGCATCACCACCCGCTCCACCTCGACGGGATCCAGGAACCACGCCTGCAGCTTGGCCAGCCCCACGGCGATGCGCTCCGACTCCCACGCCAGCTCGCGCTGCGTGCGGTCCATCTTCTGCTGCGTCTCACCCTCGATCATGGCGCGCAGGCCCGGGTCGATCTCGAAGGATTCCTTCGGCAGTCGCTCCGCCAGCGGCTTGCCCGCGTTCTCCGCAACGAGCGCGAGGAACTCGGTGCGGAGCTTATGCAGGTACCCGCGCACGCCGAGCTTCAGGGGCTTACACTCGTCCACATTTCAGCTCAACCTAAGCCGTTTCTGGCACAAAATGCACCCAAAATACCCCGTAATTCCCCCTGATACCCCTTACACTCCCCCTCGATGCACCCCAATTGCACAGAAAGCGCTTCCTTTGAGCCGAAAAACGGACGAGTGTAAGCACCTGCCGAGCTTCTTCTCCTCGGCGGCGGCGCGCAGGTTGTCCTCCTCCGTCTTCTGCTTCGCCTCCTCGATGGAGTAGTGCGTGGGGGCGGTGATGTCGGGCGCCGCTGCCGCGTCGTCCGCCGCGGCCATGGGCGTCTTGTCGGCGGCGTCGGCGGCGGCGGCGGCCTCCGCGGCGGCGTCCGCGTCCACCTCCGGTTGACCGCTGAGGCCCGGGCCCAGAAGCTGCACGAAGAAGGAGCCGTCGCGCGCGGCGCTCAGCAGATAGCGGTCGTCCCGCGACACCGCCGCGCCCGTCACCGCGCCGTGGCCGTAGTACCCGTCGTGCACCTCGCTGTGCCAGAACCTCTGCGACCGCGCCAGCCGCACGCCAGGGGCTTACACTCGTTCAGTTTTCAGCTTAACTTAAGCGCTTTCTGTGGGATATAGGGTACATTCAGAGGTTGTTTAGGGGGTTTACGGGAGGTGTCAGGGGTTATCAGGGGGTGTTTAGGGTGAATTTTGTGTCTGAAACGGCTCAGGTTCAGCTGAACAAGTGAACGAGTGTAAGCCCCTGCCGCACGCGCACCGTGCCGTCCTCGGCGGCGGACACCACTACATTGCCGCTGCCGCTTGTCTTCAGCACGGTCAGCGGCGCAGCGTGCGTGGCAGAGTGGCTCAGGGGCGACTCCGAGTCCATGCTGCAGGGGCTTACACTCGTCCACTTCCCAGCTCAACTTGAGCCGTGTCTGACACAATAGAGCAACCTTTACACTCCCTAACTCCCCTTTACACGGGTTACACAACCCCTACGCGCACCCCTTATCCCATACAACGCGCTCAAGTTTAGCTGAAACATGGACCAGTGTAAGCCCCTACCATGCTGCACACGTACACCTTGCCCGCCGCCACACCGCCCACCGTGAGCTCGAAGGACCCGTCGCCACCGCCGATGTATGCCAGGGTCTTGACGGGGTACACCGCCGCGCGCTCCGCCTCCGCCTCCGCCGCCGCAACCGCCGCCGCCTCCTCGGCGGCGGCGGCGGCGGCCTCAACCTGGTCCGGATCCGACGCGTCCACCTCGGCGACGTGGGCGGCGGAGGAGGCGTGCGGCCGCTTGAACTCGTAGAAGGTGGCCGGGATGTAGGGACTCATGGATAGTGCCTGCCACGTCATTAAACGCATTCCGAACCCTCGTGTCTTGAGTCAAACGTTACCCTATGACGTGGCGAGCACTGTTCATGAGTCCCTACCTGGAGGGAGATTTCGTAGGTATGGGAGGTGTCCACGCTGCCGACCACGGGCGCCACGATCTCCAGCACATCGCCGGTGTCGCAGCCGACCAACAGCTTGGAGCCGTCGTCCGACCAGCTGACGGCGGTGACGGGGCCGGGTGTGGACACGAAGCCGATGGGCTCCAGTCCCGCGCCGCCGCCTGCCGCCGACAGGAAGAACACCGTGCAGAAGGGTCATTGAGGGTTTAGGGTTTAGGTTGAAGGTTTAGGGTTTAGGGTTTAGGGTTTAGGGGTTAGGGTTGAGGGTTGAGGGTTCACTCGACCGACATGGGAGCATGACTCACCCTGAGAGTGAATGGTCATACAGACGTGCGGATGAGGAAGAGGAGATTAACGTCGGTCGAGTGATTGTTGTGGACAAGGCCCCTGCCGTGGCATCTGCTGAGGCGGTGGCGAGGGTGCGGCCCGAGGGCGAGTACGCCGCCGCCGTCACCGCCTGCTTGTGCGGCTTCACGCACCCGATCAGCTTCCAGCTGTCAGCGCACCGCCGCAGCACGCGCACCACGCCGTCGTCGAAACCAACGACGGCGGCGCGGCCGGCGCGGTCAACGTGCAGCGGCGCCACGGCCAGGAAGGTGGCGGGGGCGGCGAACACCGTGGAGAAGAGCTGGCGGCGCGCGGCGTAGGAGAAGAGGCGCACGGTGCCGTCCGCGCCGCACGTCACCGCGTTGTAGGGACTGATGAATAATGCTCGCCGCGTCATCAAACATTTTGCTCCCTCGTTCCCTCAGCTAAACACCATCCTATGAAGTGGCGAGCGCAGCGGGGGTGGTAGGGACTGATGGACAGTGCTCGCCACGCCTTCAAACGCATCTTGAACCCTCGTTTCCAGATTCAAATGGCATCCTATGACGTGGCGAGCACTATGAACATGGCAGCGGCAACGGCGGACGGGTACACCGGTACACTATGAGCAACCCGTCAGGGTGGAAATATTGGGATGAGACCCTACGGCGTGGTCGGTGAGGGCGCTGACGCCCAGGCCGGTGATGGGCCCCGCGTGGAAGCTGGCCAGTCGCCGCGACTCGCCCGCCACCTTCCCCTCCTGCAGCTCCACGCGCACTAGCCCGCCGCGAGGGACTACTCATGGATAGTGCTCGCCACGTCATCAAACGCACTTGAACCCTCGTTTCTTGAATTAAACGGCATCCTCTGGCATGGGTCGCACTATGCATGAGTTTAGGGTCTAGGGTTCAGGGTTTGGTGTCTAAGGACTAGGGTTTAGGGTTAGCCCCCACCCCCCGCTCTCGTCCTGCACGACCCAGTGGTCGGCCTCCTCCATGATGACATTCTTGATGTTCACCGGCTTGAGCCGCGCGCCGTCCGCGCCCGCGCCACCAACCTGCAGGGCCGCAACTTGCAATCGAAACCAAAATTTGCAAGCAGTTCATCTCTAAAATCAGGAACTTGCAAGTAATTGCAACAGAATTAGGGTTCGGGGTTTAGGGTTGAGGGTTAGGGTTTAGAGTTTAGGATTTAGGGTGTAGGGACGTTTCAAGCTGCAACGGCCTACCGCTAGCGCTCATGACGCGCACCTCGTCGACGGGACTGATGAACACCACGGTGCTGTCCTCGCCCGGCTCCGCGTCATTCACCGCGCTGAAGTCCCACGACCGCACGAACCCGTCCGCGCCGGCCGTGTATATCTTCCCCGCCGTGTAGCGCCGCAAGTTGAAACAGAATGCATGGTTAACAGCAGTGTATGATATTATATCTTCAATCGCCGAACCCACAGGCGCTGCGCTTTTCACACGGGTTGTGATAGTGTGAAGGGTTTAGGGTTTAGGGTTGAGGGTCTAGGGTTAGGGTCTAGGGTTTAGGGTGTAGGGTTTAGGGTTTAGAGTTTAGGGCTTAGGGTTCAAGGGTGCAGCGCCGTACCGCGGCGCCATCCAGCTTGATGACCTCGATGGCGCCCGCGTGGCACAGCTTGCCCTTGCCGTTCGCCGACGGCACCATCAGCGTGGTCTTTATCAGACCGCCGTCCCAGAGTAGCAGCTTGCCGGACTCCGTGCCGGACAGCACTTTACCGTCCGGGAGCTCGGCGTACCCCGACATGTAGCACCATAAGTCGAAATTAAAAGCGAAATTAAAAGCGAAATTAAATTCAGACGTCGGTCTCAAGCGTTGCAAATTGTTGGTTTCAGAAAAGAAATCAATCTGCACCGCCCTGCCGCAATGTCGCTGAGGTCCTCGTTACCGAAGCGCCCGAGTTCGCCCTGCAGCTTGAGACCCGTGAAGGTGCCCGCCATCTTCCAGAAGCGGATGTGTCCGATGCCCGAGGTCGTCAGCTGGCCCCCGAAGAAGGGCGAGAACTGCACGTCGAACACCTCCTGGCTGAACGCCTTGGACCGCAGCACGATGCTCTCAGTCTCCCAGTTCCAAACGGTGAGCCAGAAGTCGGGGTAGCCGCCCACCGTGGCCAGCTCTTTGCCGTCGGGGCTGAAGCGCCCACAGCTGTACGCCTGCTCGTAGGGACTTACACTCGTTCACTTTTCAGCTCAACTTGAGCCGTGTCTGACACACGAGAAGACCCAACACACCCCCTTACAACAGGCTACACAACCCCTACGCGCACCCCCTATCCCATGAAAAGCGCT
>Ga0307489_10002116_pt1 | contig 13282 bp, 15 predicted proteins | sample SB12metaG_FD_202247 | JGI IMG/M metagenome (GOLD analysis project Ga0307489, IMG submission 202247) | Sea-ice brine microbial communities from Beaufort Sea near Barrow, Alaska, United States - SB 1.2 | ecosystem: Environmental > Aquatic > Marine > Coastal | place: USA: Alaska | collected... | reverse complement strand
CGCGTTCCGCCGTGCGACGTTCCTGACGGGACGGCATTCTGCGCTCTGCCGGAAGAGCAACCGAGCGGCCACTTCCTTCAAGATCCAACGAATGGAAGGAGGGTGTCGCTTGAGGCAACGCGGCAGCGCGGATAGCGCTGACAAACAGGAGGACAACGGCGAGGTAAACCGGCCGGGTTTCACCCACCCAACCTTCGCTACAAGTAGCGGGCGACGGGTAGTCCGACACGCGGAGGGCCACGCACACGTCGGGGGGGTGCCCGTCGAGGAGCGCGCTTCGTTGGGGACGCGGGGCGCGCGCGCGGAAGGGTTGCTTTCGAGGCCACTCGGGCCGTGCCCTAAAATCCCGTATAAATCCGTGCGAGTGCAGATTTTACGTTATTGAGTTATGCGTGAGTTATCCGTTAGCAGCCCTTCCCAATTGAAATATAAGACGGACACATGCTGCGTTGTTGGGTACTAGGTACTCGCGCGAGGTACTCGCAAGGCTGAGTATGATCAATGATGCTCGCCACGTCATCCACCAAGTTGTAAACCATAATTGCTTGAATTAAATGGTATCCTGCGACGCGGCGAGCGTTGTTGAGTTGGCGGTCAATTCCCTGCGCCCGCTTCAAAGGCGGCCGGACACGTGCGGCGTACAGGTGCGGCCGGACAACGTGACAGGTTCGGCCGGACACGGGCAGGTGCGGTGTGAAGCGCCGGGGCCTGAGGACAGTCGCCGGGACAGACTGGGTCAGTGCACGCGGTAGTGTCATCTGATATCCCATAGTAGCTGCATCGCACACCGCCTCCCGCGACGTGGCGGGGCAAATGAATCACATCGAGTTTGATGAGGATAAATTTATTTTAACAAAGGGGTCAGCGATTGTCGCCTTAGTAGGTCCTGAGATAGTTGACACCCTAGTAAACTCATACTCGTAGCAGGGGAGAATCTTCACATTAGGTTTAGGGTTTAGGGTTTACGCCTCGCCGGCCACCATCTTCTCCTCCGTTATTGCTTCTCTTCCGGCTCGCGCCTCATCCTCTTTCTCTCTCTTTCTCCCTCTGGTAGTTTTCGTCGGGCTCGTACTGGCCGATCGACAGCATCTGGTTCAAGGTCATCGCCTGGTTGCAAGGGCTTACATTCGTCCACTTTACAGCTCAACCTAAGCCGTTTTGGTCCACCTCCCCGTGTTTCCCTGTCTCATAGATTGCGGAGGAATGATGCACCCAACGTATCTCACAAAATATGCTTACGTTGAGCCGAAAAGTGGACGAGTGTAAGCCCCTGCCTGGTTGCTGCCGTCCGACATGGTGCCTGCGAATAGGGGCTCACACTCGTCCACTTTTTGGCTCAACTTAAGCGTTCTGTGAGACGGGGGTTGAATGCAGGGGTTGTTTAGGGGGTGTGTAGGTGGTGTTTTGGTGGTGTTTAGGTGGTGTTTAGGTGGTGTTTAGGTGGTGTTTAGGGGTATTAGGGGGTGTTCAGCGTTCATTTTGCGTCAGAAACGGCTCTGTCAGGTTGAGCTGAAAAGTGGACGAGTGTGAGCCCCTGCCTCCAAGCAGGCGCATATACACGAAGATGGCCATCACGGTGAATATCACCGCTACGTGGGGGCGCAAGCTGACATCAAAATCAAGACTTGAAAGCAGTTTACCATATTGTAGTTTCAAGCGCTGAAGCCAGGCGCAAGTTGAAACTGAAAGCAATACTTGAAAGCAGTTTATCGTGTTGTAGATTCAAGTGCTGAAGTCAGGCGCAAGGTGAGATTGAAAGCAATGATTGAAAGCAGTTTATCGTGTTGTAGTTTCAAAGGCGCTTTGAACACGGGTCTCAAGTTGCACCAGCCCACCTCAATGTAGTTGGCGTACCCGAGCGCAGAGCCGAGCGCGGAAGTGACGGTCGGACAGATCTTGTTGCAGCAATACACGGAGTACTTGCTCCCCACCTTGCGCCAGGGGCTGACACTCGTCCACTTTCCGGCTGAACTTAAGCGCTTTCTGCGGGATAGGGGGTACATTCAGGGGTTGTGTATGGGGTGTGTACGGTGTGTTAGGGGGTATTAGGGGGTGTCTCGGGTGTATTTTGTGTCAGAATAGGCTCAGGTTGAGCTGAAAAGTGAACGAGTGTAAGCCCCTGCCGTGCGCATGTACATCAGGAATTTCGGATTCGAGAGGGTCAAGCTGTCTGCAGCCTCCCGCAGCGCGGACCATGACTTGGCGCTGAAAACACTCGGCTCAGTTGTATTCGTGTTGTCCAGGGCGGACGCCAGATCACCCGAGTTTCCCAAGCCATTTGATGAACCATCTGTATTCGTAAGCTCGAAATGCAGGCACGCCATATCATCCTCCTCGGCCAGGTGTTGCTCGGCGAACCACTCCTCCGTGCTTCCCGTGCTGGGCGGGTCGGATACGCCCGCCCTGGCCCTTCCCGATGCGGACGAGCAACACGAGAGGGTTCCAAAATTCCACGAATTTCTATCAATGTCACCCGGACTGATTTGGAACCGAGTGGACGTGTAAGCATCCGCGTGCATCCAGTGGACGTATGGTACTCCGTGGTACAGCGAGCTGCCAGCAGTGCAGTCCCAGGTGTAGCGCCGCAAGCTGAAATTGAAAGCAAAATTTGAAAGCGGTTCATCACATCAAAGTTGCAAGAGTTAACAGCATAGTTCCAGGCGCTTAAACACGGATTTCATGGGTTCAACCTGCGCCCCCCTACCGACGGTATGGTGCCCTCAGTATTTTACTTTGATGGGCTACTGCACCATTTCTTTGTAGTTGGAGAGCATTGCTCTGTCGGGCCGTACAAGTAGGAGCCAATTTGCGTCGAGGTCAACTCGAAAGAGGTTGTAGTCGTGGCCACTCCGGCACATGACGACGTCGTAGAGTCAGGCTCTGCAAATTCAGTCTTGGTTCCCACCGTTCCAAATCCACTGGCTTCCCACTTGTTGTTCGAGTAGGGATACCCTGTCGAGCCGAATGTCTGCAAGCCCCAACCACCACGAGTTAACGATTCAGGGCTCTTGGGCAAATTGCAGCCGAAGTTTTCGAAATCGAAGTCTTTCGAGAACGTGCCGTTGAATTCGTCGATTGTGAGCAGGACACCAGGGCGCTCAGATTCCCCGCGGTGGCCCAGGTTCAAGTCGGTCCAGATTGGCGCTGCCGGAACACCGCCGATTAGGGGCTTACACTCGTCCACATCTTTGCTCAGCCTGAGCCGGGTTTGTTCACCGAAACAAGCTGAGCACCCCATCACATGGGACAGGGTGCTCACGTTGAGCTGAAAAGTGGACGAGTGTAAGCCCCTGCCGCTGATGCTCCTATCGATGTAGACTGTTTCGCAGACGCCCCCCGACTCGGCAGCTTTGTGCAGGGGGAGCAGGGCGCAGCTCTGCACACAGCTGGAGGTGATGATGTTTCCCGTGAGGAGCACGACGCACGCCGCTACCACGGAGCAGGGGCTTTCACTCGTCCACTTCTCAGCTCAACTTGAGCCGTGTCCCACACAAGAAATCACCCTACACACCCTTAAACACCCCCTAAAACCCCCTTAAAACGGGCTACACAAACCCTCCGCGAACCCTCTATCCCATACAAAGCGCTCAAGTTGAGCTGAACAGTGGACGAGTGTAAGCCCCTGCCACGGCGGCGATGCCGAGCGCCAGCGAGAAGGCCCCGGTGCAGGGACTTACACGCGTCCACTATTCGGCTCAACATAAGTACATCTTGTGGGATACGTTGGGTGCATGACTGTCCACCAGTCTATTAGACAGGGGGACAAGGAGAGGTGTGACCAACACGACTTAGGTTGAGCTGAAAAGTGGACGAGGGTAAGCCCCTGCCCCGGTGAACAGCGCCAGGCGGGGGTTCACCGTCCCGATCATGAGCTGCTTCATCTTGGTGGACGCCATCAGCTGCTTCACCTGGTCCACCGCGGCCGCCGCCTTCGTTCAGGGGCTTACACTCGTCCCCATCACAGCTCAACTTGAGCTCTTCTGTCCACCGTATAACCCGACTTAGCTCATGAACGTGTCCTGGAGTCGCTCAAGTTAAGCTGTGACGTGAACGAGTGTAAGTCCCTGCCTTCGTCGCCATGATGGAAGTCGACGGGTGTCACCACGTGCACGTGCTGGTGCCGCCGCGACGTTCCTGCAAGCGAGAAAATGCGGACATGCGGAGTCGAGATGAGTAGTGGAATACCCAAAGTCGCGCCAGCGCCAGCGCCGCGGCGACACAAATCCGGTAACGATGCACCAACTGCTGCTTGCTGGACGGATACGAGGCAGGGCCGCGCCCGTGGACCCTCCGGCACCTCTGACACGCCGTGCGAGAGTGTCGCCGGCGGCGGCGACGGCGCGTTCGCTGCGGCGGCGGCGCTAATGCTTATCCCTGGACACGCATGTGCAGACAAAATGAATTGCAGAAGTTGAGCTGAAAGTGCAGTGTGGGCGCGGGTGCCGCTGACGCGTGGCGCACCTAGAGGTATCGCGGGGTATGAGGTGTCGCTCTGGAGCTCGATGCGCTCGGAGCGACGAGACCACGCGGCGCGGGCTGTGAAGACCCTTCGCTTCGGGAAATAGCTCCATTAGCTCGGTACCCGAAGGCCGATTGGTATGCCAGGTGTCGGATATCAGGATAGCCACGCCAGGTGTAAGCCGAGCTGCTGCTGCTGTAAGATTTTGGGTTTGACGAGCCGTTTCTGCTTTTTGCTGGCGATGAGGACGCCGAGCTGCGCGACTTGTTCCTCGCGAGGCGCTACCGGAACGTCCTCTTCGTGCCGTGGTTCGACTGGTATGAACGGGCTAACATAGCAGCGGAGAAGATAGCATAGCGGCGAAGCTGAGGGCCGCGGGCGTCAGCGTTCCCGCCTCAACCTAGCGGCTCCTAGCGGCAATGTGGAAAAGAGGAATAATAGCACTAGTAATCGACTTAGTATTAGATCGACTCAGTAATTGACTGATTGGATCGAACCGAGCTGCTATGATATGTAGTTGTGACAAAAATCACCCCCCTCACACGTCACGACGTGCCTGCCTCACTACCCGCCCCTTTTACAGCAACATCATAGGCCAGCATTCAACTCAATAGACGGAGAGTTCACAACCCAAGCTCGATACGCCGCTCGACTCTGACTTCCTGCCCATGGTGCATATCCACCCCGCCTCACTATACCACTCAACCCTGACTGTCTACCCATAGTGTACCTCACATCCCGCCCCGCTATGCGACTAAATTCTGACTGTTTGCCCATAGAGTACCTTACAGCCGCCCGCGCGAATGCACGTTCGCCCCAAGCCGCGCGTTAGGGCCTGGTAGATATTACCCGCACGTCAACGACACGCGTTTGAACCCTCGTTTCTCGAGTCAATTGGCATCCTGTGACGTGGCGAGCAATATGCTTGCTTTTGAACCCTCGTTTCTCGATTTAATTGGCATCCTATGACGTGGCGAGCAATATTTTTGCTTTTGAACCCTCGTTTCTCGAGTTAATGGGCATCCTATGACGTGACGGGCAATATTCTTGCGTTTGAGCCCTCGTTTCTCGAATAATTGGCATCCTATGACGTGGCGATTCACATTCCTGAGGCCCCACCGCGCGTCCCGCTCGATCTCGTACTCCCGCACCTCCGCGCGCTTCCAACCCCAGGGCCGCTCACACGTGTGCCCTCACTGTTTGCTCATAGTGTACCAGTGCACCCGCAGGGCCGCTTACACTGGTGCCCGCACTGTTTGCTCGTAGTGTACCCGTGCACCCATACAGGTAGAGGAGGATGCGGCAGGTGTCGCGGGTAAACCGGCACCGGTACACTATGAGCAAACAGCGTGAAGCCCCGCCAGGAAGTCCTGCTCCTCCAGATACGTCTTGCCCTTCTTGTGCTTCTCCAGCGTGTAGCGCCGCAATTTGAATGTGAAAGCACACGTTGAAAGCATTTTACGATATGATAGTTTCAAGCGCTGAAACAATAGGCGCTTTCGCTTTCAAGACTGGTTTTGATAGCGTGAGCAGCGGCCTACCAGGTCCTCCTCCATCGCCGCGTCGCCCTCCTTGATGTAGCGGCGCAAGTTGAATTTGAAAGCAATTTTTGAAAGCGGTTGGCCATATTTCAGTTCTAAGAGCTTAATTCCAGGCGCTCTCGGTGTGGGCTTGATAGGGTCAATCTGCACCGCCCTACCTTGACGTCCTTCCAGTCCATCTTCGACTTGTCCATCACGTAGGGACTGCCAGATATTACCATAGGATTTTTAGGATTTCGGGTTTAGGGTTTAGCCCGCCATGTCGTTGACGCGCTTTTTTAGGATTTCGGGTTTAGGGTTTAGCCCGCCATGTCATTGACGCGCAATTTGAACCCTCGCTTCCTGAGTTGAATGCCATCCTGTGACGTGTCGAGTATGTTTGCCGGACCTCACCAACACGTTGAGCTTCCGCGTCTTTTCCGTCAGCTACGGCCGGGCAGACATTGCTCGTCGCGTCACAGGACGCCGTGAAAGTCAAGAATGAGGATTTCATAATACAGGTCGATGACGCGTAACTCGCAATATCTGGTAGGCCCTGCCAGGGGCTTACACTCGTCCACTTATCGGCTCAACATGAGCGCTTTGTGCGGGATAGGGGTTGCGTTTAGGGGGTGTTTGGGGGTATTTGGGGGTGTTTAGGAGGTGTCAGGGGGTATCAGGGGCCATCAGGGGGTGTTTAGGGTGTATTTTGTGTCAGAACTGGCTCAGGTTGAGCTGAAAAGTGGACGAGTGTAAGCCCCTGGGCCCTGCCATCTGCAGCAGCACGGAGTCCAGTCCGCCGCGGCTCTCGGCGGCGTCGCGCTTCGCCGCTACCTTGGTGTAGCGGCGCAAGTTGAGATTGAACCAAAATTGAAGCGAAATTGAAAATTGTTCATCATATTCTGGTTCCAGGCGCTTAGTTCCAGGCGCTTTCAGCGTGGGTTTCACAGGGGCAACCTGCACCGCCTTACCTTGGCCTCCTTGGACCCCTCGCAGTAGGGTCGGTTAGAACAAGCACTCGAACCCAAGTCGGAGCATAACTTACTTACCCTCAGTGTGAATGCTGAATGCTAGTGCAGACGCGCGGCGGAGGACGAGGTGGAGATTCAATGTCGGACGATTGCGTGTTGTGAATGAGAATGACCCCCCTGCCTCGACGTACGTCTTGGTGACCTCCATCTCCTTGCCGGCGAAGTTGCGCGTCTCCTTGGACACCACCACGCAGGGGCTTACATTCGTCCACTTCTCGGCTCAACCTGAGCCATTTCTGACACAAAAACACACCCTAAACACCCCCTGATACCCCCTGACACCTCCTAGACACCCCCTAAACACCCCCTTCATGCACTCCCTGTGCTACCGAAAGCGCTTAAGTTGAGCCAAGAAGTGGACGAGTGTAAGCCCCTGCCACCACGCCGGACGTCGCCAGCTGTGCGCGCTGCCGCACGATGCCGCCGGCGCTTGCGATGGCATCGCGCGCGGCATTCAGTTCCGCCTCGGACTTGGCCCCGCCCCCGCTCCGCGCGCCGGCGCCGGCGTCCAGGCCCAGGCTGCGCGCCCATGACATGTCCTGCTTCGCCTCCCCCGCCGCCGCCGCCGGCGCCGCGGACCCCTTGCCGCTCCCCGCGCCGGCTCCCACCTTCTTTCCCACGCCTCCCCACGTTGTGCGGTTCAACTTAGCCAAGATGTCGAGAGCCGTTCGGCCCTTGGACGGCGCCGGGCCACCCGCCGCCGCCGACAACGACGACGACGCGCCGCCCGCGCCCTTCGCGCCGCCGCCGCCGCCGCCGCCGCCGCCGCCCGCGGGCGCGGCAGCCTTGGTGATACCCCCACCACCACCGCCGCCGCCGCCGCCCCCACCACCACCACCACCGCCGCTGAGCTGCGCCCAGAGGGCGTCGATGCGCGCGCGCTGCTTCGGCGCCATGTCGCCTGCCGCAAGGTCCTCGTCCGGCCGGTCAGCGGCGGGGGGCGCCATCGCTCACGCTCCGTGCGTCGTCGTGTGCCTCAAACTGCCGTCGAAAGATTTAAGATGGGCGCGGAGCCAGGTCCTCTCGGGGAGGTGCCTACTAGTAGTAGTACTTGTGTTGTGTTCCTGCGGGGTAATGGAGGTAGGAACCCTCTCGAATTACGCTCGGTATGAGGTATTACAAGTACAAGAAGAGGTGGCGCTCACTGTTTGAAGGGTGCCGCCGTGGTCGCCACCCGCAGCAACCCGCTGCATCGTCGCCGTCTCGCCTCCAAAAATGTCTTCCGACAGCGACATTTTTTGGCGCCGGCGGGTGTCAGTGGGTTTTGCCTGCATGCCTGGCTGCCTACATGCCTGGCGTTTGAGCTGAACGCCGCGACGGTTCTTCTTCCCAACGATGTTCGTGGATACTTATGGACGAGCTTGTCTTCATGACAGCATTCTATGCCAGGCTAGCTCGCTGGCTCGTACGTGCCGTTAGTCTATCACGTGTCCCAATGGGGAATCGCCTGCAGTCCACCGCACAAGATGTGTGGTGTCTCCCGGACACGTCTCTCCGCACAGCTCCGGTGTCCGGACCGCCATGTTTCGGAATTTTCCGCGGAATTTCAGGCAGACCTACTGGCAGGAAGTCGGGAATTTGGCATTAAATTTTGGGCAATTCCATCGGAATTTTCCGCGTCCCTCCCTATTGCCGCGGAGCTGGAACTGGAACGCCGCGACGTTCCATCTTCCGCGTGGGCCCAGCCTTGAAGCCTGCGGGCCCCAGGTGAGGGGCGTTCGGGCACAGGGCAATTTCCACTGCAGGCCTGGCAGACATTGCTGGCCGCGTGCCGAGCCCGAGCCCAGCAGAACGGTTCACCCCGAGCCTCACGTTCCGTATTCGTATAAATATGTCTCCATTCCATGACGTTTATGGTTGTGCTAGCATAGGCGTCGTGGGTTGGAGGCGGCGGTGGCGGCGGCGGCGCTGTAATTTCATGCTCATCATTGATTAACATGGAGGGAGTTGTCTATTCTCGTGTTAATATAATCGCCAAGTGTTGCGGGAATTTTCCACTGCTTTTGCATACACCACAACACTCACGCACAATACAACTTCATGGGTGCTATTTTTGTTAATGATACAATCAGAATATTGGGGGCATACCAGTTCTGGCTGCCTCCTTCACTGATACTATGTGCAGAGAAAATTACTAGCTACTTGCAGCGGTGAGGAGAGATATTCGAAGGATGAGAAGTAGAAACGTCAGTAGAAGAGACTGCACATTTAGTCTAGCCACTAGCAGATCTTCGACTGGTAAAGAGGAGCAGGACGGCCGGCGGCGCAGACCGAAATGTACAGCCGGATATTTAGACCGCCTTCTTTCTCAGCTCACTGAGCTCCGCCTGGATGTAGCGGCGCAACTTGAATTTGACAGCAGAAGTTGGAAGCGGTTCATCACAATTTAGTTGCAAGCGCTTAGTTCCCGGCGGTTTCAACTTGATTGTCATAGGGTCAACCTGCACCGCCCTACCTGGAAGAAGTCCCCGATGAGGTGTGCGTCCACCACCACCTCCGGGCGGGGCCGGACACGTGTCCCCTTTTAATCTCAACTTAAAACGTTTGCTCATGGTCTACCCGTGTACTCGTGCACACCCGCGGCATCCACCTCCCTGGCCTGATGCTTGTTCCCTGACTGTTTGCCGATAGGTAATGGCGTACCCCGTGCACACTCGCCGCGTTCTCCTCTATGGCCTGACACGGCATTTCCGTTTTCAGCTCAAATTGAGCACTTTCGATTGTCTGGTGCCTAGTCCGTAGGCTGGTAGCTTTTAGTAAGCTGGAGTTTGGTGATTTGGCCAAAAGTCAAATGACGTTAGGTGAAAATGACCAAACGCCTGCTTACTACGGGTACTACGAGATACCATGTGGTACGCTTTTATGCAGACCAGGCGTTGGGACACATCGGGTCAAGTTGAGGCGCGGCGGGAACAGCGGTGTGACGCCCTGCAGGGTTTAGGGCGTAGGGTTTAGGGTTTAAGGTTCAGGGTTCGGGTTTAGGGTGTGACGCCCCGCCTCCGGGTCCACGCACAGGCTGAGGGACACCGTGCCGTTGTAGCTCACAGCGCTCACCTGCTTGATAGGAAGGTGGATTCGGGTTGATTGGAAGTTAAACCCAGGTTGATTAGGTTGATTGGAAGGTATGCCCAGGTTGATTGGAAGGTAAGCCCAGGTTGATTGGAAGGTAAGCCCAGGTTGATTGGAAGGTAAGTAAGCCCAGGTTGATTGGAAGGTAAGCCCAGGCTGATTGAAAGGTAAGCACAGGTTGATTGGAAGGTAAGCCTGGGTTGATTGGAACGTAAGCCCAGGTTTATTGGAAGGTAAGCCCAGGTTGATCGGAAGTTGGGTTCAAAGTCGATTGGCTGTTGAGTTCACTCGAGAGGTTGGCGGTGGCAATGGCGTGGGTTTGAAGTGGTACTCTATGTGACACTATGAGCAAACAGTGTGACGTTGGACGTAGACACAGTGTGACGTTGGACATAGACACAGTGTGACGTCGGACGTAGACACAGTGTGACGTTGGACGTAGAGACAGTGTGACGTTGGACGTAGAGACAGTGTGACGTTGGACGTAGAGACAGTGTGACGTTGGACGTAGAGACAGTGTGACGTTGGACGTAGAGACAGTGTGACGTTGGACGTAGAGACAGTGTGACGTTGGACGTAGACTCAGTGTGACGTTGAAAGTAGACTCAGTTTGACGTTGGGCGTTAACTCACCTGATTGACGAGGTTGGAGGTGGCGAACACGATGTCGCGCACCTCGCAGGAGGGTCATTGTGAACAAGCGCTCACACCGACATCGGAACATAACCTGCCTTCAGGGTGGCTGATTGTTCATACAGACGCGTAGACTCGGTCCGAGGTGGCCGACCAACCCCCAGACCATCGTATGACCGTTTCACTTCGCTCTCAGAAACGGCCAAATCCGGGTTTTCGTCGATTCAACCTCGGCTGGGAGCTGGTTCTCAAAACGACATGGTCCGACCCCCTGTACTCTAAGAAAATGAGGATATGACGGGACAGCTATGTGGTCCAATTTTGAGGTTTGAATAACTCAAGAAGGCCCTGCAAATGGTCGGTCGGCTCGGCCGGCAAGTCTCGGAATCCGAGACTTGCGTCTCGGGATCCGAGACTTGCACACTGAAACCCCAAGTTTCTCAAAGTAGAGGCGGTCGGGACGATTAGTAACCCCCGTGCCTCGCGCCCGAACATGAGAATCGGCGTCGTCGGTCCCGGCACGTTAGTGAACACCATCGAATGCCGCGACATGAAATCGTACACAGTCTGAATCTGGAAACTCGGGCCGAGCACCAGGGCCTGGCAGATATTGCCCGCCACGTCACCGATATGCATTTCGAATCCCAGTCTCTTGAGATGAATGGCGTCCTATGACGTGGCGAGCAGGATCTGCCACGCCTATTGCCCGCCGCGTCATCGACACGCATCTCGAACCACCATTTATAGAGCTTAGACGTGGCGAGCAGTATCTGCCAGGCCTATTGCCCGCCGCCTCATCAACACGCATTCCGAACCCCAGTTTCAAGAGCTGAGACGGGGCGAACATAGGGTTTAGTGTTTAGGACTAAGGATTTAGAGCTTAGGGTTTAGAGCAGTATCTGGCGGGCCCTACCGCCACCTAGCGCCTCGAGCAGCACGGCCGACAAGGTGTTCAGTAGGCTGATGGCCCACGCTGTAGCGGCGCAAGTTAAATTTGAAAGCAAATGTTGAAGGAGATTCATGATGTTATAGTTTCAAGCGCGTGGTTCCAGGCGCTTTCAACACGGGTTCCTTAGGGTCAACCTGCAGCGCCCTACCACGCTCCCGGCGTCCTCTTCATCGTGTCGCACCGCCGTTTCGTCTCCGCCACCCGCCGCTTGATATCCATCGGGCCCATCGGCAGCGTGAGCGACACGAAAGTCCACGCGTTGGTGAGCGCTCCGGGCTGTAGCAGCGCAAGTTGAAATTGAAGGCAATGTTCGAAAGCGTTGCATCATATTGCAGCTTCAAGCGCTGAAACCATAGGCGCTTTCAACACGAGTTTTGATACTGTCAACCTGCACCGCCCTACCGGGAGAGCGGTTGGGGAATGCATACGGCAGTGCCGCACGGATGAGCGGTGCTCGGGTGGCCATCGCACAGGGTACTGGTACACTATGACCAAACAGTCAGGTTGAGCGGCCAGGCCAGGGAGGAGGATGAGGCGATTGTGTAAGGGTACACCGGTACACTAGGAGCAAAGAGTCAGGTTGAGCGGCCAGGCCAGGGAGGAGGATGCGGCGAGTGTGCAAGGGTACACCAGTACACTAGGAGCAAACAGTCTGGTCCCGCCATCGGGTCCTTGCGGTGCGCCAGGTTGTAGCGGCGCGAGATGAATTTAAAATCAACAATTGAAACCACTTCATCATATCATTCGTTCGAGCGTTGAATCCATATGCGCTTTGAACACGGGTTTTGAAACTGTCAACCTGCACCGTCCCACCAGGTACTTCTGAATGGCGCCGCTGAGACACGCGACGATGACGTCGTTGACCGTGGACCAGGGGCTTACACTCATCCACCTCTCAGCTCAACCTAAGCTGTTTTGGTCAATGAGCCGTTTTGTGTCCAGTTTGTGACGAGTTATGACCCATCAACATTGTTGCCCGCTACCGAAACCACCCTACGTATCCCACACAAAGTGCTTACGATGAGCCGAAGAGTAAACGAGTGTAAGCCCCTGCCGTGCACCCCATCCGGCACTTCACCTCCTTGAGGTCCTTGAGTTGGCGGCGCAAGTTGAATTTGAAAGCAACGTTTGAAAGTGGTCCATCACATCTTAGTTTCAAGAGGATAGTTCCAGGCGCTTTCAACACAGGTTTGATAGGGTCAACCTGCACCGCCATACCTTGAGTTGGAACCCCGGGCACACCGTGAGGCGCCGCCGCCCGGAGTACACCACTTTCTTGGACGTGTCGCAGATGGCGGTCTTGGAGTCGTGTGGGCCAAGCGGCAGGGCCTTACACTCGTCCGCTTTTCAGCTTAACGTGAGCACTATGGGTCACGTGAAGTGGTGTTGGTGGTGTCACTGACAGAAACGGCTCAAGTTGAGCTGATAAGTGGACGAGTGTAAGCCTCTGCCGAACGGGACCGTCACGGCTTGGACGACAGCGGCGACGCAGACGAGGATGTAGCAGACCAGTGCGAACAGCTGCTTGATGCGGCCCACCACCAGGGGCTTACACTCGTCCATTTTTCAGCTCAACATAATCGCTTTCTGTGGGTAGGGGGTCCGTATAGTGGTTGTTTAGG
>Ga0307489_10002115_pt1 | contig 13286 bp, 20 predicted proteins | sample SB12metaG_FD_202247 | JGI IMG/M metagenome (GOLD analysis project Ga0307489, IMG submission 202247) | Sea-ice brine microbial communities from Beaufort Sea near Barrow, Alaska, United States - SB 1.2 | ecosystem: Environmental > Aquatic > Marine > Coastal | place: USA: Alaska | collected... | reverse complement strand
GTGTACGCGCGCTGCTCGCGGTGCTCGGGGTCGAGGCTGCTGCTCACGACGACGCCACCGGAGCGCGGCGCTCGTTAATCGAGATCTCCGCCGTCGCCGCCGCCGCCGAGGAGTTGAAGGATGAGGCGAAGACCGCCGACGGCGCCGCTGCAGAGAATGAGCAGGAGAAGGAGGAGGAGGAGCTGCCTCGGCTGCGCCCCAGCGCGCTGTCGGCCTTCGCGCGCCACTACCACCAAGACGCCGCAGATGAGAACGACGAGTATGCGGAGACAAGCGAGGAGAGAATCATGGACACCGGGCACACAACGGAAGAACCCGAGGAGACGACAGAGAAAACGGAGGAGGCGGCGACGCTGATGGCGGTGACGGAGGCGGCGGAGGGTGAGGCGACAGAGAAATTGTCAGAGAAGGTGGCGACGGGTGAGGCAACAGATGTGGTGGAGGAGGCGGTGGCGGAGGAGGAGGCGGTGGGGGCGGAGGCGACAGAGGAGGAGGTGGCGGAGGGGGTGGCGACAGAGCAGGTGGCAGAGGAGGAGGAGGTGGCGGAGAAGGAGGCGGCGGATGTAGTGGCCACGGAAGAGGCTGCGATGGAGGAGTCAGGGGAGGAAGAGGAGGCGAGGGAGGCTGCAACAGAGGAGATGGCGGAGGAGGAGGCGACAGAACTGGTAGCGGAGGAGGCGGGGACAGCTGTGGAGGATGGGGCGGAGGAGGAGGCGACAGATGGGGCGGAAAGGGTGGCGATGGTGACGGCAGCGGCAGCAGCGGGGGACGGTGGCGGCGACGACGGGGGCGGGGACGTTGATGGGGATGGGCCGGAGGCGGCGGCAGCGGGGGACAGGGGCGGCGGCGATGGAGTTGGGGCAGACAAGGTTGGGGGCGGGGACGGGCGCCGGGGTGGGGTCGGAGGCGGGGGTAGTGGCATGTTTGGACTGCGGGGAGGGGGTATCACCAACACTAACAGCGGTCTGGTAGATTCGACCGATCGCACCAGCAGTAAAGGAGCACCGGAACAGGACCGGTACGCTATGGGGTATCAGTCAGGGTTGGCGGCGGCGGCGGCGGCGGCCTCATGGCACCCCGCCCGGGCGAAGCGGTCAGCCACGTTCAAAGAGCAGTCGGACGCCATGAGCAAACAGTCAGGGAAGTCGGACAAGCTCAAGGCAGGCCCTTGCAATCGTTCCCTTTTCAGCTCCAGTTGAGCCATTATGTCCCTGATCCCAGTTACAGTAAACACTCGAAACAGCTAAAGTTGAGCGTAGAAGGGAACGATTCTACGGCCCTGGCTCCAGACTGCAGCGAAGCTCAAGCTGGGGAAGGCCAAGGAGGCGGCGGTGAAGCGGGAGGTGAAAAGGCCGCCTACTGCGAGGCTTGGGCCAGGGCACTCGTTGGAGAGCTTGGGGTACGTTCGGGCGGGGCGGCAGCCGGCCAAGAGACCCGGCCTGGCTCCGCCGCATCCGTCGCACGTGCGGTCGATTCCAGGCGGGCTGCCGGTCGGGGCTTCCACTCGTCCACTTCTCACCTCACCCTGAGCCGTGTTTATTACTGAAACCACAAATGTATCCCACAGAAAGCGCTTACGTTGAGCTGAAACGTGGACGAGTGCAAGCCCCTGCGCCGATCGTCCACTGCTCAGCTCATCCTTAGCCGCCTTTATTACTGTAACCACCAAATATGTCCCACAGAAAGTGCTTAGTGTTGAGTTGGAAAGTGGACGAGTGTAAGCCCGTGGCTTCCGGGACCAAAGCAGGGATCCGCGGGGGAATCAGCGCTAGGCAGGGCGGTGCAGGTTGACCCCAGGTTGACCCCAGGCTGACCCCAGGTTGACCCCGGGTCGACCCCAGGTTGACCCCAGGTCGACCCATGCTTGACCACGCTTGAGTTCAGCGCTTGAATCCAAAATTTGATGGACCGCTTTCAAACTTTGCTTTGAATCTCAACTTGCGCCCCTACAGCTGGGCACTGCCTCGAGGCACGGAGGATGGCATCCGGAGGGGGCAAAGATAGCGGGCTTGATGGGCAGAGGTACCAACTTAAGGGGTAAAGCGGGCTAGGGGTAACAACCTGAGGGGTAATGAGGGGTACATAGGGTTAAGCGGGCTTGCATGAAGGTGCAGAAAGGGGCTAGCGTAACTCATTATTTTATCTTATTATATGGAGAACAATAGAGCTAGAACTGTTGCTGTCCATTTCACGCCGGCGCCAAAATGCTCGCCATGTCATCCAGCTGGATTTTGTGTACCAGTTACGCCTTGTATGTAGCCAGGTCATGTTGCCTATACGACGTAGCCCGGCCCGCCCGCATGTCTCCCTGTGCCACATGTCTCCCTGTGCCCACCCGCATTCCAGTCCTGTTTCTGGCACGCGTCGCCGCAATAGCGGGCGCACTTGCACTGCGGGCACACTTTGAAGTCCTTCAACTGTCCCACAATCTCACACCCGTCGTTGCAGCAATACTTAGCCCCCTCCAGCGCTAATCTGCGCCACGCGTCGAGCTTGTCGGGCGTATTATGTCCACCCTTCCGCAACCAGTGTACCACGCTGGTCAGGACATCCGGGGGAACGTCGTGTCCCTCCGTGACCCCAACCGACGTGGCGACCCCGGCGGCCTCCACCACGTGCCCAACCTCGCGGGCGTAGGGATTGTCCGCGTACATACGATGGGCAATTCGCAAGTACGCGTCGGCGTGCCCAATCTCGGCGGCCTTGCGCGTCCACTGCATCGCCCGCCGTTTGCTACGCGTGACGCCACGCCCTAGGGCCTCGCAGATGTTACTCGCCTCGTCATGTGACGCCACTCACCACAAGGAACCAGGGTCTAAAATGCGGAGAATGACGTGCGGGGCCCCACCGCGGCCGAGAGTGTACATGTTGCAGAGGTTTTCCGCCGCTTGCCCGACTCCGGCGTCCGCCGCGCGTCTGTACCAGCCCGCCGCCGCCGGGTAGTCCGGCGCCGCCAAGCCAACTCCCTCGTCGAGATAGGCCCCAAGGTCGGACATCGCTCGCGGTAACCCGGTCTCGGCGTAGGGGCTTACACTCGTCCACTTCACAGCTTAACCTGAGCGATTTCTGACACAAAATACACCCTCATCATCCCCTCACGCCCCCTGAGAACCCCTCAAAAACACCTACATGACCCCTAAATGCACCCCCTGACCTAGGGAAAGCGCTTGCGTTGAGCCGAAAAGTGGACGAGTGTCAGCCCCTGCCTCGGCGGCCTTGGTGTACCACTGCACGGCTTGCTCATGCTCCTGCCGCACGCGGTGAATACTTCCCAAAACATCCATAGCACACGCGTGCCCTTGCCCCGCCGCCTTCTCCAGAAGCGCCATGCCGGCCTCCGCTAAGGGTTGGCACCCGCAAATTGAATGATGATAATGTTCTTTATGTGGTGAGGAGACCGCACTTCACCGTTTTCCGAGGGTACCTCAAATGGCGGTCAACGGTGAGCAAATATGTGACCTTGAGTAAGACGGTCAAATTTGCCATACAAGGGTACAATATGGCGATTCGACCGTCTAATTTCTATATAATTGGCGACCGCCATTTGAGGTACCCTGGAAAACTGCTTAGCGTCGCCTCTTGGCAGTTTGGTGAGCGACCGGGAAACTGTTTGACTGTACGGTGCAAAGTGCGAACCCTACATCCCCTGTTGGCGATCTGCCGGTCGTGCCCAGAGGCGTGCCTGGAGCCAGGGCCTTACACTCGTTCACCTCTCAGCTCAACTTGAGCGCTTTTTATGGGATAGGGGGTGCGCGTAGGGGTTGTGTAGCCCGTGTTAAGGGGGTGTTCGGGGGTGTTTAGGGTGTGTGGGGTATTTTTGTGTGTCAGACACGGCTCAAGTTGAGCTGAAAAGTGAACGAGTCTAAGCCCCTGCCCGGAGCTCCCGCCCCTCCATCCGCTTCACACACTAATCGGAAGCCCAGGCGCAGGGGCTTACACTCGTCCACGTCAGAGCTCAACTTGAGCAACTCCAGGACACATTCGTGAGTTAAGTTGGGTCATACGGTGGACAGAAGAGCTCAAGTTGACTGAAAAGGGAACGAGTGTAAACCCCTGCCCAAGCTCCACTGCGCTTCCGGGTCACCCTCGGCACATGGGCTTACACTCGTTCCCATTTCAGCTCAACTTGAGCTCTTCTGTGCACCGTAAAACCCAACTTAACTCTTGAATGTGTCCTGGAGTTGCTCAAGTTGAGCTCTAACTTTAAGGTGTGTAAGCCCCTGCCTCGCGAGCCTTTCGAGTCACGCCCTCCGCTCCGAGTGCTTCAAACAGCGCCGAGGGGTCGGGCCAGGCAGACATCGCTCGCCACGTGATCCACCGCACTTTCAACCCTCCTCTCTAAAGAGTTGAGCTACACACGACCTCCTATGAATACGCATGGAAATAAGTAGACGAGAGGGTGTCAAGTCCCATGAATCATTTGTCTGGGCTCATAACAGGCCAGGCCCTCGACGGCGGGTCGTGCGACAAGGCGCTGTCTCACGAACCCGGGGCGTACAACGAGCAGGTGTGCTCCCTGGCCCCCGCGCCGCGCCGCCCCCTGGCGAGCAAGTGGCGAGTCTAGCAAGATCTTGCGGGCCCTACGAGGGGGTCTTGCGCGTGCGTGGTCCAGTCGCCGAGTGGGTTCACGTTTAAGTTCGCCAGAGCGGTGGCAGCTCCCGTGGCGCCCGCGGCGCCCGCCTGCGCTGGCGCGCGCTTCGCGGCCTGGCGTTCGGCCTTGCGCCGTTCCTGCCGTGATGGCGCCATCTCACGAATGAGCCAGCAACCGACGGCCTTGAACGTTGGAGTGCGAGGAGGACAACTGTAAAAAATGAGGCTGACTTGGCAATCCGGCCGGGTTGTACCCACCCACCCTTCGCAGGAGTCGGGCTGGCCAGCACACCGTAGGGGGCACGCACACGTCAGTGAGTGCGTCGAGAAGGGACTGTCTTTGGCGGTGCGGGCTCGCGCGAATAGCTCTGGGCTGGGCCGTTGCGGCGTTGGGGGGAAAGCCGTTGGGAACCGTCCTTCGCCTTCACATCTCACGCATATAAGCCCTGCCGGCAGGCCGGATAGGAGGCTCAAAATTATCCGCTTTAGCGGATATCTTTATCACATCACCTCACTGCCCACCACGCAACTTGCACGGCGCGCGTAACGAACAGCTCAAAGTTGAAATATGCCGGTTGATCTAGCTGTCTAGGCGTCGGGCGTGCGTGTTGCGTGCTTGCAGCGCGCGTACGCGTCGTGTGTAGTAGCGTGCGCACTGCGGTCACTGGAATAATCTCTGGAGTGGATTATTGACACGGTTGACACGTGGATGTTCGCGAGCCTCTCACGCCACGTGGGTGTGTCGGCAGGACAGCTGTGTGCGGGGGCGCGGCGGGGGTTGCCGTCGCGCAGTGTCAGACTCGGCGGCGGGGGCGGCGGGGGCGGGGGCGGCTGCCGCGGTCAAAAGCTAAAACATTCTTGGATTCGCGGGGAATCAAAGTCGGCAGCGCAGAGAAGAGAAGCGGTCCGGTGGGGTTGGCGGGGGGCGGGGACGGGGGCTGGCGCAGCGTCGAGAGCTGCGAGACGTTGTAATAGCGGTAGCGGTGCGGCTCCGGGTACTGGTGCCTGTACCACCTCCACCCCCTCCTCCTCCTCCTCCTCGTCCTCCTCCCCCTCCTCCTCCTCTTCCCCCTCCTCCTCTTCCTCTTTCTCCTCCGCGTCATTCTCGAGGCGCCCTCAACGGCACCCGACGCAGCGGCACCGGACGACGATGCGCAGCACCGCCGGCAACAGCGCGAACGGCGACAGCGTCGACAGCGTCCTGAAGAGCTCCGAGCGCCGCGCGGCCTTCTACACGTCCGACGCTGACCCCGCGCATAACGACCCCAACCGATGGCTCGGGGGCGACGCCGCTTCCCTCGAGGCAGAGCCTATGATACCTCTCCCCCTCACTCCCCCCTCATATCCCCCATTTACCCCCACCCCTCATACCTCTCTCATACCCCTCTCATACCCCTCTCATACCCCTCTCCTACCCCTCTTATACCCCTCTCATACCCCCCACATACCCCCCTCATACCCCCCTCATGCTCGTCTCATACCCTCCTCGTACACCTTTCATGAACCCCTGATGCCCCTCTCGTATCCCCCTCGTATCCCTCTCGTACCAGTCTCATGTTCCCCTCGTACCCGCCTCATACTTCCCTCATACCCCGGTGTCCGCGTCCTGACTGCTTGCTCACGGTTCACCCGTCCACACTCGCCCACATTCTGCTCACTCGCCTCGTCTTCCTCCCTGGCCTGACACGGGCAAATAGCGTCCTGACTGTTTGCTCGTCATTTATCTGTACACACTCGCCGCGTCCTCCTCCCTGGCCTGATGCGGCGTCCATGTGTCCTGACTGCTTGCTCATCGGTTACCAGTACACAGTCGCCGCATCCTCCTCACTGGCCTGACACCCCGTCTTGACGGCTTGCTCATCGTTTACCCGTCCACACTCGCGTGAGACCCTGGCTGGGGAACTGGTTGCGGTCCCATGGCGTGGACCCAACGCAGTATGGCACAGGCAGCGCCAAACGGATCGTGGACCTTGTGGTCGAGGTATGGCCCTAATGTGAATGGGCGTTACGCTGAAGGCCTCATGCGATTGGGCGTTAGGCGTTCTGGGGGTCTGGTAGATATTGCCCGCCACATCATCTAGCGCAGTTCGAACCCTCGTTACCAGTGCAAGGTGGCGCGTAACAGGCCCTGGCCACTCGGTCCCTCACTGCTGACTCATAGCTCAAATTGTGTACCAGTGTATCTGTAGTAGTGTACCGATGTACCTGTAGTGGTGTACCAGTGCACCTGTATAAAGCGATAGCTGAAAAGGGACATGGCATCCCATGACTTGGCGAGCAAGATCTGCTAGGCCCTGGATGGAGGTTGAGCGCGGGGAGGCGACGCTGGAGGTGGTGGACGGGCACCCGCGGCGGAGCGTGCGGTAGGGCGGTGCTGGTTGACCCCAGGTTGACCCCAGGTTGACCCCAGGTTGACCCCAGGTTGACCCCAGGTTGACCCCAGGTTGACCCCAGGTTGACCCCAGGTTGACCCCAGGCTGATACCAGGACGACCCCTGGTTGACCCCAGGATGACCCACAGGTTGACCCCAGATTAAGCGCGCTTGGTTTCCACACTTGAAGCTAACATATGATGAACCGCTTTCAAACTTTGCTTTCAATGTCAACTTGCGCCGCTACATACCGGGTGCTACAGCTGCTCATTCGCGACGCCAAGGGGCGGGTTCTGATTGAGGCGAAACAGGAGTGGGAAGACGGCAGGGCTTTACACTCATCCACTTCTCGGCTTGACCTGCGCACGTTTTGAGGGATACGCAGGGTGGCGTCAGTATCAGAGGCTTACACTCGTCCACTTTTCGGCTCAACGTTCGAGCCTGTTGTGGTGTACAATGGGTCCTTCCAGTCTGTCAGTGACCAAAAAGGCTCAGATTGAGCTGCAAATTAGATGAGTGAAAGCCCCTGGTCAGTATGCCGGTGACAAAAGCGGCTCAGGCTGACCAGAAATGTGGACCAGTGTAAGCCCCTGGCAGACGGGCGGACGCGGGAGCGGGGAACAGCGTTGAGCGAGAAGCTCCTGGCGGGGGAGGACTGGCGCTCCGCCGCGCCGCGGGCAGTGGCGGAGGAGTTGGGCTCAATCCTACCGGAGGACTATTCCCTGGACGTGGCCGAAGGCAGGGGCTTACACTCGTCCACTTTTCGGCTCAACGTATGCACATTTTGTGGGATACACTGAGTGGTCCACTTTTCGGCTCAACGTTTGCACTTTTTGTGGGATACGCTGTATGGCGTCAGAGACAGGAACAGGGCTCTGTTTGAGGTAACAAGTGGACGAGTGTAAGCCCCTGGTTGAAGATACGCTGCGGTGCGACGTTGTGGACCGAGACAGCTTGAGCTACCCGGGCCTCCCTTGCCGATACTCCATGAACCGAGTGGACGCCAGGTTAAGCGGCAGGGGCTTCCACTCGTCCACATTTTCAGCTCAGCGTAAGCTCTTGTTATGGGATATGCTACGTGGCGTCAGCCTGTCAGTGAAAAGCACGGCTCTGGCTGAACTTTCTGTTGACGAGTGTAAGCCCCTAATAAACGGGTTGCCGGAAGGCGTGGATGAGTTCACGTCAGAGGAGCAGACCCTGCGGGGGAAACTGGTGGCGACGTGGGTTTGGAAGGAGGGGCATCAGGTAGGGCCTTGAATTCGTTCCGTTTCCAGCTCAACCATGGCATCTATGAGTGGTTTGCGGTGGTACCAGGGGGGCAAACGGCTCAAGTTGAGCTGAAACTGGAACGATTGCAAGGCCCTGGCATCAGGCGCGGGAGCAGGATAAAGACGGCGGGGACGGGGCGGACATCAAGATCCCTCCGAAGCCAAAGAGCGTTCCCTTGTGGGCGGCGGCGGCTCTAGCCGGGGCAGCGATTGGGTTTCGCTTGATTTTTGCGCCGGGATGAATTGGACGTTGACAGCTCTAGCTCCATGGTTCTCAAATAACAGTAAAATGAAAAACGCAACACCCACATAGCGCAAGGGTGGGTGGGTCGCCCCCCCTACCAACACTCCTCCTCCCCCATTGCTAAAAGGATAAAACATGAAACACTAAACGTTGATATGGTACATGGCAACATCTTTGAGCGGTGGGCGCTTCTCAACACACTACACTCGACGATGTGTTGCAATAAACATGATTACGGATCGTTATAGACTTGTCGGGTAATAATAATTGGATGTGATTCACTTGGCCACCACGGTATGACTCACTTGCTTCAGCCGTCCCTGCGGTTGGCTGTACGCTCGCTCCCTGATTGGCGCTCACGGCTGTACACTCGCCTCCTTGAGCCGGCGCAGCGTCCCGGCTGTCATGGCGTCGAGTTGCTCGCGGGTCATGAACATGATGGCCGCCGCCACCGCGCTGCGGCTCAGCTGCACTCCCAGCCCCTTGTAGTAGGGACTGATGATGGATAGTGCTCGCCACTTCATCAAATGCAGCCCAAACCCTCGTCTCATGAATTAAATGTCATCCTATGACATGGCAAGCACTATCCATTAGTCCCTACCTTGTACAGCCCCCCCACACCCTCCGCCAAGGCCTTCCCTGAATGATCATTTGCAGCTTAACATTTGCACTCCTTGTATTACGCGGGATGACACGAGTGATATATGGGACAATCCCGTTAAAGTTGAGCAAGGAAAATATCAAAAAAGCTCAGGTGATGCTCTGTCGCTCTCCCTGCGACACACCATCAGTGTCATTGAGCCAATTAGTGGGACAACGCAAGTGATATCGGTAACAAACGGCTAAAAGTCAAGCTGGGAAAATACTCAGCTGGAGCCCTGCCCTCTGCTTTGATGGTGTCGCCTAGCACCTCCATCCACGTCAGCTTATTCCCATCCTTGCTCTTCCCGCCCGTTCAGGAGAGTCATTGAGAACAATCGCTCGAACCGAGATAGGATGAGCGACCATGACTGACCTTCAGGTTGAATGCTCATACAGACACGTGGAGAATACGGAGGAGGAGGAGGAGGAGGTGGAGGAGGAGGAGGAGGAGGAGGAGGTGGAGGAGGAGGAGGTTCAACATCGGTCGTGGGCTATTCTCAATAGCCCCCCTGCCTTGTTCCCGCTCTGCATCATCAGCACCTTGGCGCGGATGAGAGGGAACGTGATGCTCGTCGCAATGGCTTTCGAGACGAACCCCGGAAGGAGGGTCATTGAGAACAAGCACTCGTCCGACATCGAAGCATGACTTGCCTTCGGTGTGAATGGGCACAGACGCGCGGAGGACGAAGAGGAGGAGGAGGAGATTCAACGTCGGTTGAGTGGTTGTTCTCAATAACCCCTCTGGAGGAGGAGGAGGAGGAGGAGATTCAATGTCGGCCGGGTGCTTGTACGCAATAATGCCCCGCGGAGAAGGAGGAGGACATTCGACGGCGGTGGAGTGCTTTTTCTCAATGACCCCTGCAGAGATTAGGAGGAGACAGTTCAGCGTCGTTCGAGTGCTGGCTCTCAACAACCCCCCTACCCAAGATGAACCCCTCCAGCGGGCCGAGCGACATCGCCGCCGCCTCCACCCCCGTCAGCCGCTTCCCCTTGGGCGCCCTGGACTTGTTGTAGACCATCTTCAGCCGGTCAACAGGGACTTACACTCGTCCAGTTTTGAGCTCAACCTAAGCCGTTCGTGACACTTAAACTACCCAATACACCCGACAAATCCCACAGAAAGTGCTCACGTCAAGCCGAAACGAGGACGAGTGTAAACACTCCTCCACTTCTCAGCTCAACCTAAGCCGTGCGTTGCACTTATACCACACAATGCACCCAACGTAAACCACAGAAAGCACGGGGGCCTGGGCGAAAGCCTGGTGCCTCCCTATACATGCGAAAGAGTCTACCTCTCTGTCACTCTATAAGCCACACAAAGTGTTCAGGTGAAGCTGAGAAGTGAAAGCCCCTGCCGGTCGAACGCCGCGAAGTTGATCGCCGGGTTGATGACCAGGAAGCACGACGGGCCCAGGCAAAAGGGTCATTGAGAACAAGCACTTGACCGATATCGGAGCATGAGTTATACCTTCAGGGCGAACGCTCATACAGACGCATGCAGGAGGAGGAGACCAACGTCGGTGGAGTGCTTGTTTTAAATAACCACCCTGCCAGGCCGGCCCAGAATGCGGCCAACCCGCCTTTATCGTAAACTTCTCTCACCGTGGCCATGATCCCAGCGGACTCCCCCCTCTTGTTCTTGCGGTCCAGGCCGCAGATCAGGGACTTACACTCGTCCACATCTCTGACTTAACTTAGGCCCTGTTTGTGAGATACTGGGTTCCTTTCCCTTGGACTGTGTCTGAGCATGTAGTCAGGAGACGGTGAAGAGAACAGAGAGCGTATTGGCAAACAGTCAGGGGAGTAGGTAAAAACATGACACTTTGCCAAAATCGTACGGGCGTGCATCGTACGGGTAGCTTCCCTGAGGGTTTCTCTCAGGGCGTCAATGACAAAAGTGGCTCAGGTTGAGGTGGAAAGTGGAGCAGTGGCCAGCCCTGCCGGTGATCTGGTGGTTGGTGGCGATGACGTCGAACGGTATGGTGCACATGTTGTTGATGATGCCTGATACCAGGGTCCTGCCACCCAATCACGTGAGGGCCGTCAGCGTAACGCCCAATCACATGAGGGCCTCTACCGTAACGTCCAATCGCATGAGGAGCTTCAGTATAACGCCCAATCACATGAGGGCATCCCAGCCACTGCTCCTGCACTGTTTACTCATGGTGCACCGGTGCATGCAGAGGGCCATGGGGCGGGCGCTGTGACGGGCACGACCGTCGCCACTCGTTTCCGCACTGTGCTCATAGTGTACCAGCGTAGCCATACACAGCTACACACTCGCCGCATCCTTCTCCATAGTCTGCGCACCTGATCCCTGACAGGTGGCTCATAGTGCACCAGTGTACCCTGACACATTCGGCCCCACCCGTCACGGCGCCCACCCCAAGCCCCTCCGCGATGGAGAGCGGCCGCGCGCGCCCCCCTTCCCTTTTTGTGATGGCGTCTGACGCGGCCCCCTTCAGCGACGAGTACCACCTGGGCCAGGGGGGAAAGGGATGCGGAGCGGGGGCTGTATGTGTTCAGTTCTGAGGGGGGGGAGGTGTAAGTGTTCAATCATGAGAGATGTGGGAGGGAAAGGGGGAGGTGCATGTCTTCATTTACCTCGGAGATGTGAGAGGGATAGTGGGCGAGCATGTGTTCAGGTATAGGACATGTGGGAGGGGGGTTGGGGGAGGGAGAGGCATATGTGTCCAGTTGTGGGGGATGTGGGGGAGGGCGAGGTGAATGCGGATAGCCCCTGCACGCACCAGAAGAACACAAAGTCCTCCACGAAGCACTGAACCGCGCGCCCGCCGATGCCCTCATACAGCCCCGCCGCACCCTTCTCCTCCACGAGGGCTTGGAACACCTGCATGGAGGGGCACACACTTGTCCACTTCTAAGCTCAACCTGGTCACTTTTTGTGTGATACATTGGATGGTTTCAGTGACAGAAACGGCTCAGATTGAGCCGAAATGTGGACGAGCGGGAAGGCCGTGGTGCTCGAGTAACACCGGTACACTATGAGCAAACAGTGAGGCCCCGCCTGCTTGGAGGTCATCTGCTCGCCATCCTTGGTCTTGACATGCGCACTCACTTTGCTCTTCACCAGGTCCAGCTGGCAGGGCCACGACACAGTCAGCCAATCACGTGAGCACCTCCCGCCACGTCAGCGACAGTCAGCCAATCACGTCAGCCACTCCCGGCTCGTCATTACACGGCGTCCCAGCATCGGGTGGGCACCTCCTCGAGCTACCAAAGGCTCGCGAAGGTTAGAAGCAGCGTCCAGTGACAGTATCGCGTCACGCGGATGCGCGCGCGCGCCCTACAGCTCGACTCGCACGCTGTGCGACGACAACGCAGCCGCGAGATCTTGGTATGGGATGTGTGTTAGCGCCGCTGCTGGGTCGCTTCGCCGCTTCATTGCGCGCCGTGAAGATTACTCCCGTCAAAGATGCGACCACGGGAAGTTAATTATGTAAAGCTCCACCGGATGGGAGCTGCAGGCGAGGGACGCGCGTTGGAAGCTGCCCCGCCCGAGCGTGGCGAGGAACGCGAAGCTGCGCCTGCGCCGCATAAGCCCTGAGCGCACGGCTGACTTAGGTACAGGCGTGGCACCGGGCGCCGACGAAGCATATTGAATGTCTCCCCACAAGATTTCTGAAGGGGGGAATGGGGGAGGGAGAGGAGGCGGGGGAGGCATCGACCTCTCTCCCTCTACCTCTCCGCCCCCGACTTCGTACCCCTCTCCGTCCCCCCCTTTCTCTGTCTCCAGGGAGAGGAGATAGGGAGCGAGGGGGAGGACAGGGGGACGAGGAGGGGACGGAGGAAAGAAAGCGAAAGTCTTTTCCGTTTTCCCTGCCAGCGGATAGACGCAGAAGGTAGCGAAGAGACCCCCAAAGCATCCAATGAGGGCACTCTCCAGCGCGCTCTGCGCCGGGTCGCTCATGCCGCGGGGCCGGCGCCGGGGGCTCCGGGGGCGCTGGGGGGATGCCCCGCTACGACTGCAGGGGGGGAAGTACTGGGCGCGGGCGTCAGAAGTGGCGCGAACGGCATCTTCCAGTTCCAGTCACGAAGCGAACAGCTGACGCATTGCTGACGTGGCGAGGGAGACAAGGGCCTACACACTTCAAATTTTCGGCTTAACGTGAGCACTTTTTGAGGAATAAGTCGTGTGGTTGCACAGAG
>Ga0307489_10002114_pt1 | contig 13287 bp, 13 predicted proteins | sample SB12metaG_FD_202247 | JGI IMG/M metagenome (GOLD analysis project Ga0307489, IMG submission 202247) | Sea-ice brine microbial communities from Beaufort Sea near Barrow, Alaska, United States - SB 1.2 | ecosystem: Environmental > Aquatic > Marine > Coastal | place: USA: Alaska | collected... | reverse complement strand
CTGCTTCTTACGCGGGCGTGTTTGTGCTGGCTAAGTATTAAAGGGTTGTTTCACTACCAACCACAGCCAACAGTGTCTGCACGCGAAACACCTGTATGTCGAACGAGAACCAAATTGAGCTACGACAGCAGCAGGAGAGTCTGTTGCACCCCCAGGAGAGCCAGCAAGATGCTGCAGATCCTGCAGACACGTGGATCGCGCGTGTGCCATGGGTCGATTGCGCCCGTGTGTTCTTAGACTTCGTTATGGTGCTGCTCTTGTTCATAGTCGTAATATGGGATGTAGAGGAACACGCTTACAAGGCCGGTGCGGGGGTGTCAAATACCACCTCAAACAAGACGCTACATATCCACGAGATGCCCATCTACGTGAAGACGGATATGAGCCTAGGGCCCATGTGGACAGAAGCGGAGAAGAGTGAGAAGGAAGAGGGTGACGGTCTACGGCTCGCTGCTTTCCAGGAGAAGGTTGCGGTAGAGTGCACGAACACAAGAGATACGATTCCGATGGAGGGGGCAGTGATTGAAGAACACCCTATGTGTGTGTGCATAATGCTGGCTGAGGATGAGAAAGAGGTCAAGAACTGTATGCTGCAGAACCCTTTCCCTTCAGTGAACCGTGACTGGAGCCTAATCTCATTTTCTTCTGCAGCGGTCCTGTGGTTCATTACGTCGCTGGCAATGTCTGTGGGCACGCTCCCGTACGTCAGGAGCTACATGACGTGGGGCCACCCAACCGGAAAGACCCTCGTGTACAAATACGACCAGGTGATGGTAATAGTCTTTGTCGTCATTGATGTGTGTATGCTCGTAATGCCACTCATCATCACAGCGATCCAGTTCCCGCAGAACAACGCACACATCATCGGCGTGCTAATGATGATGATGTGGAGCGGGATTGCCCTGCTCTCCCTGGGCATGTACAACTACAAGACGCTCTGGGGGTTCTTTTCGTACCACAGGTCGGATGCCACCGGGGAAGAAGAACGTACGAACTACGCCGACCGGACACACATGTCGTCGAAAAACTGGATCGTGTACGGCCACCTCCTGGTGTCTGCGCCTGCCATCGCCATCATCCTGCATCTGACGCAGCAGTGGATGGAATACCACACGATCGTCAACACTACACTCATCTTCTCTGCTATATTCGCTGTCGACGGCTTCTCTCAAGAGATGGCCAACTACTGGCTGCACCAAACTTACGTATCGGCAAAGGACATGCATGATGACAATGACGGGCCGGACCAAGGGAGTGTCGACGCGTCGATCACATCGATCGCACCCCAAGAGACCCGAGGGCCGAGCCCAGAAGAGATTGCCGTCAATGGAATGCACACGAGTCTGGGTCTGATGCGGATGTTTGCAATTGTTGTGAACGCGGTGATGTTGGCGCTGCTGTATACCCTCGCGTACCCCCTGACGGTAGACAACGACGAGTCTACCAGTCCTATATTCGCGATCGTGGTAATCTTGTACTCGGGCATATTCCTACTCCCTGACTTGGCCCGCGAGTTTTCGTCTAGGGTCTCCTTCAGCGCCATAGAGTTCCGACAGTACGGGGACTTCCTTCTGCGGGTACTCACTCTGGTGTATGTGTGGCGCGCAAGCGCTGCCGACAGGGAACGCTAGAACAGCCCGTATACAGATGTGTGTGTGTGTGTATGTGTGTGTGTGTGTGTTTGTGTATATGTACATGTGTGTCTCTGTGTGTTATGGTGTGTGTGTGTGTATGTGTGTGTGTGTGTGTGTGTGTGTGCGTGAGGGATTGAGCGCGCGTGAAGGCACCCCAGACCATTGTGCCACTGCATGTTGAGCACTTCTGTATTTAAGATGAGCACCCAGGAACCGTACGAGCTAGTGCTTTCGGTGCAGATGCAGCACCCGCGGCTCCCGCATCAGAGGGAGAGGCTGCTGCTGCAGGAGCGCACGGCTGCTGCTGCTCGTTTTCGGTCGGAGGTGGCTGTTCGTGCCTGTGCCATCGTTGTGTGCCCACAGTACAACACGAACCCAAAGTTCCCCGTTGATACGACCACCCAGGGGGCACGCCCTTCCGCACGTGACGTCACGAGTGTCAGTGCAGAGCAGGTACAGGTAGTCCGTGGGAAACTGGAAGCAGAGACGCGAGAGGGCGAGGCGCGCATCGATCGCGTCGCGCAAACCGCTACGCGACTGGCAGAGAGCGGTCGGCAGGTACATGCCTCAGCTGCCGACGCTAACTCTCAGTTCGACTCCGTTGCGCGTCTCGTGGCGTATGCCGCGCTGCTGGAGCACCCACTGTCTCGGCAGGCGCCCACGGCCGCCCACACGCTGCGCGAAAAGGTAACCGTGTGGTTGCAGGAGCACCGAGCCGAGCTGACCTCCGGGTTGAACCGGAAGAATGGCCTCGCTGCGGCGCCGGGATACGAGACGACGGACGTGACGGAGCTCGGGGGGGAGGAGTACACCAAGTGGTGCCGAAGATTCAGGGACCACCACTGTTGGGGCGACCAGTACAGTCTGCAGGCCCTCGCGGAGGTCCTCGGCCTCGACATTTATGTCTGGAGCACTCGGGGTGCGCTCTACGACTTGAGCGTGAGCCCCGGCTGCTCTACCACCGGGCCCACCGATAGCTACCCCCGCGGGGGCGGGGGTAGGGCGCGCCATCGGGTGCCCACCGAGCTACTCGAGTTACCTGGAGGCGTGTACTACCCCGTTGTGAACACGCACATCTTGCATTTGTAGTAAAAAGACATGCAACGTGCACGGGTATACGCGCAGGAATACACCCACGCACCCACACACCCACCCGCCCGCGCGCTCATCGGCCCACACAGACGCACACACACACACACCCGCACACCGTGCGTGTGCCACCATGCGTGAAATCGATTGTATGCAAAACCAGCTCATCTGCGCGGGGGAGGATGTGGTACACCACTGGCCACTCAAGACACGCTTGGTTGTGAAGGCCCTCGAGAAGAAAGAGGTGTACTGTAGTTGGTTCCAGGCCACGGAGGGGGACGTAGAGTCGCAGTTCCCGGCGCTGCGCGTGCAGGACAAGTACTACAGCATGCCGTTACGTATCCAGAAAAGCATCTTCCGCCACATGCGCCTCCACGCAGCGTTTGTCAACCGCGAAAACACCGCGACCGGGGTGGAGAAACTGCGCATCCCGACTACGCTCTTGCGCGAAAAGCTTCGCACCGCACGACGCTTCATGGTACGAGGCGCGGCACAGCATACACAGCGGAGAGATAGGCTGTAGTAGTGTACACTTGTGTGAATCTGCGTGTTGTATATTTACCACGGGCACGCTACCCCTGACACTGCGTATCATCCTGTACACGGCAGGTGATGCGTAAAAGGGACGACACGACCGTGCTAAGCTCCTCGGTCGCGATGACCTCAGATGGCATTGAGAAGAAGAAGAAGAAGCCCGCTGCCAGGTCCAGTCGCGTCGTTGAGGCGCCGGGTGCCTCGGGGGGGTCGACGGCGGATTTCCGGAACACGGAGCGCAACGCATCCCCCGCTGCTGCCACCACCACAGGCCACGGCAGCAGCCACCTGTCGGGGACCGAATGCCTGGCCAGCAACCCCACCAGCAGGGAGGCCTCGGTGACGCCGGTGGAGAGCGACTTGCTGCGCTACCTCTCCGCGCATATTGCACCACAGGCGGCGGCCGCGCACACACACGAGGAGGTCTCGCCCGACAGCATCACTAGATTCGAGATAGGGCGCGACGAATACCTCCAAGGGGTCCTGCGATTGGTGCAGAGCGATTGTCCAGAGGTGATGCATGACATGCCGTGCTTTGTCGCCGCGATGCAGAATGCCTTTGCTCACGTGCACAACGAGAGCAGAAGCCAGGCGTAGCACGGGGGGGTGTTTGCTATTTAAGCGTTCGGGTCCGGCACCGTACTCCCAGGGTCGACATACACATGGAATTCGGCGGTCCCGGGCAAGCTTTCGCACAGCAACGTATACGTGATGAGGAGAACGCAGAACGCGAGGCGAATCAGCTTGCGACGCGCAGGCGGCAACGGATGCATGCTTTGGAAGAGAGTCATCGACAGTGCGTACAGAACTGCGCAGGTGCTTATGGTGGTGGTGGTGCAAAGGGTGGGGCTGGCGGTCCCGACAATGCGCGTCCTACCGCCAAGCCATCCTCGTAGGATGCCAAGAGGACCACAATGATGGCGGGCCCTCCTCCTCCCTCACCGTGGGGGTGGGGCGTTCGTACAACGCCACAAGCCACGCTGGCGCCCCCCACCAGTTCCAGAGCGGCGGCGGTGCAGCTGGTTCAGGGGGGGCGGGGAAACAGCTGGGACACGCACTGGTCGCTGCGGCAAGCGCGCGCGACGCCGCGACGCGGTACCCGAGCGAGGCCGTGAGGTACAGTGTGCCTGCAGGCACCCCAAACAGAGCTGGCTCTAGTTCGAGCGGGTCCGGGCCCATCCGGGACGCCAGCATCGTACGCACGTGCGTGTACACCACCACGGCCACGGCTGCCTTGAGTGCCATCCACACGACCGACACAAAGTGTCTGAAAAACAGGTGCACGGCAACCATCGAGGCGAGGAGCGGCAACACAGTGTAAAGCAGCCACTCGGGGTGTGCTGTGAGAAGTTCAAGCATCTCGTGTGCACCGACGGGTAACCACGCGTGGGCCGCCGCGCCCGATGCGTTTGGGGCCATAAGACACGGGTGGTGGTGGCGGCCTTGTTGCGCCTCGCACATGTAATGACAGTTTAATACAAAACGCGGCTCGGTATCGTGTTCTCCCCGTACTGGCCACCGCACGCGCGCGCAAAGAGCATTACAAAAAACAGCGGCGAAACTGCACGGGACGCACCGCCGGCGGTTCTTGCAGCAGTACTGGCTTCCTAGGAGCGCCGCGCATGTCCAACCTGTGCTCCATGCTGGTGCAGCTCAAGCAGGATCTGGTGAGCCAAGAGCTCGACGAGCACGTGAAGAAGAAGGACGTGTGCGACATGGTTGACGCGCGGATCGGGCAGCTGGTAAAGCAGCTGCTCAACGCCCCGTACAGCACAAATTTCTCGTTCGACATCGACAGGCCACACGAACAGGACAAGTTCGACCGAGCGGCACTGTATACGATGGAGGTCAGCGACGACGTCGCCCCCCCGTGAAAGGCGGCCCGAGGGCGCGTGCGTGGGTGGAGATGTGTGTGTGTGTGTGTGTGTGTGTGTGTGGGTGGGTGTGTGTGTGTGTCAATGAACATGTGAACGGGCACCGCGTCACTTGGCAGTAGAGTGTCCCTCTTGGCGCAGCACGCTCAGGAGCGGGCGGTCGTAGTCGATGAGGTCGACGCGGCTACAGAAGAGCGTAGCGTGCAGCGCCGCGAGCACCTGGCAGGGCATGCTACGCAGCGCAGTAGTGTCTAGGAGCGAGACGTGCACGAACCCCTCGTCTGCGCCCGCGCTGTCGTAAGCGCATTGCACCACCTCCATGCTGCACGGCCACGCGCCGTGCTCCAGCCTGTGCGCGATGTCGGCGATCAACTGGTCGCGGATGTCCGCGGGCACCTGCCGCAGCACCGTGGACTGCCGCGCCGCTGCGCACTCGAGCCCAAAGAGCGCGCAGAACGCCGCGTCCGCTGCCGCCTGTGTCAGAGCGGGGGGGTGCGGTTGCGACACCGCCCTGCGGCTGCGCCCCCGAGCCATGTTGCTGCGTGTTGCTTCGGCCTGTCTTCCCGTCCACACACACACACACGAACACACAAACACACAAACACACCGCGTCTGCGCTTCTCCTGCGCTGATGACGGCCCCGCGCTGCGCGCGCCCGTTTATACCCGGACGCTGCCTGTGCTGCTACTACGCGTGCGCCGGCCTCACGGAGGCCTCCTCCGCGCGCATGCAGACGTCCACGACACTCTCCAGCGCGTAGGCGTACTTCTTCCGGAACGTTCCGACCGCAATCAGGACCTGGTGGCTCATCACGGGGCAGAAGGCCTGCCACACCACGGGCCAGATTTCGTTGTGCTGGTAGACCGCAATGTACAGCTGCAGATACTTGAGCCACGAGAGGTTCTTTGAGTCCGTGTACGAGAAGTTGGAAAAGCACTCGTCGCGGAACGCTGACAGCTCGGTGAACGGCGTGACGTGCATCGCCAGCAGACGCAGGAACTCGACGATGCTGGCGGCGTGCGGCTTGAACACCCGCTGCGCCAGCATGTTGTCGCAGACGTCCGCGTTGTGGGCGAAGTGCGAGCGCAGCGCGGGGGCGGGGTCCGCGAACATTGTCTGTGACATGGCGACGTAGCCCATCAGCTTGCTCTTGTGCGAGATTGCAGGGGGCACTCGTGCGCGCAGCGTCCAGCCCTGCAAGCTGTCCTCGTGGAACTGCGAGAGCTGCGACGCCGCGCCAGCCGTGTACGTGGTGGGCACGGCCTGCTGTGCGCCGGAGTTGCCGTCCTGTGACGACACAGGCGCAGCGCCGGTCGCGTTGACCCCTGCGCGGTACCGCAGGCGCACACGGCCCACGTTGAGCTTCGCCACCTCCTGCTGCGACCACTGCAGCATGCTCTCGCGCGTGTCCATGAAGAAGCCGCAGCTGGCCTCGAACGATGGGCACACGATCACCGACGCCAGCAGCCATGCGATGTCCTGCACGAACTGCATCTGTGTGAAGCGCGCGTCGGCCATCTCGGACGTGAACACAAAGGCCCTCTCCTGCGCCGGGAACGACGCCGGCATCACGTCGGTAAAGAACGCAGTGGCCGCGACGAGGCCGCTCACAGACTTGATGTTGGTCATGAGATACACCTTCAGCTTGTCCGACATGCTCATGGTGTCCGCGCCGACCGTCTCCAGCGTCGTGAGCACAAACTTGATTGTGGGGACCGCCGCGCCAAACTCGCTGTCTGCACCCAGGAGGTACTCCTGCACAACATCCTCGTCGAACGAGAGCACCTGCAGGATCTTCTCCCACTCCGTGTAGTCTCCGTACACGTTTGCCTTGCGCTCCTCCATCTTCTCGAGGTCTCTGTGAGGCGGCGGGTAGTCCAGAGCAGCGCACACGCCCGCTGTGTTCGACAGCTTCATGCTCGACAGGATGCTGCGCTTGAAGTTGGACCCCACGTCACGCGCCTTGAGGTTCGCGGCTTGCGCGAATGTGAGGTACGCCATGATCGTCGACTCATGGTCCCGCTCTTTGACGAACTTCTTGGACTGCAAGAAGAGCGAGGTCATCTCTGCCGTGGAGCTGAACCCGTTGTCCATAAACTGGTTCTGCTCGTGGATGGCCTCGCTGCCGAGCTGCTGAGCAAACCGCGCGCTCGCCCGCGTCAGATGGTCGTGGCCGGCATCCAGCTCCGACGCTGAGCGCATCGAGAGCGTGCTCGCGTCGACCGGGTGGTAACCGCCGCCACCACCGCCGTGTTCCATGCGGAAGTCGAATATGTCGTTGCTACTGCAGCACCCCGATGGCTCCTCATGCTGGTGCTGCTGGTGCTGCTGGTGCTGCTGGTGCTGCGCCTGCAGGTAGCCGTCGGGGTCGTCACTTCGGTTCTGGGCATCGGCGGCCAAGACAGGCTGCGGCGGCGGCGGTATGCCGAGGCCCGCCCGTATCGCCATCATGCTTCCTCGCGCTGCGTTGTATGCCGGCGGCGGCGGTGCCGCCGCCGGGTTCATCAGGGTATATATACGATTTCCACTGCGCAACATATTTCCTGTGCATACGCGCAGCGCCCTGCATCGCAGTCCACCGACTGCTCTTTGGCGGGACGTCGCGCGAGTGCACCGCGCCACAACCCAGCATGCTCCCGCCCAACTCCGAGGTTCACGCAACAGACAAGGCCAGCATGCTCTGCGGCATCTTCAAAGGCCTGGACACCAAGCGCACCCGTCCGGGGGGCGCCGCCTCGTGCGACTACGAATACGAAATGCAGCAGTACAGCGGGTACGCGCACGAGACGAGCGTGGTAGACGCGCGCACGCGGCGGGAGGTGCACGAGGCCTTTTCGGCGGATTTTGAGCGCACGCCCCCCAGCGCACTCACGGCGACGCGGCTCTGCCGCGTCCCGACGCTGTGGCAGTGTCTTAAGAACGCCTTCCATATGCCCCGTGCATAGAAAAGCGTAAGCGCTCGCGCCGCGTGCACATACGCACGGCCCGCCTAGCGCACGCACCCATGCCCCCCTCGCTGGCCGGAACCCCGGCACAGTCGCCGATGTCGTACACGCGCGCCAGCCCGGTCTCCCTCAAGGCCATGCAGTGCATCCTGTTCCTCTTCTTCAACCGGGCGCAGCGCGTGCTGCGCAGCGAGTCGACGCTCACGACCGGCCTCACCCTCAGCGGCACGGCACTCCTGCCCATCTTCGTGAGCGCCGCTCTGCACGCGGCCATACTGTGCCCCGGCATAGCGGCCCCGACACGCGCAGGCCGCGTCGCCGTTGCCTACGCGCTCCTGCACGTGTTGCTCCTGCACACGTGTACGGTAGCGCTCCTGCTCGTCTTCCTGCAGCGCTACGCAGCAACCGCCAGCTTTGTTGCGGTGATCACCGCCGCGCACCTGTGCTTCGCGGTGCGTCCAGAGACCCCGCACCTTGTCCCGGCCCAGGCTGCCTCCTACGGGCGTGTGATGAAGGTGGCGGCGTACATGCTCCCGGTGCTCTGCTGGATACTGCTCCCAGTGCTACGCGTGCACGAGCTTGAAGCCATCGCCCTGCTGTTCTTCCCCGAGGCGCTCTGCTTTGTGTTCGCCCATGCGTTGCAGCTGGCGGCTCTGGTGTTGCACCTGGGGTCCACGACGGGGTGTCTGGTCGCTGGGTTCCACGTGAAGACTGCTTGAACGGGAGGTTCCACTAGCGCGCGGAACCTGGCCACCCCCGATAGAATGGGCAGTGTGGCGCGGTGTGTGGCGGTGTGTAAAATACATACAGATTTCGCATGCGCAGCCAGCCACATTACTGATACACGCTCATACACTTCACTGGAACGGGTCCATCTCTCACATACAACAACACCCTGCAGCGTAGGTACATATAGTTTAAACACACACGCAAGCACCCTGGTACGCCAGCAGCACGCTGCCCGTGTCCATGGTGATGCCATCGTATACGCGCACCCGTCATACTCCAGACCCGTACAACGTCTGGTGCGCCGACTGTATCTGCTGCTGCTGAGCTGCTGTGTACATCGAATTGTGGTGCTGCTGCATCGGTTGCAGCTGCTGCCTCGAGTTGTTAGGTCCAGGTTGCCCAAACTGCTGCTGTTGCCGCTGCGGCTGCGGCTGCGGTGGCATCTGTTGTGGTGCAAACGGCACCTGCGGCGGCATCTGCTGTGGCCCAGACGGCATCTGCGGCGGCATATGCGGCTGGACAAACTCATTGTCATGCGGGGTATGCTCGTGCCCACTCAAAATATCATGCGCCCCATCCTTCATCTTGTGATACATTTTATGCAACATGCCCTCATGCTGCTGCTCCTCCTGCGGCTGCATGTGCTGTGGCTGCCCATACTGCTGCTGCGGCTGCATCTGCTGTGGCTGCCCATACTGCTGCTGCGGCTGCATCTGCTGTGGTTGTTCATACTGCTGCGGCGGCGGCGGCGGCGGCATCAGCCGCAAATGATCCGGCTGATGCTGATTCTGTTGCTGCTGATGCTGCTGCTGCGGCTGTCCATACTGCGGCGGCATTATCCGCAGCTGCTGCTCCTCCTGTTTCTGTTGATGCTGCTTATTCCACTGCTTCACCTTATGCTGCTGATCCTGCTCATGCCGCTGCTGATTCTTTTGCTGCTGCTTCTTCTGCTGTCTCTGGTTGTTCCAGTCTTTAGCACCCTGCCAAGCATTCTTCGCTCGTTCATACATGCCCTGCGATTGTCCAGGTTTTTGCCATTCGGTGCCGTGCCTCTGTTGGCCTTTTGGCATCATTGCTTTCGCCCTGTCGAAAAGGCCTGGCTTTTTAGCCCCTTGGCCGCCTCGGTTTTGCCCTCCGCTTCGGTTCGTCGTGTTGTGCCCAGAGCAGCATTGCGGGTTGAGTTTCCAAATGACGAGCCCAGTGACCACACACAGGAACACGACCCCCCCCGCAATGGCCCCGATAGCTGCGGCGTCCATAGTGTGTTGAGTAGTGTGTCGGGGTACCTGTCCGCGGTTCTGCCCGTCACGGTGGTGTCGTCTTTTAATAGTGTAAGGGCCTGTCGCCGTGACGCGCAATCCCCTTCTGTGGCGGCGTACACGCACTGTTGCGGTTAGCGCTGCGCGCGCTCGAGTGTGACGCTGGCGACTGGCACCGACGCCTTCGGGCTGTGCTGTGCTTGCAGCAAGCAGCTACCAGCACTACGCTCGGTGTCTGTGGTGCTGACAGAGAGTGGGGGAGGGGGCTGCGTCGAGGGACACCAGCTGTCGTGGACGCAGCCGTAGAGCATGTACAGCCTGTGTGCGCAGTACGAGCCCACGAGCAAGGCTAGAGCGACCCCGTACGACATTTGAGACGGACGTTTCCATTGGTTTATATACGAGGCCCTGGGCCGACGCCGTACCCCACGGGCCGGGGACGCTACTACTCGTGTTGTGGGCGCGTGGGGTTCGTCCCTATCGTCACGTCTACAGGCGAAGAGCCACGGCAGTTCACGAGGGCGAACGCGTAGATCATACAGGTGGAGAGAGCAGACCACAGACCACACGAGAGGCGTGTGTCGTCGTCTACCGCGATGATCTGCGCGAGCTGTGTCATGGGGAGCAGCGCGAGCGCTCCCGCGATGCTGGCGAACATCCACGGCTGGTGTATGTGCTGCGCATACACCAGGGAAAACAGGTACGCCTGGTACGCGACGACCACGACGCAGAGGGACGGCGCCAGCCACAGCCAGCGCGCAAACAGCGGGCACGGTACAAGCACTGCAGTCGACGCCACCGCACCCAAGTGCAGCGAGCCCAGGACGTGCCCTAGTGTGGTGCACAGGAACACCGAGTGCGTCACGAGCTGTAGCATCGTGACCAACAGCCAGAGTCGCGCGAAGGCCCCCCATAGGGTTGCCATCACGGGCGCGACGCCCTCCGGCACCACCACACACACAAGCACGTTCAGGGATACACAGGCGCACACTGTACACGCTGCGATGCGGGGGGTCACTGTGAGCTTGACCACTCGCCGGGCTGCGTGCAGCATCGTTGCCTGGCGCGGCAACGACGACGCAGCCGCGTCTGCGTGGCCGCGGTCGTTCTCGATGTCGGTAGATGATGATGATGATGACACCGTGGCTGTAGCACCGCCGCCGCCGCCGCTGCCCGCGGCAGCGGCCGCCGGCGCAGGTGCTCCGAAGACGTACTGCTGCTGCTGCGGCGGCGCGGGCGCGCCGCTCTTCAGTGGCGCCTTGGCGTTTGCGCGCCCTGTGGCATCGAAGAACGACGACAGCTGCATCTCCTGCCTGGACACCGGGTATGCAAAAACCTCCGGAAATATCGCTCCTGTAGACGACATCTGTGGGTGATGAGGTCAGCTCCTGTGTGTACTTTATTATGGTGCAGTGCCGAGCACGCATGCAACAGCATATGTTTTGCCTTTGCCTGTTTACCGACTTCACTGTACACCGCTTAAATTTCGAACACCGGCACGCGGGTGAACATGGCGAAGCCGCCCATGGATGAGCCGCCTCGCACGCCGTGCACTGACGAGGCCTCCGCATCCGGTGGAGCATACACTTGCACTGTACCGAGAGGCGCGGCAGCCTTTCGCCCGTGGTACCACCACCACACTGCCGCGGCGACAACGAGCGCTCCGGAGGCGCACGCCAATGCCACCACCGCACCGGCCCCCAGGCCGCTCTCCTCTTCCTCTTCCTCCTGCTCTGTCTGCTCCTCCTTCGGCACGTGTACCCGGAAGGGAGAAGCGCTCAGATCCAGGCTCACTTGCGACGCCTGGATGGTACTGAACGGGGCGTCGCTCTCCGATTGCAGGTGCTGCACGAGCAAGTTTTGCAGCATTGCACCCATTGGTTTCATCACAGAGGCTGCCTCCGCGGCGTCCGCTTGTGTAAGGAAGCGCACCCACACCGTCGTATCCACCCCTGACCAGTCATCAATGGCGACCATGTTGTCCATGGCCACGTCACGCCCTGCCACGAGCTGCGGAAACTGCGCCACCAGGATCATCCGCAGGTGCTCTACGAGCGCCTCGCCCTGCTCGTTGGTAAGATGTCGAACATTGACTGTGATATCTATGCGTACCACCCAGAGGCGCGGCGCAGGAAGATTCGGCCGGTCGTTCTGGTGCGGGTTGGTTTTCGCACTCTTTATGCCACCCGAGACCCCGAGTGCCGGCATGGCATCGAACGACGTCTCCAGCGCGCTGCGGGCGTCCGCCCAGGCAGTGGACCGGAGCCCTAAAGACCCGGTGTTGACCGCCGAGTCCGAGTACTGCGCGCGTGGGTCCCTGTACACGAATACTGTCGCAGCCGTGTTCACGGTGAGCAGGCGGCGCTGGGTGGGCTCCGCCGCCGTGAACTGCACGAGCACACTGCTTACCCCTACGTTCAGCGTTTCCGCAACGGTCTGGCGCAGCATGTCGGACACCGCGGTGTCGCCCGTGGCGTCCTGCAGTGACATCTCCAGGTTCAGCACAAACGAGAGTGCGGGTGTTTCCCCTGCCATCTGGTTTGTGTCGGGCGGCGCCAGGCCCGGCATCACCGCCAGGACCCCGCGTATCTTGTTGCACTCCCTGTTCTCGACCGCGGTCATATCCACGGCGCAAGTTGACAGCCGCATAGAGAGGACGTCTCGTAGCTGCGCGGAGATGCTGCCGCGCTCGCATGATGCTACGAGGAGCGTGACCTCCCCGGCTTCCAGCAGTTCCGTCTGGTCGGCGAGCGCAGAGAGCGCACACTCCAGCTCGTTCACGTAGATGTTCCCGAAGTTGTTCCCCATCTTCACGATTGCCGAGACGTTCACGTTGGTGTAGTCCATCGGGGGCGGGAGCCCGAGCAGCCTGCGAGAGGAATCAGCGCCGGCGGCGCCCGTGTTTGTCGGGGCGTCGCTCGCAAACCCTGTGACGTACACCCCGTGCACGAGCGGGCCCATCCGCGCCTTGAGCCGGGCGGTCACGGACCTGACGTTGCCCGCAAACCTGTCCAGCTGCACGATGTTGCGACGCACCGCGCTGATCTCGAGGGCCTGCCAGCGCTGGTTCCTGAGCCCGGTGAGGTACGCCAGGCTCATGGGGGCGTCGACATCGTACTTGTTGAGCACAAACGCACTGCCACCCTTCTTGTCCCTCAGGTTCAGCGACGGGTCCGGGGCCGCGAGCAACCGCCGCGGGTGCGTGCCAGCAGCAGCAGCAGCG
>Ga0307489_10002112_pt1 | contig 13288 bp, 25 predicted proteins | sample SB12metaG_FD_202247 | JGI IMG/M metagenome (GOLD analysis project Ga0307489, IMG submission 202247) | Sea-ice brine microbial communities from Beaufort Sea near Barrow, Alaska, United States - SB 1.2 | ecosystem: Environmental > Aquatic > Marine > Coastal | place: USA: Alaska | collected... | reverse complement strand
CCATCATTGGGGGTTGATGTCGTCCCATGTCCCACGTGCCCATCATCATTGGGAGACACCACACTTCCTGTGTGGTGACGGCACGATGACATGGACTGCAGTCGATTCCCCACTGAGACACAGACTAACGGCACGTACGAGCTAGCCAGCTAGCCTAGCACGCTGTCATGAAGAGAAGCTCCATGAATATCTTGGAGGTACTGTCACCAGTACCTGGGGGATATGATGAGCGGATCCTGAGGGACGCCCCCCAGCCGGATCCGCACCGGCCCTGCCACTCGGTCCTGCATGGACTCCGACCTCGCAGTCCTGTCACGGCCTCACTCTCCTCACGCGCTGCTCCACCACACGTCCACCAAGCACGCGCACACGCCTCGACCAGAAAGGCGTTCGGCGCCGCTCGATCCTCGTTTTTCTTTCCGCTGGGAGACACCACACTTCCTGTGTGGTGACGGCACGATGACATGGACTGCAGTCGATTCCCCACTGAGACACAGACTAACGGCACGTACGAGCTAGCCAGCTAGCCTAGCACGCTGTCATGAAGAGAAGCTCCTACTATCGTCGCGTGTGTTCATGTGTGCATATCCGGTGGGGGGTTAAACCGGATAGCAGCGGCTGGCAGCGGCGTCTTGGGCCAGAAAAACGTGGAGGTGCGCACTTCGCGAGCGCGCATCTCGCATCATCTTTCGTGCGCTTCCCCTTGAGAGAACGGAGAGGAGAGAGAGAGCGGAGTGAAGCGAAGGTTGCCCACTTGGTGTATGGGAGATGCGATGGCGGACCGGTATCGACCAGGCGGGGTGGTACCGAGATACGGCGGCGGCGCTACAACCGCCGCACCCGCCGCCGCCGCGCGCGACGCGCCGCCGCTCCTGTCGGAGGCAGGGGCTCACACTCGCTCACTTCAAAGCTCAACTTGAGGACCTTCGGGACACATCCCTCACGTTAGAGCTCAACTTGAGCACCTTCGGGCCACATCCACGGGTTAATTTGGGTTGTGTAGGGGTCAAAGAAGCTTACGTTGAGCGGAAAGGGGCAAGGTAAGCTCAAGTTGAGCGGAAATGGGAACGAGTGTAAGCCCCTGGTCGGAGGAGCTGCTCGCGGAGCTGGGCGGCGGCGGCGGCGGGAACGCCATGCTGACGGCGGCTAAGAAGAAGCAGCGCGACGGCCCCGGCGGCGGTGGCGTCCACGGCGGGGCCTGCCTGCTTGCTAGTATTGAACCGGTGCACCCGCACGCACTCGCTGCATCCTGCGCATTCGTTCCTCACTGTTTGCTCGCAGTGTACAGCTGTACGGTGTACCTGTACTCGCTCGCCGCGGGGGGCTCCATGTTGCAAGCGGGGTCAGCGCAGGGCCTTACCGGCAGCACTTGACTCAGCTAGTGCGCAGCCGTCAATTGGTGTCCTTTTCTACCAGCGCCCATATCGCGTTGCTCGCTTGCTCCCAAGCAGCCACGAATGCTGTGGCATCCCAATCGTGTTTCCTCGCCGCCTTGTGCGTCACCGCTCTTTCCGTCGTGTAAACCGCTACCGGTACACGTGAGACCCTCCCCGCCCACTCTGACTAAGCCCCTCCATCTACCTCTCCACCGCACCGCCAACTGAGTGACACCTGCTTGCTGTGGCACCACGTATCCTGGCCTCCTAAAGACGCTCAAGTATGAATGCAGTTGAGGTGGAAAATGTACTCACTCGTATAAACGTCAAAGACCGCTTCACGGTCGTCGCCGTCAGCGATGGAAGAAGGATAGTCGTGCCCAGGGCCCTCGACCCGACACCAGTATATGAGCAAAACCGTGGAGGCCCTTGCCCGCGACAAGAATGGCAAGCGTGGCAGCGCGGCGGCCCCGCTCAGGCCCGAGGCAGGGCCTGGCGGATTGGCATGATGACTTGGGTGGTCTGATGCTAGTTCCCGACATGACTTGGGTGGTTTGACGCTAGTTCGCGTGATGACTTGGGTGGATTTTGCTCGCCACGTCGTAGGACGCCACTTCAACTCAAGATACGAGGTCCCAAGCCCAAAACGCGTGTCGATGACGTGGCGGGCAATATCTGCCAGGCTCTGACCTGAGAAGAAGCTGAGCAAGAACCAGCGCCGCAAGGCTGCCAAGGTTGAGGACGATAAGCGCAAGCGGGCGGCGCGCGCGGGGCAGGGGCTTACACTCGTCCACCTTTCGGCTCAACGTAAGCACATTTTGTTAGATTCGTTGGGTGCATGATTTTCCCCAGTCTATTAGACAGAGGGACACGGGGAGGTGTGACCAAAACGGCTTAGGTTGAGCTGAAACTGGACGAATGTAAGCCCCTGGCGCGGGGGTCATCGCCAGACTCGACGCGGCGAAGATGGTGGGCGAGGAATCTCTGGCGCTCATGCACGGCTCCGCCAACATGGGCAGGTGCTTACACTCCTCCACTTTTCTGCTCATCGTAAGCACGTTTTGTGGGATACGCTGGGCGCATGATTTTCCCCCAGTCTATTAGTCAGGGGGACACGGGGAGGTGTGACCAAAACGGCTTAGGTCGAGCTGAAAAGTGGAGGAGTGTAAGCCCCTGAACATGGGGCAGCGCACCACGAAGCGCGAGGCGCTACGAAGGGAGCTCAAGGCCGAGCGTGCGGTAGGGCGGTGCAGGTTGACAGTGTCGAAACCCGTGTTGAAAGCGTCTATGGCTTCAGCGCTTGAGGCTATTGTATCATTACCTGCTTTCGATGATTGCTTTCAATTTCAACGTGCGGCGCTACAGTGCGGGCATCACGCTACCCGGCACGGAAGACTCGCGGCTGCTGAAGCGCGAGAAGCCCGATGCGGGGGGAGGCAGGGGCTTACACTCGTCCACATCTTTGCTCAATCACCTGAGCCGTCTTTGTCACTGAAACCAGCAAAGTACCCGGCCACATGGGACAGAGAGTGCTCACGTTGAGCTGAAAAATGGACGAGTGTAAGCCCCTGGCGGGAGGCGCCGACGGCGACATCGACATTGGCGACGATAGCGAGAGTGATTCCGACGGCGAGTACGTCGCCGCCGCCGCCGAACGTGAAGCTGCCGCCGCGGCGCTCCCGAAGGCGTCGTGGCCGCGCGGGGGGCCGCTCGGGGGAGGTGAGATGGAGCGAGAGAAGGAGGTGCGTGACCTGCAGCAGACACAACACAAGGCGAGGCGGTGCAGGTCGACCCTATCAAACACACGTTGAAAGCGACTGAAGCTAAGCGCTTGAAACCAAAATATGATCAATTGCCTACAATTTTGCTAACATTTCGCTTCAACTTCAACTTGCGCCGCTACAACACGGCGCAGCAGCGGGCAGGGCTCAGCATCGCACAGAAGGCTCAACAGGGCCCGCTGCACCCCATGGACCAGGCGATATCCGACGCCGCCGCCATCGCCGCCGCCGAGGCCGCCATCATGGCCGACGGCGGTGCCGCGGCGGAGGAGGAGGATGACGCGGTGGGGCGGTGCAGGTTGACCGTATGAAACCGAAGTTGAAAGCGCCTGGAACCAAGCGCTTGACACTAAATTGTGATGAACCGCCCTTGAGTTTTGCTTCCAAATGCAACTCGCGCCGCTACAACGCGGACAAGGAGGCCAGCGCCGCCTCGGCGCGCGAGAGTATGAAGGTGGCAATGGCGGCGGGGCGGGATCTGGCGGAGGTACGGCCATCCGGAATATGCCGGCATTAGTTTTGGCATAACAGATATAAACGGGCGTAATTGGGCATAATCTGAGCATAACAGGTTGAATTTGGGCAATTAAGCATAGGGAATTTGGGCGAAGAAAACATATTCCGGATGGCCCTGGGCGGAGGTGATTCGCGCGCGGGACCCGGAGCAGGCGGCGGAAGCGGAGAAGGAGGCGGCGGGCCCCGCCGCCGCCGCTGCCGCCGCCGACCCCAAAGACGTCGCCGCGCAACTCGCCGCCGCCAACGAGGCCGCTCGCGCCGCCTCCGAAAAGCGCTTCCCGGGCGCGTTCCAGGGCGCGTCGTTTGCAGTGTCAGTGGCCCGCGACTCGGCCATCCAGGAATGCCGCGAGGGGCTGCCCATCCTGGTAAGGCGGTGCAGGTTGAACCTATCAAACCCACGTTGAGAGCGCTTGGAAGTGAGAGCCTGAAACTGAGATAGCTTACAAGTTTTGCTTTCAGTTTCAACTTTCGCCGCTACGTCCTGGGCGCCGAGCATGACATCGTAGACGCCATCAACACCAACCCCATCACCGTCATCTGTGGCGAGACGGGGTGAGGCGGTGCAGGTTGACCCTATCAAACTCAATTTGACACCGCCTGGAACTGAGTGCTAGAAACTAAACTGTGACGATCCGCTTTCAAATTTTGCTCTCAATTTGAACTTGCGCCGCTACAACGGGGTGCGGCAAGACCACGCAGGTGCCGCAGTTCCTATACGAGGTAGTGCGCTGCAGGTTGACCCAATGAAACCCACATTGAAAGCATCAGGATTCGAGCGCCTGAAACTAAACTGTGATGGACTGCTTTCAGAATTTGCTTTCAAATTCAACTTGCGCCGGTACATCGAGGCGGGGTACGGCGACCCGCAGTGCGGAGCGCACCCGGGGTGCGTGGGCGTCACGCAGCCGCGCCGCGTGGCCGTCACCTCCACCGCAGGGGCTTAAACCCTAAACCCTAAACCCTAAACCCTAAACCCTAAACCCTTGACCCCAAACCACTTTTCAGCTCATTCTGAGCCGTTCCTGACACTAAAGACACCCTAAACACCCCCTGATACTCCCTGACCCCCCAAACTACTCTCTAAAACAATCCCTGAGTGCACCCCCTGTCCCACTGAAAGCGCTTACGGTGAGCCAGAAAGTGGACGAGTGTAAGCCCCTGCTCCACGGCGCGGCGCGTGGCGCAGGAACTCAACATGCCCATGGGCGACCAAGTGGGGTACCAGGCAGGGGCTTACACTCGTCCACTTCTCAGCTCAACTTGAGCCGATCTAACACAAAAGACACCCTATTCACCCCCCAGGCACCCCTGATACCTCTAACACCCCCATAACACCCCCTAACACACCTAATACACCCCCAGAACACCCCATATTCCACCCCTGAATGCACCGCACCCCCTATCCCACAGAAAGCGGTTACGTTGAGCCGAAAAGTGGACGAGTGTAAGCCCGTGGTAGCAGGTGCGGTATGACAAGAAGGTGGGCGACGCGCCGCGGATAAAGTTCATGACGGACGGGATCCTGCTGCGTGAGATCCAGGCGGATCTGCTTTTGAGGAAATATTCCGTCATCATCGTGGACGAGGCGCACGAGGCAGGGTGGTGCATATTCACACCCGTGTTGAAAGCGCCTGGTTCCAGCGCTTTAACTAAAATAACATCGTCAACCGCATTCAAGCTTTGATTTCAGTTGTAACTCGCGATTAGGGGCTTACACTCGTCCACTTCTCAGCTCAACCTGAGCCGTTTCTTGCACGAAAACACACCCCAAACACCCCTATCAACCCCTTGCTACCCCCCAAACAACTCTCGGGGAACCCACACGCGCACCCCCTATCCCATAAAGAGCGCTTACGTTGAGCTGAACAGTGAACGAGTGTAAGCGACCCTGTTGGGAGAGGAGCGTGAACACGGACATACTGCTGGGGCTGTTGTCGCGGGTGGTGCCGCTGCGGGCCGAGCTGGCCATGGAGGGCCGCAAGGCAGGGGGGGCGCGCACATATCTCCTTTCACAAGTTATCTTGAGCCGTTGAGTCCCTGACACCACTATGGCATTTACAGACAAGCCTACATTCGATAATGTAATTTCCGGACATTTTGACTCAAGACGTCTTGATTTGAGTTCACATATATTTTCGAGTGTGGGCTTGTCTTTAAATGTCATATAAAGTATCCCTTTCGACGAGCGGAAGACGGTTGTAAGGTCTCAGTTGAGGTGAAGCGGGGATGGTTGTGCGGCCTTGGCGGACGGGCATCACGCCGCTGCGGCTGGTGGTGATGAGCGCTACGCTGCGGGTGGAGGAGTTCGTGGGGAACAAGAAGCTGTGCCCGACGCCGCCCGCGCTGCTGCGCGTGGCGGCACGCCAGTTCCCGGTCACCGTGCACTTCTCCAAGGTCACCGAGCACGGCGACTACCTGGCAGGGGCTTACACTCGTCCACTTTCCGGCTCAACCTGAGCCATTTCTGACACAAAATACACCCTAAACACCCCCAATACTCCCTCGTACCCCATATCACCCCCTAATCAACCCCTACATGCACCCCCTATCCCATAGAATGCGCTCACGTTGAGCCGAAAAGTGGACGAGTGCAAGCCCCTGGTACCCGGGCGCCGCGAAGAAGAAGGTGCTGGCCATTCACCGCAAGCTGCCGCCGGGCGGTGTGTTGGTCTTCATGACGGCAGGGGCGCACCCTCGTCCACTTCTCAGCTCAACCTGAGCCATTCCTGACACTCAAAACGTCCCCTAAACGCCGAAACACCCCCTCTATCCCCGCCATAAGTACACCCTGAATAGCCTCTAAACACCCCTCGTCCCATTTAAACTCAGTGTCGGCGTGACCGGTCACGCTTATCTCCTCGAAAATCGAGGGTCTATTAACTCAGGAATCGCGACCAGGTCGGATCTCGGCCGGGCGGCGCGGTCGGTTTTTCGATTTTGACTGTTCTGATAGGTCGAACGGATTTCGATACCACAAATTCGATACCAGATCCGACACTGAGTGTAAAGCGCTCACGTTGAGCTGAAAAGTGAGCGAGCGTAAGCCCCTGCATGACGGGGCAGCGCGAGGTGGACGCGCTGTGTAAGAAGCTGCGGGAGGCATTTCCTGCGCCGCCCAAGGTAGGCCGGTGCAGGTTGACCCTATCAAACTTACGATGAAAGCGCCCGGAACCAATCGCTTGAAACTTCAAGTCGATATACTGCTTTCATATTTTAATTTCAATTTCAGCTTGCGCCGCTGCACCAAGGTGGAGGGCGCCGGGGGTGAGAAGGGGAAGGAGGTGGGCGGCCCCAAAGGTAAAGGCCCGAGCCACCAGGGCAGCAAAGAGAGTAGCCAGGTAGGGCCTGCTAGATATTGATATTGCTCGCCACGTCATAGGATGCCATTCAACTCAATAAATGAGGGTCAAACATGTGTAGTATGAAGTGGTGGGCAACATGTGCCTAGGGCCTGGTAGATATTGCTTGCCACGTCATAGGATGCCATTCAACTCAACACACGAGGATTAAACAAGTCTTGTATGACGTGGCGGGTGATATCTGCTAGGCCCTATAGCCAGGGTGACAGGCGAGATGCCGCACTATCTGCCACCGCCGTTAGGGCGGCGGCGGCGGAGGAGGAGCAGGAGGCAGGGGCTTACACTCGTTCCCAATTCAGCTCAACTTGAGCTCTTCTGTCCACTGTATAAATTGACTTAGTTCACGAACGTGTCCTTGAGTTGCTCAAGTTGAGCTTTGACGTGAACGAGTGTAAGCCCCTGGCAGGAGGAGGAGGAGGTAGATGGGCCGGGGCTTGACGCCTACGACGTAGACGGGGTGGACGGAGGAGGCGAGGGTGTTGACACCGGCGGGGAGGACGTGGTAGGGCGGTGCAGGTTGACCCAATGCAATTCGTATTAAAAGCGCCTGGAACTACTCGCTTGAAACTAAATTACGACAGTCTGCCTTCAAATTTTGCTTTCAAATTTAAGTTGCGCCGCTATAACGTGGGCGCGGACGGGGACTTCGCGGGCAAGGTAGGGCTGTGCAGGTTGACCCGATGAAACCCAGGTTGAAACCACCTGGAACTAAGCGCTTGAAACCAAAGTGTGATATACTGCTTTCAACTTTTGCTTTCAAAATCAACTTGCGCCGCTACATCGAGGACGACTTCGACGATATGTGGGACCACGACGACTCGGCAGGGGCTTACACTCGTTCACCTTAGAGCTCAACTTGAGCACCTGCGGGGCACATCCATGGGTTAAGTCGGGTTGTATGGGGACAAAGTAAGCTCAATTTGAGCGAAAATGGGAACGAGTGTAAGCCCCTGCGACTCGGCCAGCGACGTCAGCGAGGAGGAGGACGTGGAGGTGCACGGCGGCGAGGGCAGGGGATTACACTCGTTCACGATAGAGCTCAACTTGAGCAACTCCAGGACACATTCATGAGTTGATTTGGGTTATACGGTGGACAGAGGAGGTTATACGGTGGACAGAGGAGCTTAAGTTGAGCTGATATGGGAACGAGTGTAAGTCCCTGGGCGAGGGCGTCAGCCCGGAGGAGGCGGCGGAGGCGGACGCCGAATGGGTGAGGGCGCACGCTCCCACCACCGGCGCGGGCGCCAGCGCGGACGCGGAGGACGCCGGGCCTGGGTAGGGCGGTGCAGGCTGAACCGATGAAACCCACGTTGAAAGCGCCTGGATCTAAGCGCTTAAATCTATAACATGATAGCCTGCTTTCAAGTTTTGCTTTCAAATTCAACTTGCACCGCTACACCCGGGTACCTGCACGTGCTGCCGCTATACGCCATGCTGCCGCCGCACCTGCAGAAGAGGGTGTTCGACCCGCCGCCGCCGGGCAGGGGCTTACACTTGTCCACTATTCGGCTCAACGTGGGCACATTTTGTGGGATGCGTTGGGTCCATAATTTCCCCCCAGTCTATTAGACAGCGGGACACGGGGAGGTGTGACCAAACCGGCTGAGGTTGAGCTGAACAGTGGACGAGTGTAAGCCTCTGCCGCCGGGCGCACGCGTTGTCATCGTGGCCACCAACGTGGCGGAGACGTCGCTCACTATCCCGGGGCAGGGTGGTGCAGGTTGACCCTATCAAACCCACGTTGAAAGCGCCTGGAATCAATCTCTTACACTAGAATATATCGAATCGCTTTCAATCTCAAGCTTTGCTTTTAATTTCAACTTGCGCCGCTAACCGGGGGGTGCGCTACGTCATCGACGCCGGGCGCGAGAAGCGGAGGGTGTACGGGGACGAAGCCGGCGGCGCTGGCGGCAGCACGGCCGCGGCGGGCCTCAGCCGCTTCACCGTGGGCTGGGTCAGCAAAGCCAGCGCGGAGCAGCGCGCAGGACGAGCTGGGCGCACCGGGCCCGGGCACTGCTACCGCCTGTTCAGCTCCGCGCACTTTGTCAACGAGCTGCCGCCGCACGCGCCGCCGGCCATCCTGGGCGTTCCCATCGACGGCGTGATGCTGCAGATGCGCGCCATGGGGATCGACCACGTGATGCGGTTCCCGTTCATCTCACCGCCCGACGCGGGCACGCTCGCCACGGCACAGAAGACTCTGACAATATTGGGAGCGCTGGCGGCGTCGGCGGCGCGCGGCGGCCGGGGCGCCGGAGGCGGGACTACGGAGTGGGGGCAGGGGGGCGGGATGGGGGACGAGAACGACGTAGGGGTGCTGACGGAGATGGGGAGGGCGATGGCGGCGCTGCCGATCAGCCCGCGCCACTCGCGCATGCTGCTGGCCGCCGCGGTAGGGCCTACCAGATATTGCCCTCAACCCTAAACCCTGAACCCTAAACCTTAGACCACATATACCCTATACCCTATACCCTATACCCTATACCCTATACCCTATACCCTATACCCTATACCCTATACCCTATACCCTATACCCTACACCCTACACCCTATACCCTGTACCCTATACCCTAGCTCGCCACGTCATAGGATGCCATGTGACTCAAAGAACGAGGGTTCACAATGCGTTAGATGACTCGGCGTGCAGTATCTGCCAGGCCCTACGCCGCGGCGTCGAGCGTGCACGGGTGCCTGGCCGCCGCGGTCGCCGCCGCCGCCGCGCTCAGCCTCGACAGCCCCTTCCTCCACAGTAGGGCCTGCCAGATACTCCTCGCTACGTCGTCCAACTCATTCTCACAACCCTTGTTTGTTGATGAAAATGGCATCCCATGACATGGCGAGCAATATACATTGCTCGGTACGTTGTCCAACTGATTCTGAAATCTTGTTTGTTGACAAAATTGGCATCCCAGGACGTGGCGAGCAGATATTGCTCGCTACGTTGTCCAACTCATTCTGAGCCCTTGTTTGTTGATAACAATGGCATCCCATGACGTCACGAGAAATATCTGCCTGGCGCTGGCGGCTCCGTGCTAAACCCTGAACCCAACCCTAAACCCTAAACCCTAAACACTGAGCACAAAACCCTAAACACTCAACCCTAAAGACCAAACCTAAACCCTAAACCTTGATACCCTAAATATGCCTGGCCGTACTGCACGGCGACGCGAAGGACGAGGACGCCGCCGCCGCGGCGCGGATGACGCCGGAGGAGAAGGCCAAGCGGCAGGGGCTCATACTCGTGCACCTCACAGCTGAATCTGAACCGTTATTGTCACTGATTTCACTGAAATTACCCGATGTTTCCCTCAAAAAGTGCTTGTGTCAAGCAGAAAAGTGGACGAGTGTACTCGTCCACTTCTCAGCTGAACCAGAACCGTGATTGTCACTGATTCCACTGAGACCACCCGATGTTTCTCTCAAGAAGTGCTTGTGTCAAGCAGAAAAGTGGACGAGCGTCAGCCCCGGCGAAGAGGCGCAAGATGGCGCATCGGTTCCACCACCCGCACAGCGACGCGCTGTCTAGTGCCCGGGCAGGAGCTAACACTCGTCCACTTTATAGCTCAACCTGAGCCGTTTTATCACACAAAACACACCCTAAACACCCCCTGATGTCCCATTACACCCCCTAGTGACCCACTACCAAACAACCCCTAAATGCACCCCCTGTCCCATTGAAAGCGCTTACGTTGAGCCGAAAAGCGGATGAGGTTAAGCCCCTGCGCCCGGGCGCTGGTGGCCTACGACGCGGTGCGTGACCCGCGCGCCGCCGAGAAGTTCTGCGCCGACCACCGCCTGCACGGTCGGGCCCTCACTGTTTGAAACCCTTAATCCTAAACCCTAAACCTTAAAGCCTGAACCCTGAACCCTGAACCCTAATTCCGAAAGTTACCGGGCTCCCTACTGCACGGCAAGACGATGCGCGAGATGTCGGACCTGCGGCGGCAGCTGCTGCGCATCCTGGCCAAGCCGCCGCCATCGGCAGGGCGGTGCAGGTTGACCCTATCAAACCCACTTTGAAAGCGCCTGGAACTACGCGCTTGAAAGTGGAATGTGAGAAGCTGCTTTCAAGTTTTTGTTTCAAGTTCTGCTTGCGGCGCTGCACATCGGTGGCGGCGGGCGCTGACAGCGCCACGACCGGGATACACCAGTCGCCCGCCGCCGCCGCCGCCGTGGCGGAGGCCACTGCGGCAGGGGCTTACACTCGTCCACTTTTCAGCTCAACCTGAGCCGTTTCTGACGCAGAATACACCCTATGCACCCTTCAATACCCCCTCACATCCCCTAAACACCCCCCAAACACTCCCTTATTGCACCCCCTATCCCACACAAAGCGCTTACGTTGAGCCGAAAAGTGTAAGCCCCTGCACCGCGGCCATCAACGGGAAACATGTCGGGAAGTCGGGTAAACCGGCGCGGGACCCGGCGCAGGGCGCCATGGAGGTGGGCGGGCTGGGTAGGGCCTGGCGGATTATGCTCGCCACGTCATAGGCTGTCGTTAACTCAAGAAACGAGGGTCGGATTATGCTCGCCACGTCATAAGCTGCAGTTTAACTTAAGAAACGAGGGTCTAAAACATGGATGATGACACGGCGAGCATAATGCGCCAGGCCCTAGGGCTGGGGGAGGTGGCGCTGCGCCGCGCACTGCTGGTGGGGTGGGCCGACCGCGTGGCGCGCCGCGTCAAGCCCGCGGAGCAAGCGGCATTGCACTCCGCCGCAGAAAATGACCCGGTTAGGCGGTGTAAGTTGACAGGTCCAAAACTCGTGTTGAAAGCGTCTACGGCTTCAGCCAATGAAGCTGGAATATGATGAACCTCTCTCAAACTTTTTCTTCAAATTCAACTTGCGTCGCTACAATCTGGACGGCGGGGGGGACGACTACAAGTCCAAGGCGACGCGGTACCGGCCCGCCATGCTGGACGTGCCAGTGTTCATGCACCCGAGCTCCACGCTGCACAAGACGGCGCCCGACTTCGTCGTGTACTGTGACCTCATGCAGACGTCCAAGCGCCCGTACCTGGTGGGCGCCACAGCGGTGGAGGCCGCATGGTTGGTGGAGGACGCCCCGGCGCTAGCGGCAGGGGCTTACACTCGTCCACATTTCAGCTCAACTTGAGCCGTTTCTGATACAGAATACAGCTGATACTCCCAGGAACACCCTCTAAACACCCCCTGAACACCCCTAAAATACCCCCTGGACAACCCTTACATGCACCTTCTATCCCACAGAAAGAGCTTAAGTTGAGCCAAAAAGTGGACGAGTGTAAGCCCCTGGCTAGCGGCGCTGTCGGCGCCGCTGGAGGACCCAGCGCCGCGCTACGTGCCGGGCCGGGACATGGTGGTGGCCTTCACGCAGCCGCACTTCGGGCGCCACCGCTGGGAGTTGCCGCTGCACACGGTGCCGCTGCCGGCGGAGTCGGACAAGGGGGCCGGCGCGTTCGCCGCCGCGCTGCTCAGCGGCGCCGTCACGCCGGCCATGGGCAGGGGCTTACACTCGCTCACTTCAAAGCTCAACTTGAGGACCTTCGGGACACATCGCTCACGTTAGGGCTGAACATGGGCACCTTCGGGCCACATCCCCTGGTTACGCTGGTTTATATGGGGGACACAATCAGCTTAAATTGAGCGGAAAGGGGCAAAGTAAGCTCAAGTTGAGCGGAAATGGGAACGAGTGTAAGCCCCTGGGCATGGGTGACCTGCGCGAGCGGCTGGCGGCCAAGCCGGCCATCTGCGCGCGGCCGGAGGGGCGGTCGCAGCGGCGGGTGGGTGAGCTGATCCACGCGCTGCGGCGGAGGTCCATCGTCACCCGCGCCGCGCTGCTCGACGTGTGGCGCAAGGTAGTGACACGCACATACTTCCTGCCACGTCATCGACATGCACTTTGACAAAGTCGAGGAGACATTCGAAGGTCTAACAGACCCACTCGGTCACCTCGGTGATACTTTACAAAACCGGACGAGTAATAGGATAGCACGCAAGTTGCTCGACGTCGAGCGAGGCGCAAAGGATGAAGCCTCGTTTCTTGAGCTACATGGCATCCCATGACTGGCAGCGAGCAGTATGTGCGAGACCCTAGCGCGCGGACCCGAAGTTCCTGATGCCGGAGATGCGCGCGTGGATGCGGTCGGGGCAGGGGCATGCGCTGGAGCGGGCGTGGCCCAAGATTGTGGCGGGCGCCGGCTCCGCGGCGACGGCAGCGGCGGCGCCGGCCGCGGCAGCGGCGGCCTCGGGGGGCGGCGGTGGGGGTGGGAGCG
>Ga0307489_10002111_pt1 | contig 13289 bp, 22 predicted proteins | sample SB12metaG_FD_202247 | JGI IMG/M metagenome (GOLD analysis project Ga0307489, IMG submission 202247) | Sea-ice brine microbial communities from Beaufort Sea near Barrow, Alaska, United States - SB 1.2 | ecosystem: Environmental > Aquatic > Marine > Coastal | place: USA: Alaska | collected... | reverse complement strand
GCGCTCGTGAGGCGTCGCGCAAGCGGCGGGACCGGTCAGTGGCATTCCGGAAAGCGGTTGAGCAGGCTTCAGGGTCGTGGTGGCAGCGCCAGTGCTCATCTTGGCCGGGGCGACAATTGACAGATAGTAAACGAGGGAAGACGCAGACGTGGCTTGGGGGTGAGTATCGGAGGGGTGTCGGAATGTCGGCGTGCGAATGCGTGTGACGTACCTCAAGGATATACTCGAGCAGGTCGGTGATTGGCCCGAGCCAGCCGCCCTTCTGCAGCCCCGGGATCTCGGCCACGGTATCCAGCGCCGCCCCGGCGTCAAGTACCGCTCCATCCGAGACCTGGAACAACGGAGCCAGCGCGTCACTCCCAATCAGCGATGCGTGGAGGTTCGCGGTCACCGATGCGGCGGCGTCAAACGACGACGCCGCGAACGCCGGGAATTCTTCGCCTCCGAGCGCCTTTGTGGTGACGCCCCCGCGGCCGCGGCGGGTTGAGACGCGTTGGACGGAGGAGCGGGAGCGCAGGGGCGCGGCCGCGGCGGCGCGGCGCAGTGGCACCGGCATTTGTCCCCCGCCGGCGGCACGCGTGGAGGCGCGGGGTGCCATCGCACCACCCGCCGCATGGCGCGCCACGTTCGGGGCCGCGGAGGCGCAGCAAGCGACCTGCATCTTGAACGAGGCAGGTACTAAGGTCCAACCGGAGCGCCTCAAGTACGGCGAGGCGTCGCGGCAGTGGCGTCGCCGAGGGCATCGATCGTGGACAGACGGCAACCGTAAAAAATGATTGGTCCACGTCGATGTTCATTTTGGTCCGCAGATTTGCGGACCGAGGGCTTTTTAGACCGTCGTTCTTGAGTCAGACGGTGATGTTCATGGGAGGGAAGATTTGGTTCGCGTTGTGACGATTCAGTCTGCTTGACCAGCTGACTGTGATGAGGGAACTGCACTCCATGCATGCTCCCACACTTCTCCAATACCACTTTGTGGGCGCCGGTCGCGCCGCGCGACGGAGGAGGAGGTCCGCTCCTACAATCGACTGTGAACAGGCGCCGCGCGGCGAAGCGGTCCATCCCCATCCTGACGAACCGAAAAATACTCTCCCGAGAGAAGTCACGACACGGCACCGAGAAATAAAGAAAGGCCTGCTGGAAGTGGGAGTCGCGATAATGGCGGAGGGGCTGCCTCGCACCGGCTTACTGGGCAGCAGAATGCGGAGCTCCTCGACAGGCTCGGTGCTTGGCGTCGGTGCCGTCGCCGGCGCCGCAATCAAAGCCCGCACCATAGTGGACGTCAAGGAGGGCGTGGGCATCGGCGACCGCAATGGGCTGGACGCCCTCAAGAAGGATGCGCGCGAGGCAGGGCTTCACACTCACTCCCCTTGTCAGTGTACAGTAAGCCGTCTTGTCGCAGCTGTCAGAATTTGATTTTATCCCTGAACCACACAAGTTGTTACCCTTATTACCTCGGTGCTCCAGGTGCTCAGGTTGCTAGAGGTTCTCAGGTTGAGCTGAATAGGGGACTGATGTAAGTCCCTGTCAACACTTGTTACCTCCAAGGTGCCCAGGTTGAGCTGAACAGGGGACTGGTGTAAGTCCCTGTCACCACTTATGACCTCCAAGGTGCTCATGCTGAGGTGCAAAAGTGACTGGTGGCCGGACCCTGGACGGAGGTGCAGCGCGCGTTAAGGCACTACGCGAGCACCGCCTCGGCGGCAGGGGCTGACATTCGTCCACTTCCCGGCTAAACTTGAGCACATTCTGTGGGATACGTTGGGTGCATGATTTCCCCCCAGTCTATTAGACAGAGGGACACGGGAAGGTGTGACCAAAACGGCTTAGGTTGAGCTGAAAATTGGACGAGTGTAAGCCCCTGCTCAGCGGCCGCGCACCCATTCGCCAAGAATTCGGCGGCGGCAGCGGCGACATCCGGCACAGACTTGTCTGCTGCTGCCTCCTTGGCAGGGGCTTACATTCGTTCAAGTTAGAGCTCAACTTGAGCAACTCCAGGACACCCCAATGAGTTACTTTGGGTTATACGGTGGCAGAGGAGCTCAAGTTGAGCTGAAATGGGAACGAGTGTAAGCCCCTGCTCCTTGGGTATGCTATCGCAGCCGTCGAGCGCGCGCCCTTCCTCCGCGGGCGGCCGGTAGGGGCTTACACTCGTTCACGTCAGAGCTCAACTCGAGCACATTCGGCACACACTCTTGGGTCAAGTTGGATTACGTGGCTCACAGAGGCAGCTCAAGTTGAGCTGAAAGTGGACGAGTGTTAGCCCCTGGTAGCCGGCAGCTGACCGCTGCCGCCCAAGCGCCGCGCCGCTCCCAAAGCGGCCTCATGGTGGGGCGGTGCTGGTTGACCCTACTATGAAACCTGTGTTGAAACCGCCTGGAACTAAGTACTTGAAACTAAAACGTGATGTGCTGCTTTCAAATTTTGCCTTCACATCCAACTTGCGCCACTACACCATGGCCGTGCGCCCGAGCACCTCAACCGGCATCTCCTCCGGCGCCGCTTCAACTTCTGCCGCCGCCGCCGCCGCCACTGCGGAGGAGGCGGAGCTGGAGCAGCGGTTACAGCGCTTCGTATTCTCGCGCGACGCCGCACAGCTGGCAGGGGCTGACACTCGTTCCCATTTCAGCTCAACTTCAGCTCTCCTGTCCACCATATAAGCCAACTTAACTCATGAGAGTGTCCTGGAGTTGCTCAAGTTGAGCTCTAAAGTGACCGAGTGTAAGCCCCTGACAGCTGGCGAACGCCCGACTCGGATTAACCGATTTAGTGCAGGCCAAGGCAGGAGCGTACACTCGTTCCCATTTCAGCTCAACTTGAGCTCTTCTGTCCGCCGTATAACCCAACCTTTCACAGGAATGTGTCCTGGAGTTGCTCAAGTTGAGCTCTGACGTGAACGAGTGTAAGCCCCTGGGCCAAGGTTGCTGAGCTGATGCGGAAGCAACTCACTGCCACCGACAAAGCCATCGCCGCCGCCGCCGCCGCCGCCGGGGGAAGCGGGGGAAGGAGCGCGGCGGTCCCTGGCGTCGGCGGAGGCAGGAGCAGCGGCAGCGCGGAGGGCCACGTTCGGACGTTCCTGCAAGCCGCCGAGCGGCTGGCTCAGCTGACCGCCGTGGTAGAATCCGAAAGAGCGAACACCACCGCGGCAGGGGCTTACACTCGTCCACTCCTGAGCTCAACCTGAGCTGTCTTTGTGCCCCGCATAACCCAGCTTGACCCATGAATACGTTCAGAATGCGCTCAAGTTCAGCTCCAACGCGAACGAGTGTAAGCCCGTGCGCCGCGGCCAAAAGCGAGCTGGACGTGGTCACCGCGCGGTGCAAGTCGCTGACCGAGGAGGGCCGCTTGTTGCGGGGGAATGCTCTGGCGGGCGCGGGGCGTTCGGGCGGTGTCGCCTCGGGGGGTTCCACGCGCCGGCCGTCGTCGGCAAGCCGCTTCGACACGGCGGCGGCGGCGGCGGCAGCGGCGGCGGCGGCGGCGGCGGCGGCGGCTAAATCCGAAGTTGGCGGGGAGGCGGAGACGCCGGCGCCGGTGGCGCGTATCAGCGCATCCGCGGGAGAGATAGCGAAGCTGCGCGACTCTGAATCGGAGGCCAAGCGAAGGAACGCTGAACTCTCAGCGGAGGCGTCGCAGTTGCGGAAGCAGCTCCAGGCGGTGACGAAGGCGAGCACTCAGGCAGGAACGTACACTCGATCCCATTCCAGCCCAACTTAAGCTCCTTTGTGCACTTAATAAACCAACTTGCCTCAATAATGTTTCCTGGAGTTGCTCAAGTTGAGCTCTAACGTGAACGAGTATAAGCCCCTGCACTCAGGCGACGGCGGCGGCTGCGGCGGCGGAGTCCAAGGCAGGGGCTTACACTCGTCCACTTTTCGGCTCAACGTAAGCGGTTCCTATGGGGTAGGGACTGCATTCAGGGGTTGTTCAAGGGGTGTTTAGGAGGTGTCAGGGGGTATCAGGGGGTGTTCATGGTGTATTGGTGTTGGAAACGACTCAGGTTCAGCTGAAAAGTGGACGAGTGTAAGCCCCTGGTCGAAGGCTGCGGCGGCGGCGGGCGCCACGGAGGCGGCGTTGCGAGCACGCTCCACGCCCTCCCCGCCGCCGCCCCCACCAAGCCCCAAGATCACAACCGCCGCCGTCGCAACACAAGTGGACGAGCACGCCGCCGCTTCGTCTTTCGACCACGAGGCCGACCTCGACGCGGCGAAGCTGCGCGTAGTGCTGCTGGTACAGACCCTGGTAGGGCGGTGCAGGTCGACAGCTTCAAAACCTGTGTTGAAAGCGCCTATGGTTCCGCGCTTGAATCCAGACTATGATTAAATGCTTTCAACTTCTGCTTTCAAATTCAACTTGCGCCGCTACACCCTGGAATCGGCCAAGGCCGTGGCCAGCGCCGCTGAGGCCGCGCGGCGCGACGAGGTGGAGCTTCGCAAATCCGCCGAGGTCTCTCTCGCCGCGGCGGAGGCGCAGCTCATGCAGCTGCAGCTGCGGCTCAGCAAGCCGCCTCAGCCACAGCCCCCACCGCCGCCGCCGCTGTCGCCGGCGGTGGGAACGGGGGAGGGGGCGCCAGGGGTGGGGGCGGGGGCGGGGGCGCCGGGGGTGGAGGCGGGGGCGGGGTCGCCGGGGGTGGGGTCGGGGACGGGGGCAGGGGCGCCTGGGCTGGAGACGGGGGCCGGGGGGCGTGACGTGTGCGAGCGGTGCGCCGATGTTGATATTGGAACGCTTAGGGGCAGCCTGAAGGTGTATTCCGAAGAGGTGCGCGTCCTCCGGGAGTTCAAACAAAAAGCCGAGGCGGTCACGGCCGAGCTTCAGGGGAAGCTCGACGACGCCGGCGCGACGTGCGCGGCGGAGGCGGCGCGGGCGGCTGCGGCAGAGCAAGCTGCCGCAGAGTTTGAGGCGATGGCAGATAGGGCGGCGGCGGGGGAGGCCGCCGCGCGAACGTCGCAAGCCGCCGCCGCCGCCGCTGCGTCTGAGGCTGCGGAAGCTGCAGCTTTTGAGGCTACCGATGTAGCCGCTGCCGCCGTCGCCGCCGTGTCCCGCCCCGCCTCCCCCTCCGCCGCCGCCGCAGCCGCCGCCGCCGCCACCTCCCAGCTCACGGCGGTTGACAGCGACGCTCGACCCGAGTCGGCGAAAAACACGGCCAGCCTCAGCGAGTACACCCGCATCAAGGTAGGGCGGTGCGTGTGTGACCGATGAAACTCGTGGTGAAAGCTGAAAGCGCCTGGGACTAAGCGCTTGAAACTGAAATATGATGAGCCGCCTTCGAAATTGCTTTCAAAATTAACGTGCGCCGCTACATCAAGGAGGAAAACGCTCGGCTCTCCGCCGCCTCCGAGAAGATTTCGCTCAAGCTCGCCGCCGCCGAGCGCGCACTCGCTGAGGTGCGGCGGTGCAGGCTGACAGAATCAAAACCCTTGTTGAAAGCGCTTCTGGTTTCTGCGCTTGAAGCTACAATCTGAGGAAACGGCTTTCAAACTTTTGTTTCAGAATTCAACTTGCGCCGCTACACTGAGGTGCGCACGCAGCGCATGAAGCTGGCCGCCGAGTTGCGCGCCGCGACGGGCGGTGCGGCGTCGGTCGAGGCGCGGTGCGAGGCGAGGCTGATGGATGCCCGGGCCATCCACGGCAGGGGCTTACACTCGCTCACTTCAGAGCTCAACTTGAGGACCTTCGGGAACACATCGCTCACGTTAGAGCTCAACTTGAGCATCTTCGGGACACATCCACGGGTTACGTTGGGTTATATGGGGGACACAGTCAGCTTAAGTTGAGCGGAAGGGGGCAAAGTAAGCTGAAGTTGAGCGGAAATGGGAACGAGTGTAAGCCCCTGATCCACGGCGACCGCGAGGAGGCGTGGCGGCTGCGCGAGGAGGAGCTGGAGGAGGCGGCGGTTGACATGCGGCGCCGGGCGATGGACGCCGAGACCGCATCCTTGGCAGGGGCTTACACTCGTCCACTCCTCAGCTCAACCTAAGCCGTTTATGACACAAAATGCACCCTAAACCCGGCCTAACACCCCCTTGCCACCTACTAAATACCACCTCGACAACCACTAAATGCACCCCTATTACACAGAAAGCGCTGACGTCGAGCCGAAAAGTGGACGAATGTAAGTCCCTGGTCGTTGGCCGTCAACACCGCGGCTGGCGAGGAGCGAGGGGACTTGGACAAGCTACGAGCAGAGCTGGAGCGCGAGCGCGAGGCAGGGGCTTACACTCGTACACTGCTTGGCTCAACGTGAGCCGTTTTTTTCACTAAAACTCCATTGACCACCCAGCGTATCCCACGAAAGGCGCTTATGATGAGCCGAAAAGTGGACGAGTGTCAGCCCCTGGCGCGAGGCGCTGCGAAAGGAGCGGCAGACCGTCGAGGCCATGGGGGTGATGACCAAAACCCGGACGCTCAAATTCGAAATGACGGGCGGCGTGTATGACGGTGGCGGCGGTCCGTTTGGGGCGGTCGGCGGCGGCGATGCGGGGGGCGGGGGTGGCGGCTCTCGCCCAGGGTCTGCCGCACGTTCTCGCCCCGGTTCCGCGAACGACCAGGCTGGTAAGCTGCAGCGGCAAATCAAGGAGCTGCACTCGCGGCACAACGAGGCCCAGCACGCGCACGCGGTAGGGCAGCACCACCGTCGCTTGAGCAGGGATCTATTTCAATGCATCCTTGTCCAAGCCTCGTCAAACATGCGCCCTGACTCTAATGTCTAAACAGTGCACCCCTGTGAACAGCGCATCGCTTGAGAATGCAGGCCTCGCCAATCCACCCTCGTATTGACGAAATCCAGCTTGGTTGGAACGACCCTGCCCCCCGCAGACGAAGCGGGAGCTGGCGGTGGCGGGCGAGCACCTGGAGGAGTCACGCGACGAGGTGCACGTGTTGCGCGACAGCCTGGGTAGGGCGGTGCAGGTTGATCCGATGAAACCCAAGTTGAAGCCGCCCGGAACTACGCGCTTGAAACTGAAGTGTGATGAACTGCTTCCAAATTCAGCTTTCAAATTCAACTTGCGCCGCTACACCTGGGGCGGAACGAGGCGATGAGCGCGGAGCAGGCGATGCTCATACAGCTGTTGCAGGCCAGGGTGGACCTGCTGGAACGATCGCTGGCGGCGTCGCAGGGAACCATGTCGGGGTAGGGCGGTGCAGATTGGCCCCATCAAACCCACGTTGAAAGTGCCTGGAGCTAAGCGCTTGGAACTAAAGTATGATGAACCGCATTCAAAATTTGCTTTCAAGCTCAACTTGCGCCACTACATCGGGGGGCGGGGCCGGGGGCGGGGCCAGTGCTCCTTACGTTCCGTACCGAGGCAGTCCGCGTACCACAGAATCGGGGCGGCGGCCCGGCTCGTCGGCGGGGGACAGGGCGGCGGAGGCGGTGGCGGCGTCGGCGGCAATCACTGACTACGACAGGGGCGGTAATGTAGACGGGCATTGGACAACAGGGGCGGCGGCGGCGGCTGCGGCGGCGGACAGCAGGGCGGCGGTGTATGCCGACTACGCAAGGGGCTGCGGCGGGGTCGGGGGCGGGGGTGGAGGCCTCGGCCAGGGCCGTGCGGATGTACGGCTCAACTCTGTGCGGCAAAATGTTGAGCACATGAGAACCGTTGTTCATGACTTGGGGGGTCCGGGGAGCCCAGGTAGGTCGGTGCAGGTTGACCCTGTTAAACCCATGTTGAATGCGCCTAAAACAAAGCGCTTGAAAAAATAAAATGATGAACTGCTTTCAAAATTTGCTTTCAAATTCAACTTGCGCCATAAACCCAGGCGGCGGTGGATCCATCGCCGTGAGGAGCGGGAGCGTCCGACCGGCCGGGTCGAGCAAGTCGTCGGGGCGCAACACGTACCTGTTGCGCGACAACGAGTCCGCCGCCGCCGCGTATAATGCCGCGCAGGGCGGGGGGCGCGCCGCGCAGGATGTCTCGCGCGAAATGCACGCGCGTGCGTCATAGTGTTAGAGAGCCAGGTACTCGGAGTAGAGCTAGGACATTATAAGTGCGTCGTCAGTAGCTCCAGTCGAGTGCTAGAGAGATAGAGCGAGAGAGATCAGAAACAGAGTGTGAGAGAGACGCTTCCACGTGGTAGAAGGAGGCTTCAGGCTTTCGCCTTGGCCCCAATCGAGTGCCACCATAGTGTCCTTCCTCCATAGAATATTAGCGATTGTCACCACACACACAGAGGAACTTCCAAAACCACAGCCGGGCCGGGCTGAGACTACATTGGTCGAGGCTAATACCCCAACACAGCCACGACAGATCCCTGAGGGCTAACCAACTGAACCTGAGGCGTACCAGTAGGCACGGGGCGCGAAACATTAATTATAAGGACGATGACGAAACTACGCCATCGTCAAAGATGTCGATATTCACAAGTTGCTCGACGAAATACGCATAAAGTATGATCATACACCTCTCAGACACGAAGCACGCCCCACGTCTCACACGCACACCCCACATCCGATTGCTCGCTCAAGCCCAAGGCGACCTCACATTTCATTCAGCCTCCTCATAACCCGCATAACGTCCACGTTCGTCCAGCCTCCTCACAACGTCCGTGTCCATTCAACCTCCGCACAGCGTCCGCCTTCGTCCAGCCTCCCCACATCTCCCACGCTCGTTCCTCAGTGCGCCGCCGCCACCGTTCCCTTCCACCAGCCCCTGCCTATATCAACATCCACTCTTATCTTGATGTTGACCATAAACTTGTTGACTTGTTCTCAGTCCAGGGTGGCGCTGGTGACTCGGGATGAGGTGGACCCAGTCCAATGAAACGCCGACATCAACCCAGCATCCCATATCAGCTCTCGTTGCCCCCTCTCTCCTCTTTCCTTTCTCCGCTCACCTCCCCTCCCTCTCTCCTCTCCCTCTCGTTCCTCTCTCATATGTCCTCAGGGTGTCGCAGCTCATTGGTGCACAGCGGACTTGATGAGCCCAGCCTGCTCCTCCGCGTGCACCATCCCGAACCCCGTGGTTTAGCGGTGCAAGTTGAAACCGAAAGCAAACGTTGAAAGCAATTCATCATATGCTAGTTCAAGCGCCAAACCATAGACTCTTTCAACACGGGTTTTGCTACTGTCAGCCTGCACCGCCCTGCCGTCGCAGTGCTGGCCGCCGGCTTGCGCCCCGCATACCTGATGTTGTCCATCGGCAGTGCCATGGACTTGAACAGTGTCTGGAAGCGCAGCTGCACGTGCGACCATGCGCCTGCGAGTATGACCCGGAACCCATGGGCGGTGTCTTTAACATTGCGATAGGAGAAGGAGCAGATAAAGGAGGATGTAGGGGGGGGAGGAGGCGGGAGGAAGGAGCAGGGGAGGGGTTATAGGGGAGGCGAGGGGATGTGAGGGGAGAAATGGGGGGGAGCAGAGTTAGGGGTGAAGGAGGAGAGGATGAGGAGATGTAGGAGGAATGGGATAAAGAGGGGGGGGATTTGTACGGGGCCAGTACGGGTAAATGGTCAGTGCCTTGGGCCCTGCCCATGTTCATGGGCTCCTCCTGGCACCACACCACCTCGGCGTTGGGGTACCGCCGGAGCTCGCGCTCCACCAGGTAGGGCCTTGCACATATCGCTCTTCACGTCATATGATGCTGGTTACCTTAAGAAACGAGGGTTTAAACGCGTGCGCGTGTCGATGACGTGTCGGGAAATGTTCGCCTGCCCCTACCACCAGGTCCCACGGGAACGGCGACAGCTGCTCCATGCGGCAGGGTCCAGGCAAACATTGCCCGCTGCGTCATGCGACGTCTTTCCACCCTTTTTAACTCAAATACATGGCATGCTATGACGTGGCAAGCAACATCTACCAGACATTTCTCCCACCACGTCATTCACCGCATTTTGAACCCTCCGTTTATTTTTTGTGTAAATGCCATCCTGTGACGTGGTCAGCAGTTTCTGGCAGGACCTACCATGCGGCAGATCTTGACGTCACCCTCGCTGCCCATCGCCTCGCGCTCGGCATCCAGCTCGTAGTAGATCTTACCCGAGCAGAACACCACGCGCTTGGCCTTGGGCTCGACGGTGGTCTTCTTGCGGGTCGTGGCGGACTTGTCCAGCAGGTAGGGCACACAACACACAGTTCACCGCCACACAAATCAGCATCACACGTGTTACGTTCACTAAACATTACGCAACGGCTCTTAGTCAAAGGCACCAGCGACGTCGTATCACATGAGCGTGTTATCCATAACTCCATACATGTTTGCTCCCGGTGTACCCGTACACACTCGCCGCATAATCTTCGTCGGCCTTAGAGGCGTACACCGGGGAACTATGTGCAAATAGTCGGGTGGATCCGAAGACGGAAACGAATGTCAGGCCCGGGTCCGCACCATGATGAGGCGCTTGAAGCGGATGCCCTGCTCCATGTCCGAGCTCTCCACGTCGTCGAAGTCGCTGAGCGGGCTCACGCACTTGGGGTGGCGCAGCAGGTTCTTGGGCGACACCACGATCAGCGGCTTGCGGAAGTCGCGATGCACCGAGCACCAGGGTCATTGAGAATGACTATTCAGCTCAACCCGACTGTTTGCTCATAGAGTACCAGTGTGCCCAAACAGACTCGCCGCATCCTGCAAACTGGAGCACTTGAACACAGATCGGTCCACTTACCTTCAGGCTGAACGCTCATACATACGCGTGGACTCGGTATGTGGTGCCCGGCTGACTCCCAGACCATCGTCGAGCACTTGCACTCGCCCTTGCAAACGGCCCGATTGTGGTGTATCGTCGAGACAACGTCGGCCGAGTCGATGTTCTTAGTTATCCCCCTGCCTGGCGGCGCAGGAGATGGAAGTAGTTAGCCGGCGTGGTGACGTTGCAGATCTGCCAGTTGTGGCTCTGTATCTGGTTGCGGTTCATGAACTCCATGTCCGGCACCACCGTCGGGTCCTCGCAGAAGGGTCATTGAGAACAACGTCTCCAACAGTGATTGGAGCCTGACTCGCCGTCAGGGTGATTGCTCATAGACATGAAGGGGGGGACATTTATTACAAGGTGACATAGGGGTCTGATGATTGGAGCTATCGATAAATCGTAAATTAAATGAAGGGCTCTGGTGCCATTCCCTCACTAAAATTGGGAGAGAAGTGCTCATACACACGCGAGGACACTGTTCGTGGTGGCCGACCGACCTAAGAGCATTTAACCACGTCCCAGTTCCAGTTTGTCGTCGATCCAATGTCGGTCGAGACGTTGTTCTCAATAACCCCCCTGCCTCGTCGGACATCTGCAGGTAGCGCTCCACGCGGCACGAGCTGTGCTCCGGGCCCTGCCCATCATACCGGCAGGTGGGGTCCCGTGGATCACACATGGCAGTTTAAGAATGTATGATGCATTGCAGTCTAAGGGTGGATGATACATTGCGGTGTACGAGTGCAGAGCTGACATGCGCTATAGCTCCAAGAATTTTCACTGGCTGTACTGATTCAGCAATACGTTGATGCGTAAGAGTAGGGAATAGACAGGCACTATGTATGCGCCTTCTCGTTTAGTCACGGGCAGTACTGTTAGCAAATACAGAGAGGTGCGGTCGATGCCTGGTTCTCCGGCCTCACCCGTGCGGCAGCAGCAGAGTCAGGCCGGACTGGCGCAGCCACTTGGCCTCGCCCGAGCTGATGAACTGGTCGATGATGATCTGCGCGCTGTTCGCGAAGTCGCCGAACTGCGCCTCCCACATCACCAGCGCGTTCGGGTTCTCAAGCGAGTACCCCAGCTCGAACCCCAGGACGCCAAACTCCGAGAGAGAGGAGTTGGCAACCGTGAAGTAGGGCCTGGCGGATATGGCTTGCCGTGTCGAAGGATCCCGTTCAGCTCAAGAGACGAGGGTCCAGCATGCGTGTCGACGAACAGGCCGATGTCGGTATATCGCCTGGGTGAAATGCACACACAGAGTTGCGGGCAAAGCGTCAGCGCTCCGCGCGGGAAAGCGGGTGCCAGGTTGAATGCCCATACAGAGTTGCGGACAAAGCGTCAGCGCTCGGCGAGGGAAGCGATATACCGTATTCGGCCTATTGGCGAGCAATGTCTGCCAGGCCCTACCGAGAAGAACTCCGACTTTCGCTCGGGGTTGGTCTTGAAGATGTTGCGCAGCGGGACGTACCGGTCGGCGCTCTTCTGATCGTGCAGTACGGCGTGGCGGTGGCTGAAGGTGCCGCGCTCTAGGGCCTGACACATAATGCTCGCCACGTCATGTGCTTCCATTTAAGTCAAGAAATGAGGGTGTATGATGTTGAGGATGACGTCGCAGGCATGATCTGCATGGCATATGATGCTCGCCACGTCATGTGATTCCGTTTGACTCAAGAAATGAGAGCCTACAATGTGGAGGATGACGTGGCAGGCATTATATGTCAGGCCCTACCGCGCTCCACGTCCTGCCCCGACAGCCGCACGTGGTTGCCCTCCGCCAGCAAAGTGCCGAACGCCAGCGCCTCGCCCATTGCCCAGTCGATGCCCTCCCCCGACTCGATCATCTTGCGCCGCGCCCCCTGCCAGGGACTTACAATGAGAATGGGGGAGCTTCATTACATTTTTTCCAACAATCGTCTCCTTTTTCAACTAGAACTTGAAATGTTTGTCCCTGCTCACACGTCAGGCTTCATACCTCGAGAGTACTGAAGTGGAACTGAAACAGGCCAGCGAAGAGGATGCAGGGAGTATGTATGGTTACACGGGTTCGCTATGCGAAAAAAACAGGGAACGAGTGGGCAGGCCCTGCGTCGTAGACGCGCTTGACGACGCGGTGCGGCATGAAGTCGTCCGGCATGTTGGTGGCGGCCAGGCCGATCTTCTTCAGCAGCTCCATGTTGACGCCGGTGTCGCGGATGCGCGACAGCTGGTCCGGTCCCTCGATGTAAAGTCCATCATTATTGCAAGCCGACGCAGTCAACCACAATGTAGTATAACCGATCACAAACAGAGGGAGGGGGAGAAGGAGCACGAGGAAGACGAGGAGCAAGAGGAGGAGGAGGATGAGGAGGAGGAGAAGGATGAGCAGGTGGAGGAGGAGCAGGAGAGGGAGGAGGAGTAGGAAAACACAATAGTGACCCTAAGTAGAGCCCCAAAGGAAGCCCTACCTTGAAGCCCGCCCAGTGCGACGCCAGCCAATCACGAGCCTTGGGCACGTAATCCTCGCAGCAGGGTCTTACATCGATCCTTCTTCAGTTCACTATAGCCCTTTTGTCCCTGATCCCGCTTAATGTACCCCTTAAAGGTGCTGGAGTTGAACAGAAAGGGAGCGATTGTGAGGCCCTGCCTTGGAGTCGTTGAACTCGCGCTCGAGCGTTGTGGTGACATTG
>Ga0307489_10002110_pt1 | contig 13289 bp, 23 predicted proteins | sample SB12metaG_FD_202247 | JGI IMG/M metagenome (GOLD analysis project Ga0307489, IMG submission 202247) | Sea-ice brine microbial communities from Beaufort Sea near Barrow, Alaska, United States - SB 1.2 | ecosystem: Environmental > Aquatic > Marine > Coastal | place: USA: Alaska | collected... | reverse complement strand
AAGGCATATGTTCGTGTTTTGGGTGATTTCAGTGACATAGACGGCTCAGGTTGAGTTCAGACGTGGACGAGTGTGAGGCCCTGCCAGCGCCGCCCTCCCCGCGCTGCACGCTGCCACCAGTTAGGGCCTGCTGGATATTGCCCGCCACGTCATACTCCGCATCATAGACCCTCGCCTCATGAGCTAAATGGCCTGACATGTTTTGCCCGCCGTGTCATTCTCCACATTACAGACCCTCGCTTCTTGCGCTAAATGACATCACATGACATGGCGAGCACCATTTGTCAGACCCTGCCACGAGTGCTCGCATCCCCCGCAGAAGGGTCATTGAGAACAAGCACTCAATCGGCATCGGAGCACGGCTTACCCTGAGTGTGAATGCTCGTACATATGCGCGGAATACGAGGAGGATCTTTTAATTTCGATGGATTACCTCTTCTTAACCCCCGCCCTGCCCCGTCCCTCCGGGCCGCCGTATCCTGCCTGCTCCAACGCAGTAGCAGTAGCCTCCTTGTAGCGGCACAAGTTGAAATCATAATCAAAAGTTCAAAGCAGTTGATCATATCGTAGTTTCAGGAGCGAAACCAGGAATGGTGCTGTCAGCACGGCCTTCATCCGGGGTCAATATGTACCGTCCTACCTCGTCCCCCGGCGTTGTGGCCACCGATTCCTCTGCGCCTAAACCCTCCTCCGACTCCGAGAGGGTGGCCTTTGCTTCTCTTGCTCGGTCCACGGGATCCCCCCGCGCCGTTAGCCCGGCGGATGCGAGGAACGTGGCGTAATCGCGCAACTCGGGGAGGAGGGTCTTTGACAAGAAGCACTCGGTCGAGATCGGATAATGACGTACCTTGAGGCTTAATGCTCATACAGACGCGCGGAGGAGGAGGGGGATATTCAATGTCGGTCTAGTGCTTGTTATCAATGAAACCCCTGCCGGGTCGCTTCAACAGCTCGCACGGCGCCAGAGTGTAGCGGCGCAAGCTGAAACTGAAAGCAAAAGTTGAAAGCAGTTCAGCTTCAAGTGCATAGTTCCCGCTTCCCGGCGCTTTCAGGATGGGTTCCATCGCTTTCAAGACAGGTTCCATCGCTTTCAAGATGGGTTCCAACCTGCACCCCCATACCAGAGGGCCGTCGATGAGGCCGAATGCACACGCCTTGCAGGAGGGTCATTGAGAAAAGCATTCGACCGAAATTGGAAGACCGGTATCGGAGCATGCCTTGCCGATTTGGTGAATGGCCAGGAGGGTCATGAGTAACCAGCACTCGACCGATGCTACAGCATGGCTTACCCTAAGTGTGAATGCTTTTTGAGATGCATGGAGGAGGAGAAGATATTCAACGTCAGTCGAGTGCTTGTTCTCGATAACCACTCCGCCTTGCCGCCCTCGGGGAGAAACTCCGAAACAATGAGCGCCGCCGCCTCGCTGTAGCGGCGCAACTTGAATCTGAAAGCAAATATTGGAAGCGGTTCTTCAACTTGTAGATTTGAGCGCTTTGGTTCAGGCGCTTTGAACACAGGTCTGATAGGTTCAACCTGCACCGCCTTACCTCGCCTGAACGCATTCCCGCCGTGTCCTGATGGACTGGCGGGTCCAGCGGGGGCGAAGGAGGGAACGCGGTGGCGATGGCAGAGACATCCACGGTGTAGCGGCGCAAGTTGAAATTGAAAGCAAAGCTTGAAAGCAGTTCTTCACATTTTTGTGTCAAGAGCTCAGCTCCAGGCGCTTTCAACATGGCTTTCATAGGGTCAACCTGCACCGCCCTACCAGGGTGCATGATGCCAACAGTCGACATGCGCGGAGGGCCGAGAGGGAGTTGCCCCCGAGAGCTCCGAAGTGATCGTCAGCGCTGATCGTGTAATCTGAAGCTGAAGGTTCGCCCGCGCCCGCACCTGCTCCTCCTCTGCCTCCCCCTATGTCAATCCCTGGCGACGTTGTCGTGAAGCCAAGTGCCTCGCCCCACGCACGCGCCACCGCCTTCTCCAGACCACCCAGAAGCGGTACGCACCAGGAAGCGCTGCCGCTGCCAACCCCAGCGCCGCCCCCCTCACCCAGCTCCAGCCGCCGTCCCAGCTCTCGCCTATCAACCTTCCCAGTCCCTAGGGACTGTTGGATAGTGCTCGCCGCGTCATCAAGCGTAGATTGAACCCTCGTTTGTTGTCACATGACATCCGTATGACGTGGCGAGCACTATCCAGCAGGCCTTACCACTCCCAGTCAGAGGCAATGCGCTATCCTGCTCCAACGCTGCATACTTCTGAGGCACCATATGCGGAGGCAGCGCGGCGGCGGCGTGAAGCTCCAGCGCCGTATGAACCGCCGTGTTGCAGCGGCGCAAGTTGAATTTGAAAGGAAAACTTGAAAGCATTTCATCCATGTTGCAATTTCAAGCGCTTAGTATCAGGCGCTTTCAATGTGGATTTGATAGGGTCAACCTGCACCGCCTTGCCGTGTCGATGATCGGCTCATTCGGAGCGAGCAGCACGTGCGCTGTGAGCACACCCATTTCGCTGCCCCCGCCCCCGCCACCGCCGCCGCCGCCACCGCCGCCACCGCCCTTGCCATCGCCGCCACCGCCTCCGCCGCCATTGCGGCCACCATCGACTCCACTGTCATGACCCGTCGCCGTCTTGGTGACTGTGACCGTGCACGCAACAGCCGCCACCAACTCAGACGCCGCAAGCGCTGCCTCCACCAGCTCATAGGGCCTGGCATTTATTGCTCGCCACGGCATTGAACGCATTTGTATCCTCGTTTCTTGAGTCAAACGGCATCCAATGACGTGGCAAGTGATATCTGCCAGGTCCTAGGCTCGCCACGTCACTCAACGCATTTTGACGCCTCGTTTGCTGATAGATAACGGCGTGCTATGACGTGGCGGGCATCATTTGCCAGGCTCCACCTCCCCCAATTCCACCCTCTGCCCGAGTATTTTGACCTGGTCATCCTTCCGCCCCACAACCTCCACCGCGGCCCGCCCGTCCCTCCCCCACGTGAGGGTCTCAGGGTTTAGGACTATAGGATTTAGGGTTGGGCCTGGCCGATATAGCTCGCCACGTCACAGGATGCCTATCATCTCAAAAATCAACAAGGGTGCGTCAACTGGATTTGCTGATTCCATTTCCGGGTCTAGGAGTCCACCCGAATCCAACCGAATAATCCGACCCTCGACCGAATCCGTCCGAATCCGGAAACCCCATCCCAGGTTCGTAACGCATTGTTTGACGTGGTGGGCCACATCTGGAGGTTTTGGGATTCTAGGGTCCAGGGTTTAGGGTCTGGGCTTAGGGTGTAGGGTTTGCAATTTTAGGATACAGGGTTTTGGGGTCTAGGGTTCAGGGTTTAGGGTTTAGGGTTGCCCTACCCCACGTGCGGCGCACCACGTCCCCCGTGCGGAACAATCCCCCGGCAGGGGCTTACACTCGTACATGTCAGAGCTCAACTTGAGCAACTCCAGGACACATTCATGAGTTGAGATAGGACATACGGTGGACGGAAGTGCTCAAGTTGAGCTGAGATGGGAACGAGTGTAAGCCCCTGCCCCCCGGGCCTGAACCTCTCCGCCGTCAGTTCCGGCATATTGGCATACCCCAGTCCCACCAGCGGGCAAGGGCTTACACTCGTCCACTTTTCGGCTCAACGTAAGCGCTTCCTGTGGCACAGGGGGTGCATTCAGGGGTTGAGTGGGGGGTGTGTATGGGGTATTTGGGGGTATGAGAGGATGTATAGGGTGCATTTTGTGCCAGAAATGGCTCAAGTTGAGCTGAACAGTGGACGAGTGTAAGTCCCTACCAGCGGGCCCGATATCCACAGCTCCGCCACCTCATCCTCCCCTGACTCAGGGCACCCATCTATAGGGCCTGACAGATGTCGCTCGCCACGTCATATGATGCCATGTGATTCAATGAACCAGGGTCTATAATGCGGACGATGATGTGGCAGGCAGTATAGGTCCGGTCAGATGATGCTGGCCACGTCATGTGATTCCATCTAATTCGAGAAACGAGGGTCAATAATGCGCTGGTTGACGTGACGAGTTCTAATATCGAGAAACGAGGGTCTGTCATGCGCTGATTTACGTGGCGAGCATTATCTGTCAGGCCCCACCCATCTGAAAGGAGGTCCGTGGGGTCGTCCCCAGGTTCCTTCACCAGCAGAAGTTTGCAGCCGCGCATGGGGGCTCCAAGCTGGCGTCGGGAATCGACGACGGAGCCTAGGTGTAGCGGCACAAGTTGTAAATGGAAGCACAATTTGAATGCAGTCCATCTAATGTTAGTTTCAAGCGCTGAAACTACTCGTAAGCCGAGTAATCCCGGGGTTAATTTGGGGTCAAGCTGAGTTCAACTTGGGTCAAACTGGGGTCAACCTGCACCGCATTACCTAGGCGGTGGAAGGCTTGGTAGACGCAGCATTCGGTCACCCCGGAGTAGCGCCTGACATATAATGCCTGACATGTCATCCTCTATAACTTGTCAGACCCTGGGTCCTTGAGTCAAATGCCATCACATGACGTGGCGAGCATCATCTGTCCTGACATGTCATAGTCTACAACGTGTTAGACCCTGGGTCCTTGAGTCAGATGCCATCACATGAGATGGCGAGCATTATCTGTCGACCATGGGTCCTCGAGTCAAATGCCATCGCATGACGTGGCGAGCATCATCGATCAGGCCATACCCCGTAGGTGTTAGCAAGGACGTCGACCTGGGGCAGCCAAGCAGCGGCCGGCGCTTAGGGACTGATGGATAATGCTCGCTACGTCATCGAACGCATTTCGTATCCTCGCTTCGTGTGTTAAACGACATCCCATGACGTCACGATCACTATAAACAGGCCGATTTCGGCATATCGCTTCCCGCGCAGACGCTTTGCCCGCAGCGCTGTATGGGCATTCCAACTGGCGCCTGCTTTCCCACGCGGAGCGCTGACGCTTTGCCCGCAACTCTGTATGGGCGTTTCAGCCAGGCGATACACCGAAATCGGCCTATGAGGCCCTACCAGCGCGCGAGGCATGGGCTCGCCGCCCAAAGCCACAACTCGCAGCGACGGAAATAACCTCCCATGCTGCGGCAACTGTATGGTGCCTAGTAGCGTAGGTGTGGTGAGCACGTGGGTGGCAGCGGCGGCGGTGAGGCAGGCACCGAGGGCAGGGGCTTGCACTCGTCCACTTCTCAGCTCAACCTGAGCCGTTTCTGACACTCAAAACATCCCCTAGACGCCTGTGCACCCCCTCCACCCCCGCCATAAATACCCCCTAAACACCCCTTGACCCACAAAAAGCGCCTACATTGAGCTGAAAAGTGGACGAGTGTAAGCCCCTACCCGAGGGACGCGAAGAGCGCGGAGCGGGGCGCCAGCGCCGCCGTTGCACCAGCAGCCCATTCTGAAGCGGCGCCAGTTGAAACTGAAAGCAAAACTTGAAAGCAGTTTATCATATTATACGAGTACCGGACATAATCCGGTAACAGAAACTTCTCATTTCTGTGAATACTTCGTCAGCAACGGGTTTTTGGTCAAAAATACCCGTTCACGAGAGTTGCGCAGCAGTCGCGATGTTGGGCAATTTTGGGCAATTTTGGGAATTTCGGGGTATTTCTTTTGCACAAATATGCTGTAGTGTCATGCGCCGAAACCAGGCGCTTTCAACACGGAGTTCAACTGGTTTCAACCTGCACCGCCCAACCAGGACGCAAACAGATCCCCAAGCGACGGGTCGAAGGTGTGTGGCGACGCCACCAGCACCACATCGCCAGTTTTCACTCCGTGCGCCTCGTTCTTGGCGGCGCAGTAATGCGCCAGCGCCCCGTGCGTGGCTAGGCACCCCTTCGGGTAGGGCCTGACACATAATGCACGCCACGTCAACCAACACATTTCGAACCCTCGTTTCGTGCGTTACGTAGCATCATATGACTTGGCGAGAAAGACATGCCAGGCGCATTGCCTGCCACGTCAACCGACTCATTCTGAACCCGCGTTAATTGAGTTATCAGGCATCCTATGAGGTGGCGAGCAATATCTGCCAGGCTCATTGCTTGCCTCGTCAATCAACGCCTTTTGAACCCTCGTATCTTGAGTGACGTGGTATCCTATGACGTGGTGTGCAATATCTGCCAGGATCTACCTTTGGGCGACCTGTGCTGCCGGAGGTGAAGAACACGTGGGACAACTTGCCCGCCGGAGGGTCCACGCAGCGGCCGTTTGCAGCATCGCCGCCGCCGCCGCCGCCTGCGCTACCACCGCCGCCGCTACCTCTGCCGCCGCCGCCACCGCCGTCGCTACCTCCGCCGCTAGTACTGGCGCTGAGCAAGTCCCTCACATCGACGACGACAATGGGCCGCCACAACACAGAATCCCCCGTGGTGGCCGCCGCCGCCGCGGTCGCCGCCGCCGCCATGGCCTCCACCGCCTCTGCGAGCCGCGCCGCCGCCGCTGGGTTATCCCCCGGCGCCGCAATGATCGCGACGCACTCCGCATCCTCCAGCACACACCTCAGCCGCGCGGGTGGGTCCGCGGCGCCCAGCTGCTAGGGCCAGGCAGATGACATTCGCCGCGTTATGCGATGCCATCTATCAACGAGGGTCACACGGAACGGGGTCTCATGGAACGAAGGTCTATAATGTTGAGGATGATGCGGCTGGCAATATCTACCAGACCCTACCAGTGGCACCACTGCCGCCCCCGCCAGCATCACAGCTACCTCCTGCGCTAATGGGCTTACACTCGTCCACTTTTCGGCTCAACGTTTGCACTTCATATTCTATCTGTGGGATACGCTGGGTGGAGTTAGTGACAAAGCCGGCTCATGTTGACGAGTTTGAGCCCCTGCCGCCAGCGCCATCCCCGGCCCCTCCTCGACCATAACCCCGACTGTATAACTCCGGTGCTCAGGCGACAGCAATGTAGACAGCGCCGGCGGGGCTGCGGGGCCGGCGTCGGCGGCGGCGGCGGTGGCGGCGGCAGCTGGGTTGTCGTTGCCGAGGTGTAGCGCGTGACGGCGGATGTGGTGCGCGGCGGCGGTCGCGGTCGCCCACAGCTGCGCGTACGACCACTCCACCCGCGCGGACGGGTCCGTGGCGGGTGTCGGCAGCCACAGCAGCGCGATGCCCTGTCCTGCCTCCGGGTCACGCGCGCGCGCAGCCATGGCGGCGAGGGGCGAGGGCGGCGGAGGCATCTCCTCGTCGAAGACATCGCGCATCGTGTGTGCGTGTGTGTGGGTGGGGGGCGCAGACATGTGGGTACGTGCTTCGGTCGACGGGGCGGCGCAGCGGACGGGTACGTACGTACGTACCGCCAGTGGCACGACTAGACTCGGCACCCTTGAACCTTGGGATAACCACGCATAACTAAAAAAATGGAGGGCGCACGCCTGTCCCCTGCGCCCCACTTTCTATAGCACGGCGCCGCGCGTCGCCAACGAGAGACGCTCCACCTCCGCTGAATCCTTGACTTGTGCGCGACCCTCCTCCGCGTGTCGGGTGGGCCGAAGCGAAGGGTGGGTGAAACCCGGCGGGTTTACCAAGCTCGACCTCATCCTCTTGCACTTCAGTCCTCGGTTGCTCCGCATTCCGTAGGTCACGGATGCCGAGCCGCCAGGCGCAACGCGCTGCCGCCAGGCGCGCGTTCGATGAGGCGGAAGCGGGTGCCGGGGGTGCTGCCGCAGCTCTCGCGAGTCCACACTTGCACCCGACCCCACTAGGTGATTGGTCCACGCAGATGAGGAACCCAAGTGTGATGCTTAAAGCCCTCGGAGCCGAAACCTTGCGACGGAAGGCTGAAGAGGGTGACCGGGACGCGCAGTTTAGCCAGGCACGGGGGCCATTGACAGCAAGCTCTCGACCGTCGTTGCACCTTCTCCTCCTACGCGGGGGCTACCGAGAATAAGCACTCGACCGACGTTGAATCTCCTCCTCCTCCTCCGCGTGTCTGTGCGAGCATCCATTCTGAGTCGTGCTCCGATCTCGGTCGAGTGCTTGTTATCAACGACCCTTCTGCCAGGGCTGTCTATCATTGAGTGATGCGGGTGGGGTTGATGCGAGCCTTGACGCGGCCGGCAAAATGCATCAGTCAAAGGTAGGGTTGGCACGTTGCACCTCGTAGTCGCTCATCAGAAAGAGATGCGTCAATGGTCACTTTATCACCAAAGCATGCGTCAATGGTCACCTTATCACCACAGCAAGTAAGCTGCGGGTGCGAGCCCTGGGCGGAGGGTGGCTGGGCTCTTCTGCAGAGGGCAGCCGGGCAAGGGCAAGTGTACGCTATGCAGACGCTGGGAGAACTTACGAAAATCGGAAATGATCCCAAACGAGCCGAGGCGTGGTTCACCGAGGCCGCCAAGGCTGGGTTGCCAAGCGCGATGTGGAACCTCGCGGTCAGTCTCGACAAGGGGGAGGGAGTGGCGGGGCCAGACTACGCGGCAGCCGTGGAATGGTACACGCGGGCGGCCGACGCCGGCGACCGTGACGTGGCAGGGGGGATGTTGACAACAATCACTCGACCAGCGTTGAATTCTCCTTCTCCTCCCCCTCCTTCGCACACCTGTATGAGCTCTCACCATGAAGGCAGGCCGTGCTCCGATATCGGTCGATTTGCTTGTTCACATTGACCCTACTGCATGGCACGCAACGCAGCGCAGAACCTCGTGAATAGCTACACCGTCGGCAGAGGTGTCACACGCAGCAAGCGTCGTGCGATGCAATGGACGCGCAAGGCCGCTGACCGTGGATCCGCCGAGGCATGCATGCTCCTCGCCAAATCCATGTACTTAGGGTTCCCCTATGCCCGCGATATCGGGCCTGTGGGGGAGGCCGCCGCCACCGCCGCCGGGGTCGCCCTGTCAGCTGAGGACATGGAGGGTCACGACGTCTCCACGGACGTCTTGACCAGCGTGTTATATTGGTTGCATGGGGCGGCGGTGTTGCTGAAAGGTTGGGTAGGGCCTGACAGATAATGCCTGCACACGTCTTCATCCACATTGTTCAATTGTATACCCTCGTTCATGGCATGATCCACGTTGTAGACCCTCGTTTCTTGAGTTACATGGAATCACACGACGTGGCAAGCATTATCGTTCAGGCACTAGGGGTGGGGTACTCCAATCGACGCGCTCAACGATTTGCGCAAGTGGGCGCTGGAGGGGTATAAGTTTTGCTTTAACGACGGTTGCGAGGTCGTGGGGCAATGGAAAGACTTCAAGGTTTGCCCGCAGTGCAAGGACGCCCGGTACTGCAGTGCCGCGTGTCAGAAACAAGACTGGATAGCGGGTGGGCACAGGGAGACCTGTGCCACGTTCTATGCTGCCGGACATGTGCATGTAAGAGCTCCTGTGAAGTAAACGTGAGGCGCTTTCTTGTGGTAGAGAGCATTTGCTTGGAACAGCCACGGGACCAACGGGAGCTCACCTGGCCTGTGAAATAATGTTGTCTCATGGCGACTCATAACCCTAGGTGCGCTAAGAGTTATCGTAGGTACGTGCATCTAGTGCTGTCGGATTATATTTTAGCGACTAGCTGCGTGCTGCGCGAGGCGATTAGCCGCCGCGTTTGTTTATGTATCTGCCTGTACGGTGCTGCCCACGACCTCGCGTCGCGCCGGCGACTCCGCGGGTGCTACTTTGTTGGATTAAATACGTAGAGCTGCCATCTCTCCGATGTGTTTGCATTCAAAATATGACGATTCCCCCCTACTCGTAGTGATGTATTTGCTCCACCACAGGAAGCATCCAGAGGCGACACGTGCGTGGCAGATACCAGTAAATCAGATGACACTACCGCGTTCATGTCCCCGTTCTGCCCCCGAACTTACAACTCATTAATGTAGAGTACCAGTTCATATTCTGCTCGCGACCACATAGTACCTATTCACGTCACGCGACTGTTAGTATCGGGACAACGCCTTTGGGCTCGATGCACTCGTGTGTATTCCAAAATCATGCTGTGATTGCCATGACTTTGAGACGAAACGCACGATACTACTCGTGTCTTATTGTACACACTACTCTAGCTATACGGAAGAGAGCAAAACCACATCCGATCTTAATCCGATGTCAATCCGATATAAACCCGATCCGCCTCAGATCTCGAGCGCCGCGGCGATGCGCGCCGCCAGGCTGAGTACCTTAAACGGCTTCCGATCCTTCACATTGTTCACCGTCTGCGGGCACGAGTCAGTGATCCAGAAGTTGGAGAACTGGTTGTCCGGGCCCGAGAATTTCTCGTAGCTCTTGTTGGGGAACACGCCGTGTGTGCAGTACGCGCTGATGCGGGTAGCGCCGCGGTCCATCGGCTAGGGTCTGTTGGATAGTGCTCGCCACGTCATCTAACATATTGTGGACCCTGTTTTTCCGAGCTAAATGGCATCATATGACGTGGCGAGTACTATCTGCTAGTGCTCGCCACGCCACGTCATCTAATACATTGTGAACCCTCTTTTCTCGAGCTATATGGCATCACATGACGTGGCGAGCACTATCTGATAGTGCTCGCCATGTCATCTAACACATTGTGGACCCTGTTTTATCGAGCTATATGGCATCATATGACGTGGCGAGCACTGTCTATCAGTCCCTACCATGAGAAGCTTGCCACACTCGATCAGAGTGCCACCCGACTGCACCAGGTCGTCCACGATCACGCAGTGCTTTCCCGGGAAGCAGGGTCAAGCGGGGTGGACTTTGCATGGGAAACAGGGTGCCCAGGGTGGAGGTTGAACAGAACGGAAGGGATGGAACGGATGGAACGGCTGGAAGGCGGTCGTTGTTTTTAGACTATTGCGGAGGGAAACTGGTGAAAGGCACATGGTGCGAGGCTCACGATAGGAGCGAAAGACATTGCTGTACATTCGTCACTGATCATCAGGGAAGTAGTATGTTTCTTCGTCATCGCCTCGCTATTTTTGAATAAAAAAAACAGAGTGGTCACTATGCAGTTCTGGGGACTGACCAAATAGTGCATCTTAGACTCTTTTAGGTGAGAGACCCTGAACGTGCCAGGGCGTGAGTCACGGAGTAGAGTGGAGCTCTGGCGTAGGATTTCTTTTGGCTCATATTGTCAGAGGTGAATTAGTGGTTAATCTTCACGGGGTAATCTGAAGAGAATACAAAAGTACAAACCATTACTAATCATTGCCAAAATCACAACGCCAGAGAGAGGGACGCTTTCGCGTGTAGAAGGAGGCACCAGGCTGTGGCCCTGGCCCTTGTAAAAGAGAGAGACATAGCCAAAATCACAACACCAGAGCAGTTCGGGTGGATCGGTCGAGCAGCCGCGTAAAAACATAACTTGGTCATATTGGTGGTTTAGTTGTGTCGTGGGATGTTGATGTGGCGAGTCAGCGTAACAAGGTTATCAAAGCTCTCAGCAAGCGTGGCCGCCTGGTGCGGCACATGTGCCCTGCAGGCGGCTTGCTCTCGAGGGATAGGTTATCATCATTCTCAGAAACATACAACGGAATAATCCGTCTCCCGGTTCCCCATCTTGGGCTCCCCCTCCTTGAGCATGACCAGCCGCTTGGGTGGAATGGCACCATTCTGATGTGCATGTTGGGTGGAATGGCACCAGAATGACGTTGAAGTTGGGTGGAATGGTACCCTGGATCCCCACCTTGGGCTCCCCCTCCTTGAGCGTCACCAGCCGCTTGTCACCCTGCCGCACCTTGCACGAGGGACATTGGGAACACGCATTCGAACCGACATCAGACGTGACTTCCCTACAAGGTGAATACTCATGGATGCGCCAGACCCGCTTCGTGGCCGACCAATCCCAAGACCATCCTGTGAGCATTTACCCCCGTCCTCACTAACGTTCTGATTTTGGATTATCGTCGAGTCAAAGTCCATGGAGTGCATGTTCTCTATAACCCCCATGCCTTGGTGCACACCACCTGATCGAACTCTTCGAAGAAGGTGTGAAACCGCTTCATGGCTCCCTCGTCCGGGTACGCGATGACCACATTGCAGGGGCGCAAGCTGAAATGAAACACAAAGCTTGGAAGCGTTTCGTCATTTCTTCAGTCGCTGAAATCAAGCGACTGAAATCAAGCGACCCAAATTGGGGTCAACCTGCATCGCCCTACCACGTCCTTCGCGTCCGGTAGCGCCGCCAGCTCGATCAGCAACAGCGGAATGCCTGTCAGATGACAGGGTCGAGACACATGTAGACACGGGGGCGTCATCTCGCAGCATCCTAGAGGTTCCAGGCGGGGACGACTTACTGGCAGCACTTTCGAGTTTTAGGGTGGGGATGGCTTAAGCATGGGCGTACACCGGGACAGAAACCTCTCGAGGTATCCCCGCTTAATACCTGGAATGTGCTTGCACTTGAGCTGTAAATGTGACGAGTGGGCAGGCCCTGGACGGCGGCAACACACGGTGTGTCGGCGGCGGCGGCGGTGGTGGTGTTCAGGTGCACCATATACAAGCAGGGCGGGCTGCTCGAGTGCCCTGGTTCCGCCTTGAAGCAAGGCCCGATGTTGTGGCAGTGGTGTGCAGGTGTTCCAGGGAGAAACAGTGAGGGAACGGCCCCGCCTCGAAGCACGGCGTGATGTTGTCGCCGAAGTAGAAACGCTCCTGCAGGGCGTAGATGTGTATTTAGGGATGTGTTAGGGGCGTAATAGGGGTGTGTTAGGGGTGCTTTAGGGGTGATGTAGGGGTGTGTTAGGGGATTCATAGGGGTGTGTTTGGTGAGCACCTGCAGGGCGTGGATGTCGAAGATGATGGTGCTTGTCGGCCCGCCGCGCGACAGCGGTATGTGTGACAGGATCCGCGCCAGTGTCACCGCCGTCGGCTAGGGACTGATGGATTGTGCTCGCAGCGTCATCAAACGCGGATTAGGCCCAAGATTCTTTTAGTCAAATGACAATCTGTGATGCGGCGAGCACTGTTCATCAGTCTCTACCGTGGGCACCTCGCCCTCGCGCTCCACGCGCTCCGCCGTGCCCAGGAGAAGGGCCAACCACCAACGCTTTCAACAGTCAGTGATGATTCGGAAATATTTCGTGGCCATCTGCACGGTCGCCATCAACGAGCTAGGCAGTGCGAACCACCGGCGCCGCCAACGAGCCAACTTTCAGTGGCCATCAGCGGCGGCGGCAACAGTCAGTATCTTTCATGTTTGGCCATGCAGTGGTGCTTGAATACAAGACTGCGTCGTTGTTCATAGGAGCATAGAAAGTAACGAGAGGGTGTCGATGTTATTTTAGCTCATATTGTCAGAGGTGAATTAGTGGTTAATCTTCACGGAGGAATCTGCAAAGAATACAAATGTATAAACCATTACTAATCATTGCCAAAATAAC
>Ga0307489_10002108_pt1 | contig 13293 bp, 22 predicted proteins | sample SB12metaG_FD_202247 | JGI IMG/M metagenome (GOLD analysis project Ga0307489, IMG submission 202247) | Sea-ice brine microbial communities from Beaufort Sea near Barrow, Alaska, United States - SB 1.2 | ecosystem: Environmental > Aquatic > Marine > Coastal | place: USA: Alaska | collected... | reverse complement strand
GACGCTGCGAGACGTTTGTTCCATTATCCTGGAGACAGGTATTCTTATACAATGATTTTACATGATTAAAACTAGCAAGGTCCCTTTTACAAGTTGACATACAGCGAAGCCATCTCCGCAACGAATGCCACCACTGACGGGTACCTTGAGTCTATCGCAGATTTGCACTTTGATACCCCGTTACGGTGTATCCCCTTCATGAAATTGTTTAGAGATTGTCTCAATTGTGCCATAAAGGGCTTAAACTTCCGTTGATCACAGTTATCCCCGTAATACTTTTGCATCGACGGTGAAATACAAAGCAACGTGAGCCACAAGACCTTTTTCACCGACAATTCTTGCGTTTTTCTAGCCCGTCGCATGATGTTTTTACAAAAAGTTGTGGGCGAATCCATATGTTTGTGAATTTGCTCAAAAGAGGCCCAAAGATGTCGGTCGACTGTTATGAAATCTTAGCGCAGGGCCGCTAGACAAAACACGCCAAAATTATAACTCGTCAAATTGATTAAGATCATAAAAATTAAACGGGATTTTGTCCTCGCCTTGCCTTGACTGACCAATAACCCAGGATTGAAAGAGTGGCGCATTTCTCCGAGCTCATCACGGTCCGCAGGAGGAGCCCAATTCTCTTTTATGGTTGAACGGCAACTTATGACGTGGTGAGCAATGTCCGCCAGCTTAGCCCAACCTGAATTCACTCCTTGCGCCTCATCGCCTGGCCGACCTGCCCCCGTCGCGCCTCCGCCGCTGCCCGCGCCTCCTCCTCCCTCACCCCGCCACTCCTCCAGCATCAGACCCCTGTCCAGCAGGGGAACGAGCAGCTCGCTGGGGCCATCAGCACTGCTGTCCTCAGGCGGCCCCTCGGGGGGGTGCCCAACCGACGCCGCCGCTCCACTGCTTCCATCCGCCTTCGCCGCATTTCCGCCGTCCGCACCGCCGCCACCTGTCCGAGCTCCGGTCTCCATCGTACGGACCGCCCTTCCAGACGCCTGGCCTCTGAATCTGCTGTGCGGTTTCTGGAAAAGTCCCTTCATCGTGCCAGGTTCTCGAGCGCCAACGCCACCGACCCCGCCGCCGCGAGGAACCGAGATAAGACCGGCTCGACTAACCCGTAAACCCGCGCGGTATGTGTGCGTGAGAATGGCGTCAGGAATCACGCTACCTCCCTCCCCCACGCCCACCCGTCTTCCATAGCGCTCTTCTGGAATGATATGCGCGGATCCAGTGGGGTGATAAGTAGGCATGCCCACCATCGGATCTGCGTTTATATCCGCCGTTCGGCACTCATCGTCTCCGTTCCCGCGCGCCATTTTCGCGTCGGCGATGGCGGCCGCGGGCCTGCTCCATCGCCATGGCCCCGCCCGGTCCCCATCCGGGGGCACGCCCAAGTCCCCGCTCGGCGGCGGCGTCGCAGGAAGCGGCGGCATCGGCGGCGGCGGCGGTGGTAGAAGCATCCTGGGGGTGAAGGTGACGGCGGCGATGCTGCGGATGTTCGGGGTGGCGATGCTGCTGATGGTGCCCGCATTCTTGACGTTGAGGGCTGCCACCTCCGCGCCGGTAGAAGACCTGCACGGCAAGGCCTCACCTATACTCGCACAGCTGTACTATGTGGTGGAGGTATGGCGGGACACCGGTATACTATGTGGTGGATGACGCGGTGAGCACCCTAAGTACTTAGTTCAGCCGGCACTGTGAACCGTTCGTCCCTGAAACCACTTGAGTTATCACACCTGCTGTGTGCCCGCCCATCCTGACGTTGAGGGCGGCCACCTCCGCCCCAGTAGAAGACCTCCACGGCATGGCCTCACAGCAGTGTTGACCATTTGCTCGTAGTGCACCGGTCTACCACTGTCGCCGCCGCTGACGTCGCCGCCCTCCCTGGTTGTCGCCGCCCTGGCATCCCTGAGCACTTATATTTCAGACGGCACTTTGAGCCGTTTGTCCCTGAAACCACTTTGGCCATCCCACCTCAAAGGTACGTGAGTGCGTAAGTCGTAAGAGAGTTGAGCTGAGTTGAGCCGACAACATACGTATGTGAGGCCCTGGTGGTCGGGGGAGCGGCGGCGGCGGTGGGCAAGGCCGTGCGGCACGCGGCGGGGGTGAAGGCATCGGCTGGTGCGGGTCATCGGACGCCGGGCGGCGGCGGGGGCGGCGGCGGTGGTGGCAGGGTAGGAGCAGGGGCAACGCCATCGCGCAGCGGTGCGGGTGGTGGGAAGGTGAGTGTGGTAGGGCCTCTCATATGTCGCCCGCCACAACATCCAACCAATGTCCCTCGTGTCTTAAGCTAAATGGCATCTTATGAAGTGGGGGCCCTAGAGTGCGGCGGCGAACAGTGGGGGTACGAAGCGGGCACCCGGCGGCGGCGGCGGCGGCGGAGCAACGGGCACCCCCCACGATCGGCTGCGCGGAGCCACCGCCGCCACCACCACCACCGCCACGCTGACGGGGGCCCGCGCGGGATACGGCGCCGACGGGCAGTGCCGCAGCGAGGGGACCCCATCCGGGATTGACAGACTCGCTGACCGGCAGGGACTTGTTATTAGCAATGTACAGTGTACCCGTGCACGCCCGCCGCAGCATCCTCCCCGGCCTGACACGACGTTCTCGTTTCAGCTCAACATCAGCACATTCAGTCCTGAAACCGCTGGCAGGTAGTTTAACTTCATACTGCGTAAATGTCCTGGGCCCTGCGGACCGCAAGCTCGCCGCACAGATCCGGCTCTGGCGCTCGCTGGAGCGGAGTCGTCTGCCTAAGGACCAGGTGAGGCGGTGCAGGTTGACCCTATGAAACCCACTTTGAAAGCGCCTGGAATTAAGCGCTTGAAACTAGAACATGAGAAACTGCATTCAAAGTTTGCTTTCATTTTCAACTTGCGCGGCTACGACCAGGGGCGGCTGCTCATCCGCATCGCCGGGCCCTTGGTGGGGATGTGCAAGTTAAACCCAATGTTGAATGAATGCGCCTGGTTTCGGCGCTGGAAACTAAAATGTGGGTAAACCCGTGTTGAATGAATGCGCCTGGTTTCGGCGCTTGAAACCAAAATGGGTTTACCTGTATTGAATGAATGCGCCTGGTTTCGACGCTTAAAACTAAAATGTGGTAAACCTGTGTTAATTGCGCCGGGTTGCGGCGCTTGAAACCACAATGTGGTAAACTGCTTTCGAGTTTTGCTTTCGATTGCAACTTGCGCCCCTACACCTTGGTGAACGCATCCGAGCTCGCAGCGGTCGGTCTGACCGCGCCGGCAGCGGTGGTGGCGCATCGGGGCTTGTTCAAGGCTAGCCGGGTCCTCAAGCTGCCGCACCCCACCGGGCAGGGCCTGACTGTTTGCTCGTAGAGTACCGGTGTACCCATCCACACTCGCTGCAATCTCCTCCCTTGGCCTGCCACCGCGTCCCCTGACTATCTGCTCATAGAGTACACGGCTTAAGCTTAAGCTGCCACGCCCCACCGGCCGGGGCCTGCCACCGACACCCGCGCCCTGACTGTTTGCGTATAGGCTACCTCCGCACGCTCGCCTCATCCTCCTCCCTTGACTGGCACGGCGTCCTATCTGCTGGCTCATAGTGTAGCTGTGTACTATTATACGCTCGCGGCATTCTCCTCCCTGGCCTGCCACGGCATCCTGACTGTTTGCGCATACAGTACACGGCCCTACCAGCGGGCCCAGCTCCGCGAGCGACGACGGAGAACCAGCGACGGGCGGCTTCATGACGGTCGGGTCACGGTTACTCTGTAACCCACTGACACCGCTTCCTATGAAGCAATCTTACAAAGTCGCACACACACTTCACATCACCATCCTCTGTATGGGACTGTGGGTGATCCATCGACGTAGTCTGCTTTCTAATGGCTAGGCCCTGGATATGGGTTGACTTCCCGCAGGCGACGGTTGACATGCTGCCGAGGGCGGACGCGAAGTGGCGGTTCAAGTCCTGCGCCATCGTGGGCAACAGCGGCGGGTTGCTGGGGTCTAAGTACGGGGAGGCCATTGATGGGCACGATGCCGTGTGGCGCATCAACTACGCTCCAAGTAAGTCGATAAGCGTTTGTGTGGCTATCAACTCAATCAGGCGCATTCCCCTTTCGTTGATCCTTTGACCCAGTAAGCGTTTAAATATACACACGCCCGCACTGACACTGCCCCCCACGTTCAATACCTGCAGTCAACATACCTCATTACCACCTACGCCCACTCACCTCCACCCACATTCACCCACCCCCACTCACCTCTACTCACCTCCTCCACACGAGTCATGCTCACACCGCCTCCCCCGCCTTTCAACCGGTGCAGTCAACGAGTGGTCGGAGGACGTGGGAACCCGCACCACCTTCGACCTCATCAACCAGCAGCACACCAAGCGGTTCGTGGTGGGCGCCAGAGACGGGCCGGGGGGGGGCACCGATGCGGAGGAGGGCCACGGCCACGCCTCCTCGCACGCGGCGGTGCGCGATTCCATACTTGCGGTGTTCGAGGTGACTGGGAACTATGCAAGGTAGGGCGGTGCAGGTTGTGGCCCCGAGTTGACCGCGCTCTGTTTCAACGCTTGAAGCTAAATTACGATAAATCGCTTTGAAGCTTTGCTTTCAATTTCAGCTTGCGCCGCTAAAGCAAGGAAACATCTGTATGGGAGTCTGATGAGACAGCGAGGGGCGCTGAGTGGCTCTGGGCTAGGGGTCGGCGTCGATGCGGTCGGGGCGGACGGTTCCGCGATGGCCGGACATTCCGGTGGAGCTGGGGAGGGTAGTAGCGTTCCGTTTAGGAGGAGGAAGCTTAGCGTGGGGTGGAGGCGGGGGCTGCGGCAGCAGGAGGAGGAGGCGTGGAGGATGGGGGGTGCTGAGGATGGGGGGGGCAAGACGAAGGGAGGCGGGGAGGAGGAGGAGGAGGAGGCGGCAGTGGAGGAGGAGGAGGAGGAGGAGGAGGGGGAGGTGGGGAGGGCGGCAGCGGCGGGGAGGGCGGCGGCGGCGGGGGCGGGGGAGGCGGTGGTGGAGGAGGAGGAGGAGGAGGAGAGGAAACAGGAGGAGGAGGAGGGCGTTCAGGCCGCGGACGCCGCATCCGACCAACCAGCCGCTGCTGATATTGCTGCCGTCAACGCTGATATTGCTGCCGCCGCCGCCGAAATTGCCGCCGCCGCCGCCGCCGCCGCCACCGGTGCCGGTGCCGCGGGGACCTATGACCGCGGCGTCGCCATCTTCTCTCCCGACCTCGTGCTTCACGCCTCGCAGGTGTGGGACCGCCTGGCAGGGGGGTTATTGAGGACAAGCACTCGACCGGCGTTGACTCTCCGCCGCCTCCTCCTCCTCCTCCTCGTTATCGCCCTCCTCCTCCTCCTCCTCCTCCTCCTCCTCCTCCTCCTGTATGCGTCAGTGCGTCTGTACGAGGGAGCATTTACCCTGCAGGTAAGTCATGCTCCAATCTTGCTTCGAGTGCTTGTTATCAATGACCCTCCTGCCTGGCGCCGCTGGTCCTGGCCACCCAGCCGTCAGGCTCTGTGTCTCTCGGGAAGGCGGGCAAGGTAGGGTCTACACAATTACAAATTGTTACGCACAAACTGTTCCGCACATGATGTTCCGCACAAAACGTTCCGCACATAATGTTCCCACATAATGTTCCGCACAAAACGTTCCGCACATAACGTTCGGTGCTAAATGTTCCGCACTAAATGACGCATGTTGGAGGCTCGCACAGAGATAAAGAATGTTACCATATAGCATACCATCTCTGAGGTTGTTGTATATGTCCGTCCGAACCTACGTTGAGGCCATGAGCGGGGTCTACGCGGTGGTGCTGGCCGCACAGGTCCGGCCTACCAACTCTACATTGAAACCCTCGTTTCTTGAGTTACATGACATCCTATGACGTGGCGAGCATTATGCATCTGGCAATCCTATCAACATCAGCACGCATCGAATATAACATCCTATCAACATCCGCACGACTTGATCCCGACATCCTGTGACAAAGTGCGTGAAACCACTTAGACACTTACCTATAGTGAAATTTAGTGCTAAGTCGTCCAAATGGACCGCTCTGATTGGTCGTGCGGGTCTACTTGGTACTACTTGTTGCTAAGTGTCCAAGTGGTTTCACGCACTTTGTCATATCAAACTGACCCTCACCTGGCCCTACTGGCAGGTGTGTGAGCAGGTTCACATGTACGGGTTCAGCCCGTACAACCGCCGCACCAACGCGCCCTATCACTACTTCGACAATACTCCCGCGGCAGGGCACAGTAGACACTGCGAGTAAAGCTCGTAACCCGGGCACAGATCATATTGATTTCCGCAGATACGCCCGCTTTCAAGCATTAAGTTTGGGCCATTTTGGGCTATTTTGGGAGATGTTGGGTATAAAAACCGTTTTCAAACAACTATTTATTGAAAACGGGTTATGAGCTATACTCGTACCCGCCACGTCATGGACACGCATTTGAACCCTCGTTTATCACAGCGCATACCATCGCGACGGACGTCCACACCAGTATCACGCCCATGGCGTAGAGGCGTAAGTTGAGGTTGAAATTGAAAGCAAAACATGAAAATAGTTTGCGCAACTTGCGCAACTTGCGCAAAGTTGAAATTTTCAATTTCTGCCTACTAACGGAACTATACATGGGAATTTTCCTGCCTCTAAATCCACACATGTTGACGTGAATGGGATCCTATGACGTGGCGATCGATATCTGCTAGGCTCATTGCCAGACACGTTATCCAACGCAAGTCACACCCTCGTTGCTCGAGTTAAATGGCATCATATGACGCGGCGAGCATTATCTGCCAGGCCATATTCCGTGGTCCTCAAGCACCACAGCTTTGACTTAGCGTTCGAGGTGTTCAAAACGCTGGAGAAATGGCCGTGCTCCGGGATAAAGCTCACCGTGCACCCGTAGTGTAACGGGTACACGGGGTACTCGCAGTGCTGCAGGATTAGACTCACCGTGCACCCGTAGTGTACCGGATACTCGCTGTGTTCGGGGATCAAGCTCACCGTGCACCCGCAGTGTACCGGCACTCGCTGTGCCGCAGGATCAGACGCACCGTGCACCCGAAGTGTACCAGGTACTCGCCGTGGCTGCAGCGGTGGGATCAGGCTCACCGTGCAATTGCAGCTGTGACTGCGTTGATATGTGGAGTTACCCTTGAAGATAGAAATTTGCTAATTGCTGTTTGCTTCACCGCTGTGTGATGAAGCCTTACGCACCTTGAAGCTATACATTATTTAATATAGAGAGACATTCACGCCTCACGCACTGTCACTCACGTCGGATCGCACATCTTATATCGCAAGTCGTGCACCTCGCAGACATCCTTGGGGCACGCCCCGAACTCCTCTCGTGGCGCCTCCTCCTCCTAGAGTCTTTCAGATCATGCTCGCCACGTCACAGAATGTGCTTCAGCTCGAAATAATAGGGTTTAAATGCTTGTCGGGGGTCGGTGAAGTGGCGGACAATTGGGTCTGGCTGATGTTGATCGCCATGTCACAGGATGGCATTTTATGCAATGAATTCAGGTTCAAAATGCGTGTCGAGAAGGTGGCGGGCAATGCCCGCCAGGCCCTACCTCGTCCTCCTCCGCTAACGCCGCGGTGTTACAGAAACGGCACACCGATTTCCCCGGGCTCACGCACCCCGCCATGTCGTGCGGGACCTGTTTCTTCGATTTCAGCGACTCGCCGCACGCCTCATCCACGTATTGAAACCGCCCCCACTTGACGTCTCCCAGTGCAGGGAGGCAATCTCCAACCATCTTGGATGGATGGTCCGTCGTACCTAATCGGCCGCGCGGACCGCCGCGCCGGCAGGCTGACGACTTGTGCGAAGACTTGCGGCCGCCGCCACCGCCACCGCCGCGTGACCGTTTGTATCCTCCGCCGCCGCCTCCGCCTCCGCCGCGTGACCGTTCATCGTCACCTCCCAGGTCGCTGGGCCGCCCCAAAGCCGCTACAGCCGCCGAATTGGGTTTCCTCTTGGCGCAACCCGACACAGAGTGCTTGGAGCACACCGGCGCACCACAATGTGCCATGCTGTAGCGGCGCAAGTTGAAATTGAAAGCAAAACTTGAAAGCAGTTCATCATATTTCAGCTTCAAGCGCTTAGTTCCAGCTTCCAGGCACTTTCAACATGAATTTCATGGGTTCAACGTGCACCGCCCTACCATGCTCTTGGACTGCGACGCCGCGGGTGTGCCCTTCCGGTAGCGGCGCACGTAGAAATTGAAAGCAAAGTTTGAAAGCGCTTAATCATATTTCAGCTTCAAGCGCTGAAACCAAGCGCAGTCAAACCGGGGTCAACCATGGATCAACTTGAGGTCAACCTGAGGACATTATGGGGTCAACCTGGGTACAACCTGGGGTCAACCTGGGGTCAATCTGTGGTCAACCTGGGGTCAACCTGGGGTCAACCTGGGGTCAACTGGGGGTCAACCTGCACCGCCTTACCTTGAGGTAGCACTTCTGACACCCGGGTTGCTTGTCGATGCACCCCGGCATGTCGTCCCCCTTCGCGCAGTCCAAGCTGAACTGCTCGTAGATGCCGTGAACCCGCTCCACAGATTTGGAGCCACACCCGGCCTCCGCTTCGCCTGGCAGCAGGGTCATTGAGAACGAGCATTCGAGCCGAAATCGGACAAGCCCGCATCACTCACCTTCAGGGTGAATACGCATACAGACGCGCGGAAGAGGAGGAGGTTCTACGTCGAGTTGAGTGCTTAATCTCAATAGCCTCCCTGCCCGGCAGCAGCGCGGCATCGTCTCCGTCGCCGCCGCCCATAGCGCTGGCTGCTTTGGAGTGCTTGGTGTGCTTGGTGTGCTTGGAGGATGCCTTCGACAACGTCTTGCCGCCACCGCTGCCGCCGCTTCTGCTTGTGGGCACTCCCTCCTCCTCCTCCTCCTCCTCCTCCTGCTCCTCCCCCTCTTGATCCCCCTCCTCCTCCTCCGGTGAATACGACGCACCACCCTTCCTCCTCGACCCCTTGCCGGTGCCAGGTTTCGTGCCCTTAGATGTGGACCGCCCCCCGCCACCGTCCCCAGCCCTGGCCTCGGCCCCACCTTCGCCGTCGCCCTCGTCTTCACTTTCGCCCCCGCCGTCCGCGGCGCCATCATCTTCGCCGCGCAGCCCGCTCTCCCGCTTTCGCCGTCCTCGCCCGTGCCCCGCCAGTGGCGCCTCCACCTCCTAGGGCCTGACAGATGATGCCTGCCACGTCATGCTCCACATCGTAGACCCGCGTGCCTTGAATTAAATGGAATCACATGACGGGTTGAATGGAATCACATGACGTGGCGAGCGTTATCTGTCAGGCCCTACCACCTCCACCTCCGCCTCCGCCTCCGCCGCCGCTGCCTTGTACCACGGGGGCAAGTCTCCTGCCGCCACCACCACTGTCGAGAACGGCGTGGCAAACTTAAACGTCGCCGCGCACAACGACACGGCGATCACCACCGCCACAGAAGTCCATACGAGGATCAAACCCTTCGCGTAGGGGCGCAAGCTGAAATTGGAGCAAAATCTGAAAACAGTATGCATGTATGCGCAAGTTGAGTTGAAAATAGTTTGCGCAAGTTGCGCAGGGTCGAAAATAAAAGTTTGCGCAAGTTGCGCAAATTGAACCTGAAAGAAAAATGTGGAAGCAGCGCATGACACAGAAGTGGTATGCATCTGCCCGCTTGAAATGGCGGAGGGGGTTGCTTATTGCTCACCATCTTGAGCGCCTTGGGGCTCGATGAACGTTAGTGAATACAAAAAAGTGAACGCTGGAACCAGGAAGCAGGCGCTATCGAAATGAGTTTTGAACTTGCGCCTCCCCACCTTGGCGCTGGCGAAAGGCCGCTTCAGGAATGAAACCGTTTTCTTCACTCTCTTTGCCTGCACGTAGCGGCGCAAGTTGGATTTGAAAGCCAACGTTGAAAGCAGTTTTCGATATTCTAGTTTCAAACACTGAAGCTATAGGCGCTTTCAACACGGGTGTTGATACTGGCAACCTGCACATCCCTGCCTTTGGGCGTTCGCCGTCACCATCATCGTCGTCGTTGTTGCCGCCACCGCCGCCGTCGCCCTTGCCGTTACCGAGAAGTAGCGGCGCACGTTGACATTGAAAGCAGCGTTTGAAAGCAGTTCATCATATTTTAGCTTCAAGCGCGGTGAAGCTGGGGTGCAGCTGCTGGGGTGAAGCTGAGGTGTAGCTGGGTGGCAGCTGGGGTGAAGCTGGGGTGTAACTGGGTGGCAGCTGGGGTGGAGTCGGGGTGCAGCTGGGGTGAACCTGGGGTGACCCTGGGATGACCCTGCGCCACCCCACCGAGAAGCCCGGTGGTTTCGTCCACCGCGGAAGGGAATTGCGGATGCGATGGCTGCGCATGTTGCGGCGGCGGCGGGGCCAGCAGCGGCGCCGCATCCTGCGCCGCATACACGTCATCCGCAGCATCCGAGTCCCAGGGATTCGGCGACTGCGGCGCGTCATCCACGTCACCCACATCCAGGGGCTTACACTCGTCCACCTGTCAGCTCAACGTAAGCGCTTTTCGTGGGACTAGGGGTATTTGGGGGGTGTTTAGGGAGTGTTTAGGGAGTGCTTAAGGCGGGGGTGGAGGGGTCGTTTAGGCGTTTAGGGGATGTGTTGGGTGTCAGAAACGGCTCAGGTTGAGCTGAGAAGTGAAGAAGTGTAAGCCCCTGCCCACATCATCCGTGTCCCACGGATCTGCTTCCAGCACCGCAGCTGCCACCGCCGCAGCCTGAACACGGAGAAGAGAGTGAGGGCGGCGTTTCATTCAGACCATGGCAATAGCATTAGGGATCAACCTAACTTAGTTTTGGGAGATGCAGTCAAGTTCAGCTGACAACTTTACAGGCAGCGAGCGTGTACTGCTAGCGCGTGTATATGATTACGCTGGTACACTAGCATACTATGAGGTGACAGCCAGATTGAGCTGAGAACTGCAGTGTTACAGGTAGCGAGCGTTTACGGGTACGAGTAGCGAGTGCTCGGGAATCAGGGAATGGTATGCAAGGGCAGAGGTATGCTGGCGGCGAGCGGGGAGGACAGATCGGAGAAGGCCCAGGGTCGACGCTTTGGGTGTTGGCACTTGGGGAATTCAGGGTTGGCACTTGGAGAATTCAATGGCGAGCTTTGGAAATCTGAGGAAGGAGGAGGTCAATGTGACTGTGCACGAACCGCGGCCTCCTCCGCGGCGTACGCGTCTTGCATCTCCACGACGGTGTCGAGATATGGCGGCGTCGTTGGTTCTGGCGGCTCCGGCGGCGCGACGGAGTCGTCGTCGGAGTAGGCTGGGGATGGGGCGGATGCAACCGCTGCCGCTTGCCCGACCTTCTCTACCACGGCCTCAACTACCTCCGGGGGCGTTTTCAGATCCGCCATCGCCTCCGCTCCCGCCTCCACCTCCACCTCCATCTCCGCCAACGCCACCGTATCCACCTCCTCCTCTTCGACCTCCTCCTTGGCCTCGCCATCATCGCTTCTCAAAGCCCCCGCCTCGCTCAGTGTCTTGGCCGTCGCGCGTGAGTAACACATACTAAACATCCCCCCGCGCTTTCGGCCCGGAGCCGCACTCGGTCCTCCCCCTCGCGGCGTCGGCCCCTTCCCTGTCGCCGAGCGCCCCGCCCCCCCGCCCCCGCGCTCCGGCGCTCCTCCCCCCATCGGACCGGCGCCGGTCCCGCCCCCGCCCCGCCCGGACATCGCGGCGGCGGCGCCAACCCGCGGCGTTGATTAGTGAACGACCGCCGCATCCACCTTTTGGTCTGCTTTCATGTAACCTCCCTCTACGCAGATCCAGTGGGGGGCGGGCGATATTATAGAAAACCGAGACTGAGTTAGTATCGATTCCTGCCGGTTGCCAGTTGGTTCATTTAGACGGTTGTGAGTGGGGTTGACCGGTGAGAGGTGTGCTCTAACTAGGGTGCCATGCTGCCATCTCTATTCGTTATTCCGGATGCCCTGATAAACCGCGGCGATTTTCATTGATATTTTGGGCGATTTTCTGCGATTACGTGCAGAAAACATACCCAAATATCATACCAACTTTCCAAAATATGACCCAAAATGCACTACTCTCCCGGCGGCCGGGTGCCAAGTGCCGTGCCAAGTGCCGGGGTGCGGCGGGTGCGACTGCACCATAATCCACATAAATATCAGACCCCTGCTATTATACACCAGACGTACCCCCTTATTTTAATAATAGAAGGGGCTATGAAACCAGTTACTTTTAGTAACGTTGTTACCCGAGCACGGATGCCACATCAGCAAACGAATAGATATTCCCAAAGGGCACCCACATCCTCGTTAATATCATAGATCGACTCACCCTCCAGTTTATAGATATAAGCGGTGACACAGGGACGCTGCCATTTTGGGTGTCCTGCCTGTGTTGGTATGCTTTTGGGCAGACACACACATGTATGCGACGGAATAGCGGCCGAACGACGCTTCTTCTGAGGACATACAGGTGAAAGAGGCATCACTGCAACCTGCCATACGCATAGTTACTTGCCGAGTCAATGTCGCAATTCCGCGCGTTCTTTTGATGTTGAATGGATGACGGGATAAACTACAGTACGGCGTACTCAGCGTGGCTGCGATGTTCTGTTTGGTCAGTTAGAAATTGTGCTGTACCGAGAAATTAACTCGTCAAATATTCAGTAACTAACTCAACGCGTGTTCGGCACCCTGTCCTTGTTCAACGTTAACAAAATACGTCGCCAGTTGAAATGCCCATACGAGGATCTCAAAAGAAAGTTCCATTGGGTGATGGGATTTGCGTACAGTCAGAAAGGGGTGGCCACGTGCCTTCGGGTCCCGAGCTAACAAGCCAAAATTATTATTTGCCGAATAAAGAAAACACACGTGCTAGCACGTGTGTTGCCGGAAAACGACACCGGGGCGTCACAGGGCCGACCCGACACCTCAACGCCGACGCCTGGTACGCGCTAGACACGTCAGTGACGCGACAGCCTCCAAGGAGGTGGGCCGGGCAGCCTTATTACAACGTCTACTGTATATTCCTTGCGGGCGTGTTGGAATATGTATGAGATCCAGTGGCGCACGAGGCGCATCGCTGGCGTCGACACGAGGGCACATAATCTGAGAGAGCCTGGAGCCGCACGCCGCGATGCCGTTCGGCCTGAGAGAGCCTGGAGCCGCACGCCGCGATGCCGTTCGGCCTGAGAGTGCCCGGAGCCGCACGCCGCGATGCCGTTCGGCCTGAGAGAGCCGGGAGCCGCACGCCGCGTAGCCGTTCGGCCTGAGAGAGCCTGGAGCCGCACGCCGCGTAGCCGTTCGGCCTGAGA
>Ga0307489_10002107_pt1 | contig 13295 bp, 21 predicted proteins | sample SB12metaG_FD_202247 | JGI IMG/M metagenome (GOLD analysis project Ga0307489, IMG submission 202247) | Sea-ice brine microbial communities from Beaufort Sea near Barrow, Alaska, United States - SB 1.2 | ecosystem: Environmental > Aquatic > Marine > Coastal | place: USA: Alaska | collected... | reverse complement strand
GTTGTAGCGGCGCAAGTTGAATTTGAAAGCAACGCTTGACAGCAGTTCATCATATTTCAGTTTCAAGCGCTAATTTCCAGGCACTTTCAACGCGGGTTTAATGGGGTCAACCTGCACCGCCTTACCTGGTCCCGGTGTCGTCGGCGGCCGCACCGTGGGTGGAGTAGCGGCGGAGGGCGAAGACGACCATTTGCGGAGGGCGGGGGGCGGGGACGACCACGTGGGCCGGCTGGCGGCGAGACCGGAGGTCACGGTGATGGTGACAACGGGGGCGGGGGAAGGGGAAGCGTTCCGAGGCGGCAGGGCCGGGGAGCGTCCCGATGCGTCCCAAGGTGTAGTGGCGCGAGTTGAATTTGAAAGCAAAGTTTGAAAGCGGTACATCACACTTCGAGGGAGGGGGGGTTTTCATTTCAAAAGATTCACACTTCAGTTTCAAGCGCTTCCCTTCAGTCGGTCCCAACTTGGGTTTCATAGAGTCAACCTGCACCGCCACACCGAGGCTGCAGGGCGGAGGCAGGGGAAGCGCCCCGAGGTTGCAGCTGTGCGGTGGACGGGTCGGGGGGGATTATCCGTCGCAGGTACGCCACGAATGGGTCTGGGGAGGCGCCGCCGCCGAGGAGGGTCAGGTGCCAATTAGAGGGGGGTCAGTTGGCTGTGATAGGGGAGTCACGCGCCTATTTTAGGAGGGTCAGGTGCCCAGTATAGGGGGTTAGGTTGCCTGTGACAGGGGGATAAGGTGCTAATTACAGGGGGATTAGGCGCCCATTATAGGGGGGTCAGGTGCCCATTATAGGGGTGTCAGGTGCTCATTATTAACCCCCCTGCCGCCGCCGCCGCCGCCGACGGCGCCGCCACCGTTGCTGACTGCGCCGCTGCCTGGGTACCCATAGTGTACCTCCCGCCCGCCGCCTCTACCGGCTGCGGGGCTGGCTGTTTGCTTGTAGCGTCGCGCCAGAAGCTCTTTGCCACTCAAAGGCGCAGGAGGAGGATAAGAAGGAGGAGGAGGAGGAGGAGGAGGAGGAGGAGCAGAACGAGGAGGCTGCTCCGGAGAGTAGTCAGGTGACGTCATCCCCGCCATCTCCATGCGACTTCCGCGTTGTAGCGGCGCATGTTGAACTTGAAAGCAAAACTCGAAAGCGGTTCATCACATTTTAGTGTCAAACGCTCAGTTCCAGGCGGTGGCAACGTGGTTTTCATAGCATCAACCTGCACCGCCGTACCGCGTCGCCCGCGCCCGCCGGGTCGGCTTCCGTTGCGGCCGCCGTCGCGGGTTCCGGGGCTTTGACTGCGGATGTGCCCGAATCCGCTGTGGCTTTCCAGGACGTGCCCGTATCCGCCATGGCTTTGGCCGTGGCTTTGGCCGTGGCTTCGGCCGTCGCGACCACCGGGTTGGCTGGTGCCGTGGCCGCCATGGCGGTACCGTGCGCTGTCGTCTTCATGGTTGTTCCCAGCGAAGTAATCGATATCCTCTCGGCCATTCCAGTTGCCACCCCTACCACCGCCACCACCGCCACCACCGCCGCCACCCCCACCACCCCCACCACCCCCACCAAGCCCACCCCCCCCACCACCACCCAGGGGCTTACACTCGTCCACTTCACAGCTCAACCTGTGCCGTTTCTGACTCTAAATACACCCTGAACACCCCTGATACCTCCTTATCACACCCCAAATAACCCCTACATGCACCCCCTATCACAGAAAGCGCTTACGTTCAGCTGGAAAGTGGACGAGTGTAAGCCCCTGCCACCGCCGCTGCGGCTACCGCCTCCCCAACCGCCACCCATGCCGCGCGCGGCCACAAACGCGGCGGCTCCATTCGTCGGGCCCATCCCGCCCCGCGCGAGCACCCGGTCGTCGACCACGCCCCCCACAGGCAGCCGCGCGGCGGTCATCTACAGCCAGGGCCTTTACATAATCGTTCCCTTTTCAGCTCAACTGGCAGCTGTTTTGACCGTGAAAGTGCTCGCAGTTAACCCTCGAAGCGTCAGGTGCTTAAAGTGCCCGCCGAAGGTAGAACGATTGGAAGCGGGGGCATACACTCGTCCACTTTTCAGCTCAACCTAAGCCGTGTTGGTCACACCTCTCCTTGTCCCCCTCGCCTGTCTATTAGACTGGGGGAAAATCATGCGCCCAACATATCCCACATAATATGCCTACGTCGAGCCGAATGGTGGACGAGTGTAAGCCCCCTGATTGGAAGGCCCTGCCTGCAAACGGCGGACCTCGTTAGGGTCGTTGATGTACAGGTGCACGCAGTGCTCCAGCGCCGTCTGCAGCTCCGTCGCCCAGGGGCTTACACTCCTCCACCTGTCAGCTCAACGTAAGCGCTGTTGGTGGGACAAGGGATATTTAGGGGGTATTTAGGGGGTATTTGAGGCGGGAGAGGAGGGGGTGTTCAGGCGTTTAGAGGATGCTTTGAGTGTCAGAAACGGCTCAGGTCGAGCTGAGATGTGGACGAGTGTAAGCCCCTGCCGTCGCCATCCCGCGCGGGGTGTGGAACACGCGCTCCGTCAGTAGGGTTGCAATTGCACGCAACCGCAAATTAGTATGTTGGGTCAGTCGGATGCCGCTCGTGCGGTACGCCGGCGGCGTGAAGGGCGGTCCGCAGCCCCCGCCCTCGCCGCCGTCCCTGCTGCCGCCGTGGGACTCACCGGGTGGAGGTGGAGTCAACGCAACGGTGGTCAGAGTTTTTACAGCTCAACCTGGTGGACGGCACCCTTGGACTATCCGTTGCCAATCTCTGTAAATGCAAAACAATTCTGGATGCAAAGTTCCACCCCTGCCGGTGAGCTTGCCGGCGCGGCCGAAGCATTTGAGGCGGAACCGGTCGGGCGCCTCGGCGCACCATGAGGTGATCTCGTTGAAGGCGGCGCGCTGCGTCACCTGCCGCGTCGCGCCATCCACGAATGTCACCCCGGTGATGTCGACATATAAGATGCAGTCGTGACTCCGGCCTTCGCCCTTGGCTACTTTGCAGGGGACGGCAAGGGCATCGGCGGGGTGCCGCGGCTGGTAGGGGTGGTCGCCGTCGCCGCCCCGTGCCGAGCTCGACATCAAACCCCCTGGCTCCCGCGGGCCCGCGGATGCTGCTCTTGCGCGCGCGTGAGAGTGAAGAAGGCACCCTCGTGACAAACGGAAAGCTCATCTGGCCGCGCGACCACCGGACTGCTTTTATTCAAACTGCCCACTTGCTCTTGTGTGTTTCTCCACATTTTTACGCCAAACGAGCCACCACACACGTGACGAGGCGGCGGGGGCTTTGACAGAGAGACCCCGTCGCGTACGGTCCCGGGTGTGGGTGGGGCAGTCGGCGTCCGCGTCATGCCGAACTACACGCTGAATGTGGCGGGCAACCCCTACGACATCGACTTCCCTTACGAAGCTTACGATTGCCAGTTGGCCATGATGGAGAAAGTGGTCGACGCGCTGAGCAGCAACCGCAACGCGCTGCTCGAGAGCCCGACGGGTGCGTCCCCGGTGCTCCTCTCCTCCATCCTCGCGCCGCGCCCAGCGCACCTCGAGCCACAAGCGTCTTCCCATCCTCGCTCACCTCCTCCCCACCTGCTTGCCAGAATCTGTCTTGCTTGGGGCCGCTTCAAAATTCAGTGTTTGAAAAAGGGTCGGCACCAGGGGCTTACACTCGTCTACTTTTCAGCTCAACTTAAGCTGTGTCTGACACGAGTCTCACACGAGAAAACACCCTCCACACCCTAAACACCCCCTAAACCCCCCTTCACATGGGCAACACCACCCCTACACGCACCCCCTATCCCATAAAAAGCGCTCAAGTTCAGCTGAGAAGTGAACGAGTGTGAGCCCCTGGTCGGCACCTTCATCCCAAAGAGTGGAGGAGAAGATGGGGTGGGAGGAGGGGAGGAGAGGGGAACCCATGGGAGGAGAGGTGACAGTGGGGCGGAGCTCGGATGCGCAGAGGGAGAGGCGGGAGGAGGAGAGATATGCGAGAGTGGAGGGGAGAGGAGAGGAGAGAGGGGAGTGAGGGGAGAGGCGGGAAAGGGGAGGAGAGGAGAGGAGGGATGAGAGAGAGGTAGACGAGTGAAGGAGGGGGAGGAGAGGGGAGCTGGAGGAACTATTGGGAGGGCATTATTGAGTATTGACGTGCTCGCGATCGCAACCCCCTCTGCCGCACACACTCGCCGCATCCTCCTCCCTGAGTGTTTGCTCATAGTGTACCGGCGTACCCGCACACACTCGCCTCATCCTCCTCCCTGACTGTTTGCTCATAGTGTACTGGCGCAGGCACGGGCAAGACGCTGTGCCTGCTGTGCGCGGCGCTGGGATGGCGCGAGGCGCTGGTCGGGCGGCAGCATAAGGTAGGGCCTGGCGGATTATGCTCGCCACGTCATCATGCATACTTTCGACCCTCGTGTCTTGAGTTAATTGGCGCCCTATCCCGTGGCGAGGATTATCCGTTTGGCCCTAGCATAATGAGCTGCTCGAGCAGCAGCAGCAGCAGCAGCAGGATCAGAAGCAGCGGCACGAGCAGCAGCACCGGCGGGGCGGCACCTCAACTTGTGCCATTCCTGACTGTTTGCTCGTAGTGTACCGGTGTACCCGCACACACTCGCCGCATCCGCCTTCCTGACTGTTTGCTCATGGTGTACCGGTGTACCCGCACACACTCGCCACATCCTCCTCCCTGAATGTTTCCTCATAGTGTACCGGTGTACCCTCACACACTCGCCGCAGCCTCCTCTCGTGACTGAGCAGCTCACAGTGCGTTGTGTTGACGTTGAGCTAACCGCGGGGGCAAGTGTACGGCTCTGGTGAGCGGCAGCAGCAGGTGGAGCAGCAGCAGTGGCAGAAGAAGCAGTCGCAGTTGAGGTCGTTGGGCGGGCCCGCGAGTGCAGCGGCCGGGGCCGGTGGTGCAGACGCCATGGAGGCAGGGGCTCACACTCGTTCACGTCAGAGCTCAACTTGAGTAACTCCAGGACACATTCATGAATCAAGTTGGGCTACAAGGTGGATAGCAGAGCTCATGTTGAGCTGAAATGGGAACGAGTGTAACCCCTGTATGGAGGCGGTAGGCGCGGGACAAATGTCGGGAGGCGGCGGCGGCAGCGGTGGCGGCAGCGGCGGCGGCGGCGGCGGCGGCGGCGGCGGCGGCGGAGGAGGAGGAGGAGGAGGAGCAGGAGGAGGTGGCCGTGGAGGAGGCGGCAGCGGCGGAGGAGGCAAAGCGTCAGGGGCAGGCAGCAGCGGCGGCGGCAGCGGCGGCGGAGGAGGATATCGCGGCCCCGTGATAATCTACGCCTCCCGCACACACTCCCAGCTGACGCAAGTCATCCGCGAGCTGAAAGCCACGCGGTATCGGCCGCGCATGGCCGTGCTGGGTTCGCGGCAGCAGATGTGTGTGCACAAGGAGGTGCGACTGCTAACGGGCAGGGGCTTAAACTCGCTCACTTCAGAGCTCAACTTGATGACCTTTTCGGTCACATCGCTAACATTAGAGCTCAACTTGAGCACCTTCGGGATACATCCACGGGTTCATTTGGGTGAGATTAGGGACAGAGCAAGCTCAAGTCGAGCGGAAATGGGCACAGTAAGCTCAAGTTGAGCGGAAATGGGAACGTGTGTAAGCCCCTGCTGACAGGGCAGGCGCAGAACACGGCGTGCAAAGCCAAGACAGATGCGCGGTCGTGCGGGCATCACAACGAGGTGGATCCCTTCTTACGCGCTGAGCCCGACTTTGGCAGCCAGGTGGGGCGGTGGAGGTTGACCCTATCAAACCCAAGCTTAAACCGCCTGGACGCTGAAAGCAAGCGATTGAAACTATAACATCATGAAGCGCCTTCAAACTTTGCTTTCAAATTCAACTCGCGCCGCTAAACCCAGGAGCCGGTTGACATCGAGGACCTGGTCAAGTTGGGCACGAGGGGGAAGAGCGGGGGCGGGTGCGGGCAGGGGCTTACACTCGTCCACTTTTCAGCTCAACCTGAGCCGATTCGAACACTGGAATCACCCAATATTCCCTCATAAGTGCTTACGTTGAGCCTAACTACAGTGGACGAATGCAAGCCCTAAAGCCTAATCCCTAAACCCTAAAACCCTAAAGCCCCTGGGTGCGGGCCGTGCCCGTACTACCTGTCGCTCGACATGCAGGAGCGGGCAGGGGCTTACACACGTCCACTCTTCAGCTCAACCTATGCCGTTCTGGTCACACCTCCCCGCGTCCCCCTGACTGATAGACTGGGGGGGAAATCATGCACCCAACGTATCCCACAAAATGTGCTTACATTGAGCTGAAAAGTGGACGAGTGTATGCCCCTGCCCGCTCCTGCGGGCTGAATGTCAGCACATTGTGTGGGATACTTTGGGTGCATGTTTCCCCCCCAGGCTATTAGTCAGGTAGACACGGGGATGTGAGACCAAAACGACTTAGGTTGAGCTGAAAAGTGGAAAATTGTATGCCCCTGGGAACGGGCGGATATCATCTTCATGCCGTACAACTACCTCATCGACCCCAAGGCAGGGCGGTGCAGGTTGCCAGTATCAGAATCCGGGTTGAAAGCGCCTACGGTCTCAGCGCTTGAAGCTAACATACGACGCACCGCTTTCAAAATATGGTTTCAAATTCACCTTGCGCCACTACACCAAGCTGCGCGAGCAAATGGGCTCCAAGATCCCATGGTAGGGCGGTGCAGGTTGAACCTGTCAAACCCACATTGAAAGCGCCTGGAACTAAGCGTGTTGAAACTAAAATGTGATGAACTGCTTTCAAACTTTGCTTTCAATTTCAACTTGTGCCGCTACACCATGGAAAGGAGCGGTGCTCCTGTTTGACGAGGCTCATAACATCGAGGTGGAGCGGTGCAGGTTGACCGAATCAAACCTTTGTTGGAAGCGCCTGGAACCATCCTCTTGAAACTAAGATGTGATGGACCACTTTCAAACGTTGCTTTCAAACTCAACTTGCGCCGGTACATCGAGGGGGTCTGCGCTGACGCGGCGTCGTTCGACATCTCGGCAACGCATTTGGCGGCGGCGGTGGGGGAGGCGCAAGAAGCGTTTGAGATCGCTGCCGCGGATGAGGCAGGGGCTTACACTCGTCCACATCTTTGCTCAACCTGAGCCGTTTTTGTCACTGAAGCCAGCAAGGCACCCAAACACATGGCACGAAAAGTACTCATGTTGAGCTGAAAAGTGGACGAGTGTAAGCCCCTGAGATGAGGAGGGAATCTCCGCGCCGGAGAAGCTGCAGTTCGGAGGCGGGCAGGGCGTGGGGGGCGCCGACGCCGATGCGCCCGCGAAGCGCCCGGCGTTCGAATACAAGCAGCTGCGCGGGATATTGCTGGCCCTGGAGGGGGCAATCTCCTCGAAGGTGGCCGAATTACCTGCGGCGGGGGGAAGTGGCGCGGCGGGGCCGAGGGCGGGGGCAGGGCCTGGCTGACGATTCCCGGAACGTCATCCAAGTGTGAATCGAACCCTTGTTTCTTGATATGAGCAGCATCCTATGACGTGGCGAGCAACATCTGGCAGCCCCTAGGGTGGGGGGGGCGAGGTGGTGAAGCCGGGAGAAGCGCTGTTCGAATTACTCGGGGGTCTGAACATCACGGACCGAGTTGGGCCGTCCGGCGTCACCGTGCTACAGGAGCTAGTCGCAGCTATCAAGGACGCGGTGCTGCTGCTGGCCGGTAGGGGCTTACACTCGTCCACTTCTCAGCTCATCCTAAGCCGTTTTCGTCACACCTCTCCGTGTCCCCCTGTCTAATAGACTGGGGGAAAATCGGGCACCCAACGTATCCAACATAATGTGCTTACGTTGAGCACAACAGTGGACGAGAGTAAGCCCCTGCTGGCCGGCGAGGCGGCGGCGGCGGGGCGCCGCTCGCGCTCCAGGGCATCAAGCTTCCGCCTGAGCGAGATCGGGGACTCGCTCGAGAAGGCGTTCCGGGTGCGGAAGGACGGGCAGACGTCGTGCTTCCGCCTCCGCATCGGTCCCGACACCTCGGCCCCCGGCGGCGGCGGCGGCGGGCAGGGGCCTGCGCTAGCCCACTTTTCAGCTCATGTTAAGCTCCTTCTGGCACACAAGTACACCTTACACACCCCCAAATACACCTCAACACCCCCTAAACCCACCTCAACACCCCCGAAACAATCTTTAAATGCATCCCCTGACCCATAGAAAGCGCTTACGTTGAGCCGGAAAAGTGGACGAGTGTAAGCCCCTGTCGGCGGGCGAGGCGGCAAGGACGGGGGCGGGCAGATGAAGTGGAGCGCGGGGATGTCCGCAGGACCGACGCTGAGCTTCTGGTGCTTCAGCCCCGGGGTGGTCATGACCGCGCTGCAGCGGGCCGAGGTAGGGCAGTGCACATTTACCCTATCAAACCCACGTTCAAAGCGCCCGGAAGCTGGAACTAAGCACTTGAAAGTGAAACATGAAAAGCTGCTTTCAGGGTCTGCTTTTAATTTCAACTTGCGTCGGTACACCGAGGTCCGCAGCATCGTGCTGACCAGCGGCACCCTGTCGCCCATGTCGTCGTTCGCCCATGGTAGGGTGGTGCAGGTTGACCCTATCAAACCCACGTTGAAACCACATAAAATTAAGCGGTTGTAACTAAAATATGATGAAACGCTTTCAAGTCTGGCTTTCGACTTCAACTTGCGCCACTACACCACGAGCTGAAAGTGCCGTTTCCTATCCGACTGGAGAACCCGCACGTCATCGGCCCGGGGCAGGTGTGGGGCGGCGTGGTGCCCGTGGTAGGTCGGTGCAGGTTGACCCTATCCAACCCACATTGACAGCGCCTGGAACTAAGCGCTCGAAACCAACACATGATAAATCGCTCTGAATTTTGCTTAAATTTTGCTTTCAAATTCAAGTTGCGCCGCTACAACGTGGGCCCCAGCGGCAAGCGCCTCAACAGCTCCTACCGCTTCCGGGACACCGACGAGTACAAAGTGGAGCTGGGGCAGCTGATTGTCAACTTCTCGCGAATAATCCCCGACGGTCTGCTGGTGTTCTTCCCGTCCTACGGGCAGGGGCTTACACTCGTCCACTCTTCAGCTCAACGTAAGCGGTTTCTGTGGGATAGGTGGTGCATTTAGGGGTGTTTAGGAGGTGTCAGGGGGTATTAGGGGGTATTAGGGGGTATTAAGGGGTGTTTATGGTGTATTTTGTGTATTTTGTGTCAGGAACGGCTCAGGTTGAGCTGAAAAGTGGACGAGTGTAAGCCCCTGCCTACGGGGTCATGCGCGCGTGTGTGGAGACCTGGCGGACCCACGGCAGCCCCACCATCTGGGAGCGCATCTCAGCTTCCAAGGTACGGCGGTGCAGGTTGACCCTATGAAACCCACGTTGAAAGCGCCTGGAACCATGCACGTGAAACTAAAATATAATAAACTGCTTTCAAACTTTGCTTTCAGATTTAACTTGAGCCACTACACCAAGTTGGCGGTTGTGGAGCCCACGGATAAAGCGGAGTTCAACCAAGCCTTCGACGACTTTAACGCCGCATTGGAGGCAGGGGCTTACACTCGTCCACTGTTCAGCTCAACCTATGCCGTTTTGGTCACACCTCCCCGTGTCCCCCTGTCTGACAGACTGGGTGGAAAACATGCACCCACCGTATCCCACAAAATGTGCTTGAGTTGAGCTGAAAAGTGGACGAGTGTAAGCCCCTGACTGGAGGAGCCCAAGACTGGCGGAAGGAACGGCGCTGTTTTCTTCGCAGTGTGCCGCGGCAAAGTGAGCGAGGGGATTGACTTTGCGGATAAGGCTGGGCGCGGGGTTATCCTCACGGGGCTCCCCTTTGCGCCCAGTTTCGATGCCAAGGTGCGTCCTGGTTCTGCTTCTACCTAAACCCTGAACTTTAAACTCTAGACCCTAAACTCTAAACCCTAAACCCGCCCTAAACCCTGTTTCTGCTTCTGATTGTGCTTCTGATTTTGCTTCTGATTTTGCTCTCGTGTCAATGTTCTCCGTTACACGCGGAATAAGCGGATACTGGTAATCTTAACATTATCATCGGATATTCTTATCATTGGATAATCTTGATGTGATGTTTTACGCCTCCAACGCAACAGGTGCGGATGAAGCGGACGTATCTGGACGACGAGGCGGCGGCGGCGACACGGAGCGGGGGCGTCTACCGGGGGGCGCCAACCACCGGCGGCCTCTCCGGGGAGCAGTGGCAGGGGCTTGCACTCGTCCACTTTTCAGCTCCACGTGAGCACTTTGTGTCCCATGTGTTGGGGTGCTTTGCTGGTTTCAGTGTCAAAAAGGGCTCAGGTTTAGCAAAGATATGGACAAGTGTAAGCCCTTGAGCAGTGGTACTCTCAGACGGCGATACGAGCGGTGAACCAGGCGCTAGGTAGGGCAGTGCAGGCTGTACTGATGAAACCCATGTTGAAAGCGTCTGGGACTCAGCGCTTGAAACTATAATATGATGAACCGCCTTCAAACTGTGCTTTCAAATTCGACTAGCGCCGCTACAGCTAGGGCGCGTCATCCGCCACCGCCAGGATTACGGCGCCGTCATTCTCGCGGACGAGCGCTTCGCGTACGAAAACACGCGCGGGCAGCTTAGCGTCTGGCTCCGGCCGTACGTGCAGTCCTTCGATTCGTTCGGAAAGGCGGCAGGGGCTTACACTCGTTCCCATTTCAGCTCAACTTGAGCTCTTCTGTCCACCGTGTAACCCAACTTTAATAATGACTGCGTCCAGGCGTTGCTCAAGTTGAGCTCTAGCGTGGACGAGTGTAAGCCCCTGGCAGGCGGCGGCGAAGCTCACACAGTTCTTTCGTCGGTGCGTGGAGACGTTGCCGCCGCCGCAACCCCCCAAAGCGAAGACCAAGGTAGGTTCTGCTAGATAATGCTCGCCACGTCATAGGATGCTGTTTAAAGAAGGGTTCGCAATGCGTGTCAGTGACGTGGCGTGCAACATATTTCTAGCCCCTCATCCAAGGGACATGGGTCTACCGGCGGGGTAGGCGACGGGGAAGACGGCGGCGGCGGTGGCGGCGGCGGTGGCGGAGGCGGCGGCGGCGGCGGCGGCGGACTAGGGCAGGCGATGCCAACTACTGTCGCGTTGCCGGCGCAGTTCCGTGTGGACGTCGACGCCGCGCCGCCGGCGTACCCGCGGACCAATAAGGGCAGCGGGCTGGCGGCCATGCTGGCATCCAAGCGCTCCGCCGCCACCCCCGTCCCCGCCGCCGCTGCCGCCGCCGGTAGTGCTGGTGAAACACACACGCAGGGGCGGCCGAGCAGGAGTGTATCTGCCATGTTCGCTTCACGGTCGGGGGGAGGCAAAGACCCTAGTTCCTCTGCAGCAGCAGTAGCACCAACAGCTGGCGGGGCGAGTGAGGATACCCGGGCCAACCAAGGTAGGGCGGTGCAGGTTGACCCTATCAAACCCAGGTTGACGCCGCCTGGAACTAAGCGCTTGAAACTCAAGTGTGATGTGTTGGTTTCAACTTTTGCTTTCAAATTCAACTTCCGCCGCTACACCAAGCCGGTGACGGCGGCGGCGGCACCGGAGAGGAGGCTGAGCAAATCAAACTGTTCATGCGCCGCGCGAAGTCCGAGCTGGGCCGGCCGCTGTACGACGAACTCACCCAAGTCATGCGAGACTTTCGCGCCAAAAACACCGACATCGGGGGGGTTCTGCGCACCGCTACCCGGATTTTGCGCGCGCAGGACGATCCATTTGGTGGGGCGGTGCAGGTTGCTAGAGTCGAAACCCGTGTTGAAAGTGCATATGCTATCAGCGTTTGAAGCTATAATATGCTGAGCCGCTTTCAAACTTTGCTTTCAATTTCAACTTGCGCCACTACAGCTTGGACTGTACGCTCTGTTCGGAGCGTTCGTTCCGGCGGAGCATAAGCACGTGCACGCGCGGCACCTGGCGGCAGGGGCTTACACTCGTCCACTTTTCCGCTCAACCTGAGCCGTTTCTGACACATAAACACACCCTAAACACCCCCTAATACTTCCTGACACCCCATAAATAACCCCTGAATAACCCCTACATTCAGCCCCTATCTCACATCAAAACGCGTACGTTGAGCCGAAAAGCGGACGAGGTTACGCCCCTGCCTGGCGGCGCTGCAGGCGCAGGCGCCACCGCCGGGGGCAGGGGGTAATAAGCGCTTGCGGGAGGGGGCCGGTGCGGGCGGCGGCGGCGGCGGCAGTGGTGGAGGGGGTGGCGGCAGCAGCGGCGGCATTGGCGGTGGGGTCACAGGGTTGCAGCGGGGTAGTGGCGGCGGCAGTGGCGGCGGCGGCGGCGGCGGCGGCGGCGACGGCGGCGGCGGCGACGGCGGTGGCGGTGGCGGTGGTGGTGGGTTGTCCAGAGGGGGCGTCGGAGGGAGCACGGGCGGCGGCGGCGGCGGTGGTCTCTCACGAGGCAGGGGCGGGAGCGTCGTGGCGGCGGGTGAGGCGGGGCGGGGCGGGGGCGGGGGCGGGGGAGGCAGCGGCGGTGGGAGTCAGAGCCAGGGTGGAGGCAGCCAGGGCGGTAGCCAAGGTGGGCTGGCCGTGGCGGGCAGGGCCATCGAGCCCCATTCCCTTTTCAGCTGCGAATGTGTACGGGTATTAAGCCAGTGCACTATGATCAAACAGTCAGATGTAAGCGTGCGGCCCTGGCGAACCCTAAGCCCTAAACCCTAAACATGAACCCTGAACCGCGAATCCCGGCTAAACCCTAAAGCATCAACCCTACACCCTAAACCCTAAACCCTAAACCCTAAACCCTAAGCGTGCGGCCCTGGCGGTGGGCCCGCCCCCGCGCTGCGTGTGCTGCGGCAACGCGGCGCGCAAGCCCTTCGAGGTTGGGCCGGTGGCCCGCCATGTCATCCACACGCATTTTGGGTCCTCGCTTCGTTTCCCGACTTAAACGGCATCCTATGATATGGCGAGCATCATCGGCGTGGCCCTGGTGGGATATGGGATATCGATATGGTCATCCTGGATATTGATCTGGGTTATAGGCTAATGTTATGGGAGATGACAGTATCGATATGGTCATCTCCCATATCGATATGGGATAGCTTGTCACTCTTTGCGCGGGGCCCTGGTGGGAGGCGGCATGCCGGCACGCGGCGTGCTACAGCTGCTGGTTGGAGCTGCTGGCCGCCCGCGAGGGCGGCAGCCAGGCAGGGGGGTTACTGAGAACGGGCACTCCACCGACATTAAATCCCTCCTCCTCCTCCTCCTCCTCCTCCTTCCCCTCCTCCTCCTCCTCCTCCTCCTCCTCCTCCTCCTCCTCCTCCTCCTCCTCCTCTTCCTCCTCCTCCTCCTCCTCCTTCCCCTCCTCCTCCTCCTCCTCCTCCTCCTCCGCCTCCT
>Ga0307489_10002106_pt1 | contig 13295 bp, 9 predicted proteins | sample SB12metaG_FD_202247 | JGI IMG/M metagenome (GOLD analysis project Ga0307489, IMG submission 202247) | Sea-ice brine microbial communities from Beaufort Sea near Barrow, Alaska, United States - SB 1.2 | ecosystem: Environmental > Aquatic > Marine > Coastal | place: USA: Alaska | collected 2017-05-06 | reverse complement strand
TCACAGAACTGTTCGAAATGTAGGTAGAAAAGAGAGGGGATTATCAATGTTGACGAAGTGTAAACTTCTCCGTATATCTTAACCTTATTCCTCTCTTCTGTTCTTTCTGATTAATTGCTTAAATTTATAAAATGTAAACTTAAGCCGTGTATAATTAATGCTATATTTAGCAAAACTAAAACTTGTTGCATTTTTTCAAACTACTTATTTTTACCATACAAACGCTGAACGAATTGCTCCGAATCTCAATAAGAAATAGATTTCACTTTTTTCCTTAATTTACAACCATCTAATAAATCAATAAAATCACAAATGACTTCTTACTCTATAAGCGAAATCAACAACATTGTAAAAGGTAAATTAATAGGTAATACCAACCAAAAAATTGAAGGGCCTGAGAAAATACAAAAAGCAAACAACAATCAAATCACATTCATTGGAAGCAAAAAATATGTGAAGTTTTGGGAAGATTCTAAAGCCTGTGCTGCCCTTATCAGTTATAATATAAATATTGACCCCGGCGACAATCGTGCTTTTCTTAAAGTAAAAAATGTAGATTTAGCAATGGCAAAAATATTGGAGCTTTTTAATCCGCCAGCACCTGTGTTTGACACAGATATACACCCAACTGCCGTGATTCATGAAACGGCAAAAATTAGCAATGGCTGTAAGATTGGTGCAAATTGTTATGTAGGTAAAGATGTTGAATTAGGAAGCGGCGTAATTTTATACCCAAATGTTTGTGTGTTTGATGATACCATTATCGGTGACCACACCATTGTTTGGTCTGGGACTATTATACGTGAACGTTGTATTATTGGTAGCCATTGTATTTTTCATACTAATGTAAGTATTGGTGCTGATGGATTTGGATATAGACCAAGTGACGATGGCAGACAACTGGTTAAAATACCGCAGATAGGTAATGTCATAATAGGTCACCATGTTGAAATTGGGGCTAATTCATGTGTTGATCGAGCAAAATTCAGCTCCACTATTGTTGGTGATGGTTGTAAAATTGACAACCTAGTACAAATAGCTCATAACAGTATTATGGGACGTTCTTGTATTATGGCAGGACATAGCGGACTCGCAGGTTCTGTTACTTTAGGTGATGGCGTTATTATTGGTGGAAGTGCCTCCATTAAAGACCACACCACCATACATTCGGGCGCCACCGTTGGCGCTGGATCTGGAGTTATGGGTGATGTGGAAGCAGGAAAAACTGTTTTAGGTTACCCAGCACAAGATGCCAGAGATATGCTAAAACAATGGGTATCTGTAAGACGGTTTATGAAAAATCAATAGCATGACTTTGTTAGAAAATTAATTGATTTTGTTTAACTTCACTTAAATGTGGAAAATTGGAACAAGAAATCTAGCCAAATAATTCAAATTCTGAAAAAATACTACTTGCATCAAAGCACTGTGGTAAAAAACAAGTAAAATTTCATAATTTTTTTAAGATGATGTTATATATCTATATGCGTTCACTTTTAAGCGGTGTTTTTAAATCATTAGTGTCCTATAAATATTTTTTATATTTATGTTAACTAATAAAATGCTGACATAAAAAATTAGTCTTCCATATATCCAGAGACTCCGCCATCATTGTCTTGGAACATAGTTCTTAAGGCTGTGATACTTGGTTTTGATATAACAGGAGCATAATATTTATTAAACAAAGCATACCCTAAAGGGTTATTATTTAGAACATCTTGTGCATTAAGCGAATTGTCATTCCATTCCGGAGCAAGTGTTGAATTTTCCCAAAACTCCTTTCCAAACCCCCACATAGCAAAAGTCAATAAATACTGATATTCTGTTAATAAAACTGGAATAATCTCTTGATTAGTATAAGTGCCTCCATATCCATGTATTCCAAACACTCCATTATCAACTGCTTCAACCATTGAAAGATATAATTGACTTGTAGTTGATTCCGGATTTAATGCATCTGTAGATCCACTTACAGCTCCTCTTACGCCAAGCACATGAAGGGTGTGTAGAGTGTGTTCTAAAATTTCTACAATATCATCATCTCCAGTAAATACACTGGAAATGTTTTTGTACCATACCATATCGACCATAGCAACCTCGTCCTGTAAAGCTTCCAATCCTGCATAACTCTTCCTCCCATCGTCAGTAAGAGGGTTTGGTGAATATTCACCACCACCACCGTAGGCGATTCTTTGACCTGTTATGTGATTTTTATGAGGACCAACATCTCCTTTAAGTACTTTTAACATATTCAGCTGGTCATCTGCATTAATTCCTGTAGCATTTTTATCTACTAAAAGTTTGAATGTTTGTGCTGTTTTTTTAACCCATTCACCTGGGACTGCAAGTTGCCCCCCAATAGCCCCAGCAGCATGTAACCTAATACTATACACATCTAAAGATCTGTCAAACCAAGCCGAGATATTGTTATTTTCAACCAATTTACCACTTGAATAGTAATTAACGGTAGTTATTGGATCTTCTTCAATAATTTCTGAATCTGAAGAGCAAGAAAAAAATAAAAATGACAACAGAGAACTGTATAAAAAATATTTTTTTAACATGTGTTTACTTTTATTCATAATGTAATTTTTTTGTTTGACAATAGATGTTTTTATTCATTGCACTTACAATCTTTTCTATGCCCTCTATTTAATTTCTGAGTTAAAAATAAAACTAATTTTAAGTTTTTATAACAAACGGTCTTTGGTTGCAAAAGATGGTATGATTTTTTTCATTAATGAATGATTTTTTTCATGAGTTAAATCGTATGATGTTGTCTATAAGTGCAATATACAAAAAAGCTAGCTCATCACAATAATCGGAAAAACATCAAAGTTGTCTCAAAAAATAATATGGGATAAATCAAGTGGGGAGTCAGAATATGATAAAATAGGGTAAATTATTTATTTGAAATAAAGCTCTTAAATCAAATACCTAATTACTGACAATATTACTTTTATAGTATTTCGAAGGAGAGATCGAATGAACCTTCACAAAAGAGCGATAAAAAGTTTGTGGTGAATTAAAGCCTGATTTTTTTGCTAAAGAGCTTATATCATAATTATTTAGGTGTCCTGAATTCATTAATTTCACTGAATGATTAACCCTATATTCATTAACAAAATCATTGAAATTCAGATTTAGATAGTTTTTAATACTCTCTCTAACGATGTTATCAGTAGTATAAATCGTTTTTGACACTTCAACTATCTTTAATTTTGGATTTAGATATACTTTTTCGATTTCAAAATAGAATTGTAATATCATGAAATCAAAACATTCGCCATTTCGGTTCTGTCGCTTCTAAGGTAAGCAAAACTTAAATCTTTACTATCAAAAAATAGATATTCAAAGGTCATTGTTTCCCAAAGGCTATTCATATTCTGTCGTTTATTTTCATGACACTTCATGTACAGTCTTCAGTAAAAGGATACAGAGTAAAAATTAAAGTACACCATATACTTCCATTTGTCCCGTTTTATTTTTAGGTAAGTCTTTGTTTATCTGTAATATAAGTCTCAAGACTTGGCTTCCTTTTATTAAAAGATTTTGTGTATTTTAATTTGGAATTAATTCTACAAAATCGCAAATTTAGGGCACTACTCTTTGGGGAAAAATGTCGAACTCCAAGAATCAATGGTTAGTAAATTTAGACTGGGTTAATTAGCATTCTCCGCTCATTCCTTAATGATAATTTTTTTTATAACAGTTCCTTTTTTTGTCGTAATTTTTACAAAATAAAATCCACTAGAAAGTGTTTTTACAGAAACTTCAACAATTCCATTTGACACTTTATTTGATTGTTTAAAAAGTTCCTTTCCTAAAACATCATAAATCGTAATACCTATTTTCTTATCTAAAGAAAGCCCGGCGATTGTAAACTGTTTACTGTTTGTTATCGGATTAGGATATACCAGCACAGTGCCTACATCATTCATCACAAAATCAACATCATGAAGGCTTGAGCCGTTAAAAATAGTGACTGTAATGGTAGTTGTTGCAGATAGCTTTGCGTTGGTAGCTATTGTTGGTGTCAATATGATGGTTTCGGAATCCTCATCTAAACTGTCTTCCAAAGCTGTTAACGTTAAAGTACCTGAAGTTGCGCCTGCCGCGATGGTAATCTCTGGAAAATATTGGTATTTCTGAATGCGATTATTATTTTTATCCGTGGCATACACATTGTCTTTGGTACCGACATAAATACTTTGTGTTTGACCCAATGGATTGCTGTCATCTCTTATTTCTATTCCTTCTGTAGCCCCTACTTCCCATTTTTGAATGCGCCAATTATAAGTGTCTGCGATGTATATATTTTGGGAAGTGTCTACATAAACATCTTTAGGGTTGTTCAATTGGTTGGCGGCAGCACCTGCGCCGTTGCCTCCGGCCACGGTAGTTCCTTCCGCAGCGCCTGGCGCCCATTTTTGGATGCGGTGATTTTCTGTGTCTGAAATATACACATTTGCCGAAGCATCTACATAAACGCCATGAGGTCTGTTCAATTGATTGGCAGCAGTGCCTTGACCATTGCCTCCGGCAACAGTAGTTCCTGATGCAGCTCCTGGCACCCATTTTTGGATACGGTGATTTTCTGTATCGGCGATATACACATTTCCAGAAGTGTCTACATAAACATCTATAGGGGTATTTAATTGATTGGCAGCAGAACCTTGATCATGACCTCCAGCTACAGAAGTTCCTAAACTCTCACCTAGTCCCCATTTTTGAATGCGGTGGTTACCCGTGTCTGCGATATAAACGCTTCCATCGGTAGTTACATAAACCCCTCGAGGAGTATACAAATTATGAAGATTATGGCCGGATCCAACTCCATTTTCAACCCCAGCTACTGTAATACCTTGTGAAGCGCCTGGTGTCCATTTTTGAATACGATGGTTATATACATCGACTGCATATACATTATCTGAGGCATCTACAAAAATACCTGCAGGTTCTCTAAACTGATTCGCTGCAGCACCTTCCCCGTTGCCTCCAGCAACGGTAACAACCTTACCTTTAGAGCTAAAAGCAGTACTATAATCCTCTATACGGATGGCTGTACCTGTAATGTCAAATGCAATAGTGGTTGGTTTTGACGCTGCTACATCTATCGTAGCTATAATCACCGAGCTACCGACATTTTCTTCAATACTGGTTGCAGAAGCAGTGATTGCAGTAACCGTAGGATTGTCATCACTCAATAAATTTAAAGTTACCGCAGCAGCATTGGTTACCGAAGCAGCATTGCTTATTCTTGGTGTCAATACAATGGTTTCTATCACTTCTATAGTGGCATCGTCTAACCCTTTGGTGCTGATGGCAATACTTCCTGAGCTTGTACCTGCAGGAATGGTTATGTTTGCACTACTTAACGTATATTCTGTAGTTTGGGTCGCTGTACCTGATAAGGTGAAATCAATAGCGACCTCATTATTTGAAACCGCACTTAATGTGGCGGTAAGTGTTACCGCTGTAGCTGCATTTTCGTCTATGTTTTCTGAACCCAAAGTAAAGTTCACTACTGGTTGATCATCATCATCTAAAATAGTAATCATATGGCTACCCGTGGGCGTTGTAACGGCATTGCTTACCGATATTGGCGTAATCACAATGGTTTCTTCGTCATCATCTAAATCCTCATCAATAGCCGTTATTGTTAAAGTACCTGTGGTTTCTCCTGCAGGAATAGTAATACGAGGTCCATACTGGTATTTTTGAATGCGGTGGTTTTTTATATCTGCCACATAAAAATCTCCTAAAACATCTACAAAAACAGCTTTAGGGCCATTCAATTGATTGGCGGCATTTCCTGATCCGTTGCCTCCAGCAACGGTAATGCCTTCCGTAGCGCCTTTTAACCATTTTTGAATGCGGTTGTTGCCATAATCGGCAATATAAGCATCTCCAAAAGCATTTATATAAACAGCGCTAGTGCCATTCAATTGATTGGCATCTGCACTTCCATTAGTATACGATGTAATGTTTATACTATCTGGACTACCAGGAATCCATTTTGTTACACGACTAGTACCTGTATCTGCAACATAAACATCTCCGTTGGCAGTAACAAAAACACCTTGAGGCTGCGACAAATATTCACCATTCACCACGGTACCTTCGGCTACTGTAAGTCCTGTAGTGGCACCTACTACCCATTTTTGGATACGATGATTCCCTGTATCTGCCACATAAACGTCACCATTGGTCGTTACAAAAACCCCCATAGGCGTATGCAACTGATTGCGGACTTTTGCATATTGTGTGGCGATTCCTTTTCCATTACCTCCCGCTACGGTAGTGCCTTCTGTTGCGCCTGGCATCCATTTTTGCACACGGTGGTTTTCTGAATCTGCAATATAGATGTTCCCTGAAGTGTCTACAAAAACACCGTGAGGGTTGTTCAATTGGTTGGCGGCAGCACCTGCGCCGTTGCCTCCGGCCACGGTAGTGCATTCGGTAGCATCTGGCGCACATTTTTGGATACGGTGGTTTAATAAATCAGCCACATATATATTGCCTGCAGTATCTACATATAAACCACTGGCTAAATTAAATTGATTGTTGGCAGTACCTACTCCATTGCCCCCAGCTACGGTTGTTATGGTAAATTCACCTTTGCTACTATAAGCTGCCATATAATCAACCTCATAACTAGCAGTTCCTGTAATGTCAAGTGCAATATGGGTGGGCTTTGAAGCAGGTGTATCTATAGTTGCCGTAATGACTGAAACACCGCCATTTTCAGCAATGCTGGTTTCAGATGTGGTGATGGCAGTGACTGTGGGATTGTCATCACTCAGCAAGTTTAAGGTCACTGTTTCTGTGGTAGTTGTGGCATTGGTTAGTGTTGGTGTCAGTACAATGGTTTGCAACACTTCTATAGTGCTGTCATCCAATCCGTTGGTGCTGATGGAAATACTTCCTAATTGGGCACCTGCCCCGATGGCAATACTATGACTACTAACCGTATAGTCTGTAGCTTCTACAGCCTTACCGGACAAAGAAAAATCAATGGTAACGGCTTCACTTGAAAGTACATCTAAGGTAGCCGTTAGCGTCACATCAGTCGCTGAATTTTCATCAACACTTTCGGCACTCAATGCAAAAGTAACGGTAGGCGTACCATCGCTATTAGCAGCAATACAATTGGCATTGTAATATTTACATAAAATCACATCAATACGCGCTACGATAGAATCGGCAACCAATTCGTTATAAGTACTTAACATATTGTCATATCTCACATCGTGATGATCTTCTAATTTTTCGGTCATACTATCATAGATCACTTTATACGCCGTGCTATCAGCAGGTACTATAGAGCGATAATGTAGCAAGCGGTCTTTAATTTTGTCGTCTACAGGTGTGTTTTTTAGAGTTTCAACCAAATTGTCAGAAGGTAAAATACCCCAAAATTCAAAGAGTGGCGCCATATTGGTATTTAATTGATTGGAAGCAGCACTAATATAAGTATCATCTTCAGGCCAATTAGAAAAAAATGGGGTAATCAATCCTTCTTGATAAAAATATTCATGGATGTCACCCAATTTTTCCCAAGAAAATAGTTGAGCAATATCCCCATATTTGGCAAAACTTCTGTGTTGATAACGCAGTTGTATACCATCCCAATATTCGTTATAATTATACGTATCAATTCCCATTCTTTCTCCATTTCTAAATAACGGGGTCAATATCCAATCTAAAGCAGATTCATCAAAATTTAGTCTTTGGTTGAGAGAGTATTTCAAAGCATCGTCCATGCTTTTTCCAAACACATTATTGTAAACCGCTATGGCAGGTACATTTACATTACTTTCTTGCTCATGCCATAAGGTAGGCATGTTGTGTAAATGTCCCATTTCATGAAGTATCACATTATTAGTTACCCCATTTGTGCCCCTACCTATACCAGTAATAAAAGAATCGCCATTAACAATATCTATAGGGGTCATGGCGGGGTCTGCAATAAATATATTATTTACTACAATAGGCATAGGATTTGACGCTGAGGCGGCTGTTCCTGATGCAGGGTTCATTTTATCTACCAATATATATTCCGCTCTAAAACGCTCAAGCGGTCTTCCTGCAATAACATTAAACATATCAAATGTTTGATCCCAAAGCGTAATCACATCTTCAGGGTTATTTACCAAAGCAGCTGAGGGTGCTGGGAAAGTGGTCATAAATTTTGAACTTTCCCAATCTACCCATTGTACATAATTGTTTGTCAAATCTGTTTTATAATCCGCAAGCGATCTTTCAAAACCAGGCTTGTTGCAATAATAAGGTGCTTTTACGGCGCCACTTATTTGACAGGTCACCTTGCCATAATCAGACCCGTCGGGTAGTATGATATAGATTGCTCCTCCCAAGGGATTGGCAACTGTTATTGAGGTATTAGAAATATCAAATGTTTTTGAAACATATGGGAAACGATTCACCTCATGTACATTTGTAGATGTATGTGAACCTACTCTTACTTCTGCCCCTTGGTTAATTAAACTGGCAGGAACCGTAAGGCTAACCAATTCTCCTGGGGGCGCATAATAGCCTATTGGCCGTATTACACGATCTTGATTATTGAGGTAAAAACCGGGGTCGGTTTTATAAGTACCATCTATACTGAAACTTACGTTGCTAACCCTTGGGGCAGTGCTACTTACAGCACCCGGAAAAACAATATGATCTAAAAAAGAGACGCCCTCCATCTCTGGAATGTTATCAGTACTATATAAATGGTCAAACATCCATTTTTGTATCCTAAATTGCATGCGGTGTGGCAAAGACATCTCTTGCATTTTAATTCTCACTGAATCTGAAAATATTACACCATATTTAGAATCGCATGCTGTTAAATAACTTGAAATAATTGCTTTGTTAGGCGCATAACTATCGTCATCCCAATGGATAACAAAATCATTGTATAAGTCCTCTTTTTCCGAACTACTCAAAGGGACAGTACCGTTCATATCATTGACAAAAGCAGTCATAACCGTATTGATTACTGTAGCATCTCCTTGTGGAACAGGACTATTGAAAGCTAACTTATCAATGTTAACTTTAGCATAAGGCACATATTCATCAGCCATTTGATTGTTAGCATCAGCGCCTATAAATACTTGTTGATTATCAAGTGATGTTTTAAAAATTTCGACGTCAACGTGTTCAGTACTAAAATAAACTTCTATAATATCCTCATTCAAAACATATTGCACATAAGGAGTTGGTGTATCAAAATTCATTTTAACAGCCAAATCATACCAAACACCTGTCTCTATTTTACCTACATTATCCAAATGCCCTTCTTTCATATCATCTCCATACGTAGCAAACAAGTAATGTTCATTATACCATTCTCCATAATACAATTCAAAACCTAAGCCTCCTCTCCCTTCAATTTTATTACTTACCAGCATTCTTGTACCTTCATTGGCTGTTTCATCATTGTAAGGGGTTGTCATGTAATTGTCTACAATTTTAAACCGAATGGAATACATAAAAGAGTCTTCCGAATCAATATTGCTACTCAACGCAGTAGGCAAACTCAAAAACTCATCACCTTCTAATTCAATGACATAACTGCTACCATCGATAAGATAGCTAACATCGCCATAGGTAGTGGCATGGTAATCATTCACAGCGTCATTTGTATTGGTGTCAAATGAATAGGATGCAAATTGGGCCTGTGTTTGGTTGGAAAATGTGAAACATAAGATGGCAAATAAAATAGTGATTTTTTTCATGAATTTGATAGATTGAGTGTAAATGTATAAAATTATAGTTGTACGAGTTGTATAAAAAAATGGTTATAAATAAATGTTGACTTATTAACGATACAATAACAATAATATGTGTTTTGAAGTCAAAAAACTTATAAACTAAAGGTAATTGTTACGCAAATAATTAATTTGATAGTAAATTGTTGTTTTGAGGGGAAATTCAATGAAAGTTTTAGTAGCAAGTTATTGGTTCTGTCGCTTCTAAGGTGAGCAAAACTTAAATCTTTACTATCAAAAAATAGATATTCAAAGGTTACTGCTTCCCCAAATCAATTATTCTTCAAGCTGTTTACTTCAAATTAAGATTCAGTTTAAGCTACCGAGATGTAGAATAACTTTTATCTATAAGAGCCGTAAAAAGGGATCATGCTGCTATTCAACGGTGGGTATTTAAGTTCACTCCCCTTGTTGAACAACAATTCAGAAAGCGAAAGAAATCAGTTAGAAAAAGATGGAGAATGGATGAAACTTATGTTAAAGTAAAAGGGCAATGGAAGTATTTGTATAGAGCAGTTGATAAAGAAGGAAATACGGTAGACTTTTTGTGAACCAAAAGAAGACAACGCATATCCGCACAAAGATTTTTAATAAAAGCGATAGAAAGTAATTCTAAGCCAGAACGCATAAACATTGATAAGAGTGGGGCGAACACAGCTGCAATAAAACGATACAATCGGAAAAACTATTCAAAGATAAAAATAAGGCAATGTAAGTACTTGAATACTATTGTAGCGCAAGATCATCGAATGATAAAGTGGCGTATAATGCACGGTCTAGGCTTTAAAGAATTTGAATCTGCAAAGAGAACCATATCAGGCATAGAAGTGCTTAGAATGATAAAGAAAAATCAACTGTTGCATCCTGAAAATTCAATCTATAAATCATTTATATCATTAGCTTCGTGCATCAAGATTCAAATCAAACTTTTATAATTATATTTGGTAAATGCGACAGAACCGCTTCTAGACTACTTACGAAAATTCTCTCAGATTTTTTATTCGATTTATATTTAGTAAGTTAGTTGCTGGAAACACGCAACTACTCATCGCCGAGACATTGGCACAATTAAAAACAAACAATTATGAAATTTTTCAAATACCTTTTTATAACTATTATCTTTTGGGGAATATCTAGCGAGTGTTTAGCCCAAGTTGAAAAAGATTCTTTGCGTATTTTATTTGTTGGCAATAGCTATACCTTCGTTTCAAATATGCCTCATCTTGTCTCTCTAATATCAGATAGTACAAAAGTAAAATTAGTTACATCTAAAAGCACTGCTGGTGGGGCTTCACTAAGCGACCATTGGAATGGAGAAAAAGGACTAAAAACTAAAGAAGCCATTAGTAATGGTAAGTATGACATTGTGGTACTACAAGGACATAGTATGGAAACTATTGAGGAAAAGGAAGAATTCCTCAGCTATTCTAAAAAACTATCTGACTTGGTTAAAGCGTCAGGAGCAAAACCATACCTATATGTAACTTGGGCTCGACAAAAAGTTCCGCAATATCAGGAAACTATAACAGAAATATATAAACAGGCATCAGAACAAAACGATTGTGGGCTTATTATGGTGGGAGAAGCTTGGAAACTAGCGAGAACATTAAGGCCAGATATTCAACTGTTTATGCTCGATGGTAGTCATCAATCTGATTTGGGAGCATTTTTAACAGCTTGTGTATTTGTTGGTGATTTTTCAGGGGAAGTTCCTGTGAATCTTCCTACTAATTATAGTATTACAGATATGAATGGAGAGCAAGTAGTATTGTTTTGGGAAGATGCTTTAGATATTATTTTTTGTCGAAAAGTAGCTTCTGAATTTATAAATAGTACTGACTGAAAAAGAATAAAAATTTTGCTTAATACCGTATAAAAAAAATTGCTAGTTCTAGCCTACTTACGAAAGTCCGAGCGGAATCCTATATCTACTTTATTCTAAACTTTTAAAATATACCAATCTTTTTAATTCAAGTTGTATTAGAGATAATAACTGAACTTATAAGAAAGGGAGTTCTGCAGTGTTTACTTGTTATACTTTATTACACCGCTTCATTAAGGTAATTAACATTTGAAATTGTATGCAGTAAAATGAGTCAATCTTTATTAGCATCTGATTACTGCTTACCTATTAAACCATAGGCATATCTTCTTCTTTCAATTTAGCTATGTCTAAACCTCTTAAATAGATTAAATTTATATTTCTTATATTCGAGTGAACTAAAATATGATGAAAAAACTTATTATTCTTTCTGTTATCTTTTTTGGATACAGCTGCTCGCCAACCCATTTCATCTCGCCAAAAACTATCAATTTGCCTTTGTATTCTAAAAGTAATAATACTAGGGAATTAATCCGGTCAAAGTATGGCACCCCTTCAAAGATTGAAAATCAAGTAAAACAAGAAATATGGATATATAATTATAGTAGTTCAAAAAAAAGTAATAGAACTGTAATTTTTGATAATAACGGCAAAATCATTGAGAATAAGAAACACTATAAGAGGTATCATATGATTACAGGATTAAATAGATATGGATATATTATTGGTGGCGTTATAATTTTTGTGGCTTTAATTGCTGGACCTTTTCCTGCGCTACTTTAGGGAACTATTAACTCTTACATTCTAGCTATTTCCTCCTTTAATTTAGCTATTTATAAACCTCTTAAGTAGGTTAAATTTACATTTATTATATTTGACTCGAAGGGGGTTAAACTCCTTCCTTTTTCATAGCAATTTCTTCACCTCTCTATAGAAGTGGCGCTTTTATTTTTTATAAAATTTATGAATTGCTTCACTCACTTTCTTTTGCACTACTTTACCATAATGAGATTACGTAATATTCATATTTGAATGCCCAAGCAACTCTGATACAATTTCCATAGGTACATTATTAAACAACAGCACCGTAGTTGCAAATGTTTTTCTAGCAATATGATGTGTTAACTTCTTATCTATGCTTAAAAGCGCTGAAATCTCCTTTAAATAAGAATTAAACTTCTGATTACTTATACAAGGCAACTCATTATTATACTTCTCTAAGATCTCCTTTGCTCTTGGCAAGACTGGTACTGATATTTTTCTATTGGTTTTCTTACGAATCATCTGTATCCAATCTTTTCCATCGAAACCAATTTCTATATTTTTAGCTGTCAGACTTGACATTTCTGCATATGCCAATCCTGTATAACAGCAAAATATAAACAAGTCTTTTACTTGTTGTAATCTCGGTTGACTGAAAGAGTGCTTCTCTAATTGTTTCAACTCTTCATCCGTTAGATAAATAATCACCGTTTTATGCTTCTTATTCTTATACAAATGGAAAGGATCTTTTTGAAGGTAGTTCTCCGAAATAGCAAACTGAATGATCTTCTTTACCCTCTGTATACTTCTATAAACAGTAGCTTGTTTTAGTTTTAGTTCCGTTTTAAAGAAATACTCTAAATCCTGAATAAACTTTAGATCTAAATCTTTCAGCCTCACATCTTTTCTCTTATAATATTTAGTGATAA
>Ga0307489_10002105_pt1 | contig 13297 bp, 19 predicted proteins | sample SB12metaG_FD_202247 | JGI IMG/M metagenome (GOLD analysis project Ga0307489, IMG submission 202247) | Sea-ice brine microbial communities from Beaufort Sea near Barrow, Alaska, United States - SB 1.2 | ecosystem: Environmental > Aquatic > Marine > Coastal | place: USA: Alaska | collected... | reverse complement strand
TGAAATTCAGATGGTTTCTACTGCCAGGAGAGTCTCCAAGCCCCAGTCGGCAAGGGCCTCCCGCCTCGTCATTAAACTCAGTGTCGGGTCTGGTATCGAAGATCTGGTATTGAATCCCGTTCGACCAATCAGAACAGTCCATGTCGAACATCTCACCGACCGACCCGCCGACAGTCCGACCTGGTCGCGATCATTGAGTAAATAGACCCTCGGTTTCCAGGAGATAAACCTGACCGGTCAGGCCGACACTGAGTTTAACAACTGCGCTGTTCATCTCCAGGCGAGCGCACAACCACCGCACGGCACTTCCACTTTCACGTTCACGCACATCGGAAGAGGGAAGACCGTCGGCATCCCCCGCGGGCCCCCGCCACCGTGAGCTCCGCCGGCGTGACCTGGGGGGCGCGGCGTGGCCAGGGTGCGCGCCGCCGCTGCCGCCGCCGACGGACTGCTTAGAATGGCGGGTGGGTTTGGTGCGTGCTCACCATGTGAGTGCCTTGGGGTTAGTTTTAAATAAACGTACATCGTTTTCTACTGTCTAGGTCCATATACTTCCTAGCGGTGTCGTCGGGGGTGGGCCTAGCTCCTAGTGCCTAGTCTGTAAAGCGTACTATGTATAGTATCTCACACTGCCCCTAGTAAGTAGGCGTTTGGTGATTTTGACCAAAAGTCAAACCACCAAACTTCAGCTTACTAGAAGTTACTAGCCCACAGACTAGGCACTAGGTACATCTACTTACTAGCGGTGTCGTCGGGGGTGGACCTAGCTCCTAGGATCATGTTGATGACGCGACGCCCAGCGGTATCCACGGCGGCGGCGGGCACTCGAAGGCCCACCCCACGCCAGGGGCTTACACTCGTTCAAGTTCGAGCTCAACTTGAGCAACTCCAGGACACATTCATGACTTAAGTTGGGTTACACGGTGGACAGGAGAGCTCAAGTTGAGCTGAAATCAGAAGGAGTGTAAGCCCCTACCCCACGCCGCTGTAGCGCGAGCAGTGCAGCCAGATGCGCCCCAGGTCCGGGGTGTAGGGGCGAATAATGAAACTGAAAGCAAAACTTGAAAGCAGTTGCAGCTTATTTTAGTTTCAAGTGCTGAAACCATCGCGCTTTCCAGATGCGCTTCAGCTGGGGTCAACCTGCACCGCCCCACCGGGGGCCGCTGCGCCGCGCCCGCACCCGCCACGCCGTCGCCCTCGCCGCCGCCCATGTTGTAGCGGCGCAAGTTGAGATTGAAAGCAAAGCTGAAGCAAAATTGAAAGCAGTTCATCAGATTATAGTTTCAAGCGCTTAGTTCCAGGCGCTTTCAATGTAGCTTTCACAGGGTCAACCTGCACTGCCCTACCATCCCGTGCACTACGGCGGGGCAGTGCGCGCACAGCGGCCACCCGCACGCAGGAGCTTACACTCGTACACGTCGGAGCTCAACTTGAGCAACTCCAGGACACATTCATGAGTTAAGGTGGTTTACACGGTGGATAGAGGAGCTCAAGTTGAGCCGAAATCGGAACGAGTGTAAGCCCCTGCCCGCACGCCGCACCGCCGCGGGCAACGCCTACGCTGCTACCGCTGACACCGCCGCCGCCGCCGTCGCCGCCGCCGCCGCCACTATCCCCTGGAATCGAGCCCACGGTGTAGCGGCGCATGTTGAACTTGAAAGCAGAGTTTGAAACCGGTTCATCCGTATCCTAGTTTCAATAGCATAGCTCCAGGCGCTTTCAACTCGGGTTTCATCGGTTCAACCTGCACCGTCCTACCACGGCCTCTCCCTCCGCAACCTCGCGCACCTCGTCCTGTCCGTCCGCCCCGTGCACAGTGACCAACCGACCGCACAGCCTGGTGAGGTCCTGCCCCCGCGCCCGCTCCCCCGCATGCTCCCCGCCGTACGCCGCGTTGTAGCGGCGCAAGTTTATTTTGAAAGCAAATTTTGAAAGCGGCTTGTCATATTTCAGCTTTTAAGAGCTTAATTCCAGGCGCTTTCAACGTGGGTTTCATAGGGTAAACCTGCGCTGCCCTACCGCGTCATTGGCGATGGGGTGACCCAGGTGTGCCAGGTGGACACGGATCTGGTGGGTGCGGCCCGTCAGCAGGGGCTTACACTCGTCCACTTTTCAGCTCAACTCAAGCGCTTTCTGCGGATGAATAGGGGGTAAAGTTAGGGGTTGTCTGAAGGGTGTATGGGAGGTGTCAGGGGGTATTAGGGGGTGTCTAGCGTGGATTTTGTGTCAGAAGCGGCTCAGATTGAGCTGAAAAGTGGACGAGTGTAAGCCCCTGCCCGTCAGCGGCTCGCAGCGGATCAGAGCTGTGCCCGGCGGCAGCGACAGCCGCGGGATCAGAGCCGCCGTCTCAGGCGGGAGCGAGAGCAGGCGATGGGTTGGAGCCGTGGCCGGTGCCGGTGCCTCGCCACGCGCTCGCGCCGCCACCGGCAAGTCAACTTCGGCCGCGAGACCGAGGAGCGTGAATTGCGTCGACGCCTCTTTCGCGCCCTCGATGGGAGCCTCAGGTGTGGAGCAGGAGGCGACTCGTTCACGCTCGTCATAGTGTACCCCCGCGTTGACCGTCACCGTCACCGTCGCATGGCAGTCGCCGTTTGCCTCGTTCTAGGGCCTGGCAGACACTGCCATTTGGACGCTCTTCATACTTGAGTTCAATGGCATCCTCAATGGTACCACGTCAGTACAAAGCATTTTGAACCCGCCTTGCCTGAGGTCATTTGCATCCAATGACGTGGCGAGCAATATCTGCCAGGCCCTACAGCTTTGTCACAGGGACTTTGGCAGCGAGTGACCCCGTGAGCGGCGGCGGCGGCAGCGGGGCGTTGGAGCGCTGTGGGCCCACCGCTGAGGTGGAAGAGGTCGGCCACGCGTCAGGGGCTTACATTCGTCCGCTTCTCAGCTCAACTTGAGCCGTCCCTGCCACAAAAACACCCGCTGACACCCCGTGACACTCCCTAAACACCCCCATAGAAAGCGCTTCAGTTGAGCCGAAAAGTGGACGAGTGTAAGCCCCTGCCACGGTGGCGCCTGTTTCGGTGTTGACCGCCGCCACCAACGCCAGATACACCTTGGACACCTCGTGCCCTTGCACCTGTCATTTGTCATCAATCCCAGTATAGTGTCAGACCAAGTGTACAATAGACCGATTTCGGATTTTCGGTATATCGCTTCCCGCGCCGAGCGCTGATGCTTTGTCCGCGACTCTGTACAGGCATTCAACCTGACGCCCGCTTCCCCGCGCGGAGCGCTAACGCTTTGTCCACAACTCTGTATCAGCATTTCACCCATGCAATATACCGAAATCGGCCTGTTATACACATCTCAATGGGAATTCATTTCTCCAACACACAGGTGGACTGACCACGTGATCGGGAAACAGTACCCGTGTGATAGAAAAGTGACCGATACACCGGTTGGGGCAGTCTGGAGGATCTCCGTAACGTGGAGTGTGTTCCCCGGAGTAATTGGTGTGCACAGCACAGCGCGCACGTTTTCCCGCAGGGTGTCATGGCTCAAGGTTTAGGTTTAGGGTTTAGGGTTTAAGGTTCAGGGATTAGGGTTTTGGGTAGGGTTTAGGGTTTAGGGTTCAGCGCGCACCTGTTGGCGCAGGGTGTTGGCGGCTATGGGGGAGCGCGCCATGAGGAGCAGGCCGGACACGTTCTTGTCGAGGCGGTGCACGGGGTGCAGCTTGCCCAGGTTGCAGCGGCGCAAGTTGAATTTGAAAGCATAATATGAAAGCAGTTGAACATAATTCAGTTCCAAGCGCTTAGTTCCAGGCGCTTTCAACGTGGTTTTGATAGGGTCAACCTGCACCACCCTACCAGGTCGGGGCGCGTGGCGGCGAGTATGCCCACCGCCGTGTGGGGTCAGATGCTGTTTAGAGTTTGGGTATAGGGTAAAGGGTAAAGGGTATAGGGTATAAGGTATAGGGTTTTAGGGTTCAGGCTTAGGGGTAGAGGAGTTGTTCATCGCAGGTTAGTCGAGTGATTCAAACAAGAGCTTACAGGCCGATTCAACAACTGCTGAGCTCTGAATCGCCACTTCTCAATGGATGCTCGCCACGTCATATGATGATGATATTTGTCTCAACATCAACAAACGAGGGTTTGAAATGTGAATATCTGACCCTACCACGGTGTTCTTGCGGTATTGGCCGGTGGGGTGCACTGGTATCGTGGCGGGCTTATGGACGGCCACCACGTCATGGGTGACGGCCACAACCGCCACGGTGTAGCCGCGCAAGGTAAATTTGAAAGCAAAGTTTGAAAGCGGCTTGCCAATATTTCAGTTTAAAGAGCCTAATTCCAGGCGCTTTGAATGTGGGATTGATTGGGTCAACCACGTGGGTTTCATAGGGTCAACCTGCACCGCCGTACCACGGGGTGGTCCAGGCACGGGGGCTCGTGCCGGTGCAGCGCGTGCCGCACCCGCTCGCCGGCGCATAGCGGGCGTAGGGCCTCCACCTCCACCACCTCCGCCGCCGCCGGCACCGCGCCGCTGGACGGCAGCCCACTCGCTCCCGCCCCATCGTTGTCACCGCCGCCGCCGCCGCCGCTACTCTCGCCGCCGCCGCCGCCGCCGTTGCCGCCGCCGCTACCGCCGTTGTCATTGTTGTCGTCTCCCTCCCCGTTTCCAAACTCCCCCATTTCTCCATTTCCTTCCTTTCCTCCCTTTCCTCCATTCCCCGTCCCCTGTTCCTGTCCCTTTCCTCCCCCCCCCTTCCCATGAGCATGTCCCCCGTTCGCCCCCCTGCCCTGCGTCTGCCGGGAGTTGGGCATGGGTTGGACCCGCAGCAGCCCGCGTGCGTGCGCCGCCTGGTTGTAGTGGTGCAAGTTGAAATTGAAAGCAACCTTTGAAAGCGGTTCTTGACATTTTAGCTTCAAGAGCTGAAACGAGGCGCGCTTTCAACACGGGTGTTGATACTGTCAACCTGCAGCGCCCTACCTGGTAGTATGCCAGCGGCCGCGCGGGAAACTCGTGCGCGAACATGTCCACCACGGTCCGACCGGCCATTCGCTGCTTCACGTGGCACACGAAGTCGAAGGCGTAGGGCCTCACCACGCTGTAGTGGCGCAAGTTGGATTTGAAAGCAAAGTTTGAAAGCAGTTTACCGTGGTTTAGATTCAAGCGCATGGTTCCAGGCTCTTCTAAAGTGGGTTTGATTGGGTCAACCTGCACCGCCCCACCACGCGTAGGCCGCCCACTAGGACGTAGTCGGCGGGCGCGGGCGGGCACGTGAACAGGTCCATCATGTCCCCCCCGCCCGTGCCGCCGCCGCCGCCGCCTTTGTTGCCGCGGCCGCCGCTGCCGCCGCCGACGCCGTTTCCGCCGCCGCTGTTGCTGATACCACCGTTGGCATTATCGCCGTGGCGTCCTCTCTTCCGGTCCCCTCTATCGCCGCTGCCCTCGCCGCCATGGTCCCCGCCGCCCCCGCCGCCACGGTCCCCGCTGCCCCTGCCACTGCCGTTCCCGCCGCCTTCACCGCCGTCGTCCGTCATCTCGCTCGCTCCAACCCGACGATCAATTCAGATTTCGCCTTACGCCTTGCTGCTCAAGACGTAGGCTTCGTATGCCGCGACCTGCTCGTCGTACATGACCCAGACGCAGAACTCGCACTGCACCCAGGGCCGTACATAAGTATTTCTCCACCTCGCACTCGAGCCATTCGTCCCTGAAACCACTTTAGTCATCCATCCCACTTCATACCAAAGATACACGTGCAAAAAGAGGATGCATTGTCACAGTAATAAATGTCTGGGGCTCAAATTTGATCGATACGATGCTTAAGCTCTGCTGAGAATAAAGTGATTAGGTGAAGCCTTGCCTGCGGCGCGCTCTGGCAGCAGTCCTCGGCTTCCGGGTACGGCGGGTACGGCGGCGGCGCGTCGGGACAGCGGCAGAAGCGTCTGCCGCACAAGTCACAGATGGGGGATGGCGGCTTGCGCTCGTCGTGGCGCCCCACGCGTTTGCCGTCGCCCAGGGGCTTACATTCGTCCACTTTTCAGCTCAACTTGAGCGGTGTCTGACGCACAAAAGCACCCTACACACCCTTAACACCCCCATGCCCCCCCTTACCACGGGCTACCCAGCCCCTACGCGCACCCCCCATCCCATAAAAAGCGCTCAAGTTGAGCCGAGAAGTGAGCGAGTGGAAGCCCCTGCCGTCGCCGCGCTCGGGGCCGCCCGCGCCGGTCCACGCGGACCGGCCCTGTAATACCGTACAAGCACCCGGCGGCGTCACCGCGCTTCGCAACAGCTGGTTCGGCTGCGCGCCGCGCAATGTGCGTGTTGTTGCGGCGCTGTGACCCAGGCAGCTGTAGCTGTGGCAAGTTGATGGAGGAGGAGGCGCGATGAATGTTATGGGTCGCACCGGTGAAAGGCGGAGGAGCGTGCGTGCGGCAGCCGCGACGGCGCGCATCAACCACGAGCGGCACAGCCGCCAGGGAGGAGGACCGGGTTGGCGGCGTGTGCTCGTGCGCGGGCCTTTGTGGCGTTCCCCGGCCGCCGTCACCTGAAGCTTCGGCACCTACTTGTATGTTGGCAGTCGCACTCTTGACTCGGCGCGAGGGCAGCGGCGATGCGGTGCCCAGCTGCCCACCCTAATTACGGTTTTTGGTTTATGTGGTTCGTGGATCAGATTGACAGGTGTGAGGAGACGGCAGCGGCAACCCTCTTTGCAGGCACCCGTTTTGCACTCCTCAATCGCACGACGGCGGCACAACTCTCCACACTCGCGCACTCTCCCCGCCACGATGTCGGAGGCGCGCGCGCTGTCCCGCGTCGCCGACCTGCAGCGGCAGCTCACGGTCCACTCCACCGCCGCGTCCGCCACGGACGACACCTACACTTACCAAGCCGACCTCAAGGTTCGCACCCGCGCCTCCCCCATCTCAACCTCCGCGGGGCCTCGGGGATCGCGCCACGACCTCGACCAGACGCAGGGGTGGCGGCGGCGGCGGCTCGCGTGCGCTATACCCTGACAGCACGCGTCTTCATTTTTGCCACTGTACTCGGCGGTGGCGCCGCGCACGTTCAGGGATCTCAGGCCGGCAGAAACTACCGGCGATGGGTGTGCGAGATCCACACGGCCACCGTGTTTCATCAGATACTTGGTGGGGTAAACAGATGTGAGAGCTGAGCGAGTGGTGAGCGTATCGTAGCCGGCACCGGCGCCATGAGACGACACGCGAGAGTCGGGCGCGCCATAAAATTCGAGTGCACTGCGTGTTAAACATGCAGCACCACTAATAGAGCCAATGCCCCACCCGGGGCCCCGAGTCCGCTCAATTCACCGTCAACGACGACGCGGCATTCGAGAAAAATCCCGGGGGAGGGGTGCCGAGGGCGAGGGCTGCCCAAGGCCGCGCCCCCGAGCACGGCGATGGCGGCGAGGGCGGTAAGGTTAGCGCGCGGCGCGTCATTTCGGTGTCGCAATGGTCGCGTGAGGTGCGGGATGCGGGGTGTTGTGGGGCGGCAATGCAGCAGCGGCGTCGTGTCGCTTCGCCAGATTAGAGCAGCAGAGGGATTGCCACTAGACAAAGCCAGATCTGTGAAGCTTGGGACTCTCTAGGCCTCCGCTGGTCGCTCACTTCACACGGCAGCGCGCGGCGTGCATAGGCACCGACCATCCGCGGTCCCGGCACTCGGGGCATCGGGTCCCGCGAGTCGTCACCGTTCACTGACACGCACTCCTGAGAAAATGTACTAAATTCTAAGTCCCCCAAAATTCGCCACTGCTCCAGGCTTGCCGCGATGAGCTCAAGGAGTTCATTAACGAGATTAACTGCCACCCCATCCTGCTGCGCCTGGCAGGGGGGTCATTACGAACACGCACGCCGCCTACACTGAGTCCCCTCCGCCGCGTTAGTATGAACGTCTCCCCTGAAGGTCAATTTTATATAAGTCGTGCTCCGATCTGGGTTCGAGTGCTTTTTCTCCAGTGACCCTTCATCCGGGCGTGGCACGACGCTGGAACCTTCGACGAGTCCGCTACGAAGTGGCCCGACTGCGGCGGCGCCAACGGCAGCATCCGCTTCGACCCGGAGATAAACCACGGCGCCAACGCGGGGCTGGCCAAGGTAGGGCGGTGCAGGTTCACCCTATCAAACCCACGTTGAAAGCGCCTGGATCGAAGCTCTTGAAACTGGAACAAAAGAAATTTGGTTCTAAACGTTGCTTTCAATTTCAACTTGCGCCACTACACCAAGGGGCTGTTCTACCTGAAGCCGTTCCATAAGAAGTTCCCGCGCCTGTCGTGGGCAGGGACTCACACTCGTTCACTTCTCAGCTCAACTTGAGCGCTTTTTATGGGATAGGGGGTGCGCGTAGGAGTCGTGTAGCCCATGTTAAGGGGGTGTTTGTGGTGTGTAGGGTGTTTTTGTGTGCCAGACACGGCTCAAGTTGAGCTGAAGAGTGAACGAGTGTAAGCCCCTGGTCGTGGGCCGACCTGATCCAGCTGGGGGGTGCCACCGCCATCGAGTGCGCGGGCGGACCCAAGGTGCCCATGCGCTACGGCCGTGTTGTAGGGCCGGGCAGACAGCGCCCGCCATGTCAAACAATGCATTTTGAAAGCTTGTTTATATCGATTGAATGGCATCACATGATGCGGCGAGAACTGTCGCAGACAGTGCCCGCCATGTCAAACCATGCACTTCGAAAACTTGTTTATACCGAATGAATGGCATCCTTTGACCCTAAACCCTGAACCCTGAACCCTGAACCCTACACCCTAAAACCTAAAACCTAAAACCTAAAACCGAAACCCCCACCTGGCACTGTCTGCCCGGCCCTACCGCGGGGACATCGATGAGCCGAGACAGTGCCCCGCGGAGGGCAACCTGCCCGACGCGGAGCCCCCGTTCGGCGACGGCTCGGCGGACGCCGCCACGCACCTGCGCAGGGTGTTCAACCGCATGGGGTTCAACGACCAGGAGATCGTGGCTCTCAGCGGCGCGCACACCATCGGCCGCGCCTTCGCGGCAGGTGCTTACACCCATCCACTATTCAGCTCAACTTTAGCCGTTATGACACAAATGCAGACCCCAAACACCCCTAATTCCCCCTACCACCCCCTAAACACCCCCAAAACAACCCCTAACTGCACCCCCTGTCACACAGCAGGCGCTGAAGTTGAGCTGAAGAGTGGTGGAGTGTAAGTCCCTGCTTCGCGGAGCGCAGCGGGGTGACGGAGCACGGCTACGGCGACGCCAAGGGCACCAAGTACACGGGGTGCCCGATGGGCGGCGGCGGCGGCGGCGGCGTCGGCGGCGGCGGGCAGTGCCCCATGGCGCGGGGGGACGGCAAGGCGGGGCTCGGGCAGACGCACGGCGGCATGTCGTGGACCAAGAAGTGGCTCAACTTCGACAACAGCTACTTCAAGAAGGCAGGGCTGAACGGACTACCCCTCGTTTATTGCAGGGCTGTACGGACTACCCTCGTTTATTGTGTTAAACCCAGTCTCCGCTTTCGGAAACGTAGGGTCTGAAGGCCCTCATATGATTGGGCGAGAGGATATCGGTACGCTCTCGACCAATCATATAAGGGCCATCAGACCCTACGTTTCCAAAGCGGAGACTGGGTTCAAGTGTTGCCCTATGACACGGCGAGCATAGTCTACTGCAGTCCAATCCAATCCAATCTAACCCAATCTGATGAATGTCAATCGGATCCAATGTCATCCAATCTCATCCAATCTCATCCGCATGACCCTTGAAGGAGGAGTATGTGGAGGATCCCAAGGGTCTGCTCTGGATGTCCACCGACAAGGCGCTGCACACGGACCCCGCCTTCGCGCCCCACTTCCAGCGCTACGCCGACGACGAGCAGGTCTTCTTCGACGAGTTCGCTCTGGCCATGGTAGGGCGGTGCAGGTTGACCCCATCAAACCCTCATTGAAAGCGCCTGGAACTAAGCGCTTGAAACTGATATATGATGGACCGCTTTCAAATTTTACTTTCAAATTTAACTTGCACCGCTACACCATGGCGAAGCTGAGCGAGTGCGGCGCGCGGTTCCGGCCGCACAACGGCGTCATGATCAACGACCACATCATCCTCCGCCACGTCAACGACTTCTCCAAAAAGTAACTCCGGGAAGTGAATATGGTTTAGGGTTTAGGATTTCTAAACCCTTCTGGTTTCCTGTGAGGTTTCCCGTTAGGTCTCCTGTAATTTTTTCAATGAGGTTTCTCTTGAGGTTTCCCACGCCCCATCATGAGGTTTCCCTCTTTAGTTTTTAGTCTTGTGGACTCCAATCTCCAGCATCGTCGCCTGATTTGGCGTGCGATTTCTTTGTGATTTTCAACGGTTTTCCGATATATTAAAGCAGTGCTTTCAGTTACTGAATTGTGCCTCGCTGCGCCGTGCCGCGCCGCATCGCGTGTACATTCCCCGGAAGAAGCGATGCTATACACATCACCAAAAGATGACGTACGTGAGCGTTTATAGTTGTTGTGCTTCGTTCAGACCATGCAGTCTGAAGTGCACAATACTGGAGCGAGGCATTGTCATCACGCTGACGAAGTGTGAACATTAAAAGGCCTCGACAAGAATCTAGGAAATAGAGCTAGCAAACGCGTGCGCTAGTGGCTTTCGCAAGGAACAAAACAAAAAACCTTCTTTCACCGCGAAAGTATTACATTGCCGAACACTTCAACCCACCCTCACCCTCCCTAACATCGACCACTAACCCTCACTTTCACACTTACACTAATACTAACACTAAGACTCGCACGCACACGTACATTCACCACACACTCACTATTTCAATCGCACACTCACCCTCGCACTCACGCTCATGCTCATGCTCACACTCGGCCGCCGCACCGTGGGATGGAGACTATTAAACCCTCCAACCTGTTTCGTTCACCAACGTTTACTCACATGGTGAACGTTAAACCAACCCCATCAGCCATGTCCAGAATCAAAGGAACGGCAAGAACTTGAACAGGTTGAAGACGGTCTCGAAGACCCCGGCGAGCATCGAGTCCACCTCCATGTCTCCCACCTCCGCCCAGGGCCGTTACACCGTTTTTGCTTTTGATTTTATCATAATGTTCATCGAGTCCCAAGGCGATTCACATGGTGAGCTAACCAACCCTCTCCAGCGTGTACGTATTGCAATGTTGAGGGGACTTGCGTAACTTGAGCATCTGCGAGGCGTCAAGTTGGGATGACAGCCGGGGAGGAGGATGCGGCGAGTGTATACAAGGACATCCACACTGCGAGCGAACAGTCAGGGAAGTTGAGAAGCGAACAGTCAGGGAGCTGAAAAGAATACCAGTGTAAGTGAGACATCAACGGCCCAGGGTTTGGGGTTTAGGGGTTAGGCGAACAGTCAGGGAGCTGAAAAGAAGACCATCGTAAGTGAGATTAGGGTTGAGCGTTCAGGGTTTAGTCCGGCCCCGCCTCCATTCCGTCCATCTCCAGCGCGTCGAGCCCCGCCGTGGCGGCCACCCGCATCCAGGGGCTTACACTCGTCCACTTTTCAGCTCAACCTGAGCCGTTTCTGACGCAATGTACACCCTAACACCCCCCAATACCCCCTCAACCTCAAAACCAAGTCCTAAACAACCCCTAAATGCACCCCCTATCCCACAGAAAGCGCTTACGTTGAGCTGAAATGTGAACGAGTGTAAGCCCCTGCCCGCATCATCCACGACTGCGCGGCGACCAGCACCAGCACCGCGCCCGTGCCCAGGTTCACCTTGTTGTAGCGGCGCAAGTTGAGTTTGAAAGCAGAACTTGAAAGCACTACATCAGTCTTTAGTTTCAATCGCTTAGTTCCAGGTGGTTTCAACTTGGGTTTGATAGGGTCAACCTGCACCGCCTTACCTTGTCCACATCCGACATCATGCTGTCCTCCGCCTGGCACCAGGGGCTTAAATTCGTTCACGTTAGAGCTCAACTTGAGCAACTCCAGGACACGTTCATGAGCTAAGTTTGGTCATACGGTGGACAGAAGACCTGAGGTTGAGCTGAATTGGGAAAGAGTGTGAGCCCCTGCCTGGCACTCCTTCATGGTGGCCACGTGCTCGCCCTCGTTGTAGCGGCGCAACTTTCATTTGAAACCGAAACTTGAAAGCGGTTCATCAGATTTTAGTTTCAAGCGCTTAATTCCAGGCGGTTTCAACTTGGGTTTGATAGGGTCAACCCGCACCGCCCTACCTCGTCGTCCCGGATGCAGCAGAACACGTCGTGCAGCGTGCGGATCTTCGGTCGCCGCGACGACCGGGGCCTAGGGGCTTACACTCGTCCACTGTTCAACTCGACCTGAGCCGTTTCTTGTCATTGACCCCACCCACAGACGCAAAGTATCCCACAAAGCGTGCTTACGTTGAGCCGAAAGGTGGACGAGTGCAAGCCCCTGCCGGGGCCGCGAGGTTTGGAACTCGTCGAACAGGTACAGGTCGTCGTTTTCGTAATACGCCTTGGCTCAGAGCCTGGCAGATGTAGCTCGCCACGTCACAGGATGCCATTCACCACATGAAACGATATCTGAAATGAGTGTCGACGACGTGGCAAGCAATATCTGCTAGGTCCGAGCAAGGGCCGGTAAAGTGACCTCAGAATTTACCAGTTAAGCGGGGTATATTGTGATTCTAGGGGGGTGTTAGGGGAGTATTAGGGGGCTCGTCTTGTAAAACTAAAACCCTGAGACCTAAACCCCAAACCCTAAAGTACTTTAACAGTCTGTTAACTGGTAAATCTGTGGTCACTTTACCGGCCCTTGCTCAGACCTAACATCTGCACAGCCCTACCTTGGCTATGCGGGGCGGCGGCAGCTGCCGCAGCGCCACTTTATTTTGATCGGCAAACTGCGCGTAGGTGTCCACGGCGTGCGCCCCGATGTAGCGGCGCAAGTTGAATTTGAAAGCAAAGGCTGAAAGCGGCTCATCGCATTTTAGTGTCAAGATATTAGTTCCAGGCGGTTTAAACATGGGTGTCATAGGGTCAACCTGCACCACCCTACCTCGATGAGCTCCGAGAAGTTGTACGCCAGGGTGTAGCGGCGCAAGTTGACATTGAAAGCAAATTTTGAAAGCAGATTCTCATATTCTAGTTTCAAGCACTCAGATGCAGGTGCTTTCAACTTGGGTTTGATAGGGTCAAGTTGCACAGCCTTACCAGGGCGGGCGAGATGAGCCACATGGTGAGGAGGATGACGTAGTACACGATCGCCGAGTGCTGCGCCAGGAAGCGGTCGCGCCAATGCCGGTCACCGCCTAGTAGGGCCAGGTGTCGAGCAGCGCTGTCTGCAGGTAAGATGTCCGTACGGAGCGGTTTCGTGAGGCATGAGGCAA
>Ga0307489_10002104_pt1 | contig 13298 bp, 17 predicted proteins | sample SB12metaG_FD_202247 | JGI IMG/M metagenome (GOLD analysis project Ga0307489, IMG submission 202247) | Sea-ice brine microbial communities from Beaufort Sea near Barrow, Alaska, United States - SB 1.2 | ecosystem: Environmental > Aquatic > Marine > Coastal | place: USA: Alaska | collected... | reverse complement strand
CGGGCAGAGGCGGAGGCGACGAGCGGGGCGCCCCGTGGGGCGAGACGGGCAGATCCCTGCGCGGAGACGTCGCCGGGAACCAGGGGCTTACACTCATCAACTTCTCAGGTCTACCTGATCCGTTCTGACACCAAACAAACCCCCAAACGCCCCATAATACCCCCGAACCCCCTAATTACCCTTTATGTTACACCTAAGCGCACCCCCTAACCCACGGGAAGCGCTCACGTTGAGTTGAGAAGTGGACGATGTACGCCCCTACCGATGGCCGCGAGGAGTAGCGCGGCGAGCGCGAAGATGCCGGCGGAGGTCATCATCCTGCACGAGCAAGGTGGGTCGAAGTGGGGAAGGCGGTGAGCGCTGTTCATCTGACTCGTGTTGACAATTCAGTTGTTTACCTGACTCGTGTTGACTCGTGTCACGTGTTGAGTTGCTTATCTGACTCGTGTTCAGTTGTTCATTGACTCATATTCAGTTGTTTACTGACTCCTGTCGAGTTGGCTTTCTGACTCGTGTTGATTTGTTTATCTGACTCGTGTTGAGTTATTTCTGACTCGCGTTGAGTTATTCATCCGACTCTCTCGGGGTGGCACCGTGCGGGGAGGGGAGGTGGTCGGGTGAACCACGAACCAGGTTTGTCGTCGGAGTAAGGCGGGGGCGGGCGGGGCGGGCGGAGGGTGCGCACAACAGGGTGTGGGGGTGGTTGAAGAAGGTTGACGAAGACGGTTGGAGAGGTGGTGGAGGAGAGGTGGTGGAGGAGGAGGAGGCGGAGGAGGATGAGGAGAAGGAGGAGGAGGAGGAGGACGAGAAGGAGGAGGAGGAGGAGGAGGAGCACAATCAGGATAAGAAGGAGGAGGGGGAGGAGGAGGAGGAGGAGGAGGAGGAGAAGGAGGTGGAGGAGGAACATGAGAGGGAGCAGGATAAGAAGGAGGACAGGGAACATGAGGTGGCGGAGGAGGAGGAGGGGGATAATAACGCGGACGAGGAGGAGGACGAGGAGGTCGACGGTAAACGCGGAATATAATAACGAATATAATACAGAGGAACCCGGCTTTCGCTGCTGCCCCGCGTGAGAGATTGAATAGCGAGCGAAAGACGCTTCAACGTGTCTAAGCAGGGCAGGCACGTTGCTGTCGTAGTGTTGCGGCCACGCTTGACGTCGCGGCGCTCGCCAGGAGGGCGGGAGAATGACGCTTCCGCGCTTCAGATTCAAAACGCGTCAGATTCATACACGATCGTTTCGAACTATCAGGAGCAGTGGTCGAGAAGGGTCCAGAGGGTCGCGTAGTATTTCCGTCACCCAGCCAACGGAGAACTCGTAACAGCGAACGGCGACGCGCTGGTAGGTGTACCGACGCATGCAAATCGTTGGAGCGTAAGGGGCAGGCGTCGTACAAGGGGGCTGAGGGTGGCGCGGACAGAGCTCGAAGAGGGTTGTTACTTATTTATTATGGGTGATACCGCGGCTGGGCCGTGCGGGGCTGTGCGGGGACGGCGGACCTGTTTTAGGTCGAGAGCTGTGCGGGGACGGCGGCGAGGTTTGTGGGCGCGGCGAGGAGCTCGAGGCAGCAAAGAGCTGCTTCTGCGGCGGTGTGGTGGGGGTGCTGTGCGGGGGCAACTGGTGTGCTTGAACGGCTGAAAACCATAAAAACCTTTGAAAACCTTGAAAGCCTGAAAGTGACAGGTGGCAAATTTTGGTGAGGAGGGTCGGGCAGATCTTCGAGCTGCTCGCCACTGCACGTTTACATTGGACGAATTACATCGAAACAACTTCTCAATCGGTGGGGTAAGACGCGTGTTTGAGGGGAGAGGGACCGGGTGCACCAATTCTGCTAGGCCGTAACACACTAAGCGACACGTGTGTGCCGTATCATACACTAAGCGACACGTGTGTGCAGGCATCGGTCCCGCCGAGACCACGCGCTTGTATGTTCCCAGAACTCCACCTAGGGGGCCTCGAAAATCTTGGATCATGGACCGTCAAATTTGCCGTCTCCCAGCGTTTGATAAGTTTTGACAATGGCTAAAGCTGGCACGCGCTTTGATTGACGCGTTGGCGCCAGGCACTGCGTGGGCACTAGTGGGCACGATGGCACCAGCGTCTTGGCACCTCGGCACACGATCGGCACTGCGGCGGATATGGTTTTCAACATTCCCGTGACTATGCAGGGTAGGGGCTTACACTTGCCTACTACACCCAGCTAAACTTGAGCCGTTTCTGACACAAAAGCACACCCTAAACATCCCTAATACCCCATAAACACCCTCGAAACAACACCTAACTGCACCCCCTGTCACATTGAAGGCGCTTAAGTTGAGCTGACGAGTGGACGAGTGTAAGCCCCAGATGCGGGGACGCGTCGTTTACGCTGTCGGCGACGCCGCCGCGCGGCCAGGGGGGGATCCGCGGAGCCGAGGCCCTCTCCGACTCGCCGCTGCTGGGTGGCTGCAGGGGGACCTGGCCGCCGTGTTTTACGCCGAGGTGCTGCCGCTGCTGGACGCCACCACGCGCGCGCTGCACGGGCGATGCGGGCAGGCGTGCCGGGACGCTGTGCTGCGGTCCCCCAAGCTCCCTTGCGCGGGTCGGACCGTCGGGGTGAAGCCCAAGGTAAAGGAGTGCATCGTGTATGTCCAGCTGTTGGCGTGGGCCAAGGAGGACAACTGTCGGTTGGGTGCGATGGTGTGTTCGCGTGCCGCTCAGAGCGGGCATCTTCAGGCGCTAGAGTGGGCGCGGGAGCACAACTGCAAATGGAAGCTACATGTGCGGGCCAGGGGCTTACACTCGTCCACTTCTCAGCTCAACTTGAGCGCTTTTTGGGGATAGAGGGTGCGCGTAGGGATTTTGTAGCCCGTGTTAAAGGGGTGTTAGGGGGTGTTTAGGGTGTGTAGGGTGTTTTTGCGTGTCAGACACGGCTGAAGTTGAGCTGACAAGTGAACGAGTGTAAGCCCTTGGTGCGGGCGCCGCAATGAGCGGGCACCAGGAGGCGCTGCGCTGGGCTCGAGAGCGCGGCTGCCCGTGGGTAGAGTGACAATATATATACAGATCGATATGGGGGATGAGCATATCGATACTGTCATCTCCCACATCATTAGCCCATATCCCATATCGATATCCAGGATGACCATATCGATATGGTGGATAACTACATCGACACATTATAACACTCTGGTGGGAGGCGAGGACTTGTTGACTCGCCGCTCGTGAAGGGCACCTGGCGGTGTTGATGAGGGCGCGAGAGCACGGCTGCGAGTGGGACGCGGATACCGTTGCGCATTCGCCGCTGAGGGCGAGTACCTTGAGAGTGCTGCAGCTGGCGCGGGGGCACCACTGCCCGTGGGATGAGGATACTGTACGTAACGCCGCTGAGGGCGGGCACCTGGAGGTGTTGATGTGGGCCTGAGGGAACCACTGCCCGTGGGATGCGTGAACTTGCCGCAATGCCGCTCAGCACGGTGAACAAGAGGCGTTGCGATGGGCAATAAAGCATGGGTGTCCACGCAGCGAGCGATACGTACATCATTTGTCCTGAGCGCCAAACGTCCACCTTGCAGGTCTTGGGTCGGTCTAAGCACGCGCTTCGTCTGTCGAAGAAAGATAGTTCATGGACAGAGGTGTGACTTTGCGAGTGAAGTATTCTGCATTGGGGTGTGACTTTGCGAGTGAAGTATTCTGCATCATCCAATCAGAAAGTTCTGCATCATCCAGGCGTCTGCGGTATTATTACGCAGTGTTCCACTTCTGTCGAGCTATAGCGAGCCTGCTCCTCCTTATCATGGCGCACGGCGTCGTTCAGTCACGCGACCTACCGTGGCATCCTGGATGAATATCCAGTCGCTGTCGTCGTCGTGCGCTTCGAGAGGGGGCGCTGGCACCGCAGCCTCCGTCACCTGCCGTCGCGTGCGCCGCGTATATAAACACTACGTCACAAAGCGGGTCCGGCAATTCATAAAACTCGATCGTGTCACAGGCTATCCTATTGTATTGCATATTGATTCCATGAAATTTGAGATGACGTCGGTCCTCAATGGCCACTAATCGCAGCGAGGGCGAATAAGGGCGGTGGTCTCCTACTCACATCCTAGAGCGTTCTGATGACGAGCTATCACAAAGCAGAGTTCGCGCGTTTCAAAACAATCGTAAGCAAATTCTTCGCTACGATCAACCTTCATCAAGATCCAAGGCGCAAACGTGGTAAGCGCACAATTCACCCCATCCGCCAAACCTGGTCTATCACTGTGGTTGTGAGCTAGTACTAAGAGAAACTACTCCGCGTCAATTTATAAAGTTATAGGTACGCGTTTGGCGGGTGTCTGCAATTTCCCGCAGTATCGCGGGGCGTAGCTAAGCTATCCCCAAGAGATTATCATAATGGTTCGACTGGTATAGCGTTGTGAGTATCGCCATGTGATGGAATGTACGGACTGAATGTCCTACGGACAACAAAACGTACATCCGGCCAGTCTAAACCCTGAACCCTAAATCCAGCGAGTGCTTGCCGGTCAGACCTCGAGTCGAGCCCTCACCCACTGCGCCACCTCTGCATGCCCTCGTGCAGGGGATTACACGTGTCCACTTTTTGGCTCAACGTAATCACATCTTGTTGGATACGTTGGGTGCATGATTCCCCCCCCAGTCTATTAGACAGGGGGGCACGGGGAGATGTGACCAAAACGGCTCAGGTTGAGTTGAGAAGTGGACGAGTGTAAGCCCCTGCCCTCGTGCATCTGCCGCGTGTGCACAATGGTCCGCGTTCCACGCGCAGCCGTGCTCCCGCGCCCATCGCAACACCGCCAGGTGCCAGGGGCTTACACTCTTCCACTTTCAGCTCAATTTCAGCGCTTTCTGAGGAATAGGGGGTGCGTCGATAGGTTGTTAAGCGGGTGTTTAGGGGGTGTCAAGGGGTATGAGGGGGTGATCAGGGTGCGTTTTGTGTCGGGATGGGCTCAAGTTGAGCTGAGAAATGGACGAGTGTCAGCCCCTGCCAGGTGCCCGTTCCCAGCGGCGCGCTCACAGGTCCACTCGTCCCACAGGCAATGGTGCTCCCGCGCCCACTGCAACACCGCCAGGCAGGGGCTTACACTCGCTCACTTTTCAGCTCAACTTGAGCCGAGACTGACACACAAAAACACCCTACACACCCTGAACACCCCCTAACAGCCCCTTCACATGGGCTACACAATCCCTACGCGCACCCCCTATCCAATAAGAAGCGCTCAAGTTGAGCTGAGAAGTGAGCGAGTGGAAGCCCCTGCCGCCAGGTGCCCGTTCTTAGCGGCGTGTATGCACGTCCACTCATTCCACGGGCAATGGTGCTCCCACGCCCACTGCAATACCGCCAGGTTGAAGCGGCGCAAGTTGAAATTGAAAGCAAAGTTTGAACCCTGTTGATCATATTATAGTTTCAAGAGCATACTGCCGGGCGCTTTCAACATGAGCTTCATAGGGTGAACCTGCACCGCCCTACCAGGTGCCCGCCCTCAGCGGCCTGTGCACACGTCACCCAATTCCACGCGCAGCCGTGCTCCCGCGCCCATTGCAAAACCTCCAGGTGCCCGCCAGCAGCGGCGAGTGCACATGTCCCCTCGCCCCACGGGCAATGGTGCTCCCGCGCCCACTTTAACACCGCCAGGTGCCCGCCCTTTGCAGCGTGAACACACGTCAACATGCCCCACGGGCAGTGGTGCTCCCGCGCCCACTGCAACACCGCAGGTGCCCGCCACGCGCAATGCTGTTGCACGTCTCCACCCCCCACGGGCACCCATTCGCCTTCGCCCAAGCCAACATCTCGACGGACCCGACGAATGCTCTGAGCTTCAGAGGCAAGGCGCCTCGCTTCCCCGCACGCAGCAAGCCGCGGGACACCACCGCCGCCAGCCACCATTTGCCCACCCGCGAGAGCAGGGCGCAGTCCGTGGGGTCTAGCCGCGCGAGCACCAACCCTAGGAGGTCGGGCCACTCCAGCAGCGGCCCGAGCAGCTCGCTGGGGGCGTCGGCGTCGTCGCGGGTAGACAACACTACGTCCCCGACCCCATCGGTCGTTGCGCCCACGACCGCTGTGCCCCCGCCCTCGCCTGCACCCTCACCGCCGAGCAGCTCACTGGGCGCGGCGTCGCCACCGGGCGGTTCCTGAGCGAGACCTTCGAGCGATGGCCCGAGCAGCTCGCTGGGGGCGGCGGCGTCGTCGGGGTCATTGCTTGTGGGATGAGCGGCGCGCGCGCGGCGGCCGCCTCCCGCAGATAGGGCCTGGCAGGTTCTCCTCGGCACGTCATAGGATGCCGTTCAACTCAAGACACGGTGGGTCAAGATCTGCCAGGCCCTGCCGTTGCTCCGGGGGTGCCCACCCGGCTCCTCCACCGAAGCCCCAGCACCACCGCTCGCTCCACACCCACCCGCGCCCGCACCCGCGAGCCGCCCTCCACCACGCTTCCTGGCGCGTGTTTCCATGTGTAACGATGTTCAACCCAGCCACCCGAGCGTGGCGCCTAAACGTGTGCGTGCAAGCCGCGTTGTCGGGATTTGGAATGATGCGCTGACGTGCGCTGACACGTCAGCTGTGAAATTTTGAGACTCCGAAAAACCCTGTCCTCAACTTGTTTGGCTCCTGACTTCGACTCGCTCGCGGTCACTTTACCGTGGCCTCGACGGCGCGAAAGTGATGACGACCCGAGCCAGCAGGCGGCGTGCAGGTGGAAGCGCTGGCGGCGGCGTGTGTGCGAGACCGGCGGTGACGGCGGGGGCGGGTGATGGAAGCGCTGCCGCGGTCTCGCTGGATGGCTTTGGGGGTGGGGGCGGTGGGAGCTGGGAAAACCACCGGTGGTGGGCCGTCCGAGCATCTGTCGCCCGGGTACGGCGCGGGGTACGACGCCGGGTTCCAAGCCGGACTCCTCGCCGCGTCGCAGCGCGAGCCGCCGCCGCCGTTGCCGGCGCTGCCGCCGCCGTGGTTGGCGGCCGATGGGGGCGCCGGCGCGAGCGCGCCCGAACCAGCGCGCTCTCCATTTGTCGCGCTGCTCGAGGATTTACCCGATGGAGGTGCTGGAGCGTGCTGGAGCGTGCTGGAGGTGCTGGAGCGCCTGGACCGCGTTGATCGGGCGCTGCTGGGGCGGACAGGGAGCGCGGCCCGCGTGGCGGTGAAGCGCTCGGGCCTCTCGCGCCTCGGCGGCAGCGCGGAGGATTCGCGGATCGGCATCGCGTCGTTTTCTCAGTCCCTCTCGAGATTCGTCTGGGCCGTGGCGAACGGCTGCCCGTGGCAGCTGGCAACCACCTGCAGAGCCCTCGCCGCGGACGGGCACCTAGAGCTCCTGAGGTGGGCGCGGGAGCACGGATGCCCGTGGAACGCGAACATAATGTCGTTCCGCCGCTGGTGGCGGGCACCTGGAGGTTTTGAGATGGGCGCGGGAGCAGGGTTGCCCGTGGGAGGAGTCAACGTGTCGCTCCGCCGCTATGAATGGTCAACTGGAGGTGCTGAAGTGGGTGCGGGAGCGCGGCTGCCCGTGGGATGCGACAACGTGTATATGCGCCGCTGGAGGTGGAAACCTGGAGCTGTTGAGGTGGGCACGGACGAACCAGTGCCCTTGGAACGAGGGGACGTGTGAACTCCGCTGCTCTGTACGGGCACCTCGAGGTGTTGCGGTGGGCGCGGGATCACGACTGCCCATGGAATGAGATGACGTGTTCAGGTGCTGCAGAACACGGGCACCTTGAAGTTCTGAAGTGGGCGCGGGAGCACGACTGCCCGTGGGACGAGGGGACCTGTGTCGCCGCCGCTGATAACGGGAACCTGGAGGTGCTGAGGTGGGCGATAGAACACGGGTGTGACGGCGGCGAGATGTATGCGCACCACTTGACATGAAAGCCCAACCCCGGCTTCGGGTCACGGCGCGTAGCTCGCTTGTTCGAACATGAAATCCGTATCATGACAATACACTGTTCACATTGAGCGTCTCGTGTGGAGGCGGTCATTGCTCACCATGTGAAGCACCTTGGTGGGGCTCGAGACGAACGGCAGAAATTGATCAGCAATTAAATGCGCCTCGTGCACTCATAGCTCTACACACAAAGGTTGCGCGCTACATATAGGAATGTGTCATCCTCCCTATCGCGCCGCCCGGTGTCAATCCTTAACCAGGCTTAGCGCGGCCTCCAAACCATCCAGGCGCCGTCTGCCAACCCCCCGTCATGTGCAAGCACCGACGCCAGTAACGCGGTGAATGTGGCAAACCACGGGCAGAGCTAGTCGCCCTGCCGGTTCGCGCCAAAAATCGCCAGCGCCTTGGCCCCATAGAGTCCTGTACACCCGCCGATCCACGAGCTAGGGCCTGGCAGATATTGCTCGTCACTCATAGGATGCCGAGATACCGAACCAGTGATATGAAGATATTAAACCCTAAACTCGAAAACTAAACCCTAGCAGTACACTGCTATAGAAACCCTAGGCGTCGCACGGCGCACGTCCGTAAGGGTAGTAGGATATTCGGTCTGAAAGCTTCTTTCGCTGGCGCCTCTGACTTGGCTCACCTGAGCTCGCGCAGTCTTCGTCTTGTCGGTGAGACGCAGCGGCAGCGTCGTCCGATACCGTCGCTCGGAAATTCGCCCGCTCACTCGCGCCCCTCCGCCGTCGTCGGCGTCACGAAACGGCCCTGCACCCGAGGCTCTGTCCAGTGTTAATAACAAAAAATCTTGACAGCACCTCGAGAGATGGGTACGAGGGCCGCGCTGATGCGGGGCGCCGCCGCGGGTGCCGCAGCGGGTTTGCCTCTGTTACACGGGGGTAGAACATCGGGCATGGCTGGTTGCGTCATGGGGGGGCGGTGGGGGGTGGCAGCAGCTGTTGGAGTGAATGGGGGTGGGAGTTGTGTCGCAAGCGTGGCCAGGGCCGGTACCAAGGGCTTCGGCTCATCCTCATCCTCATCCGCCTCGGGCGGAGCGATGGGCGGAGGGTGGATGACCACGCGCCTCAAGGAACTCAAGGCGGCAGCAGACACGAACGTGGCCGCGGCCAAAGCCGTGCCCACGGTAGGGCCTGGCAAACAGCGCTCGTCGCTTCGTAGGATGCCATTCAAGAGAGGAGGGTCAAAAAGCGTTGGACGAATGGCCTGGCAGATACTGCTCGTCAGGTCATAGGAGCTATATCTCCAGAAACGAGGGTGCGACGTGCACGGCGATAACGTGGTGCGCACTTTCTGTCAGGCCCTAACCCACGGAGCTCCGCGACCGCGTACGCAAGACGATGGACGGCATCGTGGGACCCCGAGCTGCCGAGTCCATCATGTCCGCAGGCTACAACGCCTCATCCTCGTCGTCCACCTCGGGAGCGACGGGCGGAGGGTGGATGCCAACGCGCGTCAAGGTGCTGCAGGCGGCGGCGGACGCGCACATGGTAGGGCGGTGCAGGCTGACACCATGGAATCCCAGGTTGAAAGCGCCTATAATTTCAGCGCTTGAAAGTAGAATATCGTAAAATGCTATCAACGTTTGCTTTCAAATTCAACTTTGCGGCACGACAACGTGGCGGCGGCCAGAGCCGCGCCCAGTGAGCTCGCCAAGCACGCGAGCAACCGCATGCGCAAGACCCTGGACGGTAGAGTCGGCGAAACATCCGTGTCAGATATTGTTCGCCGACCACGTCCAGTCCATAGAATGCCATTGAACTCAAGAGACGAGGGTCCAAAACGCGATGGATGACGTGGCGAGCAACATCTGCCAGGCCCTAATGGACGGTGTCGTGGGCACTCGGGCGGCCGAGTCCATCATGTCTGGAGGATTCAACCTGCTCAACCCGCGGGCCTACGCGTGTTCGCTGATGATGCGGGGGCGGGCATTCGCCGCGCGCAACCAGGGCCATATAGTGCTTGCATCGGGGGGGGTCGCGGCAGGGCCTAACACTCGCTCCTGTTCAATCTCGACTTATCTTCGATTTCCAAACTGTACACCTTCAACGAAGATGCTTTGTTAATCGTGCATGGGAACTGGTGTGAGGCCCCAGGGAGGAGAATGCGGCGAGTGTTTGCGGGACTGCGGGTACACTATTACACTTTGCGTAAACAGTGAGTGAACGAGCGCCAGACCCTGTGTCACGGCGGTTGTGGTGTGGCGCAGCATGCTTACCGCCGCGTCGGTGTTCTCGGAGGTCCACAACACCGTCACCGAGTTGACTATGCTCGGTCTCAGCGTCATCCTGGTCGTGCTGGGCGGCTTGTACATGCGGCAGGGCTAAAGAGCACAAATATGACAAAGTAAGTGAAGCTATGACTGAACTCATGTGAGTTGCATTGAGTTTCATTGAGTTTACTGATTTGTGATTGGTCGAGAGTACATTGAGTTTATAAATGTTCCTCTCGACCAATCACAAATCAGTAAACTCAATGCAACTCACATGAGTTCAGTCATAGCTTCACATACTTTGTCATACACGCATAACAGACCCCTCATACACTACACATACACTCCTCATACCCTCCTATACCCCCGTAACACACCCCTCATACACCTCTCAAACACTTCTCGGACACCCGATATACACCCGTCATACACCTATCAAATACCCCTCATACAATCGTCACACCCCTCTAATTAACTTCTCACACACCCCTAACAAACCCCTAATACGCCTGTAAGACACCCCAAATATACCCCTCACGACATGTGTGTCTGCCACGTCATCAACATCAATTTCTATGCTCGTTACTTGAGTTAGACTGTGTCATATGACGTGACACGCACATGCGTTCGGGCCCTATAGGTCTGAGCAAGGGCCGGCAAACTGACCTCAGAATTTACCACTTAAGAGGGGTAGATTTTGATTTTATGGGAGTACCAGGGGGGTATTATGTGGGTCGTCTCGTGAAAACACAATCCCTAAGACCTAAACCCAAACCCTAAAGTACTTTCACAGTCTGTTAAGTGGTAAATCCTGAGGTCAATTTACCGGCCCTTGTCCGGACCTACCCTTGCCCCAGGCAGCGATCTGCGGTGAGCGTGGAGCACGTGTACCGGGCGGCGATGCGTCGCCTTGATGCGCACCCTGGTAGGGCGGTGCAGGTTGACCCTATCAAACCCACGTTGAAAGCGCCTGGATCTATGCACTTGCAACCAAGATATGATGGACCGGTCTCAAACTTTGATTGCAAGTTCAACTTGCGCCGCTACACCCTGGTTTGACGGAGGTCTTGGGCGCGCCCTTGGTCGGCTCGGAGCAACGTGCCGCAGTCACTTCAGGCAGGGGGGTTATTGAGAATAACTACTCGACCGACGGCCAGATCGCCATAAACCGCCAGATCGACGTTCGCGAGCTGAGGGTCAATGCCCATACGATGGTCTGCGGTCGTTCGGCGATCACGAATCGAGTCCGTTCGTCTGTATGAGCATTTACCCACATCCTCGCGACCGTCGATCTGGCCGTCGAGTAGTGATTCTCAATAACCCCCGTGTCTGGTGTGGCCTGGTGATATCCTGACGGTCTACTGCTGATAGTGCACCTGCACACGATCGCCGCCTCATCCTCGTCCTCCTCTATATCCTGCGTCTAAGTCCCGGTGTCTTCCTGAATGTCTGCCCATAGCGCACCTGCAGCCAATTGCTGCCTCCTCTATATACACTATCTCCGGCTAAGGCCAAGTGACAGACAACTCCAGTCATCCTCAGTGTCTGCCCATGGTGCATCGGTGCACAATCGACTATAGTCACCGTACGAAGGAGCTCCATATGTGTCACCGGGCTCTATACTTGTCGCCCTTAAACTAGCCCACTAAGCACTAGCCCTTAAGCTAGCTTAAACTCAGTGTCGGGTCAGGTAACGAATATATGGTAACGAATCCCGTTCGACCAATCACAACTGTCCATTTAGAAAATTCCACCGACCGACTCGCCGACTGTCCGACCGGGTCGCGATGCTTGAGTTAATAGACCCTCGATCTCGAGGAGATAAACAGGACATGTCCTTTCGACACTGAGTTTAAAATAGCTTAGTCTAAACCCCCCTATTTCACTAAATCCACTGTTGTCCCCAATACTAACCCACTAACTCACTAAGCACTAGCCCCTAAACTAGCTTATACTAGCTTAGTTTAACCCCCCCCCTCGCCAACACTAGCTTAGTTTGACAATCATAGTCACCGGGCCTTGACCTCTGGCGGCGTATGGCGCTTCAAAGGCGGCATGAAACCACTGTGGCGGGACGCGAAGCTATACTTGGTGAGGCGGTGCAGCTTGAACCTATCAGATTAGCGTTGAAAGCGCCTGGAACTAAGCGCTTGAAACTGAAGTGTGATATTCTGCTTTCAACTTTTGCTTTCAAATTCAACTTGCGCCGCTGCAACTTGGTTTTCCCCATCTCCGGGCCAAAGAAGAGCGGGCTGGTGACGGTTGAGGCAGGGGTCTTCCACTCGTCCAATAGGCCGATTTCGGTATATCGCTTCCCGCGCTGAGCGCTGACGCTTTGTCCGCAACTTTGTATGGGTATTCAACCTGACGCCCGCTTTCCCGCGCGGAGCGCTGACGCTTTGGCCGCAACTGTGTATGGGCATTTCACCCGGGCGATTTACCGAAATCGGCCTATTTCCAGCTTGGCGTTAGTATTTCTGTGTCGTGAATTATGAGGTTTCAGTAGCAGATACAGATCAGGTTTAGCTACGAAGAGGACCATTGTAAGGCCCTGGGTGGGTCCACTTTTCAGCTTGACGTGAGCACTTTTGTGGGCTAAATGGTGTTTTTCCATTGACACCTGAGCTGATAGGTGGACGAGTGGAAGCCCCTGCACACTTATACACTTTTCGGCTGGACGTGATCCCTTTTGTTGGGATACGATGGGTGGATGCAGGGTTTCAGTGGCAGAAATGGCTTACGTTGATCAGAAAAGTGGACGGGTGTATGACCCTGGGTGGAGGCGACGAAGCGCATGGGCCGGTATGACTACAAACTCATCGCGGTGGATATCAAAGCGGCTAGCGGCAGGGCCCAGTGTTATCTAATTGTCTGCTCATAGATTGCCAGTACACACCGCCGTGAACATCAAGACGGCTACCTGCAGTGCCTTACATGTATTTACCTCCTGCTCCTCATAGTGTACCAGTACACATTGACCGGCTCACCGGCTCCTCCTCATAGTGTAATAGTACACATTCCCCCCTTGCTCCTCATAGTGTGCCCGAGCACATCGACCCCTCCTGCTCAAAGTAAGATAAATCAAGTGGTATTCCTGACAAATGTTTGAAGCGCCAGCTGGATATGTAAGGCCCAGCCTGCCGGGGACGAGCATCGGTTTTACCTGACTGGGGGGTCTCAAGAGTATAGGAAGAGTGAG
>Ga0307489_10002102_pt1 | contig 13301 bp, 22 predicted proteins | sample SB12metaG_FD_202247 | JGI IMG/M metagenome (GOLD analysis project Ga0307489, IMG submission 202247) | Sea-ice brine microbial communities from Beaufort Sea near Barrow, Alaska, United States - SB 1.2 | ecosystem: Environmental > Aquatic > Marine > Coastal | place: USA: Alaska | collected... | reverse complement strand
TGCGCCGCTTCACCGAGGACCCCGAGGACCTCGCTAACACGGAGAGCGTCGAGCAGGAGGCGCTGGCGGCAGGGCTTGGACTGAATGCATACTTTACGACCCGCCACTTGTGGACATGTCCGCCCGAGCAATATTTATGGTATAAAGCTTCAAATGTACCGTGCGGATGCCCAGGCATCTGATATTTATCAAGTCGGGATGACGGTGCGGGGTCTCAGGGGGCACATCGAAGTTGAGGTGAACCGTGATGGAGTGTTAGCCCCTGGCTGGTGGCTTTCGCCACCGCCCGGACCGCGGCAACAGCGGCGGAAGAGGAGAAGGAGCGGGCGGCGGCGCGCGCGATGTCACTGGAGGAGAGGGAGGCGTTTGCGACCGAGGTGGCGCGGGCGGGAGCGGCGCGGGATGCTGCTGCGACCGCGAGGGCTCCTGTTGCGCGCGCGCTCCAGGAGCAGGAGTGGGCGTTGTTGGAGGCGGGTAACGAGGAGGCTACTGCGAAGCAGGCGGCGCATGCGGCGGAGATAAATGCTGCTGCTGCGTTTCGAGAGGCGGCGGTGGCGGCGAAACTTGCCGCCGATACTGGCAGCGCGAAGCAAATCGTCGCTGCTGGTGTGGCGGCGGCCGAGCGGCGATTGGCTGACACGGACAAGAATGACCGGGAGGCACAGCAGGCGAGGGAGGACGCCTCGGCGGCCGCTGCCGCCAAAGCGAATGCGGCGGCAAATGCGGAGGCGGGTGCGGAGGCGCAGGCGCGCGAGGCTGCCGACGCACTGCAGAGCGCGGAGGCGGCGGCGGTGAAGGTTACGGAGGATAACCTGGCGGCGGCAAAGCATGGTGGTGCCGGTTGCCCCAAGGTTGACCCCGTGTTGACCGCGCTTGGTTTCAGCGCTTGGTTGGAGCTAAAATATGATCAATTGCTTAAACCTTGCTTACAATTGCAACTTGCGCCGCTACAGCGAGGCAAGGGCGACGAAGACAAGCACTGACGCGGCGGCGGAGGAGCAGGCCGCGGAAGCCGAGCTTGCCAACATCAAGAAACGCAACGCGGCTTCGAATGCTGCGGCGGCCGCGCGGGTGGATGCGGCGGCGAAGTCCAGGGCGGCCGTGGCGGCCGCGGCGGATGTCGTGCGGACCCCAGCAAAGGTCGCCGGATCAAAGCGGGTCAGGAGCGACGGAAGCGGTGGCAGCCGCGGCGGCAGCCGCGGCGGCGGCGGCGGAGGCGGCGGAGGCGGCGGCGGCGGCAGCGGTGGCAGTAGCCGTGGTGGTGGGGTGGGCGGGGGCAGCGGCGGCAACGGCAGTGGCAGAGCGACTGGCGGCGGGGGCGGAGGTAGCGGGGGCGTCGGTGGCCGCGGCAGCGGCGGCGGCAGCGTCGGCGGCAGCGGCGCCGGGGCCGGCGCCGCTCGACTCGGCGGTGGGGGCCGCGACGGCGGCGAGCAGTGGTCACCGCTCCGCGAGCGTGGGTAGGTCTGGCAAACATTGCTCGACACATCATCCATCATTCATCATTGCTCGACACATCATTCATTCCAAGAGGTGTCTCAATGCGTTGGTGGCTGACATGCGTGCAATATTTGCATGTCCCTAGCCGCTGGAAGCGGACCCACACCGAGCAGGGCGACGTGGTCTACTTCACGGAAGAAAACGAGACACCGTGGTCCCTCGGCAAGGCACGGTACAATCTGACTGGCAAGCCAAGCCTCGGCCGGATGTTGCCAAAAATATGTCAATTCAATATTCTTGTGTCAGACAAATCTGAGCAAAGAAATCATCTTGTTATGCCCAAAACGTAATCGTCGGAGCCTCATACACACAGTCAAACAGTGTGTCGGTGGACAGATGATAGCGGTATGGACGACATTCACATAATGTGCCGGTACATTGCATCACAGTTTGTACCTGTACAGTCAGCACTAGTGGTGGGGACCGCAATCACTCCGGTACTACATTTGATGCCGGGCCGTAACCTCTGGGAAGAAGCTGGGCATGCACGGCATCCAGCTAGTGGCGGTCAACGAGTGGCAGGGCGGCCGCGTGGCGGGATCAGGCTCGCCACGCCATTCAACTCGATACAGACCTATAGATATCGAGTAAACTCCCACCTTGTGACGTACGGGGGGCAGGGCGAAAGCCTGGTGCCTCCCTATACACACCGAACCGTCTCTCTGTCTCTCACTCTCTGCCATGTGACGTGGCGAGCGTATCCAATCAGGCCCTGGCACGTGGCACCTTGTGGGGTTGAAGCTGCGCTCGAAGCTGATGGAGGACACGCAATTGTTTCTGGACCCCTCGTCTACCAGGAGCTCAACCACGTGAAGGAGCGCTTCACGGAGGGTTACGAGAAGGTGCTCGAAGGGCTGCAGCGGTGAGGCCTGGTACCATACCTTCGCTCATGACAGTTTACCCGTACATATTCACGTTCGTATCCTCCTCCACCTCCTGCTCCTGCTCCTCTCCTCCTCGGCCTCCTCCTCATCATCCTCCGCAGCCGCCTACTCCTCCGCCTCATCCTCCACCTCGCCTTTTCCTCCTCCGCCTCCTCTGCATCCAACTTATCAGTCTAAGCTCCGGTATCATAGACGGCAGTGTGGCCGACCTACACGATGGCCAAGTCTCCTACTTTACTAATCAGTTTACCACAGTTTACCAAAGCTGTGCAAAGTGATCCGAACATTTTGCCGAGCGACACGCCCGTGTGATATCCTGGGCCTCACTAGGCGGCACCGGTTCTACGACATATTCGCCGCACCCGTGGATCCCGTCAAGCTGGGCATGCCGGACTACCCGCGGGTGATCACGGTAGGAACGTCATACGCATGTGCTCAGTTCATGCCAGTGTGAAAGCCATTACATTCCTTGGTCAACTCGTACTAAACCGATGCGTTAAACTGCCAAACTCAGTGTCGGGGTTGTTGTCGAAGATGTGGTATCGAAGTCCATTCGACCGATGCCGATCATAACCGTCCGGAGCGGAAAATCCGACGACTGACTCGCCGAATATCCGACTGGGTTGCCATTCTTGAGTAAACAGATCTTGGGTTTCGAGAAGTAAAGGTCCCCCAGTTGAACACATGTGTTGTGGTCCCTACTGCATGGAGCCGATGGACCTTGGGACGGTCAGCAACACGCTGAAGCAGGTGGGACAAGTAATTGACCCAAGCCATGGCATCCATCAAATAGTGTACTGGTGCTCGCCATGACATCCACCACACAGAGGACCGGTGCTCGCCATGTCATCGGAAACAAATTCGCTACGCACCACGTCATCCATCACATAGTGTACTAGTATCCGCCAGGTCATCCACCACATCACAGTCCTGACGTCCCGACCGTAGAATCAGGGTGATTACAACTCCCCGGGCGCGTTCGAGTCCGACTGCCGGCGGGGCTCCTTGACTGTTTGTGTATAGTTCACGAAGGTGCCCGTACGCTAGCTCCCTTTGCACGCTTAACGTGAGGAACGTGTACGCGTTGCTTCTCTGCTTGACGAGAGAGATGCGCCTCGGCGTGTCCCATCAAGCTTTCGCCCTGCCCCCCGTGAGAGAGTAAGACGCTTCCGCGTGTAACAGGAGGCACCAGGCTTTCGCCCTGGTCCCCGTCAGAAAGCTGACGCGACGCACACTCGTTCAATTTTCAGCTGAACCTCAGCTTCATCAGGGGCTTTATGAAATTCGCTTCTGTGAAGCCCAAGTTGCGCTACTGTACCGTTTTCAATTTGATAGGCACCTTGTCAGCTCAACTTGAGCTGATTTGTCCCACATGATACCTCGAGGGTGCTTAATAAGTTGCTGAGCTCACGCGGAAACTTGCGTCAAACCCTAAAAAGCCTGAACTCTAAGCCCTAAGCCTAAACCCTAGCCCAAACCCCTAAACATTAAACCCTAAACCCTCAACCCTAAACCCTGTGTGACCTTGGGCACGGGCTCACGTTTCAGAACTGCATTTCGTACAACCTGGCCGGTGGGGCATGGCACCAGATGGGCAGGGCCCGACACTCGCCCCCTGTCCATCTCAACTTCGGCCGTTTCCCCCTAAGGCCATCTGCAACCGCTCAAAGCGTCAAAGGTGCTGAAGCTGAGCAGGAAACGAACAATCGTTCCTTGCTGAGCTCCATTGAAACCACCGACCGGTGATGAAGATAAGCTGGTAACTCCACGATTGGAAGGCCCTGGTGATGGGGCAGGCGATGATGACGGCTGGGCCTTATGCCGGTCCCCTGTTCCGCTTATTTGAGCCGTTTCATCCCTGAACCGCTAAAATTAACGAGTCATGCCATCTGAACTGGCTCCAGTTGAGCCACCGCGGCGACGAGTTACCCCGACTGATAAATCACCTTGAAGTTGCTCAATCAAGTCAAGCCGTCACGGGGACGAGTTACCCCGACTGGACAGCTCGAAGCTGCTCAAGTTAAGCCAACACGGGGATGAGTGAGAGGGTCAGGCCCTGGTTAATGAAGTTTGACAAGACGTGGAGCGAGCAAGGCTTCATCAGCAGCTGGGCTTCTGCTCACGATGGGTGAGCCCTCGGTTCATGTTGGACGATGTGCAGGGGGGCCGTGGTGGGGCAGGGGTTGGGGATGGGGGAGGCAGAGGGGGGGGATGCAGCGGGGGCAGTGGCGGGCGGAGAGGGGGCGGGTGTGTGGTGGTGCGTGAGTTGATGACCTGAAGTAGTGATGAGGTAGGTGGGGGTTGAAGGGGGTGTCGAGGATTTGTGAATGCAGGGGGGGCGGGGGCGGATTTGTGTGTGATGGGGCGCGTGAGTGTGGGTGTGACGAAGCTTCAATTTTGCTCGATGTTGGGAATTCCCGTTTTTACAAAGAGAAGTACACGAGAACACTACCCGCCGCCGCCACCATACAACGCTGGCGCCATTTTTTTCGACATAGAATAATCGTACAAAGCATCTCGAGGTGCTCATGCACCTGTGATTCCGACTTCTGCCAAACACACGCGCCCGATGCCGAGGATTGCAAACGCACTGGATCGCCGCCGCCGCCTTGAAGGATGTCCCGGTTAGGAAATCACACTCGCCACGTCACAGGGCGCCGCTCAATTCGATAAGCGAGGGTGTCGAGACGAACTGCTGAGTGATGTGGCGTGCATACCCATGCCCATACGCCAGTGTCGGCGGGTGTATCGGTGCTGTTCGACTCCACTCAGTCCGCTGGGCTGGCCGGACAATGCGCCGGTTGCCGACCGCCTAGGCGAGCGTTTACTGATGTGGCGGGCAATCCTGCCGGGCTATTATACCATGTGCATGCGGGGGGACTGTGTGCGTCGGTATTTGCATTACATTTTCCTAATACTAATCAAGACTACGTGGAGGTATACGTCTACGCGTTTAGTGCGTCTCCACTCTGAGTAATCACACGCTTTGCCTAACGTCGAGATTCACAAGCCCAGATGCACCGACAGGTGATACCTTGATGGTATTAGTGATGAATGTGGGCGAGTGCCGTGCGAGTTTCGCGATGGTCGTCTACATTGCCCTGCTGCTTGTGAGGAGCGCCACGCTCACCCGCCCCGCCCCCGGCCGCCCTCCCCGCCCGCGGCCGCACGTCTACATTGCCCTGCTACTTCTCAGGAGCGCTACGCCCGCCCCGCCCACGGCCGCGGCGCACGCGGCGCCGGTGACCAGGGGCTCACGCTCGCCCACTTATCACCTCAACGTCAGCTCTTTCTTTGGGTTACGTCTGCCGAGGGGGGTCAGTTGCCCATTACATGGGCGGAGTCATTTGCCCGTCATTGGGGGGGCAAACGGCCATCGTAGGGTTGTCAGGTGCTCACTATAGGAGTGATTCCAGTGACAAAAACGGCTCAGGTGAGCTGGGAAGTGGACGAGTGGAAGTCCCTGCCGGCGACGCCGTAGAGGATTGTCGAGACGAGATCTTGCCCGGGCGACAGCGCATTGCCGCCGCGACCCGCCGCGTGCTCGGCAGCGGCCAGTTTAAATCTCGCCTCCCTCCGTGCAGCGGCGCAAGTTGACATTGAAATCAAACGTTGAAAGCAGTTTATGAGAGTATCTACTACTTTCAAGCGCTGACAACATACTCGTCGGCGCTTTCAACACGGGTTTATACATCGTCAACCTGCACCGCCCTACCTCCGCTTAAGGACTTTGTCGAGCCTATCGCTCGCCACTTCAAACGCAGCGTAAGCGATGCCCCACATCACCGCCTCGAGGAACTCCTGTCCGACTGACCGGGCCACGCGCCCGAAGCGCTGGCAAGCCGACACGGCCCTGTCACTATCTCGCCCTCCGAGGTTGCCCGAGTCGTGTCCGTATACAATATAGTTCAGCTTCTGCCGAGAGCGCGCAAACAGCGTATATGTTCCGAATCCCACGATAAACGAAAGAGAAGCGCTGTTCGCTCCGGCCTCTTGGAGCTTTTTCGCCACAAGCACGTGCCCTCTTATGGTAGCGATGTATAGCGCCGTATTGCAACCCTTGTTGTAGCGGCGCAAGTTGAAAATGAAAGCAAAGTTTGAAGGCTGTTTATCATATTTCCTCTTGCTTTTAAGACCTCACAGAGCTAAAATAATTAGCTCTGTGAGGGGGTAAATCCGCCAAACTGGATCGGCCAAACTGGATCGGCCGATTTCTGCCGAACTGCTCGTCGTAAACCGTCGTTTCTTGAGTCAATTTACGGTGCCTGGTGAAACTGGATCGGCCAAACTGGCTCCGCCGATCTGGCTCGGTGAAAGGGGGTCGGCCATTCTTAAAAGCAAGAGGAATATTATAGTTTCAAGTGCTAACAGGATAATTCCAGGCGCTTTCAACTTTCAACGTGGGTTTGATAGGGTCAACCTGCACCGCTCTACCCTGTTGACGTCCACCCCCGGCACTGCGAGCAGCAACTCCACCACACGCACGCGCCCAGTGCAGGCTGCGGCGAACAGCGGCGTCTCGTCAATACCCGCCCCCAGGTTGACGTCCGCCCCCATATCGATGAGCCGCGCAACCTCATCCTCGTCCCCGTGTAAGGCTGCGATGAACAGCTGTGTGGCGCCGTCGATCGGGCGGCGCGTGTTGACTTCGGAGCGCTCGCGCTGGCGCACCTCGAACACGAGCAGACGGTTGCACGCGCACCCCTCCTCATTGTAGCGGCGCAAGTTGAATTGAAAGCAAACTTGCCAGCAGTTCATCATATTGAGTTTCAAGCGATGAAATCATATGCGCGTTCAACATGGGTTTCATCGTGTGAACCTGCACCGCCTTACTTCGTGAGCCGCGCGCGCCGCCACGCGCCCTTCCCACTCGCACCCCTCGGCGGCGGCCGCACACCCCACGTTGGGTGCTCTGGAGCATGAGGCCTCGTGCGCTGGCAGGTCGCCACGCGTGAGTCTCTCCGCGCAGTGCGGGCACGCCGCCGGCAGCTGCGCAATGGCCTGCTCCGCCAGGTAGGCCCTGACAGAGCATGCCATCCACGTCATCCTCCACAACGTAGAATCTCGTTCCTTGAGTTGAATGAAATCACATGATGTGCGAGCGTCATCCGTGTGGAACAACGACCGGAATCGGGAGGACAGCTGTCGGGCGACCAACAATAATGTAAGGAGGACCTACCGCCACGAGGCAGCGGGTGAGGGCCGGCGGCAGGGGGCAGCCGCAGAAGCACTTGGGCGCGATGTTGAGCCCGCGCGCATGCCCCCGCAGCCCGGCCAGGCAGGAGTCGCCTCCCGCCTGTAGGGCCTGTGGCAGATATTGCTCGCCACGTCATCCATCGCACTGTGAGGCCTCGTCTGTTTGAGATAATGGCTTCCAGACGAGAGAACAATGTCTGCCACGTGGACGCCCAGCATGAGGTCGGGCAGAATAGGGATTGCCTGCGTACATAACCTATATTGCGGAGACACTGTCGGGGATGTCCGCGCGCTCGGCGGGCCCTCGTTGCACAATTCGCGGGTCTGCAGAATTGAAGACGAATGGCTGGCAGGCGGGCAAAGTGTCGACTAAAATGCAAGCTGGCAACCGAACCCTTGACGTGTAGTTCGCCAGGCCCTACCCGCCTCGGCGCAGAGGAGGTGGCCGTTGGCGCACTGCTCGACGCGGCCCGCGGGGAGGGAGTGACACACGTAGCACATGAGGTGCTGCGAGCTGGCCGCTTCGGCGTTGCCAACGGAAGCATTGCCAAGAACCATCTTTCACAACCAAAATCACAACTCGCCCGCGGCGGGGAAACAGGAGCGGAGCGGCTGGAGGGCCGTTGGCGCGTCGCCGCGCGGTTGATGGTGAGACGTGCGGCGCGATGCCCTCTGTAAGGACACGTGTGGGCGAGTGCAGCTCAACAGTCGGGTACATGGGACGCTCAAGTGACGTGACGTGATGAGACAAAAACGCTCGCAGGCGCCGACCGAATTTGGTCGGCTGGACAGTCTGGCATTGCGCTTTTGCCAGATCTGAAATATCTTTTCAGATACACGTGTTTTTCGGAGCGCGCCGGTGCTGAACCTCGCCGCTGCGGGTGCGCCGCGGGAGGATGGGCGCGAGCCCCGAATCGTTCCCGCAACGCGTGCGAGGGGGCGTGCCCGTGCAGCGCCTGCTCCTGGTCCCCCGCAGGCAGCGCGTGACCTGGCTGCGCGTGATGTTCTACGGTGAGAACCCTTTCCTCATGGGGTGCCGACATTGTGCGAGTGCCGTTCTTTACTTTGACTGCATCCCACGTACCGCCTACGACCTACGCCTTTGGAGGCACCGAGGTAGAGCGTGCTCCCCACACCTCGACCACCACGCAATTTCCCTGAAACGCCACGTATACACGCGCCGTCGTTCAGAAGTCTTGCCGAAAAGGAATTCAATTCAAGAACTCAATAATTCAACATCCTTTGACAATATTGCGCACCCAACCAACAGCTTCCCGCACGCTTCAACTACCACTACCAACACGTCTGGTTTCGCGGTCACGCACACCTCGCCTGCTGACTTGACGCTGACCCGAAAATTACGCCCTCGCGTCCCCGCCGTCTCCGCCGTCGCCGCCCTCGGCTCCCGCGCCTTCACCTCAGAACTCACTGTCACCCCCACCCCTTGTTCTGACTCACCCCTTCACCCAATCTGACTCGCCCCCTCGCTCCACCTCTTTTTCTATGGGATACACCACCAGCGGTGCTCGCTTGCCTGGTAGCCGACTTCGTGTTCCAGTTCATACATGGTGCCGCCGCCGTCGCCGCCGCCGTCGCCGTCGACGCAACGCCGGGCAGGGGGTTTATTGAGAACGAGCACCCGACCAACGTTGAAATCCCCCCTCCTCCGCGTGTATGTATGTATGAGCATCCGCCCTGAAAGGTCAAGCTCCGATCTTGGTCGGGTGCTTGTTCTCACTGACCCTGCTACCGGGGCGCCCAGAGCAAGATCAGGGGTTTAGGGTGACGCTGAACTCCTACAGGCGCGCGCTGTTGCCGGCGGGCGCGGCAGGGCCTGGCAGTTATTGCCCGCCACATCGTCAAACGCATTCTGAACGCTCGTTGCTTGAGCCTGGTAGATGTCGCCCGCCCCGTCGTCAATCGCATTTTCAATGCTCGTTGCTTGAGTCGAACGAACTCCTATGACGTGGCGGGCACTATCTGTCAGGCCCATTGCCCGTCACGTTGTCAACCGCAATTTGACCGCCCGTTGCTTGAGTTGAACGGCATCCGATGACGTGGCTAGCAATATCTGTCAGGCTCACCCGATTTCCTGTGAAGTGGCGAGCAACATCTGTCAGGCCTAAACGACATCCTATGACGTGGCGAGCAATATCTGTCAGGCCCAAAAGACATCCCATGACGTGGCGAGCAATATCTGTCAGGCACTAGGGAGCGGGCCACGCGAGGGGTGCAGTGATCGAGGACAGCACGAGCGGGGATGACACGGGCGGGGACGGGCAGGGGTCGGATGAGGAAGGGGGAACAGGCGGGACAGGGGGCGACGTGGAGGAAGGAGAGGGATTGGATATGGTGGGGCTGGAAGGTGGGACTGGGAATGAACTCGGGGGGAGTGGCAAAACAGCCGAAGCGTCGGCTGCCGAGGGCGGCGGCGGTGTCGGCGGTGGCGGGGGTGGCGGCGGCGGTGGTGGTGATGGGAGCGAGGACGGCGACGGCGCGTCAGCTGACGACGACAACCTCGCCGCTACATCGCACAGCGCAGGCCGCGACATCAGCGACCAATTGATACTCCCTCGTCACGACGCCGAGGTAGGGCGGTGCAGGTTGACCCAATGGACCACAACTTGACAGCGCCTGTATGCAAGCGCTTGAAAGTGAAACGCGATGAACTGCTTAAGTGTTGCCTTCACATTCAACGTGTGCCGCTACACCGAGGGCGCCGCGGCACTCGAAGCCAACGCGGAGGGAAATCAATTAGCGGCTAACGCCAAGCTTGCCGTCGAGCTTGCCGCCGAGCTTGCCGCCGAGCTTGCCGCCGAGCTTGCCGCCGAGCTTGCCGCCGAGCAAGAAACCATCGCCAAGCCTTCCTGGCAGGTAGGGCTCGGCGAGTCATGCGGAGCCGCGTCATCCACCGTATAGTGAGCGCCGGTACTATGTATGCTGGAAGACCCCAGCATGATTTTAGAGTGACGCGGCGAGTAATACGTTGCTCGCGGTGTCACTCTAAACCCTCGTGTATTGCGAGAAACGACATTATATCGTATGATGCGGAGGGCATCAGTCACTCGTCCATAACAGCGGGCTCCGATTCCGGGGGAGGTCACGGAAACGCATTATATGACGGAGTACATGGCGAATCGGAAGCACGGCAGCGGTGGTGGCGGGAGGGGCAGCAGCCACGGGGGCGGGCACGGTTGGGTGGTGCAGGTGGACCCCAGGTTGATCCCGAGTTGACCCTCGGTTGACCCTGGTTGACCCCAGGTCGACCCCAGGTTGACCAGGCTTGGTTCCAGGCCTTCCAGCGCTTGATGTTAGAATATGATATGAGCCGCCTTCAAACTTTGCTGTCAATTCCAACCTGCGCCGCTACTCCACGGCCATGGCACGGACGGGGGCAACCACAAGGGCATCCGCGGCAGGGCTTGCTCGCCATCTCCCCAACCACACAGTGCACCGGTGCTCGCCGCCTCGTTCATCCTTTCTTGGCTGTAGCTAAGTCTACCAATGTGCGCCTACGTGTCCATTTGTGGTATTCGTGGCGACAAATAGGGTGTGAGAAGCCTTTTCATTTCAACCATAATGTAACGTGGGAAACGCTGTGTCCCCCATCCTATCCCCATTTGACCCCTTCACTGCCGTGTGCCGTTACACCTTACTCATTGGCGGTGGATACAGCGAAGAGGAGGCCAGCTACGCCTTGCGCCGAGCGCAACGCGACAGATACGCCAACATCCGGCAGGGCATCACACGGCATTCCCTGTTTTCATTTGAGCTCAAGTTATCACGGTGATAGAGAGACGTTCCGCGGGTATAAGGAGGCACCAAGCTGTCACCCAGTCCCCGTCGATGGGAGAGACGCTGCTAGGTTTTGAGCAAGGCCCAGTAAAGTGACCTCAGAATTTACCACTTAAGAGGGGTATGATTTTATTTTAGAGGGGTATTTGGGGGGTATTAGAGGGGTCGTCTCGTGAAAATGTACCCTAAGAACTAAACCCTAAACCCTAAAGTACTTTAACAGTCTGTTAAGTGGTAAATTCCGTGGTCACTGTATCGGCCCTCGTCCGGACCTAGCTGCCGCGTGTATGAGGAGGCTCCAAGCTTTCGCCCTGGCCCCCGTGTTGTTAAGCTACCACAATAAATAGTGTTCGGCCCAGGCATCCGGCAGGAGTTACGGACGGTGGACGCAGGGGGCGAGGGGGGTGGACGAAAAGGAAAATATACATTTCACGGAAAAGGTACAATATATAGCGAAGAGAACATCGATGCACACCATGCATTTCACGGAAAAGGTACATTATATAGCGAAGAGAACATCGATGCGCACCACGTAGGCGGAAAACTTTACGTGAACACTCACGTCGACATTCACAGCGACATGGAGGTGTATACGGCGGGCTAGAATAATGACGTAGACACTACCAGGGATATGGTGGTTTATAACAATCACGTAGACAGTGCCAGGGATATGGCGGGATAAACATCGCGTACACACTGCCATCGATAGAGTATGGAAGTTTAGAACATGCACACGTAGCCACTGCCTAGACATTCATGTAGATGTTGCCATAGACACTGTCTCACGTACACATTACCAGCGATACGACGCCAGTGCGGGCGCCACCACCCGGCCGGCGGCACGGCCGCGACGACGAGAAAACTGAGCGTGTTTCCCATGGAGGCTGCCGGTGCGGCGTCGCGCGCGCTGCGGGTTGTGGCAGCACGGCTTGGGCCCTGCTTCACTTCCAGACTGGGTGGGTGGGAACTCAGTTTTCAGATTTGATTTGTTTGCAAGCCTAGAAATGAAAAGAGCGGCAAGCTGCCTGCCTGCCTTCTCCCTGGCTGGTGGTGCCCCTCCCCTCCCCCACTTCCCGCCACAAATTTCGCGCAACACCCGCCCCCCCAGCACACGCCGCCACCTTCGTCCGCCGTGTACTCCCTCGCCTGCGCCCTTGTCCGCTACCTCGTGCGCCTGGCGGGCGCGGTTGGGAGTGGGGGACCACGGAGCGGTGTCGGAGGCGGCGCTCGGGGGGGATTGAGGCAAGGGCGTCAGGGTTAGGTTGCCTTGGCAGCAGATCCGACGGTTGCCCCACCTTATACCCCCATATCATAATTGTAAATAGGGGTCGTCCTCCAGTATATCCCTTGGTGGGCACTCGTCCTTCTTGCTTCGCCCCCCGCCGCGTCCGCCACTCCGCGCCGCGCAGGGGTCGCGCCCGCGCCGGGTTCACGGTAGCCAGGGCATGAGCCAGTCGGCGGGCGCCGTGGAGGCACGCCGCGGTCGCATCGAGGCTGCGCCGCTGGACGCTGGCGAGCGCGGGAACGCCGCGGCACCGGCGGGGGGGCTGGGCACCTCGTTCTTATTCGACAGTTTGAACGGCGTGGAGAGGGACGGGGACGTATCCGAGACGGCCGTGTGGCTCGCCAACGCGGCCGCGCAGGGCGACCCGCTCGCGCAGACACACCTAGACTCGTTGGACGTGAGCATCGTGTCACCCACCACCGTGTTATACACCGATGCCGACTTGGGTGACAGTAGTGCCTCGGAGACAGCCCCCCTCGGCGGTGAAACGCCCGCCACAGCTGTAGTTGTCCAGGCGGTACGAGGTAGGAAAGGCGGTGAAAGGCGGTCAAGAGGCGGTGAAGGTATTGAAAACGTTTTAAATCGGAGTTATTTGATTTTATTTCCGATTCAAATTGATTATAATACTTTAATAGGATCTCAAG
>Ga0307489_10002101_pt1 | contig 13305 bp, 20 predicted proteins | sample SB12metaG_FD_202247 | JGI IMG/M metagenome (GOLD analysis project Ga0307489, IMG submission 202247) | Sea-ice brine microbial communities from Beaufort Sea near Barrow, Alaska, United States - SB 1.2 | ecosystem: Environmental > Aquatic > Marine > Coastal | place: USA: Alaska | collected... | reverse complement strand
AGGGGGTGTTTAGGGGGTGTTTAGGGGGTGTTTAGGGGGTGTTTAGGGGGTGTTTAGGGGTAGGGGGTGTTTAGGGGGTGTTAGGGGGGGGTTTAAGGGGTGTTTAGGGAATGTTTAAGGGGGTGCTAGGGGATAGTATGGGGTTTTTGGGGTGCAGTTTGTTTCAGAAACGGCTCAGGTTGAGGTGAGAAGTGGACGAGAGTCAGCCCCTGCCCGCAGGCGCTTCAGCAGCGCGCGCTTCTGCGAGAACGACGGCACGTTCATGGCCACCAGCTCTTGGAACTCCTCGAAGGTGGTGCTGACGCACTGGAACTCGGGTGACTGCGGCCCGCCGCCACCCAGGGGCTTACACTCGTCCACTTTTTGGCTCAGCTTAAGCGCCTTTGGTGGGATAGGGGGTGCATGTAGGGGTTGTTGAGGGGATGTTCGGGGGATGTTGAAGTGGTGTTTAGGGGGTGTTTAAGGGGTATTAGGGGGTGGACAGGCTGTATTTTGTGTGAATAACGGCTCAGGTTGAGATGAAAAGTGGACGAGTGTAAGCCCCTGCCGCCGCCTCCCTCCCCACCGCCGCCGCCGCCCTCGTCCGCAGCCGCGGTCAGGTCCACGTTAGGGAACACGTGGACATATTTCAGATCCTTATCCGTGTGGTAGGGATGGCACAAACATATTCAGGGTACGTTGGTCAGGTGGGGATATTCAGACGCCTCACTTGTGTCGTCTCAACACATCGCAACGTATGGCCTCATGTGGGATGCCGTTGTGTAGTTTCAAGGTGGTTTGGTTGATAGCTGATGAGCCAAGTCAGCTTTTGAATACACACACACACACACACACACTCACATGGGATATCAGCACGCCACAGCCTGGTCTGGCAATTGACCGAATTTACAACTCCTCGACACGGGGTGCGAAGTGGCGGCCCCCATTCAGGGTTTAGGGTCTTAGGGTGTTAGGGTTTAGGGTTTGGGATTTAGGATTAGGCCCCGCCGTGTCGTGCTGGTACTTGTAGGTGCCGCAGCACTCCTTGCACGCGCTGGCGCCGCGGTCCTCCTCGAACCCCGCGCCCCGCAGCCAAGGCCACCATCCGCGACACCAAAAATATTGACCCCCATAATGACCCACCCACATCTCACCGCGGTCGCTTTCACAACCTGATTTTTTCATCTGGCATGCTCTGCGGTTTTTAGGGCTTAGTTCTTTTGGGGGCCATAGTCATGCCGCTCGGCACACGATCATATGTGTGTATGTCGCATAACCCCGAGTGGTCCTCTACGAGTTGGTGGGTGCGGAGCTGGATCGGCGAATTCCAATTCCGGGGTCCAGGAATCCACCCGAATCCACCCGAATACGACCTACGAACGAATCCGAATCCGGAAACCCCATCCCAGGTGCGGAATGCGGAGTGGCGGCGGCGGCCCTGCCCGCAGCGCCACGGAGATCCACGTCAGCATGTTGTCGTCATATTTCTGCCGCATCTTCTTGCCGCCGCCCATCACGAACTTACACGCCACGTACCAGGGGCTTACACTCGTCCACTTTCCGGCTCAACTCAAGCGCTTTCTGTGGGATAGGGGTGCAGTTAGGGAATGTTTCCGCCATGTTTGGAAGGTGTCAGGGGTTATCATGCGGTGTTTAGGGTGTATTTTGCGTCAGAACTGGCTCAGCTTGAGCTGAAACGTGGTCGAGTGTAAGCCCCTGCCACATACGTCTTGGCGGGCAGCGTCTCGCTGAAGCACCCCGCCACCAAGTTGTAGCGGTGCAAGTTGAAATCGAAAGCAAGGTTTGGAGGCAATGACTCATTTTCTAGTTTCAAGTGCATAGATCCATATTCTTCAGCGTGGGTCTGATAGGGTCAACCTGCACCGACCTACCAAGTCCTGGATCCAGGCCCGGGGGCAGGGCCCGACACGACGTCCTGCTATCCGCGTCACGTCCGCATCTTTGAGTGCGGTGGATGGGGACAACTCGACGGGTTCAGGGGAATGAAAACCACAGCGACCACAGCCGTGGTGGGCACACTACGAGCAAACAGTGAGGACGTCGTTTCAGGTCTCGGAGGAGCATACGGCGAGTGTGTACACTATGAACACGTACAACACGAGCACGCACTGAGGGGACACCGTTGCAGGCCACGGAAGAGGAGGCGGTGGCGGTGAGTGTGTGCGGGGTAAACAACGAGCAATCCAACAGTATGCGTCGGGAGGCGAGGTGTACGGGTACACTACGAGCAAACAGTCAGGCCGCCGCGTGAGGCCCGGCCTGTGAGAAACCCGCGAGGTCATACTGCTCACTGTCGCCCGCGAGTAGGGCCTGGCACATATTGCCCGCCAGGGGCTTACAGTCGTCCACTTTTCAGCTCAACCTGAGCCGTTTCTGACACAAAATACACCCTAAGCACCCCCTAATACCCCATGACACGACCTAGTCACCCCTTGAACAACCCCTAGATGCACCCTCTGTCCCGTAGAAAGCGCCTACGTTGAGCCGAAAAGTGGACGAGTGTAAGCCCCCGTTGCCCGCCGTGTCATCCAACGCACTTTGAACCCTCGTGTAGAAGAGGTGAACGGCATCCTGTAACGTGGCGAGCACCGTCTGACAGCCCTACCCATGACGGCGGCGGCCTTGATCTCGGCGCATAGTGAGCTCGCCATCGCGTGTGATGTGAGTGAAGTGGGGTATGAGTGATCCCTCTGTTGGTTTGGTCGCGGGTAGCGGTGTCCTGTGGAGCGTGAGGGCGCGGGGGATCGATCTTCTTAGAAGATTATCTGAGGGTAGCCAAACTTTGCAGCAGGGTGCCGAGGCGATTGACCTTGTATTTTCCGGGAGATATCTGGCGCGGCGGGTGACGGTGACGGTGCGGCGACGTGCGGTCGAACAACCGCTGGTACGGTCGTGGACGGGCGAGCCGGCGGCGTTGCGTTGGGAGCGCAAGGGTCGCGGGGAATCGCAGGGTGCCGTCGTGCCGAGAAGCAAAATTCGATTGGAGCCGGGAGATCTCAGCCTCCGCGGCGGGCCCGGCGGGGCGGCGGCACGGGTATCGGATGTGGCGGGAGGGTAGGGGAGCTGCATAGAGGGGGCACACGTGGTGGTGGGTGGCGTACCTGCGGTGTGCGCTGCGCTTGGTGGATTGTCACGCCGTCTGCTCGCCTCCTTGCCACGTCATATTATTCGTGACGCAGCGGAAACGGTCTAGGGTTTTATAGTAGGGTCGATTTTTTCGTAGGATTTAGGGTTTAGGATTTAGGGAGTAGGTTCTCGGTGTCCGCGAGACGTCAAGACGGGTTGATGGGACAGAGCGTGACCTGATTGTGCCTGCTGTTCGGAAGCTTGCAGCAGTCGGGTACACTGCACACGCGGCGACGGCTTCACACGCGAAGACAGGTTATTGTGATTATTTATATTAAAATAGCGCTGCGCCGACGGGAAGAATAATTATATGTTCGGCAGCATCACGTTCACTGTGTTACTACGCCCGGGTAATATGTTCATGGGACTTGACATCCTAATTGGGATGCTTATTCACGAGTGGCAAATTTATTAGAGTTATTGTCATTCGTTTTATTTGTAGACGGGTACTGGTACGTCCATCTAGCCTTGTAATTGGAAAATGACATCAACAACATTAATCGGCATGCGGCGCGAGGCTGGCGAGCAGGACGACCAGGCACCAGGGGCTTACACTCGTTCACTTTTAAGCTCAACGTAAGCGCTTTTTGTGGGATAGGGGGTGCATTGAGGGTTTGTGTAGGGGTTATTTTGCGGGTGTTTAGGAGGTGTCAGGGGGATGTTGGGGGGTGTTGGAGGTTTAAAGGGCAAATTTTGTGTCAGATACGGCTCAGGTTGAGCTGAAAAGTGGACAAGTGTAAGCCCCTGCCAGGCACCCGAACAGGTATGCGGAGAAGATCTGCACCCGCATCGTGCGACCGGGCGGCGCGTGCACGCGGTGCGTGTGCGCGGGGGCAGCCGCCACCTCGACGTCCTTGCCGACCGTGACGGCGACGGCGCCGTGCTGCAGGGGCTTACACTCCTTCGTGTTAGAGCTCAACTTGAGCAACTCCAGGACACACTCATGAGTTGAGTTGGGTAATATGGTGGAAAGAAGTGCTCAAGTTGAGCTGAAATGGGAACGAGTGTAAGCCCCTGCCGTGCGGCTTGTTGCACTCCTCCTCCGAGGTCTCGTACTCGTCCACGGCGATCTCGGTGGCTCCAATGAATAGCGGCGCAAGTTGAAACTGAAAGCAAACTTGAAAGCAGTTCATCATATTTTAGTTTCAAGCGCAGAAACCATGTAGGCGGTTTCAACACGGGTTTAATAGTGCCAACCTGCACCGCCCTACCAATGTAGATGAAGGTTCCCGCGGCCAAGCCTTCCAAGACGAGCGCCACCATCGGGCTGGTCGCGCTGCCCACGCCAATGCCCACGCCGATGCCCAACGGGGTGACGCACGCGAATGACACCACAAGCCAGGGTCGCGACACCCGTTCCCTTTTCCAGCTTAACATTAGCTAGTCAGCACATTTGAGGTATGATTCGTGTGAAAACTTTAGTGGTGATTTTTGGGACAGAAGTGCCCAAGTTGAGCTGACTGTCGTGGTGTGAAGTATGATTGTAAAAAGAGCCTACCACAAGCGTGACGATCATCGGCCACGGCATGCCCGATCGCACGAACTTGGAGCCGACGGCGAACGCCGCGGGGGCCTTGTTATAGCGGCGCAAGTTGAAATTGAAAGTCAAACTTGAAGGCAGCTTATCATATGTTAGTTTCCAGCGCCGCAACCAGGTGGTCATTTCAACACGGGTTAAACTTGCACCCAGAGTGACAAGATATGATGTTGTCATCCTGTCCACAAGATGACAGTATCGATAAGGAAGATGCCAGTATCGATATGGAAGATGACAGTATCGATATGGAAGATGACCACAAGATGACAGTATCGATATGGGAGATGACAGTATCGATACGGGATATCTTGTCACTCTGCTTGCGGCAGCCCACCTTGTGGGCGCAGATGGCGACAGTGAGGGCGACGACGCCGGAGCTCTCCGATTGGATGCCGAGCTGTAGCGGCGCAAGTTGAAATTGAAAGCGAAGTTCGAATGCAGTCGACCATGTTCTAGCTTCAAGCGCTAAGATCCAGGCGCTTTCAAAGTGGATTTCATAGGGTCAACTTTCGCCACCCTACCGAGCGATACCCCCGCGAGCACGGAGTGGAGGCTGATGGCCACCAGCAGCACCAGCGCGCTAGTGAAGTTGGACCGAACGGGAGCGATAGCGGACCCATGCTCGGTAGTGACCATCGCTGTGGAGTTGACAGCGAGCTCCCCGCCGTGGACCGTGTGGGCGTGGTGCCCCTCGGTGTATTGCCGCGAGTTGAATTTGAAAACAATTTTAAAGGCACTTCATCACGTCACAGTTTCCAGCGCTTAGTTCCAGGCGCTTTCAACTTTCAACGTGGGTTTGATAGGGTCAACCTGCACCGACCTACCTCGGGCTCCAGCGTGTGCGCATGCTGGTGGAACAGCACGCGCTCCACGAAGAAGATGAGCAGGTATCCCTGGCGAGAGGGTCATTGAGAACAAGCAGGGTTTATTAACTCAAGAAAGAGGTTCGACTCCCCATAAACTGATCACGTGCCAACACTCTGTGGCAAGAGGGTCATTGCGAACAAGCCCTCGAACCGAGATCGGAGCATGACTTACCGGGTACCTTCAGACTATCAGACTTCAGGGTGGATGCTCATACTTACAGACGCAGCGCGGAGGAGCAGGAGGAGGAGGAGCAGGAGGAGGAGCAGGAGGAGGAGGAGGAGGAGGAGGAGGATGAGGAGGAGAAGCAGGAGGAGGAGAAGGAGGAGGAGAAGGAGGAGGAGGAGGAGGAGGAGGAGGAGGAGGAGGAGGAGGAGGAGGAGGAGGAGGAGGATGTTCAATGTCGGTCCAGTGTTTTGTTCTCAATAATCACCGTACCAAGAGCACCAGCGCGTAGGGCAGCGGGTAGTCCCCGTGGTCCACCTCCGCGGCGGACTCGACGACGTGCGGGAAGATGTGCGTGAGGCCCGCGGCGATGAACACCCCGCCGGAGAACGCGTTCAGCAGGCTCATGAACTTGTCTGCGTGGGCCGCCCGCTAGGGCCACCACAACAACGCCACGCTCACGCTCGTTACATGATTTTTTTGAAGTCGTTGAAAATGAGGCAAGTTACGAGTAAGAAGTTTCGTTGTTTCATGCCAGCTTGTTGAAGGTTAAAAGGAAATGAACAGAGGGAGAGAGAGAGAGAGAGGGAGACGCTTTCGCGTGTATAAAAAGGAGGCCCGAGGCTTTCGCTCCAGCCCCCGTGGCGTGGGATGCATTCGTATTTGATCCGGGTGGGTGTGATGACTCAGCCATGTGTCACGCATTGTGCCGGAGTGGGGACTTACAAAGACGAGTTGACATTTTACCTCCATTTGTACTTGAGATTGGGAAAGAAATTAAATTGCTCCGGGTACTAGCGGCGTGGCGGCGCGCGGCGGGGGGTGTATAGGGGGCGCATGGGGGGGGTATATAGGGGGTACATAGGGGGTGTATAGGGGGTGTATAGGGGATGTATAAGGGGTGAATAGGGGGTGTATGGGGGGTGTGAATTACTCCAGCCTACCAGGGTGCGGACGAAGAGCGGGAAGAGGCCGCCGACGATCGTCTCGATGAAGATGATGAACATCACGGTGAGCTGCAGGCAGGGCCGCACACCACAGAGTGACAAGATATGATCTGATATCGATATGGGAGATCGGACATCAATGAGATTTCAATGCGGTTATCGACGGGGAATATGGGATATCGGTATGGGACAGGGTTTATCGATATGGTTATCTACAGACACACACACATTCATGGTGCAGGGAGCGACAAAACGTCTGAGCAGGGAGCGACAAAAGGTTTTCAAGCCAAGTTGCAAATGGGGCACGTGTACAGTGAGCAGCGCCTTGCCTTGAGCCCGACGTGGTTCGACTTGGAGGTCTCCTCGGCGTCCTCCTGGTGCGAGGGTCAGGCAGGCAGGCACATCGTGTGAGGACCGTGTAGGATCCAAGGTGGTTTGAAACTGTGGCAGGGGCGAGGTTGGCATCATTATTAACTGGTAGCCTCATTACTTACGAGTATTCAATGACCCGTGTACTATGAATGCAATGAAGGTAGCCCTACTTCGTGTTCGAACTCGCAGGACGGCTCGGCCGCGCACTTGAGCATAGCGGGGCAGGCTTTGAGGAAGGCGCTTTCGTTGAGGCCCGCGGGGGCGTTGCCCGTGTAGTGCGTCGCGCAGGGCCGAACACTGGATCCCTCGTCACCTCAACGCCGCATCCTGGAGTACTTCAGACTGGTGGCAACTTGGAACAAGTAAAAGTTGGAACTTGGAAGTGGATATCTTTAGTCTTTTTACTCGGAGAGGAAGGCTACGAGTAGCCTGTCATTCGGGACAAAACGACTAGTATCGGGCGCGTCACCCCTGCGACGGCGGCGCTTTCGATCACAGAGGGCAGGCACGACAGTTGTTGGCGATAAAGTAAATCACGTTTACATTGTGCGCGCAGGCGAGCGAATGGCAAATAAATGGGTGCGGGGATTCTTCGGACATGAACGGTTGGGTCAGCTCGAGAGGGGACAACCGTCTCAGACAGTGCATGTCCCTGCCTCGAGGATGTGCGCGATGGTCAGAATCTCGGTGGCGGCGACGGCGCCGGGGGCCTCGTCGGCGTGGCCCGCGTGCGCGCCGGCGTCCGCGGCCGGCGCCTCGCCGCCTGCTTCTTGGAGTTGCTTGAACAGGCCTGCGAGCTCAGTCGCATTCATGCCCCCGCTCTCGTCATTGTCGAACACCTCATACCAGGGGCTTACACTCGTTCACTTCTCAGCTCAACTTGAGCGCTTTTTATTGGATAGGTAGTGCGCGTAGGGGTTATGCAGCCCGTGTTAAGGGGGTCTCAGGGGGTGTCTTGGGTGTGGAGGGTGGTTGCTTGTGTCAGACACGGCTCAAGTTGAGCTGAGAAGTGGACGAATGTAAGCCCCTGCCTCGTACAGGTGCTCGATCGGCGGCTCCTCTTCCGAGTGCTCGTCCCCGTGCGTGTCCACGACAGCGTGATCATCTTCCTCGGCAGCGGCGGCGCCGGAGAACGCGGCGGCGATCAGAAGCGCGATGAGGAGGAGCGCGGCCGGGACGCGACGGAAGGTTCTCCGGATGGAGGAGGAGGACCGGGAATGGGTTAACCCGGGGGACAAGGCAGCCGCCATTTTGCTGGAGCGCGTGTTGGGGTTTAGGCGCGGTGAGGGATAAGCCGCCGTAGTGGAGGGCAGGAAGCGTGCGATGGTGCACGTAAGGGAGGAGAGTGTCGGCAGGATGCGGAGCGATGTTAACGGAGAAGTTAGCGTTCGGCCGTTTCGCGGAAGCCTGCGCGCGCGTCTTTGAATGGTTCACAACGCGCGTGTTTCGAACAGAAGTGGAGAAGAACGCGGCGAAAATGGCGTGTGCCGGGCGCACGTCACAGAGTGCTGGCAGCTGGGTCCGCCTAATCCGTGGATCTGAGATGATGAGAAATCAGCCGACCGACCACGTACGGACATGCTTGATCGGGATTAGTCAGGGGTACCATAGTAATAAATGACGGGGTAGGCCATCCCAATTTCTAAGAGGGGGCCGAGAAGGGGCCAATGTTTTCGATAGGCAAGTTACCAAAACACGTATTTGACTTTTGGCGAATGGCCAAAACACTGCCAAAACGCGACAAGGCCGAACCTGGCTTTCGTTCAGCGCGCAGAGCTGGCCGCACTCGCGCACGCACGCGAGCGCGTTGCCGGCCGTCGACTCCCCGCCACGTTGTAGGCTGGAGGGTTATCGAGACAGTCCCGCGGCGTGTTGGACGGCGCGTGTCATTTATTACTACCCCTGGATTAGTCGGTGGTCGGTCGGGGTTGATCGGATCCAATCAGTGGTCGGTCGGCGTTGATCGGGTCAATTTTTGCATCTTTGAAACCTATCTCCTCCCTGGGTTTTGGTCCGCTGAACCTCTACATGTAACCTGGTCCGCTGAAAATCTCTCGTCGAGCGCCTACTGAGTTGACAAAATTTTAATGCGGCAAAAACTCGAAAAGTTACATGACTGCCCCGCAAAGTGCGTGGCGTGCCTGGGATTAGGCGGACCCAGAAAAGTGCTGGGTTTCTATTTTATGAGCGTTTAGGGGTTATCTTCATGATGACGGGGTTAGAGCTCTAGGCTCTACAGTACAGTAAGGGTTCATGGAAATACGGATGCGGATAGGGATACGGCTAAAACGCGATATTTATGCGGTACGGTGGAGTATGAGTAGGGTTTAGGGATTTATACAAGTGAATGCTGGTTATCCCAAACACGCAGTCTTGGAAGCCCCACGCTCGGCAGGTGCATGACACGGCGGACGAGTGGCCCACTAGCCCACCAGCGGCACTCCACCGGAGGGCCTGCTGGTGGCACCTGAGGAGAGCGCGGGCGGGCGCTCAAACTGCTCGCGTTTTGTTGTTGTATCGTGTCGCGTTTCGAGCACCGCTACACTGTGCGGTGGATAACGTGTCAAGCACCGGTACACAATGTGGTTGATGACATGGCAGCATCGCTCAGCGTTCAATGTGCGGCACGCTACTGTAGGCTGGGTGCGCGGGGGGTACGCGTAGCTGTGGCGGGGCCTGCCCGGTGTTTTTTCTCACGCTAGCTAGACATGAACCTCCAATCCGTAGTTTCTGGCTCGTTAAAGCTCTTAACACAAGGCGGATCATGCGCCTGTTGGCCCGTGTGCGGCGGTGGCGGCGGCGCGGGCGAGGGCGGGCGCAAAGGCAGGCTGAGCGCACCAGACACTGCAAAGACCATCACTATGCTTATTGAATCGTTGCAAGACTAATAACAACTCTTCCGTGATCGCCGCGTCCCCCTCCCCGGCCTTACAGCACGAGTTCCCGTCTTCAGCTCAACCTGATGTTTATATTTGTCCGTCTTTACGATTAACATCCTACAGTAAATCCCCCATTTGGACCCCCAGGGGAAGCCCAATTGAAGCGTCCATATTTGTTGACAATGGACGCGATCAGTCGGCGGCGCCCACGGCTGTGCGCAGCGCCTGGCGCGGCGCCTGCTTGACCTCCTGCTTCCGCTTCCGCTTGGCCGACTCCTCCTTCTTCTTCTTCAGTGCATCCTTCCGCACAGCATCCTTCGCCTCGTTCAGCCCACCGCCAGGGCCAAGCCACAATATCATGCCCAACTCAACTGAAGTATCCCTGAGGCATTAAGTCGGATGACCCATGTTCCTCTTGCTTTTGAAATTGCGCCGAGCTAAAATAATTAGCGCTGTCAGGCGGCAAATCCGCGAAACTGGACCGGCCAAACTGGCTTCGTCGCTTTCTGCCGAAGTATTCGTCGTAATTCGTCGATTCTGGAGTCAATTTAAGGTGTCTGGCGAAAGTAGGTTGGCCAAACTGGCTCCGCCGATCTGGCTTGGCGAAATGGGTTTGGCGCATTCTTAAAAGTAAGAGGACATGTGGTTTCAGGGACAAACATCTTATGGCGATATAGGCAGTACTTCTCTCAGCTGGCCCTTGAGTATCTTTGAGGCATTAAGTAGGATAAGTCACGTAGTTTAGGGGCCTCACAGTCCGTACTCTTCTCAGCTGGCACTCTCGGTATGTTGGAGGCTCAACATGAAGCTATGAAACCCAGTCTTCGGTGTGACTTACCCCATGAACCCCCCAAAACAGCCTCTCAACCAATCAGGGGCGCGGGAGCATGATGGACTGTCCATTGACCAATCAGGGACGTTACACATGTACGTTCAGAATTGGCGCGAAACGTGCAGACTATCCAGCCAATCAAATTTCAGTCCACCACTCTCTCGACCAATCACATGAGGGCCTTTAGGGTGGTAAAGCCCCCGGAGACTGGGTTTGAACCAGTGATCCACGCAACACTTCGAAAGTGTTACGTGTAATGGCGTAACACGCATTATATAGCGTGTTACGCGTAACACGTAACGCATTCGGTCGCGAGATGGTGGTATGTTACGTATGTTACGTGGCTGTTACGTGGATATGTTATGTGGCTGTTACGTGACTGTTATGTTATGTTACGTCTGCTATGTTACGTCAGGTGTACGAATCGTATGGGCAAATCGACCCCTGACATAAACCCTAAACTCACGAGAACCCCTAAACCCTAAACCCTAAAACCCAAACCCATAAACCCTAAACATAACTGCACAATACTTCAATATGACTGCATTTTCCCACGTCACATACGTAACATAACATAGCAGTTTCACGTAACAGATCCGCATTACACCCCCATTACATGTTACGCGTAACATGTTATGTTACGCCATAACACCGGCCCAAATTTTCGGACCCTAGTCTCACGTAACATAACATCCATTACATAACGTTACGTGGATCACTGGTTTGAACACAGTTGTGCTTCAAAGGCCCTGCCGCTCGCGGGTGGCGGACTTGCCGATAAGGCCGGGCGCCTCCTTCAGGCCGAAGGTGGACGCCACGTTGTAGCGGCGCAAGCTGAAGTCGAAACCAAATATTGACAGCGATTCATCAAAATTCAGTAAGGGCTTAGTTTCGGGCGCTTTCAACGTGGGTCTGATAGGATCAACCTGCACCGCCCTACCACGTGCCCCAGGTGCAGCCGCTTGACGTGGAAGATGTGCTTCAGGTCGGACGGGAACGTGGCGTACGACCGCACGTGCGCCCGGAACGCGTCCTTCGCCAAAGTGCTCAGCTCCTTGTCGCCTCCAACCTCAGAGCAGGGACTCGCCTGAATTTTGTTTCAGCTCAAAAAGAAAGAAAGTTCTTAAAATCAGTGTCGGCGTTCCAAGGAACGCTTATGTCCTCGACATCAAGGGTCCAGTTACGCAAGGACCGAGACCAGGTCGGACAGTCGACGAGTCGGTCGGTGGAATGTTCTGATGGACAGGTCGAACGGGACTTAATACCATACCTTCGATACCAGACCCGACACAGAGTTGAAGCACACATGTAAGGCCTTGGGCGGAGGAAACACGCAGGGCGGCGGCTGCGGCAGTGGTGAATTGGCGCCCTATGAGCAAACAGTCTGTACTCATGGAAGGCCATGCCTCGGAGTGGAGCTTCTTCTGCAGCTTCTGAGCGGCGGGGTGCAGGTGCGGGTTGCGCTCGAACGTCCGCAGGTCGGACGCCGAGGATGTCCGCCCCTCCAGCCACGGGCTTGCACTCGTCCACTTTTCGGCTCAATGTGAATGCTTTCTGCGGGATAGGGGGTGCATTCAGATGGTGATTGTGGGTGTTTAGGAGGTGTTAGGGGGTAGTTGGGGGTGCTTAGGGTGTGTTTTGCGTCAGAAACGGCTGAAGTTGAGCTGAGAAGTCGACGAGTGTAAGCCCCTGCCTCCAGCCCGCCCTCCAGCACGTCCAGCATCGCCGGCACCGACGCCGCGCAGAACTTCACGCCCATGTCCAGGGGCTTACACTCGTCCACTTTTCAGCTCAACTTGAGCCGTCTCTGACACAAATAACACCCTACACACCCCGAATATCCCCTAACACCTCCTACACACCCCCTAAGCAACCCCTAATTGCTTCCCCCAGACACCCCCTATCCTATAGAAAGCACTTACGTTGAGCCGGAAAGTGGCGAGTGTAAGCCCCTGCCCATGTCCCCCAACACCGTTGCGTACTCCACTTCCTTGGGCTGCAAGAACAGAACGGCTTCGCCCTCCTGCCCCAAGCGGGCCGTGCGCCCCACGCGATGCACGTACACCGTGGGATCACTCGGAGGATCCACCTGGCACGAGGGTCATTGATAACGAGGCGACGCTCCGCTCCATTAAGAGTGAGGAGCAGACTGGAGTGTTAGCTCCTAGTCTAGATACAGGCTGTACTATTCGTAGGAGTACTGCGGATAGAACAAGCACTCAAAACCAGATAGGAGCATGACTTACCTTCAGGGTGAATGCTCACACATACGGGCCGACTCGGTTTGTCGATTCAACGTCGGTCGAGTGCTTGTTTTCAATACCCGCCCCCCTGCCTGCACTGTGGCTCCCACCCCCGTGAAGTCCAGCCCACGTGCGCCTACATCCGTGCATAACAACACGCCGGCTTTGGCCGCCGCGAAGCCTTGGGGTCGGGACGAGCAAAAAATGCTCGCCACGTCGTATGATGTCTTTTAGCTGAATAAACGACTCATGCCAAGCCATGAAATCTAAGAAGCGTGTGGAGTGATGTCATTCAACTCAAGTAATGAGTCATACGACGTCGTCCAACTCAGGAGATGAG
>Ga0307489_10002098_pt1 | contig 13315 bp, 11 predicted proteins | sample SB12metaG_FD_202247 | JGI IMG/M metagenome (GOLD analysis project Ga0307489, IMG submission 202247) | Sea-ice brine microbial communities from Beaufort Sea near Barrow, Alaska, United States - SB 1.2 | ecosystem: Environmental > Aquatic > Marine > Coastal | place: USA: Alaska | collected... | reverse complement strand
TATATATAGTAGTATAGATATAGTTTATAGAGGGAAAAGGCTGAATATATAGGGGGTATTGTAACAAAAGGCTGAATGTTTTGGCCAAAAACCCTACAAAATTGGGGCCGTGGGCTAAACTAAAACCGTTCTGTAAAGGGCTGATAGTCAAGGGAATAGGGGTATAGTGCTTTACCACCCTATAATAGCACTTTTTTAGCCGAGATGGGCCAACAAGACATATAGGTAGTGACAGTAGCCTATTAAGGTAGTTAGTAAGGGGCTATTGTCACACCCCCTAATATTATTATTCGTACTAAGTTTGTAAGAATAGTAAATAGCATGTGAAACGTGTGAGTATATAGAGTATACAAACATCTAAACTAATCACTATGGCCGTTAAAATAGGTGAATCACCAATATCAGCAGTATATATAGGAGAGAGTACTATATCAGCAATGTATATAGGAGAAACTACAATATACCCATAACAAAATATAACACATGTCTATAATTTATTCTTACCCAACATCGCAGCCGACGTTAGATGACCTATTAATAGGTACAGACGTAGCAGATGATAACGCAACTAAGAGCTTTACGGTTCAAAGTTTAGTATCATTGATAAATGCTGAAGCAGGTTCTGGTACTTTAACTAGTGTCACTATATCTACTGATGCTTTTCTTACAGCTATTGGTAACCCAACTGGTCCAACTGTTGCTTATACTATAGGACTAGCCGCTACAGGTACTCCATCTGCAACTACTTTTCTTCGTGGAGATAATCAATGGGTAACACCTACTGTAACTAGTGGTATTGGAGTTTACAATAGCAATGTTTTATTAACTAATGATTTATCTTCAGCTAACTTTACAGGCGCTGGAGTTTCAACCTCATCTGACGTAAACGGCAATGTAACTATAACTATAGAAGGTGCAATTAACGCTGTTGAGTCTATAGTAGCTGGTAATGGTATAGGTTTAAGTGGTCCAACAGGTAACGTCATAGTGTCAAACACAGGCGTAACAGGTTTAGTTCCTGGAGATGGTATAGCTATATCCACAACAACTGGAGGTATATCTACAGTTAGCACAACAGGGCAAACTACTGGTACCGTTACTTCGGTAGCGCCCGGATCCGGATTATCTTTGATATCAGGAACCACAACAGTTAACCCTGTAATAGGATTAGACTACACAGGAGCAGACACATATATAACACAACCAGCAGCAGCAGCTCCTTTAGCAGCTGATTTAATACCATTTCATTCCGTAACCGGCGATACAGTAAACAAGGTAACTTTTGGAGATATTCAAGCTTCAACTTTAGCACTAGTTAACACGTCTATAACAGCTGCGAACGCTGATGCTATAACAAATAACACAGACTTACTACCTTCAGTTAATAAGGTGATAAATGTCATAACACTTACAGATGCTGAGTATACAGCTATAGGTACAGGTAATTACGTTGCGGGTACTTTATACCTAACAACAGCAACAGGTCAACCTCAAAATACTGTAAACTTTACTATAAATACATCGGCTATAAATGCCACTGGTAGTTGCGGCTTTACGTCATCAACAACGGTAAACGGATCTGTAGTAAATCCAATTGCTGTAACTGGATCCGTAGGCAGCGGCTACACTGTAGCTACAACAATAACTCCAACTGGTAGTAATTGTAGTATATCAGGAGGCAGCGCAACTCAAACGATAACTGGAACTATACCAGCAACACCTACGCCGGCTGCTGTTACACAGACTTTAGCCGCTAGAACTATATCAGCTCCAGCAGCTCCAGGCACAGTAACAGATACTTTAAATGCAACAACTACAGGAATAACCGGAACACAGTTCACAACAAATGCCCCTAGACAATTAAGCGGAACTCAAGGAAATTCATTTAGCACTAGTGGGTTTGGCTATACGGCTACTGCTGACGCTGGCTATGTGTTTAGCCCAGGAGGCGCTTCAGTAAACGCTATATATGACCGATCAATTTCATACTACGGAGATAACAATACCACCGGGTATTTTGATCCTCCAACTCAGCTAGTTGCATCAACATACCCTGTCACATACAGCGTTGATGTGTCTGGTATAACAGATAACTCTGGTAATGGATATACTTTAAATGTAACAGGTCAATTTTCAGGTACAGCGCAAGGAAATCCCGGCATACAAATAGCTTCTGGAGGATCAGTAACAGCTTCAGTCACTGCGGTGCCAACCAATGGAACATCATCAGGCGGCGCAATTAGCGATAGCGTTACAGTTTCAAGTGTAACGTCTGCTCAAAATATATCTTTAACATTAACCGGAACAATCAATTCGAACGCAGGTAGTGTTAGGATGGATCAAAATCTTGTAGCAACCGGACCAGGTGCAAGCTCTGTTGTAACAGCATACACTTACAATGGTGCTGGAGGTTATCAAGCTGGCAGTACACAAACTGGAACTTTAGGCACTACAGCTAATTTTGGTGCATCGGTTAGCGTTACTGGCTCTTATTTCATAGTCAGTTCTAGCAATAACATAACTCCAACAAGTTCACCTTTATATTCAACACCTACAGCCGTTGTGACTGCTAATATAACGGTAGATACCGCGTTGACGCACTCGTATTCTTCTACAATAGCTGCTACTGGCGGAGGCAATACTGCTCCAGGAACTGGTGGAAGCGCTTGTAACTACAGCGGAACACAGGTTACAGTATATACAGATAGCTCAGCATCAGGTGGTCTTTCTGTAGGACAAACCGTGTACGTTAGTGCTACTTCAATGACTCCATATACCACTAACGCTGCAACGTGGTGGAGAACAGGTGCGCCAGGAGGTGCACAACTAGTTCAATTCAACTCAAGTGGTACAGTTGCTAATATAAGTTCATGCTAAATAAAAAGATAAAAACATAAACATATGTCTATAATATACAGTTACCCTGAACAAGGAGCTTTAAACGCTAATGACCTACTCATTGGTACTTCTGCTACTAAAGTTGGTGGTAAACAAAAAAACATAACAAGGAATTTTAGTGTTCAACAGATAGCCGACTTCATTAATCGTGGAGCTGGCTTTGTTGATCCTGTTGCCACTGACTTTCAAATACCAGTGTTCAATCAAAGTGGAACTAAAATAACAGGTTCTATAATGTCTCAAGACACTTTTCCCAACGGAACAGGTATAACTATAGCTGGCGCTTTAGCCACGACAGGATCTATATCAACCACCTCAGACCTTTCAGCTTTTGGAGCTGTTACTCTTGGCAGTCAAAACAATTTAATATCTTTAAACTCTACAACAAAACTAGGTGGACCTATTCAAGATGCTAGTGGAACTTTAGGTAACGTTAATCAAATACTACTATCTAACAGCTCTGGAAATGTATCTTGGGCTAACTATGAAGCTGGTCTTACCTATGAGGGCACATGGAATGCTGCAAATAATACAACTAATGGATTATCTAATTCACCTGCTTTAGTTTCGGGTATAGGAGTAAGCGGTCATTTTTACATAGTGAACGTAGCCGGTAATACAACATTAGATACCAATTCAGACTGGCACGTAGGTGACTGGGCTGTATTCTTAGATCAAGGCGGTCAACCAGCTGCTTGGCAAAAAATAGATAATACATCTGCATTAGTAGGTTCTGGTACAGCTGGAACTCTTTCTAAGTGGACAGATGCTACAACATTAAATGATTCTTTAGTATCTGAAGCAGGTACAGTTGTATCTGTAAATGGTATTTTAAAGGTTAATGATACTGTTGAGTCTACAGTAACAAATTCAAACCTTAAGCTTCAAGGAAATGGAACTGGAGCGGTAGAGGTTAGAGGTTTTGGTGGAGTGACTGGAACCGCAGGTAGAATACAATTAAACTGCTCAAATAATAACCATGGTGTTTCTATTGAAAGTCCACCTCACTCAGCAGGTGCTACGTATACTTTAGCGTTACCAATAAATGCTGGTTCACCTGGTCAAGTCTTAACAACAGATGCCGCAGCTACACCTAGTCAGTTGTCATGGGCATCTCCAAGTGTTGGTACTGGAACTGCAAATACTTTAACCATGTGGGGTAATACTCCAAGTTTAATAGTAGATTCAATAATGTCTCAAGATAGTTCAGCTACAGTAGCTACAATAGCTGGAGGACTAAACGTAACTGGAACTATAAAGCCAGCAACAATAACTGACAGCAATAATCTTACTGGGGCTCCAGGTCAAGTTTTAACTAGTATATCACCAGGAGCTATACTAGAATGGCAAACACTTTCAATATCAGGTACAGGTAGTTTAAATGCTATACCTAGATTTTCTGACAATGCAGGTACATTAGGTAATTCTATAATAACTCAAAACGGAGCAGGCAATAGAATAGTTGTTAGTGGAGAGTTTAAGCCGACACAGATAACAGATGTTAACAATAATAACGGAAGCGCAGGAGAATTTCTTGGTAAAACAGGAAGTTCATTAGACTGGTTGCCTATACCAGCAAGTGGAGTTCAAAGCGTGGTAACTGGTAATGCGTTAGAAGTTTTTGTAGACAATACAGATACTGCAAATCCAGCTATTTCAGTTGTAACTGGAGCGGTTGGAGTTGGAGGTACGTCTTTAGCTACTGGAGATCAAATTCAAACCGCTATAGATTTAGCAGTTGTAGGTTCGCTTCAGTTTAAAGGTAGTTTTAACGCTACAACAGGGGCAATAGATAATTCAAGTCCTGCCACTAATTTAACCGCTGCAACTAGAGTAGCTATAACAGTTGGTGACTACTATGTGGTTTCTGTTGATGGTGACTTTTTTGGAGATGTTTCTGAACCTTTAACTATAGGCGATCAAGTTATAGCTACAGCCACGGTAGCTGCTGATACTTCAGTTATATCAAACTTCTCTATAGTAGCTACAAATGTAGGTATAGCAACAACTACCACAGCTGGTATTGTTAGCGTTCCTACTACAGGAGGTATAAGCGTTGATGCTGCTGGAGCCGTTTCTTTGCCTAGTGTAAGTTCGCCAGGAACGTTTAATAGTGCTACTGTTACTGTAGATGCTAACGGGCATATATCAGCTGTAGCAGCTGGCGCTGGTGGAGCGTTTACTCAATGGTCTTTAAGCGGAAACACAGGTACTGCACAAATTATTACACAAGCTGCACAATCTGCTAGCTTTGTAGGTGGTATTGCTACAGCGGTTAACGATGCTACAGGCACAAACGCAGGTATACTAACTACGGCAACCGCTAGTGGGATATTAGATATAAATTTAAGAACAACAGGTGGAACTCCTAGTAATCAAACTTTCTATAGAGGTGATGGTGAATGGGCACAGGCTGGATCAGCGTCAGTAGTTACTGTTAGAAGTTCAGTTGCAACCGCTAGCCAACAGCTTTTTGATTTAGGCGCTGAGCCTAGTGGTAGTTCTAGAGATTTTGTAGATTTATTTATAGATGGTGTTTACCAAGCTGTAAGCTCTTACACTGTAACTAATTCTGCCGGTGGAAACACAGGAACATTAGACTATTTACAATTAGTAGCACCTGGTGCTCCATTGGGTGTTACTATAGAAACTAAAACAACTTCAGGATCTACAGGAGCAGGAGTTACAACTGTAAACGGTCAAACTGGAGCTATTGTACTTCCTAATAAGTTTACAGGTAACGTTATAAATGCTTCAACAGCAACTACTACGCTTGTTGCTGATCATAATCTATATGTTTTAACTGGAACTGGAATAGCCACTTTGCAATTACCTAATAGTCCTTCAGATGGTGACTCTATAAAAATTTCTAATATATCTGGATTAGCTACTAATATAGTGGCACAGAGCAGCGTAAGTGCAGAGAGAATAATGGGTGTAGCTGCAAATATGACTTTAGATAGCATTACAGCTGCTTTTGAGTTGGTATACTGCGGTTCTGCAAACCCAGGATGGGTTGTAATTGGTGCTAAATAATAATAAAATAAATAAATAAATAAATATGAGTGATTTTTCAACTTTTTTTCCAGGCTCCGGCGGAGGTGGTGGTGGTGCGATAGGTGATTACGGAGTTAAACCCATGGCGTACAATGCTGATACTTTTACCGATCCTAATGATGATAGTGTTTGGTTTAAAACTGGTTATGCTTCAACTGATTTAGCTGCTTATCCTAAATTTACCCCTGGTTTTGGTGTTGCTGCTAAGTATCCTCAATCAAACCTCGCCGCTTTTGCTGGTTCAGGTACCTATCAAGGAGACGTTCAGTATAATAGTCAAGAAGATTCCATAGTCGTGCGACAATTAAACTCATACCCAATCGGTGACTACGCCCTAGGCTCAGGCGGCTACTATTTGGATCCTGCTAATATATCTAGTGGCAATTGGGCACAAACTACAACATCCGGTGCTGCTACAAGCAGATACAGCTTTGAGCCGGTAGGTGATGGTATAGGTAATAACTATGTATTACGAACAAACTCCTCCAATAACTCCACCACCACCGGCTCTCAGAGCCAACAAAGAACTAGCAACTGGCTTCGCGAACCTTTATTAAAAATAGGGAAGGTTAGTGGTGGATCTAGAACGACTGGTTACACTTTTAATCAAACCATAAACCTCTCCGGTATACCAACAGGATCATCAAATAGTAGTTATAGGCAATACCAGGTGCCACTAGGCCTTGTTGCTACTGAAAATCATTTTTATTATTCTTTTTTACAGAAAAATCCAAACACTTCAACTTACTTGACCTATTACTATGGTAACGCAATATTTAATAACGCCGCTGGCAATATTACTGATATAACCGGTCAACAGCCATCCAACGCCACTACCGTTTACGCAAGAATACGTTGCGTTAAGCTTAGTAAAACAGGAGCTTATATAAGTGATTTTACTAGGCCATTTTCAGACATTAGTGGAGGTGGTAGTGCTTTGCTTGTATTTACAGATCCTTCATCTACTGGAGATAGTTTTTATACTTTAGATAAAAACAGCATGCAAAATAGTATAGGTCCCCTAGCAAACAATTACGCTGGATTTCCAGTTCGCAGCGATTTAGTGGATTTCAGTAAAACCTACACAATAAGAAAGCACTCTGAAGACGGTACAGTTACAAAAACAGCAGCGGGATTACCTATAACATCAATAACCCAAACCACTAGAGCAACGACCACTAGCCAGCAAGCCTTCTGCACGCCTAATGGTGATGTTCATTATTTCACAGCGGCAGGTTTTGCCGGAAGTACGGCTCAAGTCGGACAAAAAGCTCCTAACAGTCCTTTATCTACTACTTATAATATTTTTAAATTAGGGAGTATAATAGGAGATACCGTAACTAGATTTACTAACATACCTAATAGCACAACTTCGACTGAAACTGGTATGGGTGTTAATACTTCTAATGTGCAGATAAAGGCGGGTCCAACACAAGCGGGATACTCTCCAACACAGCTATATATAAGAGTTGCATAACGTAAAAACAAAAAACATGAGTAATAATTTAGACGAAATAACTTGGGACACAGAATTGCCTTTAGAAGTTAGAGGGCACTACGCTAGACAATGGAGAGATCAACAGTTGCAACGTGCAGATTGGATATGTGCTATACCAGATCACGGACTACATGCTTCTTACATGACTTATAGACAAGCTCTTAGAGACTGGCCTTCAACATCTGACTTTCCAGACACAAAACCAACACTATAATAAATGGCATTAACTAAAGTTTCAACTGGCGTTGTAGATATGAGTACGAGCACCGGAGGCTTAGTTATAGCTAAAGGCAACGGAACTGATGTCTCAAGTGGAGGTGAACGCCCGACTTGCAACGCAACTATCCTTGGTTCTATCCGAGAGAATACAGATTCAGGTGTAAACAAAGTTGAAGTTTGTACTTCCACTGGTTGGCAGTTTCTAGAAGAAGTTGGACCTACTAAAGCACCTTTAACAGTTGACTACTTAGTGGTCGCTGGAGGTGGTGGCGCGTCTTGGGGTGGCGGCGGCGCCGGTGGTCTTAGAACTTCTTTTGGAACTGGAAACAACAATGGCGGTTTACAACCTGTAGGAGCAGTGCTTACCATGTCCGCAGCAGTACCGTACACTGTTGTAGTCGGTAGCGAAGGGGCTGCTGGTGATGGTCAAAACACAGTTGGTGGTAGTGGTGCAAGCTCTTCTTTTTCAACTATAACCTCAGACGGCGGCTTGGGGGGTAAAAGTAATGGTCAACAAGGCGATGGTGGAAAAGCTGGCGGAACAAGTGTTTACGGTTTTGCAGGAGGATATAATAATGGTAATTCTGGTTCTGGAGGTGGCGGTGCAGGCGCTGTAGGTGCTGCTCAATCGAATAACACCGGTGGAAGTGATGGAGGAGCTGGACTTGAAGTAAACATAATAGGAGGAACAGGAAATTTTTACGCTGGTGGTGGTGGTGGTGGAAATAGAGATGGAAGTCCCACAGGCTCCGGAGGATCTGGAGGTGGTGGTGATGCATCTTCTTCGTACTCAGCTAACAATGCACAGCCTGGCACCGCTAATACTGGTGGAGGAGGAGGTGGCGCAAGTTACAACAACGCTAGCTCTTGGAGAACAGCGCGAGCTGGTGGATCTGGAGTTGTAATACTTAGATATCCTAGTGCTTACACTATAAACACCACGCAAATAGGTACTGATTTAAGTGTTACAAACGATAACTCCGTATCAGGATACACTATAACTACTATTATTTGTGCTAATCCAGCTACAACAGGAACAGGAACAATAACATTCGCATAATATGGCAATTACTAAAGTAACAACACCTGTAGCAGACTTTGATAAATCAACAAGTTTACCAGGTTTAAAAATACCAAGTGGTGATAATAGCAATCAACCTACTGGAGCAGCTGCTGAGCAGGGTATGATTAGAAATGATAATGAAGAGACTGTAGATAGCTCTGATAGTGCTATAGCGCATTACAACGGAACTGCTTGGCAGTATTTTACTGCTACAGAGTCTCCTGACCCTCCTTTTGCAGTTGACTATTTAGTAGTTGCTGGCGGAGGTGGAGGATCTTCAGGATATGGAGGTTCACCTCAAGGAGGTGGAGGAGCTGGTGGTTTACGTACTTCTTACGGGTCAATATCTGGAGGTGGCGCAAGTGCAGAAACATCATTTACATTAGCAGCTGGAACTGCTTATTCATTAACGGTAGGAGTAGGTGGAGCTGGAGCTGCAGCTGGGAACGGTACTATTGGAACCTCAGGCGGTGTATCGTCTTTTGACGCGATAAGTACGGTAGGTGGTGGTGCATCAAGAAGCTACACTAGTTCAGCACCTTCTGGAAATGGGGGTTCTGGTGGAGGTCAGGCTTGGTCAACCAACGGCGGACCTGGTACAGGTACGATAAATCAAGGTTTTGACGGTGGATCCGACGGTGGTTCTGGTGGTGGTGCAGGTGGTGGTGGAGCTGGTTCTGCTGGTTCTTGGGGCGCAAGTCCAGTTTATAGTATTGGTGGTAATGGTATAGATATTGATATAACAGGTTCAACTGTAGGTTATGCAGGTGGTGGCGGAAGAACTTCAGGCACGCCTAGAGGTGGTGGAGGTATCTCTGTAAGTGTTAACGGTGTAGGCGGAAATGGACTACCTAATACAGGTGGCGGCGGCGGCGGCGGTAAAGGAAATGCTGGAGGTGACGGCGGAACTGGTGGATCTGGAGTTGTGATACTTAGATATCCCACAGGCCACACAGCTAGCTCTACATTAGCTTTCACTGATGCTGTAGTGTCTGGAAGCACTGATAGAGTTATAACAATAACAGGAACAGGAACAGGTACAGTTACAATAACATAGCATGGCAAATACAAAAATAACAAACCCTGAATTATTTAATCTAGGAGATTCAACCTCAGCTACGCAGTTGCCTGTAATGACAACTACGCAAAGAACCGATATGACTGGTTTATCTGTAGGTGAAATGATATTCAACTCTACTACAGATAAAGTAGAATACTTCGATGGAACTAAATGGTATGGTATTACTTACGAAGTGCCAGTTGTGCCAACTCAAATGTATTTAGATGCTAGTAATATAGCTTCTTATAATGGAGGTGGAAACATTTGGTATGATTTAAGTGGAAACAGTAATAACGCTACGTTTTCAGGTTCAACAGCACCAAGTTGGAATCCTAATGGTTATTTTAATTTTGATGGTAGCAATGATATAATGACAGTCTCTGGGTTTTATGGTTTTCCAGTTCAAACTTGGTCAATTTGGGTTAATCCAGACGTTTTGGAAAGAGCTTGTTTTATGCAAACGTATCCAAGTGGCACTATACCAGCAGGTGCTATGTATGTAGAGATGTCGAACACAAGTGGAAATGTTGAAGCTGGTGTTAGAACCAATAGTAGCGGTACTAGCAGCGTAACGTCTACAGCTACACTAACAACCGCAGCTTGGACACATGTAGCTGTAACTTCCGACGGTTCTAATATTAAAATTTACATAGGCAGCGCTTCTCCAGTTAGTAATACAGCTGTAGTAAGTAGTCTAGGTTCAAACAATCAACCTCTAGTTCTTGGCTACGAGCCGAGAAATGTTAGACTTTGGTTTAACGGGCAAGTGTCAAAAGTAAGAGCTTACAACGTGGCTTTAACTCAAACGGAAATAGATGTTTTAGTTGCAGAAGGTCCCGGAGCATCGTAGTATATTGTAAAAAATACAAAAATGGAAATTAAACAAAAAACAAGTGATAATATAAAACATAGTTAACGGTTTACTAGCTATGATTAAACCAAAAGTGTAAACCAACCAATAAAACCAAAACCAATGACGTTTTTTTACCAGACTCAATCGTGGAATAGTCAACCACAAGTAACCCAAGAAACCATAGAGCTATGGAAACACCTATCTGAAAAATCTAAATGGAGGATAGTACAACTAGCAAATGGATTCTACCAAACCGAACACCAAGATGTTAAAGAAAAAGACACTTGGCACGACGTTACCAGAAGAGAAACAATTGAAGGTGCTGAGAAAGCAATAGATTCTTCAGTTGAGCATTTTAAAAGAAAAACTGCTTTCTTAGATGGTCCTAAAGTTGTCAAAACCTTTGAATAATGCTAGACATCGTTCAGACTATTGAATACATAGCTTTTATTGGTATAATACTAGCTCTGATACACTACTACAATCAATCAAATTAAATTAAATTAAATATGTCAGACTTAATAGTCAAGAATCTTTCTTTTGGGCAAGAAGCTCAAGATAAAGTGTTTGAAGGAATAAACAAACTCACAAAAGCCGTTAGCTCTACATTAGGCGCTAGCGGTAAATGTGTACTACTAGAAGATGGTTCAGGTAACCCGTTAATCACCAAAGATGGTGTGACAGTTGCCGATACAATAGTATTACTGGACCCAGTAGAAAATATGGGAGCTACGCTTTTAAAAGAAGCAGCTCGTAAAACAGTAAGAGAAGCTGGTGACGGTACAACTACCGCAACAGTTCTAGCTTATGCTGTACTAAAGGAAGCTCAAAAAGTTCAAGCTGATGTAAGTTCTAGAGACTTAAAAAGCGGTATTGAAAAGGCAACCGATAAAGTAATAGCATACCTAGAGAAAAACAGTACTAGCGTTCAAGGCGATATGATTGATCAAATCGCTACTATATCAACTAATAACGATCCTTATCTAGGTAAAATTATTGGTGATGCGTTTAGAGCTGTAGGAGATACAGGAGTAGTGATGATGGAACAATCAGCTGAAGCTGAAACAGTTGTTGAAATAGTTGATGGAGTTCAATACGATAAAGGTATGACTAATCAGCACTTTATGACTGATCACATTAAGAGAACAGCAGAGTTAAAAAACGCCGCGGTACTTCTTATTGAATCACCTGTTGAAAACGTAAGACAAATACAGTCTGTTTTAGAGTATGTTATTAAAAATGACAAACCTCTATTGATTATTGCAGATGTAGAACCAGCAGTTGTTTCTACATTAGCTATGAATAAGACTAAAGGTAATATCAAAGTAAACATTATAAATGCACCTACTTTTGGTATTAATAAAAGAGAAATACTAGATGATCTAGCTTTATTAACAGGAGCAACTGTTATAAACGAAGATCTCGGTGATGATATGGATTTAATCCAACCAGAACTTCTAGGTAATTGTATTAGATCAGTAACAACTGAAAAAGATACTATTATACAGGTTCAGGATTCATCAGAAGAGATTCTAGAGATCATAGAGCAAATTAAAGAAGATTTATCAACTACACAGAACCCAGGAGCGGTAATACGCTTAGAGAAGAGATTAGCTAGATTATCAGCTAAGATCGCAGTGGTTAAAGTTGGTGCTAATTCTGATATAGAGTTAAAAGAAAAAACAGATCGAGTAGAAGATGCTATATGTGCTACTAAGGCTGCGATTAAAGAAGGTATTGTTCCAGGAGGTGGAATTGCACTACTAAACGCTTCACAAAACATAGTTGCTAAGTCAACTGGGGAAGAAGTGCTACTAGAGGCAATTAGAGCGCCTTTTAAGACAATATTAGATAACGCTGGTATATTAGAATATGAATTACCAAAGAGTAAAGGTAGAGGTCTTAATGTGGTTACAGGTAATATGGTAAATATGATTAAGCAAGGAATTATAGATCCTCTATTAGTTACCAAAAGTGCACTTCGTAACGCAGCTTCCGTAGCTACTACAATATTATCAACTGATTGTGTAATCAATAATTTAAGAATTGATGAAAGCAATAGGTAACAACGTAGTGATTGTGCCTGTAAAAGTTACAGGTGACAAAACTAAAGGTGGATTACTTTTGGTTAAGAAAGATAGAGAAGACATAAGATATATCAAAGCTGTGATTCGCTCGGTTAGCGACGAAGTAAAAGCTTTAAATGAAGGCGATGAAATCTATTACGATAGACACGCAGGTCATACAATAGAATTTGATAAAGAGCAGTATACTGTTATTAAGATACAGGATATTGTAGTTGTTTTGTGAGAAAATTAGAAGCTAGTGACATTAGGGACTTAAACCTACTTAAACACTATCGGATAGTTAGAAGATGGGCCTGTAGAAATAACAAGCTTAACGATGCTGATTTAGAGTTGCTTATATACTTTGATTGCATGGGAATGTTTACTAAACAAGATTTTAAAATCGGTACGTACGCTTACAGTTGGGACAATAGGCGCTGGAACAAGTTGATAAAAAACGGTTGGGTAGTAGTCTATAGAAACTACAATAGGACAACACAAAAATATAACATCTACAAAGTTTCGTTAAAGTGCAAACAACTAATAGCAAGAATGTATCGTATTATGCTTGGAGATGAAGACATCCCAACTAGTTCTAGAA
>Ga0307489_10002097_pt1 | contig 13316 bp, 17 predicted proteins | sample SB12metaG_FD_202247 | JGI IMG/M metagenome (GOLD analysis project Ga0307489, IMG submission 202247) | Sea-ice brine microbial communities from Beaufort Sea near Barrow, Alaska, United States - SB 1.2 | ecosystem: Environmental > Aquatic > Marine > Coastal | place: USA: Alaska | collected... | reverse complement strand
CAGTAATGTATCATGTGTACCACACTGTACCGTCTGTGAAGTGTACGTGTAGGAAGTGAAACATGAAGGAAAACTGAGGTGATGCCCTGCCGCGTCGCACGTGTCGCACAGCAGCATGTTTGCCTCATCTTCCCCGGAGCTGCAGATGCGGCACACGGTCTGCTCAAGCGCCGCCACCGCCGCCTAGGGCCTGGTAGAAAATCCACAAAACATCAGCGGGTTGTATTTAACTCAATAAACGAGGTTTAAAATGCGCTGCAGGCAATTTTGAGCATTTTTCGGTGGTAACCAAAGAAATGAGGTTTTACATGCGTTGAAGCACATTTTAAGCATTTTTCTCGCCAGGCCCTACCGCCGCCCGCGCCGACACAAAGTGTGCGTCCACGTCGCCACCGTGCCTGCCATCGCCCGCTGCAGTGGTGCCTCCCTCGCCGCGTGGGGCGGTGACGTCGGTGTCGCCGTGCTTGCCGCCACCGTCGGCCAGGGGCTTAGTCTCGTTCACGTTAAAGCTCAACTTGAGCAACTCCAGGACACATTCAAAGTTAGGTTGGGTCATACGGTTGACGGAAGAACTCAAGTTCAGCTGAAATGGGAACGAGTGTGAGCCCCTGCCGTCAGCGTCGCTGGCGGGCGGGATGACGGTGAGGTCAACCCGCCCGATGCGCTCAGCTTCGATGTTGTACGCCCGCGCCGCAGCCTCCTCCGTTGCGTGGCTCCCAAGGTACTTGCTCTTGCATACTGCAACCCATTTTTTTGTGGACTTTTGCCAGCGGACACCCTTGAACTGCGAGGAGAACTGAGAGGTGCCGTCTCGGCGCTGCACAGGATCGACGCCGTCAGTAATGTATTTGCTGTACGCCCGCGCTGCGGCCTCCTCCGTTGCGTGGTATCCAAGGTGTTTCCCATTGCATTGTGCCAGCCATTGCCCGCTGCTTTTGTACCAGCACACACCCTTGAAGCGAGAGCTGTAGCCACGCTTCACAGGTACATCGCCGCCGTCCTTGACGTAGTTGTCGATTGCCCGCGGTGCAGCTTTCTTGGTGGCGTGATGTCCGATGTGAACATGTTTGCCATCCCAGGAGACGCCGGCTACTGGCGGGGAGCGTCGGTCGTCCATGTCCTCGTTCGCGTCCTCGTCTTCGATATCAAACTCGTCCTCGTCCTCGGCATCGTCCTCCTCCTCCTCCTCCTCCCACTCCTCCTCCTCCTCCTCGTCCTCCTCCTCCTCCCACTGCTCATCGTCGTCCTCCTCCGCCCCATCGTCCTCGTCATCGTCCTCGTCCTGCTCCCCCTCCATTTCCCCACCCTCCTCCTCCGCCTGCTCCGCCTCAGCCGCCTCCTGCGCAACGTCCTCCGCTGCCTCATATGAGTCCTCTACTTCCTCCACCTTCACCTCCGCCGCCGCCGCCGCCGCCGCCCGTACTGTTCGACCTGGCGGGGTGGCTGTTGCCACCTCCGATGCCGGCGAAGGCGCCGGCTTCGGGGTTCTTCCTAGGATCGCGGCGATGTCAAAGACGAACCCATGGCGCGACGGTATGAGAGGCGACCCATGGGGCAGGTGCGGACGAGGTGGGGGCGCGGCAGGCGGCGAGGGGGACGAGGGCGAGGGCGAGGGTGAGGTGGAGGGCGCGTCCCTTCCCCTCCCCGCTCCGGCCAGACCCCGACCCCGACTCTGGCCCTCGCCCGCGCCCTGCTCGTGGGAGGGTACCATCGAGTTGGCGCGCGTCGCACGCTCGCGTCGGTGGCGGTGGCTGCCCCGGCGGCGGCGATACGCGTTCCCCGCCGCGGTGGCGTGGGTGTGTGCGTGTGTGTGCGGCGTCGTGGTGTGCGCGGTGGCCTCCGAGGAAAGTCAGAATTGACGTGCCGGCCGGGCCACGCGACGGGCCAGCGCAGCGAGGGACAGGATCCATTGGGCACCCTCCATTTTCGCTCTTGAATCCGCCAGGTGCTCGATTCAGCATTCCTCCCCCCGCAACGTACACCGACGTCGCTCCTTGTCACGGATGCCCCTCCAACACTCGTTCTCTTAACCCATCGGGCGCAAAGGGGGCGCAGAGGGGGCGCAGGTGGGGGCGCTGGCGGGTGCGCAGGCGGTCACCATTCCATGTCGACCTCCTCAATTCTCTTCACTCCGAATCGCTCCGCACCTCCCGGCAGCGTCAGCAGTCCTTCCAAGGTAGAGCCCCCTCCTCTCTCCTCTCTCCTCACCCTCGTTTCTCTCGCATCCATCCTCTCTCCTCTATCCGTCTCCTCTCTCATGTCCTCTCTCTCCTCTATCCTCCTCCTCCTCCTCCTCCCTATTTGGCATCGTACAATTATGACGTGGCGAGCAATGTCTGCCAGGCCCTCGTCTAAGGGGTTTGAATACAATGCGGTCTTCGGCGGCAGGGGCTTACCCTCGTTCACTTCTCCGCTCAACTTGAGCGATGTTTATGGGATAGGGGATGCGCGTAGGGATTGTGTAGCCCGTGTGCGGGGGGTGTTAGGGTGTATTAGGGGTGTGTAGGGTGTTTTATGTGTCAGACACGGCTCAAGTTGAGCTGAAAAGTGAACGAGTGTAAGCCCCTGTTCGGCGGCACCCCCGCGTGTACAGTGGACACCCCCGAGGACCTGCAGCGGTACCAGCGGTGGAGGGCGTATGACGAGCCCGTGCGCATGACAACCCTGCAGGCGCTCGTGACGCGGCGCGGCTGGACCAACCCTTGGAATCCCGATTCGGCGAAGGGGAGGCTGGCAGGGGCTTACACTCGCTCACTTCAGAGCTCAACTTGAGGACCTTCAGGGACACATCGCTCACGTTAGAGCTCAACTTGCGCACCCTCGGTAAACATCCACGGGTTAATATGATCATATTGGGGACAAGGTAAGGTTAAGTTGAGCAGAAAGGGGCAAAGTAAGCTCAAGTTGAGCGGAAATGGGGACGAGTGTAAGCCCCTGGAGGCTGGCGGAGGCGAAAAGGGAGCACGTACGGGTGCAACAGCGGGGCGAGGCTGAGGTTGGAGCGCAGCGCGGCGAGGCTGAGCTCGGAGCGCACTCCGCCGAACGAGCTAGGCGGCTCTGGGTCACCAAGGCAGGCGCTGACACTCGTCCACTTTTCGTCTCAATTTGAGCCATTTCGTCACTGAAACCACCCTTCGTATTCCGCAAAAGTGCTTATGTTGAGGTGAATAGTGGACGAGTGTAAGCCTCTGCACCAAGGGCAGCGCCACCCCCGCAGAGCGCATCGGGAGGGAGTCTACCACCATACTCGATAGGCAGGAGCTCGTCAATCAGCTCCTAGCCCGCGACAGCGACAATGCCGGCCTGACCGTGGAATGCGCGCAGCTGCGGCAGGGACTTACACTCACTCCCTCACTCCCATTTCCGCTCAATTTGAGCTTACGTTGCCCCTTTCCGCTCGACTCAAGCTTACTTTGTCCCCCGTATCCGTATCAGCCAAATTAACCCGTGGATGAGGCCCAAGGTGCTCAAGTTGAGCTCTAACGTGAGCGATGTGTCCCAAAGGTCCTGAAGTTGAGCTCTGAAGTGAGCGAGTGTAAGCCCCTGAGCTGCGGCACGACATGGAGCTCATGACCGAGGCACTCCGTCAGGTGGTCGAGGCGCAGGAAACCGCCGCAGGGTACGGCGGTACAGGTTGACTGCACCAGAACCCGTGTTTAAACTCAAAGCTCAAACTCGCCTATGGTTTCAGCTAGTCAGCGCTTGAACTTGAAGCTACTCGTACAATATGAAGAACCGCTTTCAAACTTTGCTTTGAAAGTCAACTTGCGCCGCTGATGCGAGGGTGCCATCGCCAGCCTCCCCGGCGGCCTCCACGCCCCGGCCGACCTACGTCAGGTCAGCGCGAGGCGTTGACTCCCGGGGTGATGTCGAGGTAGGCCGGTGCAGGTTCACAGTATCGTAACCCGTGTTGAAAGTGCGTATGATTTCAGCGCTTGAAGCCACAATACTAATCCGCATGTGAAAAGAGGATGCTTTGTCACATAAATGAATATGTGCACGTGCCAAATGAAGATGTCAAGTCCCACAATTGAATCTGATATGATGAGCCGCTTTCACACATTGCTTTTTCATTCAACTTGCGCCGCTACATCGAGGCGTGGCGTGCCAAAGCTCTCTCAGCATTTGTACGCAGGTGGCAGGGGATAGGCGTCATGCCCGCATTCAGAGGATGGCGCGGGAAAGTGGGGGACGTGCGTACGGCGCGGGCGATTGTGAGGCAAGGGCTTCCACTCATCCACTTCTCAGCTCAACGTGAGCACATTTTGTGAGATACGTTGGGTGCATGGGTTTTTCCCAGTCCATTAGACAGGGGGTCGCGGGCAGGTGTGACAACAACGGCTTAGGTTGAGCAAAGAAATGGTCGGGTGTCAGCCCTTATTGTGAGGCGTGCGGCGGCGCGGCGGGACCGGCGCGCGGCGGCGGCGGCGCTACGCACATGGTCCCCTTGGTGGGGCGCAGGCGGTGCAGCTTAACAGTATCAAACCCCGTCTTGATAGCGCCATTTTCTTCAGGGCTTGAACCTAGATTTCATAAATTGCTTTCAAATTCAACCTGTGACACTACACCTTGGGCGATTGAGCGGGGCACTCTCCGACGCCGGCTGCAGATGACTGTGCGGCGATGGGGGCGGCGCAGACTCGTTGGTGGGGCGTTGCAAGTTGACCCTATGAAAACTCAAGTTGAAACCACCTGAAACTCAGCGCTTGAAACTAAAGTGTGATGTACTGCTTTCAACTTCTGCTTTCAAATTCAACCTGCGTCACTTCACATTGGAGCGTTGGATCTCTGGAGGGACAAAGCAGGGCAGTGCCGATTGACCCCATCAAACCCGCCTTGACAGCACCAGGATCTATGCGCTTGAAACTAAAATGTGATGAAACGCTTTCAAACGTTGGTTACAAATTCTAACATGCGCCGCTACGGCAAGGTGGCGGAATCGCAGAGGGCGCATGGAACCCCGGCGGGGGCGGGGTGTGCGCGCTGGTCGATTGGACAGGTACTCGAGTCGAGCTTCGAGATGTGGGCGAGTGCGACGTGTGAGGCGCGGCATTTGGAGAGGAAGGGAATGGCGCGGGGCGGGGGTGAGGCGGTGCAGGTTGAACCGTTGAAACCCAAGTTGAAACCACCTGGCATTAAGCGCTTGAGACTGAAACACGATGATCTGCTGTCAAGTGTTGTTTTCAAATTCAACCTGCGCCGCTACACGCTGGGTTGCGCCGCGCCGCTGCCATATTGCAGCGCACCCGCGCCGCCGCTGCCACCCGATCGATGCTCGCCGCGTGGCGCGCTGCCGCCGTGCGCCGCCGGGAGACCCGCGGCCGCAAGACCGCCACGTACGCTGCCGCTGAGGCAGAGGTTGAGGCAGGGCCTACCCACATCTTATGAACCCTGAGTCTCCCAGCTCAGTTGGGTCCCACTGTCCTACTGTTCCGACATGCACTACCGACTGCTCGTTTCCCAAGAACGTAGCTGTAACGCCACAAGGCAAGTGTGCTTGTTCTGTATTGGACATTTGACGAGTGTTAGAAGGAGCCCCTCGGCGTAGGCTGTTGCCGCCGCCGCCGAGCTACAGGTGGCGCAGCGCCAGCTGCACGACGCGCTGGCCGGCGTGGACGACCTCCAGGGGGAGTTACAGCTGGCGGATGACAATGCGGAGACAATGCGCGGTGAGATGATGGCACTGGCGGAGCGGATCGCGTTCGAGCGATACACTTCGCGGGAGGAGGTGGCGGCGCTGGAGGCGAGCCACAGTAGGGTTGACCGTGCTTGGTTTCTGCGTTCAGGCTACGTCTGGTTCCTGCGTTCAAGCTAACATGTGACGAACCGCCTCCGAAGCTTGCTCTTCAAATGCAGGTTACGGCGCTACCCAACGGCGCGGAGTGCGCGGCCATGGAAAGTGAGCGGGAGACATTGTGGCAACGAGTGAGCCAGCTGGAGCGCCTGTTAGGCTCGGCGCACGGATCAAATGATGACTACAACGAAACTAGCAATGACTGAGTAGCCAAGTCACAAGCTCTAGCAATAAGTAGAACAACAATAACTGAAGCAATCCGCTGTGGCCGTGTGATGTGCCCCAGACGAAGCGGCATCGACGCGTGTGTCGCTTGCTGCCCCCGGGTTATCCATCTGCGTTGTCGTACTAGCTGTACCAGCCAGCTCTGTAAGACGTCCTATGCAAATTGGGTGGGGTCAAACGGAGATTTGGATTTGCTTGAGTTAATTAATCAATAGACGGTCGCTGATATACATGACAGTGTAGATCAGCCTGCCGTACACGGCAGGATGGAACATGCGTGGGCGAGGGTCTATCAAGCCAACGATCGTGACCAGGCTGCGCTATTATGCGCCATCTCCTTTGGACCCCCCCAACCGATCTGCGTAGACTAGCTCTGTAACACGTCCCACGCCAGGGCGAGAACAGAGGCATTCTGTACTTCACATCACCGGGCTGTCGCTCGACGAGCCATCGGACAAACGGCGTCAGGGTGCTTCACGCGGATGCGCGCGCGGTGCGCGCCGTACTCTAAAAGACAGCGTCCAATACATGGCCCCAGCAGGATCTCTTCTTAGAGATGCGTTCAGAGGTATATGAAAACATGTTGAGCATTATTTATGACAAAGTGCGCCAAACCACTTTATAGACACATAGTCTGACTCAGTGCTACGTAGTCTGACTTAGTGCCCGCTCGACCAATCAGAACGCTCCATTTGGACGACTATGATGTATGATGTATGAATGTATGATGTATGATGTATGATGTATGAATAAACAAATAAGGGGCACCACTGTTCTGTGTGTCACCTCCTTAATACATCATTATTCGGATTAAAACAAGTAGACATTCATTCAGACACTGGTAGGACTCAGACAGCCCGAGGCTTTCCGTCGTCCCGGCCCCCGTTATTATCATCATTCGGTGTCCTATCTCAGCCAGCCTCCCCACAGCCCCAACCCTGCATATCACGTCGAGCGCTCAAGCCGAGAACGCAAAGCTGCCGGCGAATACTTCTGGGGCCGGCGGCGGCGGAGGCGGACCGCGGCAGCACGTCGTCGGGGACACCCCCGGCCAGGGTTTTCACTCGTCCACCTTTCGGCTCAACTTAAGCGCATTCTGTGGGATAGGGGTGCATTTAGGGGTTGTTTAGGGGTTGTTTAGGACGTATCAGGGGGTATTCAGGAGTAGCATGGGGTGTTTAGGGTGTGATTTGTATCAGAGACGGCTCAGGTTGAGATGAGAAGTGGACGAGTGTTAACCCCTGCCCCCGGCCAAGTGCCACTACGTCAATTCGGTCAAGAATCCTAATAAGCTCGGCCCCGGCGTCGTCTCCGCCGGCGAGAACGCTTCGGGGGCGCCCCCTACCTAGGGCCTGACAAATGTTGCTCGCCACGTCATAGGATGTCATGCAACTCAAGTCACGCCGTCTCATAATACTTGCGATGACGTGGCAAGTAATGGGCAAGACACGTGGATTCAAAATGCGTCCGATAACGTGGCGAGGGCATAGGGTTTAGGGTTGAGAATGTCGGGTTGAGAATGTTGGTTTAGGTTTTAGGGTATAGGATTCAGGGTTTAGGGTACATTTGAGGTCCTACCCCGTTGGCGGAGCGAAAGGATTGCTTGATGTTAGGGTGGTCGCCGAAGGGCGGCGCGGCGGAGTTGCCCACCTGGCCCCACACTACCGCCTTCGCCTCGGCGTCATTCCACAGCCAGGGCCTGGCCACCCGCTCCCGCACTGTTTGATTGAAGTACTGGAGTATTGGAGTATTGGAGCATTGGCGACTGTGTGCTGGTGCACTGAAACTATGAGCAAACATCGAGGGACATTGGAGTTAAGTGACGGGCGCACCATCAGCAAACTGTCAGGTGAACCGGGAACGAGATGCCCGGCCAAGAAAGAGGACGCGGCAAGTGTGCACGGGTATAGTGGTACGTTATGCACAACTCGATAGGCAGCATGCATTCAGGGCGACCTACCATGAGTTCACCGAGCAGGAAAGCCACGGTCCAACCCAGCCAGTAGTGCGGGCCCAGGCTGTAGCGGCGCAAGTTGAAGTGAAAGCAAAAACTTGAAAGCAGTTCATCATTTTTTTGTTTCAATCGCTCATTCCTAGGTAGTCTCAGCTTGGGTTTCAAAGGGCCAACCTGCACCACCCTACCAGGCTGTGCGCGGCTGTCCCGCCAGGCTCCCCCGCCAGGGTCGCCAACCGAATGTTCTTTGTTTAATTTCACTTCAAACGCTGCAGCCAACTGCGAAGCGTGTAACGAGGGTGCACTAAGCTGCAGCCTAATCTGGCCGCACTCCACATGTCAAAGCAAGTCAGTTGTTAGCAGTATCGATTGATATTGACCGGTACTGATATGAGATTATGAAGTATTCGTCTTGGGGTAAACAAGCCGTTTCACTCAAGACCAATATGCTTTCGAACGCCGGCTATTCTTTAAAATTTCATATCCAGTCGGCATCGATTTATTGGTAACTGATTGACTTGTTCCGTCATATATGTGGCAGTTGGAGCCCTGAATATACCAACCCTGCCTGCTACGACACCCATCAGCATGGGAGCGGATGCGTCATCGAACCGGGCCCGGTCCGTGTCCCACGCACCGCAGGTAGAGCCAAGCACATCATGATCTCACGATTTGACAATGTCATCTAAAAACGTTTCGTGATTTCTGTAACTCACACAATTAACGTGCATATGATACGACCTTAAACCCTACCAGGCGTTGGGTCTGTCCACTTAGTACAATGTCAGAGGGGCCAGTTTCACGCTCACCATGTGAAGCGCTTGGGGCTCGATGAAGATGATAAAAAAGAAAGTGTATATAACGTTCAAGCCCCGAGAGATGGTGAGCATGCGGTCAACCCCGTCCCCAATAGCTGCGTGGTCTGGCGTTGGAAGGGCGTAACGGAACGCAATAAAACCCTGGGGTATCTCACGGCTTCAAATGTGGTGGGGTGACGATCCGAACGCAATAATACACGACGGTTCACGACTTCAAAATGCGGTGGGAATGTATCATCCAAACGCGACGAAATAATGAGGGTTTACAACTTTAAATGTTGCTGGGAAGGTATGCGACCTTGCCCGGAGACAGTGTCGCCCTCGGCGACGAGCATGAGCAGCGGGACGGAGGGCACCTGTGAGCCCTTCGCCCGGGGCCTCACACCAATTTTCGCCGTTATAACTCATTGTGTACCAGTGTACGACTCCTGGTTGCACACTCAGGGTCAAGACAGCAGTGCACTCTTATTAGGGACTAAAACAGAAACACGCTTTGCACGTTTTCAGCAAGTTGGGCTGAAAAGGGAGCTCGTCCATTGGCGACAAAACCCCACCTCGTTCCACCCCTGCATGGACACCTCGGTGTAGCGTCGCGAGTTGAAATTGAATGCGAAATTTGAAAGCAGTTTATCATATTTTCATTTCAAGCGCTCAGGTCCTGGCGCCTTCAGCGTGGGTTTCGTTGGGACAACTGCACCGCCCTACAGCGGCGCGGCACTGCAGCACCGGCGGTACGGCCCCGCCGTACGGCCTGCCAGATACCGCTCGCCGCGTCATTTGACTCCATGTGTATTTTTATATCATACTCAAGACGCGGGGGTTCAAAATGCGTTTGATTACATGGCGAGCATATAGGGCCTGGCGGATGAAGCTCGCCACGTCATGGATTTGCATTTCCTCGAGACACGAGGTTCACAATTCGTCTGATGACGTGGCAAGCATACATTGCCTGACAGATACTGCTCGCCACGTCATTGGTTGCCATTTACTCAAGAAACACAGGTTCAAAGTGTGTCTGATGACGTGGCGAGCGATATATGCCAGCCCCTACCCCGGCAGGCTGCGACGCCGCCAGCCCCCGCTCAGGGCCGCGAGGATGCACAGTGGTTGGGATGATGGTTTATCTTTCGACATTTTTTCATCCAGCCGTCAGATCTCGTGAAATGTATGGGTGCGCCAACTGGAGCTTTCTCCAATTAACCCAAAAAGCGCCACGACACCAATATTGGCAGATCAGAGGATGCGGACTGTTCAAGCCGTCTCAATCCGCCGCCCTACCCCCGCATCATGCGCCAAGGTTTAGGATTTAGGGTTTAGGGTATCTGGCGCCCTACACCCGGCGCATCATGCGCCAGGGTTTAGGGTTTAGGGTTTAAGGGTATCTGACGCCCTATAGGTACACACGCATCATGCGCCAGGGTTTAGGGTTTAGCGTATCTGGCTCCCTTTTCCCGATCATGCGCCAGGGTTTAGGGTTTAGGAATTAGGGTATCTGGCACCCTACCCCCGCATCATGCGCCCGCCGCCCAGAGAGTAGCCCGCCATTCCGAGGGCGTTAATGTCGACCCGGTTGTAAAATATGGAACTCGAATCGTCATTCTGATCGGACATGAACCCCGCGTTAAGGCCCCGCCGGATCAGTAATCACCCAGTGAACGAGGTCAGATCTCATCGTTCGCGACTTGTTACTCGAGTTGAACACGAGTGTCATTAATTAAGTTAACACGTGATCTACGTTTCGGGAGCAACGTAGATGGTACCGTGGGACACTTTAAAGGGTTTGCACGTGTATGAGGAGGCACAAGACATTCACGTGTATGTTGCGGCACCAGGCACGCACGTAAACATAGCGTTTAGGGTTTAGGGTTTAGAGTTAGGGTTTAGTTGCATGCTCGAGACGTTGACGTGTATGCGTACGCGGAGCCGGAATTTACGTGAACATGCCGGCACCAGATATTCACATGTTGATGGAGGCACCGGACGTTCACATGTATACGGAGGCACCAGGCATCCACGTGTCCATGGAGACACCCGGCTTTCGCCCCGGCCCTCGCACTCACAAGTTCACATTCATTACAGTGTGGCGTTGATGGTGCGCATGGGGGGTTGAGGATTTATTACAGTGAGGCGTTAATGGTGCGCAGGGGGGGTTGAGCATTTATTATGTTAAGCCTCACTGCATGATGTTGACCATCGTGTCGCCGTCACCGATGACCGGGATGCCGAACGGGAGCGCGGCGAGTGCGTCACCCAACAGCAAGTCGATACAAGCCACGATGAACCCCCAGGACGCCAAGAAGTCCATAACCAGAGTCGTACACATCAATTATGTAACAAAACGTTAAAAATAAATACAGGAAGCACCTGAGAAGATAACTTGATTGGATTTGGGGACAAATCACAGAAACTTAAGCCAATCATATCCTTCCGGCTAATCCTAGGCAACTTTGGAGCGCTTTTGAGGAATAAATGCACTGCGGGTTCCGGGACAAACCAGTTCGAAGCTCTAACGTGCGAGCCAGAAGAAATGCAACATCAAGAAATGACAATTGTAGCTTTGTATGACCCTGCTCTTACCATCGTTCACTCTACTTTTCCCAGCTCAGCTTGAGCCGCTTGGTCCCCGCCCCCGTACAAATGATCCCTCAACAGTGATGAAGCTGAGCAGGAAATGGTTAAGGGCACGATTGCAAGCCCCTGCCCTGCGCCTCCTGGTTCTCGATGGAATCGCAGGTACTGGCAGCTCCCGAGTCAGGGCCTGGCCAATCCACTCCTGCACATTTGCTCATGGTGCACCAAATCCTCGAAGCCTGGCGGGCCAATCGTTCAATTTCTACTCGTAGCTCAACTTCCAACCGTTTGGTCGCATAAAACTCAGCTGCCGTCACTCAAATGCGTTGGTAATCGAGCTGGAAAGGATACGATGGTAAGTCCGGCGGGGGAGGAATGTGCGACGAATATCCCGACGCCTAGATTACTATCCAATGAGCAAACAGTCAGATCGATCTGAAATGGGAATAGAGCTAAATACATAAATACATGCATAAATAACGCCTCACTGTAAAAGTAAATGAAAAGGAGCTGAAAAAGGGAACGATTCTGACAAGACCCTACCCCTGGCCCCATACCATCGCCGGATAGACGGCGTTCCCTCCCCCGGTCACGTTCGTGGGGTACGTGGTGAGCACACTGGGGAAGAGGCCGTGGGGCAGGGGCTTACACTCGTCCCCTTCTCGGCTTAAACTCAGTGACGAAACTGGTCTCGAAAATCAGCTGTACGACCAATCAGAACGTAACAATCAAAGCCGAAATACGGATTGTACCAGGTACAATAAGGGAGCAGACAGCCTCTCACCCAATCACGTCACGAGCCATAAGCACTACCAGTGGTGCTTCCATTGAATATATCTGAGGTTCTGAGCTGCTTCTGTCAATGAAACTGTGTCACAATCTATCCGCATACAGTGCTCCTCTTGCTTTTAGGAATTCACCGAGCTGAAATAATAGCTCGGTGAGGGGGTTTCTCCGCCAAACTGGGTCGGCCAAACTGGATCCGCCGTTTCTGCCGAACTGTCCGTCGTAAACCGTCGTTTCTTGAGTCAAGTGCGGGTGCTCGTCGAAACTATATCGGCCAAACTGGATCCGCCGATCTGGCTTCGCCAAAGGGGGTTCGTCATTCTTAAACGCAAGAGGAAGTGCTCACGTCAAGCCGAAAAGTGGGCGAGTGCAAGCCCCTGCCGTAGGAGTTCATGCCGAGACCGATCTGGTTCGGGAGTGTCCGCCGGCCGACCCTCTCCGGTCCCATGCTGGAATACTTGCCGGTCAGCAGGGCCAGAGTGACAAGATATGCCACATCGATGATGTCATCACCCATATCGATACGGTCATCTATCATGTCAATGCTGTCATCTCAATTTCATCTTCCATATCGATACTATCATCTCCCATATCGATGCTGTAATCTTAAGGTCATCTTCCATATCGATACTGTCATATTCCATATCGATACTGTCATCTTAAGGTCATCTTCCATATCAGTACTGTCATGTTGACATCGTGTGGACAGGATGACCAGATCATATCTTGACACTCTGGACAGGGCCTGAATGCCACGTATGGGCATTTGCAAGGCGTCTGTTGATGAGAGGGACGAATATCCAAGTCACTTCCATTACTACAATCGTTCCCTTTTCTGATCAAGTTCAGCACCTTTGAGGTATGGCGTGCACCGGCAAATATTATGTGGATGATGACGTGGCGTGCATCGGTATACTATGTGGACGATGACGTGGCGAGCACCGGTACACTTGTTCTGCGGTAAGGACCTGCCAGCGAAGGCGGGGTACCACTTCGTTTCGCTGATTGCCGGTAAGTTCTGCACCTCCACGGGCATCGCCTCGCCCTGGTGATAGGGGGCACACCATACATGCGTAGAGACACGTGTAATTTCACCACAACAACCTCAGACACGGGGCTGGATTCGGTCTACCATGTCACCGAGCAATGACGGCGCATGTGACGGGAC
>Ga0307489_10002096_pt1 | contig 13317 bp, 21 predicted proteins | sample SB12metaG_FD_202247 | JGI IMG/M metagenome (GOLD analysis project Ga0307489, IMG submission 202247) | Sea-ice brine microbial communities from Beaufort Sea near Barrow, Alaska, United States - SB 1.2 | ecosystem: Environmental > Aquatic > Marine > Coastal | place: USA: Alaska | collected... | reverse complement strand
GCCGACCGACCACCATACGGGCGGACAGCCTCGCGCTAGCGCCCTCATGGCCCAGTTTCAAGATGCTAGCCGGGGGGAGGGTGCGGTGCGGAGGGTGCTGACGCCGCTCGAAGTAGAGGGGGCGGCGTGGACGCAGAGGACGCTGAAGGGTGATGAGGCAAGTCGACTCGGACACTGCCACACTTCGGTTTGTGTCCTTCATAACATGTAAAATATTTAAAACAATTTCAACTGACAGATGGAAAGACATTAACACACCACTCCCACCTCAACGGATCGGCGCGAAGCGGAGTCGATGTCGGGTCGGCACACAGCGTACTGTAACTATAAACATCCCAACGCTAGGTCAACGTTGGGTCAATATACCCACCACCAGAGCCCCGGCCGAGCTATGCCATCGCGCGAGCCAAACTTGTTCATCTACGAATATAGGTTCTAACGTCGTCTTACATATCGATGCTGTCATTCTCCATATCGATACTGTCATCTTAAGGTCATCTTAAGGTCATCTTCCATATGGATACTGTCATCTTCTCACTCTGCCCGCCGCTCCACCTCCCGGTGCCAGGTGTCCGCCCCGTGCGGCTCTCCCGCTGTCATCTGACGTCGTCGCGTCAGTGATGTGTCTGTGTGTGCGTGTGTATGTGTGTTGTTGATGTGCCGTATTCGGTCTAATATGGTTGCGCCTTCACCCAAGCCAGTGTCTTAGGGTGCCTCGAGGCAGCAGATACACACATCCGCTTATTCCACGGGCAGCCGTGCTCCCGCGCCCACCGCAACACCGCCAGGTGCCCGTTCTTAGCGGCCCACGAGCACGTTCCGATACCCCACGGGCAGTCGTGCTCCCGCGCCCAAATGAGCACTTCCAGGTTGTAGCGGCGAAAGTTGAAATTGAAAGTGAAGCTTAGAAGCAGTCCATCATATTGTAGCTTCAAGCGCTGAAACCACGGGCGCTTTCAACAGGGGCTTTGATACTGTGAACGTGCACCGTCTCACCAGGTGACCACCCCAAGCGGCGTGTGCGCACGTCGACGAATCCCACGGGCAGCCGTGCGCCCGCGCCCATCGCAGCACCTCCAGCCGCCCGCCCTCGGCGGCGAGTGTGCATGTCATACTGCCCCACGGGCAGCCGCTCGCCTTGGCCCAAGCCAGCCGCTCGACGGAGGTGCAAAACTCCGTGATCTTGTGCGTCACCACCCACACCCTCTTCCCCCACACCACCCGTCTTCTCGTACCCGCGCGCGGCAGGCCGGAGGCCGCCACCGCCGCCCGGAACGCTCCCGCCGCCTGCGCGAGGAAGGTGATGTCGATGGGGTTCAAGTGCTGCAGCACCTTCTGCGCGAAGAGGTCTGGGAACCTCTCCAACAGGTCGAGCAGCGGCGAGAAAGTGTTGCTGTCGTCGTGGTCGTTGTCGGCGTCGTCGGCGGCGACGCCGCCGCCGCCCCCGTGGCCCTCCGCCGCGGGGAGCTCGTTCGGCGGCGAGAGGGGCGCGGCGGCGGCGGCGGAGGCGGAGGAGGAGATCCCCGCCATGGCGCTCACCGCTCGTGCGTGCGGCGCTCCGAGGAGGCGGGCGTGCGCGTTGGAGTGGGGGATGGCTTCCTCCAAGAGCTTTTGGCTGCGTCAGCTCTCGCGCAGGTGCCGCGGGTGCCCAGGTACAAATCAAAATAAGGTCGCTTTATGGCGGGGTCCGCCCGCGCGGATGTTTCTGTCGAGTCTCGAGTGACGGCTGACGGGTCCTCGGGTCGTATATTTAGCGTGTTGGCTGCGCGTTGCTCAGCTATTGTACTGGGGTGCGGGTGCGGGACGGGCGGGCGGTGCGGGTGCGGGTGCGGTACACCGTGTGGGTGGTCACGTACGAGCTAAATAACGTCTTTCCCTTTCCGGATTCTGTCGGTTAGTCCGCATAATGAATCAAACCCGTCGCGACACGTTTATTTGGCCCACCCGTTTGGCCCAGAAACCAGAGCCTGATTTTGCGTTTGGTCAGCGCGCCAAAATGCGCATAAATATCTAGACATGTCGCTCATACATGCGTTCAACATAACGATCCGTTGAACGCACGAACAGGCGGATTCCACGAGGCGAGGTGCGATTGATTCCTGCGCGCGCCCCCAACCGGCAACCCGCCGTTTCCCCGTGATGGCCGTGATGGATATCCTGACGTATCCGAGCCGCGCGTTGCCCCGCGCCATCGTCCACTGGACCCTCCGCGTCGTGGTGCCGCGCCCCAAGAGTAGGGCCAAAAATAACCGCTTCGACGCATTTCTTCTCTTCCTCTGTTTCCATCGTTCAACAGGGTGCCCATGCCCTCGCTTGGTTGCTGTAGTTCCCTCGCCGCGTGTCGCCTGCTCCCTTCCGTAACATCGCGGTCTGCCGATGCGCGCATCGCGTCCCTTACACGGCGCCCGCGTGATTCAGCCTGGTCCTCGCTCGTCTGCTGCCTTCGCTCCCACATTATACCGCCCGCGGGCCTGGCCCAAACAAACGCCCTATCTCACGTCACGCATGCGGTCCAGCCAGGACGTCTGCTCTCGTCTGCTGCTTTCGCTCCCCCACAACCAACAGCCGCCCTCGGCCCAGTCCCACACGTGGCTCAGCCAGGTTGCCTCGCGTATGCTCGTTTGGCAGTCTGGTGCTTTCGCTCCCCCAGTCGTGTCACCTCAATTTGCATTGTTGAGTTTTCCGAAGTTTTCCCTACTGTGGACCCGTCGTCACACACACACACTACTCCATCGTGTGGCACCACTAGCCACCCAACCTGAGACACACTCAAATCGATACTCGTCCTCTGTGGCACCCTTGGCACCGCGATTATATCCGCGGCGGTGTTTTTCATCCTGCTCTGCACCGCCGGCGTGCATCGCATAAACGTCGTGACGGATGGCGAAAAGCTGTGGGTTCCGCAGCATACACAAATCATGCAGAACAGAGATTGGGTCGCTGATCAATACGGGCGCCCGCCGTCCTTTCAGACCATTCTCATGAGCGCCGCCGACGGCAGGGATTGTCTCACGGATACTACCAAGAGCAATATCTGCCAGGCCCATTATCCGCCACTTCTGCAAACGCATTATGAACCCTGGGTTATTGAGCTAAACGGCGTCATATGACGTGGCGAGAGCAATAACTGCCAGTCCCTAGCCGACGGCGCGAGCATTCTGACCCCGGCGGGCGTCGCCGCGATGTTCGACCTGGAGGGGATGATGCGCGCGCTGCCCGACTGGGACGCCGCGTGCCTTCGCCGCGGTAAGGGGTGTTCAGGGGTTGTGTAGTAGGGGGTGCGGGTGTTCAAGGGTTGTTTCGGGGGGTTTATGCTTCTAGTGGTGAGTAACGGGCGTTTATAGGGTGTTTTGAGGTGTCTTGGGAGTGTTAGGGCGGTGCATGTTGACCCCGATTTTGACCGAGCTTGGTTTCAGTGATTGATACTAACAGATTATAAACAGCTTTCAAGTTTTGCTCTCAATTTCAACTTGCGTCCCGGCGTCGCGGCACCGCAGACTCGGGCGCCCAGTGCATCTACCATGGCATCACCGGTTTATGGTGTGACCGGGCGCAGTTTGATGCGGAGGTGACCGGCGCCGCGGACCCGCCCGCCGCACTGCTGGACATCGTCAACTCCCGCTCCACCTACTGCTCGGCAGGGGCTTACACTCGTTCACGTCAGAGCTCAACTTGAGCAACTCCAGGACACGTTCATGAGCAACGTCGGGTTACTTGGTGGACAGAAGAGCTCAAGTTGAGCTGAATTGGGAACGAGTTCAAGCCCCTGCTGCTCGGGCGCCTACGCCAATCGGCTGAGCTACCTCGGCGTGATGTCTTACGCCGACGGCAGCGCCAGCAGCGGCAGGGGCTTACACTCGTCCACTTTTCAGCTCAACGTGAGCACTTTTGGTCCCGTGTAGTGGGCTGCTTTGATGGTTTCGGTGACAAACACGGCTCAGATTGAGCAAAGATGTGGACAAGTGTAAGACCCTGGGCAGCGGCAACACCAACGTCACGGGTGCGCTGCACTTCAGTGGCTGGTAAGGCCCGCTATCATCCACGTCGTTGGTATGAATGATCATAAAGTACTTCGTAACATGGTACAATTGACCAAATGTTGTGTTGGAGGTAAGACCCGGTATCATCCACGACATTTGGTCTTTACACCATGTTTACGAAGTACTTCATGGTCATTTATGGTCATTCATACCAAATGACGTCGATCATACCGGGCCTTTGTCATTGGTACAACCTGAACTCAAACAAGGACGATTCGTCGGGCGCGACGGCGGTCAAGAACATGGCGGAGCAGTTCAACAACCTCATGACCAGTCAGCAGGCCGCGCAGGGGCAGGGCCTGAAACCCTAAACACTAAACCCTGAACCCTAAATCCGTAGCCGGAGTCCTAAACCCTAAACCCTGACTGTTTGCGCATGTGCAGTATAGTGCACCTGGACACCACGACCGACGCCGCCGGCACCGACGCCGTCACCGCCACCGACGTTGAGCTGAGAGGGACTTCGGGCAAGACCCTGCGCATCGCGACGAGTGGACAATCAACTTCTTGTATGAGTTGGCGTTCGACGAGGAGATCGCTCGGAGCATCAGCGGCGATATCCCGCTGGCGGCTGTGGCGGTTGTTCTCATCGGGTCGGCCACGGTCTTGACGCAGTATTTCCGGCGGACGCCCAGCCTGAGCATGGCTAAGCTGGGGGCGTGGGGGCAGGGGCTTATACTCGTTCACTTTTCAGCTCAATTTGAGCCGTGTCTGACGCAAAAGATACCCTACACACCGTGAACACCGCGTAACACCCCCTTTACACGGGCTACACAACCCCTCCGCGCAAGCCCTACCCAATATAAAGCGCTCAACTTGAGGAGCTGAGAAGTGAACGAGTGTAAGCCCCTGCGTGTGGGATGCTCAGCGTCATGTTGTCTTTGGCCGCAGGTTACGGGCTCGTGATGTGGTGCGATGTGCCGTTCACCAGCCTAGCGCAGCTCGGGCCCTTCATCTTCATCGGCGTGGGCGTGGACGACGTGATCGTCATGCTCGAGGCGTTCCGCCTCGCGCGCCGAACGCTGCCCGCCGGCGGCACTATGGAGGCAGGGGCTGACACTCGTCCACTTCCCAGCTCAACCTGAGCCGTTTCTGACACAAAATACACCCTGAAGCCCCCACAGAACCCCTGACACCCCTTACATGCCCCCTAAACAACCCCTAAATGCACCCCCTATCCCACAGAAAGCGTTCACGTTGAACTGAAAAGTGGACGATTGTAAGCCCCTGCATGGAGGCCCGCTGCAAGTTCGCCGTGGAGCGTGCGGGCCTGAGCATCACCATCACCAGCGTCACCAACTTCCTAGCCTTCGCATTGGGCTCCATCACCGTCATCCCCGCCGTCAACTTCTTCTGCAAATACGCCGCCGTCACCATCTTGTGCGACTTTCTCATTCAAGCTTCCTTCTTCCTGGCCATCGTGGTAGGGCGGTGCAGGTTGACCCAGTCAGACCCACGTTGAAAGCGCCTGGCACTAAGCGATTGAAACTGATCCGTGATGGACCGCTTTCAAACTTTGGTTTCAAAATCGACTTGCGCTGCTACATCGTGGTCATCTATGAAAAACGAGACGACGCCAACGGTGTCCCCGCCGAGGCATACAGGCAGGGGCTTCCACTCGTCCGCTTTTCGGCTCAATCTGAGTACTTTTTGTGGGATACGCTGCCTGGCTGTGTGGCGCCAGTGACAAAAACTGCTCAGGTGGATGAGTGTCAGTCCCTGCATACAGGCTGGCTGCGATGGAGACCTCCCCGCTGCCCGGCCCCACGCCCGCGCCGGCTGATGCCGTCAAGGTAGGTCAGTGCACGTTCATAGTGTCGTGTCAAAACCCGTGTTGAAAGTGCGCCTGGTAGTGGGTCCAGCGCTTGGAAAAAGAATTGTGATCAGCCGCTTTCAATTTGTTGCTTTCAAGTTCAACTTGCGCCGCTATGTGTAGGGTTCCGCGGAGGACGTTGGCCACCGGTCTCTCTTCGACCGCATCGTGCTGCGGTACGCTAAAAACTGTTTACAGGCCCCTAAATATCCCGTATACACCCCCTATACACCCCCTATACACCCCCCCTCCACCTTCTAAACACCCCCTGAACACCTCCTGAACACCTTCTCAACAGCCCCTAGACACCCCCTAAACCACCCCTAGACAACCCCCAGACGCCCCCTAAACACCCCCTAAACACCCGCCCTCGACATCCGACCCGTCCACTGTAAACCGGACATCCTATCAACATGGAAACCTTCCCGTAGCATCCCATGAACTTGACCCTAACATCATATCCACTTGAACCTAACATAACCAACCCCTAACCACCCCCTAACCACCCCCTAACCACCCCCTAATCACCCCCCTATGCACCCCGCAGGTACGCGGATGTACTGATGAAGACCCCGGTGCGCGTGATGGTGATTGTCGCCTTTATCGGGTTCGGCGCGATGTGCGTCGCGCTCCAACCGGGGATCAAGAACGGCCTGCCTCAGTCCGATTTGGCGCCGGATGATTCGTTCCTCGTGGACTACTATGACGTCTTCGAGACAACGTTCGAGGCCCAGGTCGGAATCGAGCTCGAGCTGTATTTTCAGGCAGGGCCTTAGGGTTTAGCCTAAACCCTATAACCTAGTCCATAAACCCTAATAAATTCTATGCCCTAATCCCAATCGTTCGTCCCAATCGTTCTTCACTTTTCAGCTCGATCGGCAGCTGTTTTGTATGTGTACAACATGTAACCCACTTGTCCCTCGAAGGCGCCTATAAGTTGAGGTTAAAAAAGAAAAATGTCATCACGAAGGACACTTCAGCAGCAAGGAGACAACATCATCGATCAACCACATCAAGTGGTGGTGTCACGGACTGAAGCTGACAGACTAACATCGTCAAGGGATCAATTGGACGGCCCGGGTCCCAGGGGTTTGACCACTCGAGCCCGGATAAGCAGGCGCGGATATTGGCCTCGTGGGTAGGGCCTGGCAGAAACGACTCCCCTGACTGTTTGCCCATACAGGGAGTCAACGTCATGAGGTCCACCGCCTGGCAGGAATGACTCCCCTGACTGTTTGCCCATACAGGGACTCACCGTCAACAGGTCCACCGCCTGGCAGAAATGACTCCCCTGACTGTTTGCCCATACAGGGACTCACCGTCAACAAGTCCACCGCCTGGCAGAAATGACTCCCCTGACTGTTTGCTCATACAGGGTGTCAACGTCTACAGGTCCACCGCCTGGCAGAAACCGCTCGAAGCATCCTTCTACGCATTTGGCCAACCCTCGTTTCTTGAGTGGCAGTGCAACCGCCTGATGTTTCGAGCATTTTCTGCGGGCCCTGCTCGGGGGGAACATTCCTGGGCTCTGAGTACACCGTGCCCATCGCCGCGGAAGGCGCGGAAGGTTGGGCCTGCCACAAATGCCCGCCACGTCATCCTCCACATTTGCTGACCCTCGTTTCTTGTTATGACATTTAAAGTCATCCTCTCGACCAATCACATCAGGGTAAGAATCTGGTAAATACCAGACCAATTTGTTTTCGAACGTGGGCCTGTCTTTTAATGTCATAAATGGCATCGCATGATGTGGTGAACATTTTGTGCCACGCAGGCCCACGCGGAAGGGACCACGTCGCCTATCAACTGGCTGACCAACACTTTGAAAGTGGGCGAGAACAACAACGTCACGGTGTCGTGCCGCGACGCCGGCGTCGACGCCGCGTTGTGCGTAGCGGCGGCGGTTCCCTTTGGGGTAGGGACCTGCACATATTGCCCGCCAAGCCATCCACAGTTCGACAGTTGGTCACGCATTCTGAACCCGCGAACCAAGAGAACGGCACCGGCACCAGAGCCCTGATTTGAATCCGACACCCCGCGAATACCCAATAAACAACCCCTAAACACCCCCTGAACACCCCCTGAACACCCCCTGAACACCCCCTGAACACCCCCTGAACACCCCCTGAACACCCCCCAAATACCCCCTAAACACCCCCTAAACACCCCCTGAACGCCTCCTGAACACCCCCTACCTTGGGGGCGTGGAGCCGCGCTTGCTGCCCGCCGCAGACTTCAACGCGTCGCTCAATGCTGCTCTGGCGGCCACCCCCGACCTCAACCGCCAGGTCAGCTCCCTTCCATTTCCACCACCTGTGGCCCACTCTGTTGCGAAGATCGGACTGTTTGCTCACACTGTACCGGCAAACTTGCACCTCCTCCCCTGCATGCCATCCTCTGCCTGAGGCCCGGTATCTGACTGTTTGCTCATACGACGCCCGACTTGATCCGCCAGGTGCGGCGGTCATCCGACGGGGTCTTGAGGCGGTCTCATGTCAAGACGCGCGCGGTTCCGGTGGCGAATAATTACCTGCTGCAGCTGAACATCTATAAGGTAGGGCCTGGCAAAAACTGCCCGCCACGTCATGTCATCCTCCACATTTTAGAACAACGTTTCTCAAGTTACATGGCATCACATGTCGAGGCGAGCAATTTATGCCAAGCCCATATGTCATCCGCCACATCAGCAATAAATTATGAACCCTCGCTTCATGAATTCAACGGCATCATATGACAAAGTGCGTCAAAGTGTTACGAGCAAAGCAAAAGCATGGACCAATCACAGGCTTGGAACGGCTCAGCCTGACGTGGCGAGGACTGTCTGCCAGCCCCATCCGGGGTGAGAATGTTGGTGGCGTGGGCCCTACAAACCCTGAATCCTAAACCCTAAATCCTCAACCCTAAACCCTAAACGGCCCTACACCGAGGAGACGGTACAGCTGGACAAGGTAGGGCGGTGCGGGTTGACCCTATCAAACCCATGTTGAAACCGCCTGGAACTAAGCACTTGAAACTGGAATATGATATACTGCTTTCAACTTGTGCTTTCATATTCAACTTGCGCCGCAACAACAAGGATATCAACGTTGACTACTTCGCCGGCGCCGGGGTGGAAGGGCTCGAGGCACGGCCTTGCCAGATTGCCAGATTGCCCGCCACGTCATCCTCCATATTCAAGACCCTCACTTCTTGAGTTAAACGGCATCACGACGTGGTGAGCATTATATGACTGGCCCTAGCCCGCCACGTCGTCATCCACATTCAAGACCCTTGTTTCTTGACTTAAACGGCATCTCATGACGTGGTGAGCATCAATCTGAAGGCACTAACTGGAGGCGGGCGACCACTCCGCGTTTACATTTCATTTCCAGCTGGTCTTCTGGCAGCAGGACGTGTTTATGTGGTAAGGCCTGACAGGCGCTGCTCTCGCCACGTCATCGAATGCCATGTAAATCAAGAAACCAGGGTTCAGAGATCATGAATGCCTTGGATGACATGGCGGGCAAAATATCTATCCGGCACTGATATGCGGTCCGAGCTGCTAAACAACATGGCATACGCCGGGTCAGGCGTGCTCCTGGTGTGCTTGGTGACGATGGTGCGTCCACACTCACACCCTTCCCAAACACCGCCGAGACACACCCTACAACCCCTTACAGATTCCCTAAGAATCCCCTAAACACCCCCCAACCCCCCCCCAAACACCCTCCTGAACACCCCATAAACACCCTTAAACACCCCATAAACACCCCCTTGAACACTCCCGCCCCTACACACCCCATACACACCCCCTACACATCCCCTAAACACCCTCTACACACCCTCTACACCCCCCCTACACACCCTCTACACAACCTCTATACACCCCCTAAACACCCCCTAAACACCCCCTACCCCCCCCTTAACACCCCTCTGAACACCCCTTAAACACCCCAGGTGCACCCGGCAGCGGTGATCGCCACGGCGGGTGTGGGGGTCGTGGACCTCTTCTTGTTCGGCAGCATGGTAGGGCGTGGACCCTATCAAACCCACGTTGAAAGCGCCAGGACATGCGCACTTGAAACTAAAATGTGATGATATGCTTTCGAACTTTGCTTTCAAATTTAACTTGCGCCGCTACAACATGGTGATTGGCAACATCCGCTTCAACGCCGTTAGCATGGTCAACCTTGGTAGGGTAGTGCAGGTTGACCCGATGAAACACGCCTTGACAGCGCCTGCATCTTAGCGCTTGAAACCAAATTGTGATGAACTGCTTTCAAGTTTTGCTTTCAAATTCAATTTGCGCCGCTACACCTTGTGATGGCAGTCGGTCTCGCTGTGGACTACACCTTGCACTTTTGCCACGCGTTTATCGCGACGCCGGGCAGGGGCTTACACTCGTTCACTTCTCAGCTTAACCTAAGCCGTTTTGGTTATACCTCCCCGTGTCCCCGTGTCTAACACACTGGGGGAAAATCATGCACCCAACGTATCCAATAAAAATGTGCTTACGTTGAGCCGAAAAGTGGACGAGTGTCAGCCCCTGACGCCGGGCAGCGGCGTGGTCGGCGACCGGGGGCGGGTCGGGCGGGTCAAGCAGACTATGCTCACCATGGGTTCATCAATCCTCAAGGGAGGAGGTACCACTCTCATCGGGACGCTGCCTCTGGTCGGGTCATATAAATCCTGCTTGCCACGTCATGTCACCCTCCGCACCTCAGACCCTCGACTCGTGGGTTCCTTTCATATAATGTGGCGGGCATTATTTATCAGACCCAAACCCACCGCATGTTGCTAGCATGTTAGACCCTCGATTCGTGAGTTAAGCGCGTTCGCAAGACGTGACGTGACGTGGCGAACATTATATTTTTTGACCCGGACGAATGGCATTCTCCTCCAGCACAATCTTCCGCGTGTTCTTCGCCATGCTGTTCTCCACGGTAGGGCGGTGCAAGTTAAACCGATCAAACCCAAGTTGAAACCGCCTGGAACTAAGCGCTTGTGACTAAAGTGTAATATACAGCTGTCAATTCTGCTTTGAAATTCAACTTGCGCCGCTACACCATGGTGATCTACGGGTTGTCGGTGGGGTTGATTTTGATTCCCGTGGTGCTGTCCGTGCTGCCGCTGCCGGACGCACCGCACCTGCAGGAGCACGGTGGCGGGGACGGGCACGGCGAGGGGAAGGAGGAGGGGGGGGATGGCATGCAACAGGGCGTGTCAACCGTCGACGTCACCTCCACTGTCTGATGTGCTATGTTCGCTTCCTTATACAAAAGCTCAATGCTTAATCCGTTATTGAGCCCCAGGGCTCAAGGCTCTCACATGGCGCGCACTACCCTTGTTACATACCCCATCCATCGCCATGTGGACGTCATTATTATCCAAGTTCTTGTTTCCTGGATTATGTACATATTTCTGTCTTGTTTCGCACTTGTTCTCCTAGCGTTCTCCTAGCGTTGAGTTAGCGTTGTGTTGTTTATAGTAGCCGCAGCCGAACAACGAGAGAACTGCAACGATGGCACGGGCACTTAATTGTCCACAACGCTGACACACTGTGGCGGGCGCCAGGCCTGCGAGTGCCACTGCCGCGTGAGCGACCGCAACGACAGCGGCGAGTGAGCGGCAACGGTGGTGTGAATCACCGGGGGCATCCCCTTGGACAGCCAACTGAGTTTGTCAGCACCTCACAATACGAACGTACACACCTGACGTAGTATACAACGCACGACGAGCGCTTGTCGCAACACGTATAGATGACGATGATACTATCACATGGCTAAAATCGAGTTCGCAGACGTAATTAGACAATACTTTGGGATGGAGGCATCAAGTAAGACGGACGAGACGACGGGCAGCTCTAAAAACCCGCCGCTGTATGCGCCGCCTACCGTGGTACAGCTTCTACAATGATATTCTTTTTGAAACTGACGTCCATCGAGCCCCAAGGCACTCACACCGTGAGCATCAAAAAAACCCCATCCATCAGGACTGATGTGCATCGAGCGACACTCACGTGGTGAGCAGCAAACAAACCACATCCACCCGAGCTGGTAAGGCACTGTTGTTTCTGGCTCGTACGCAGTGTCCCAACGTTGGTGGCCGCTGAATGGTCAGGGGAAATTATAAGGCTCGAAATGCAGTTGGGCAACGGCATCCTTCCTCGCGCGCCCACCGCAGCACGTCCGGGCACGAGGGTCATTCTGAGGGTTTAGGGTTTAGACTTTAGGATTTAGGGTTCAGGGTTTAGGGTTTAGGGTTTATGTTTGAGGGTTTAGGGTTCAGGGTTTAGGGTCAGCCAACACTCGAACCGAGATTGGAGCATGAATGTCCATTCTTGCCTTTAGAGCGAATATGCATACGAACGCGGGACGGGGAGGAGGAGATTCAACGTCGGACGAGTGCTTTTCCACGATGACCCCCCCGCCAGGTGCCCTTCCTCGCCCGCGAGCAGGCAAGTGTTCATGTCCCGCGGTGTGGCAGCGTAAGTTGAAATTGAAAGCGAAATTTGAAAGCAGTCTATCATTTTATAGTTTCAAGCGCTGAGATCCAGGCGGTTTCAACGTGGGTTTGATAGGGTCAACCTGCACCGCCCTACCACGGGCAGTGGTGCCGCCGCGCCCACTGCAGCACGTGCAGGTGACCTCAGGGCAGGGCCACCGTGACACATCACAGCTGTCGCGCGTGGTGACAACACGGCGAAAATAACAAGGGTCAAACAAACATTCTGTCAGACACTCCGACGACGTCTTATCTCGTGGTGCTTAAAACTAAGTCTTATCTCGTGGTGCTTAAAACTCAGTGCTAAGGTCTCACCTCCCCGAGCGGCGTGCGCGGTCGTGGTCTCATCCCACGGGCAGTCCTGCTCTCGAGCCCACCGCAGGGTCTCAAGGTGCCCGCCGTCGGCAGCGAGCGCGCAGGTATTTGCGCCCCACGGGCAGCCGTGCTCCCGCGCCCAACGCAACACCTCCAGGTTGTAGCGGCGCAGGTGAATTTGAAAGCAAAATCCGAAAGCGGGTCATCATATTTCAGTCTCGACACGCTTAGTTCCAGGCGCTTGCACCGTGTTTTCGATAGGGTCAGCATGCACCGCCCCACCAGGTGCCCGTTCGACGCCGCGTAGGCACACACGTCCTCGTCCCACGGGCAGTCGTTCGCCCGCAGCCACGTCAACACCGCCAGGTGCCCGCCGTACGCGGCGGACACGGGCACCCGCGCTGGCTCGGGTCCCCACGGGCACCCGACCTGCAAGGCCTGGTGTCGAACGCAGGCACTCTGTCAAATGCCCACGCGTTGCTATTCAGATTTGGGTCTGGTTGTCATTCCAAACGGGGTTAAAGAAGCTGGGCATTTGGGCGTATGTCGCAAACGAACCCAACTATCAAAATGCAACGCGTACCATGATAAACAGGTACCTTGTACGCGGCGTCCGCACACCAAACTTGGGGAATCCGTAGCCTATATGTGCCCCTCGACATCCCC
>Ga0307489_10002095_pt1 | contig 13321 bp, 12 predicted proteins | sample SB12metaG_FD_202247 | JGI IMG/M metagenome (GOLD analysis project Ga0307489, IMG submission 202247) | Sea-ice brine microbial communities from Beaufort Sea near Barrow, Alaska, United States - SB 1.2 | ecosystem: Environmental > Aquatic > Marine > Coastal | place: USA: Alaska | collected... | reverse complement strand
GCTATAAAGCTCACACACTCAGGATGAGATAGCTCCTCCCCAGACCTGGATTTGACAGATTGGAGCGGTGCTGAAATACAAAGCAGGTCCGCCGTATCAGCTAGCTTCAAGGGTAGGGACGAGGATGACCACCACTACACCTAGGTGAACACACCCACTCCACTCACACACACACACACACACGAGAAATGACACACAGAATACCCGCCACACACACACACACACAACTCACACACGAAATAACACACACACACACAAATCTTTAAATTTTAGTAGTTATATAGTAGATATGTTATATCAAGAAGGCATAACTCACGGGAAATGACACAAAGAATACCCGCCTCGATCTCGCGCACACACACGCAACGAAATGTGTCCAAAGGTAAGGGCGAATGTGTCCAAAGGTACGGCGAATGTGTTCAAGGTACGGCGGATGTGTTCAAGGTACGGCGGATGTGTACGGGAATTGAATAAAAAAAACGTTTTATAAAAATTCCCACGCAAACGCATCACTTTCATGCAGAATCTCGCGCCAACTTTTGACTCCCCCCAGTCGGAATCTGGGGAGAATCATGTACTAAATCACGGGGGAGTCAGAGGCAAATCTCTGTAGGTTCGTACGGTAAAGTGATCGGAACAAGTCGGCATCAAGTTGGCAACTCCTGGTACAAAAACAAAGGGGGTTAGGCTTAGGGGTCACCCTAAACTGAAAAAAAAAAAAAAGGGGGGGGGGGACTTCCTACAAACTTGTTCCCAACCTGCTGCCGAGAAGTTGCTTTGTAGGTAGGATGTTTTGCCTGCGCAATACAAAGCGACGCAAGCAACATGAATACTGATCTGTTTGCCAGTTGCAAACTCACAAAAAGTCCTATCAACGATCCTCAGAAAAGAAAGCAAATATGTGTGCGATCTGTTCGAGCTCGTGATCATACAAGATGTTGCATGCCTTCCCTCGTTCGCGCAAAAAAGGGTGTGTGTGAGCCCTGCGACAGACCCGCTCGAGCTGGTGCTTGCGGTAGAAACCAAGGGTACGGATATCCTTATTCCTGTGAGACGGTCTTACAATCTTGTATGACGGAAGAGCATATCGTGAAGTTTTACAACGCTGTTGCAACGGCGGATGAAGTCACCTTTGAATCAGTTCGACTGCTTATGACGGACAGTGTTTTCAAGGTGTTGTTGCAGATACTTGGAGTAGAGAAAATAGAAATCGTCCAGGACGCTATAGATACCAACAACGCACAGCAGGTCAGTCCTGTCATAGCGAAAGGTGTTATTGATACACGCAAGGCTGCTTTACTTCAGATCAAAAACAACGATGACGGTGTTGAGGGACTTGTCGATCAATTCGGCAGCCCTAAATTGAAGATCGGTTCTTCATCCAACAACGGGAAATGCCCAGAGATGATCGCTTCTGCTTCCGTTACAGATGTCTCCGAAGCTAGATACAAAGTGAATTACGAAGCACTCCTTAAACAAGTGAATACTACAGCAGTAACTCACGAGGCAGAATTATCTCAACTGCAAGATACTGTGGCACAACAACAAGAACATATTCAACGAATGCAAACCCGCTTGAACGAACTGGACACTGGCGATGAGGACGACGAAGCAATGGATTTTGAACAAGAGGGAGAGGACAAATTTGATGATGAGTAAACGATCACGAATGATCTTTTGTCATCTTGATGTTTACCGTGTTCGGCGTTTTTAGTATCCACTGTTTTTCGACGGCTTCAAGATCAGTTTTACTTATACACTCGCACGTGTCTAACAGCTCGATAATAGCACCACCTAGCTTAATAACTTCGATTGATGTAATGTACTTACTTGGGTTACAATGCTCCTTGAAACGCTCGTTGATATCCTTTTTGAAAGTTGAACCCACATATACCTTGTCCGTGTTTGGGCTAGATATTTTGTATATGTATCCAGGTTTCATTATCGCTGCCATCCCTGTTATTATCTTGATTTGTGAGTGTTGGCGTGCTCGAGAAATAGCGGTGTATCCCATCGTTGGATCGAATAGATTCCTTGCATCGATATAGATCGTTTCCTCAAACGTTTCCCCTTGGACTGAATGAATAGTATAACCGTGTCTTTTTTCCCATTTACCATCAGGCGGACGCTCACCGCAAACGATATCGCCACGAGAAAAGTCTCTATTAATTTCTGTACATGACCACTTGTTGCCCGGAAACGTATCATCCCATTGCTTGCAAATTTCGTGTTTAGAACAAATAATTATGTCTTGCGGTTTATAATTATTCAATTCTGTAACGTTTTCGTATGAGGTAACTATGTAATCGTTTATTCTCTTTCTGTCAACCTTGCTTGAAATCATATCACGAACAGTTTGGCAAATATCAATGTGTATGTCATCTTCCTTGAATCTATAATTTTTTTCCAACTCAACAATGTTTTCGAATCCTTTTTGTGTCATCGAGTTTCCAGTGATAGCTGGTAATTGAAAGCCAATATCACCACAAAATACCAGCTTGCATGTGCTGTATGTCTCGAATAGTTGTAGTTTTTCAAATTCTGTATATTGACTAACCTCATCGAATAACAGAACGTTATTAAATTTTAAAACATCGGCCATATAATTGGCATGTTGCGTTCTTGCCAAAACGGTGGCTTTTGTTTTGGATTCGAGTTGCTTGACTCTCGCAAGTTTCCAGGAAGGAGCAATATACAAGGGTCTGACAAAGCCTTTATCGTTTAAATTAAAATATGACTTGCCATTTCCACCAGCGCCGATAAACAGTTCCCGAGAATAACTTTCTCGAAATGGTTGATCACAAGCCGGTTCATAGTGATCTACTAATGTTGAAACTCCTCTTTTGTTAACATATTCACCGAATCGTAACACGTTACTACAATACGCTTCAGCTGCAGAATTCCCAAAGTTTAAATCAGGTTTGTGACCGAACATTTTTTCATTAAAGTCAAACTCATGAGGTTGATAATAGATTCCATCAGTCCATCTTAAACAGTTGTTCAAACACTGCAAGCCTTTGGTACATAGTAATGAAACCCGTGATGTGTGCAAGGTGGAAGCAATGTTTTTTTTTGTATTCAAGTACTCCTTCCCCGTCTTCATAGCATTTTATCGCACAGTCTTCCACCATTGCGCTCATATTCTCGAAATAGTTTTTGCTACCTTTCATGTAGAATCTTTGAGTGCAATTGAATGATGTTTGTTGTCCGCTCCATTTTGCGTAATATCTGATTTTATTATCCTTTCCATCTATCATTTCCTGAGAAAATCGAAAGTCAATTTTAGTACCCCAACAGCCTTCAATGAAATCAAATTCAACACCAAGATCATAGAGCCAACACAATTCTACAGAAGGATACACGTTTAGATCTTCATAGCATTTCATAGCGTTAAAATGAACCATTTTTGCTTTGCTAACTCTAGAAAAATCGAAATTCCACACGCGATAGTATCCTTTGTTCTTACGGGCAAATTCAATATCAATATCTTTGCAGTTTCTGAAATCTGTTACCTTGCCAACGAATCCATCATATAATGGGTTATTGTGAAACATGGCATAAGCTCTATGCATGTCTATTTGACTAGTGTTTGTTTTGTTCCATTGACCGCACACATTCTGGTAGTCAATTGTACCGTTATAGTGAGCGCCTAGATCGATGAAGCGACTCACAGCATGATCAGCTCCTATAAAGTCAAGCTGACAATTCTCCAAACCACTTGTTTTTTCAAACTCGTTACATACTTCGTTATATTGACTATCCATTTGGAATGACCCTTTTAAAGTTCTTATTTTTGTATATCGTCCATCCTTATCTTTGTTATAGTCGAAATATTGGTCATCTTCATTCAAACCCACCGCCATCTGTTGCAGCTCATCCTCGGATACCTTCGTGACATCTTTGTTCACTACTTCGTTTAAATTAACGTGGTTGAGTCGTGTGTTGATGAAATTGAAAACCTTTATTCGTTTTTTTAAGCTCTTACACGTTACAAAATGATCCGGATGTAGAGGCAGATCGACGTTGATATCTACGGTTAATTGGTTACATATGTTTTGAACATCGCCCTCAGGTATACCAGTCTGATATTGTTCATTGAATTCATCCAGTTTAACGACCATTGCCTTATACTTTCTCTTTGAACTATCTCCTTTCGCGTCATCAGCGCATTTAATAGCCCAGTCTTTGATTGGTGTAAGCATGCAATTGTTTATGCCTTCTGCAAATTTTTGATTTACTTTTTTTGCTTCTAACTTCACCGACTGTACAATATTGATTGAAACTATATCATTCATTTTTAGTAGTACTGAATCCTCAGTTTTTGGAAATATATCAGCTAATTCGCCATAGACTCGGGAAACGGATGAGTTTTGCATGAAATCGGTAGAATTATGTTTCCACCAATTTGAAAATCCGGTTTTTGGTACTTCCAACTGTGTAGAATGAATCTGCTTGTCGTTCACCTTGGTTACAACCTTAATCGTCTTGCCTGCATTGTTCTTAATCTGAAATTTGTACATGGAATTAATATCGTTAATATCAGATGGTTGATAAGATGTGCCGGGTGTTTTCTTTGTTATTTTGTTATTTATGATTTCAAATTCTTTCTGAAATGTTTTCTTAATAACCTTTGTTTTTTTGAACCGTTTGTCAAGCATATCAGTTTGTTGTGGTTTGTTTACGAATCTGTCCGTGGTTGGCTTATACACGAAGTTAAGATGAGGGGCATCAGCAATTTTCCCCTCTCTATAAAGCTTTTTGAAAGCAATAGTAAATTTGTTGTGTTTATTATAGATAGGTCTTGGCTTTTTATCGTTTGCCATCATGAAGGTATTCCCTACATATTTTATATCGTTCGCCATTTGATTTATGATCAGATTATTGTTCATACTCTTTATACTCTATTAAGAAATTAATCTCTAAATCATTTTTTGAAATGGCAAAATCATGTTTTTCCCCCGTCAGAATGTTTTTGATGCAAGGCTCAAATTAAAATAAAAAATGAACTGTGCAATTATTGCACGAAAATACTAGGGGGTCATACATGATGCCAACATGATGCCATCAATATACAGTCTTCCTATAAGCGATATTTCCATATCCGTTTTCCTTCAACTGATCGACAAGGTGATTTGATACGTTTGCTCCTTTGAGATATCTTGCGTATGCTGCTTGTAAACTCTTTGTTTTCCTATATTCGGCGTTAGTATTATAACGATTTTTCTGATAATTATTTGCCCATTCCTTATGCTCTCTTTGGTACTCAGCTGTGTATTCGCATGTCTTTAAACGAGCTGTCTCTTTTACTTGTCGTTTCCTCAACATTTCGTCCTTCTCGGCTTGTTGTCCTTCTGTTAAGTTTAACGGATTCATTTCTTGATTTCTTTATGTGTGTTTAGATATTAATTCTTAAATCATTTTAAATCATTTTTTTACGGGTCATTATTCCGCCTTTTTAACTCTGAGACATATCCTTGAGCAAGCGTCCCAGGAAAATTTAATAGTCGTGGGGCTAACACACCTATCACTGCATTGCCGTGATGGTTTCGATCATTTACGATGCGTTCGGATGCGGGAGATGGGCTGTCAAAATCACTATCATAACCACTAGTTAAGTAACTGTTCAAATTACTGATTAATCCAGAATTGGAAACGTTAAGTGGTGAGTTTTCACCCATCTCCGACTGGAAAGTTAAATCAACAGGACGAGGCCTTGAAGAATCGACTTCCCCTAAAGTTTCCCGGCGACTTGTATCCTGTCCTATCTCAGAAGTTGTTTGCTCCTTAATCGTCGAGACGACAAACTTTATTCTGTCTAGATATTTTACGATGTGTGGTTTGATCATTCCATCAGTTATCGGAGTGAATCGTTTTTCAACTTGTTTTTTATATTTTTCAATTATTATATCAAAGTCCTTATGAAACTCTATGTGAAATTTCATCTCATTATTAGGGTCAGACATGTCACGAGTCAGCCACATCAATCGCTCTCCACCCAAACGTTCCGACCTACGAATAAACTGGTTCTCATCTTCTTTTACATCGGGTGCGAAACTATTAATTTTCTCAAAGAGAATTTCAATTCCGCCTTCCTGAGACAACCTATATCTCTCTATCCCCCTAGTAGGCAGTAAACCATAATCTTCCTTAAGCATACGATGGAGCTGCCTCTCAAACAAATCGGTGTATGACTTACCACTTGTAAAAAGGTTTTTCTTATTCAAAAATAACACATACAAAATTCGAATACCCCCTTGATCAGTTCGAGATGAACGAGAGCCTGAATTATGAGAGGCATATCCTGCAAAACGTGAAGCAAAATTGGTTGTTTTACCTACCTTAACCACCGGCCCTCCCTGTTTTTTTACTCCTGATCTCGTTTGAATATGAAACTCATTGTTTGATGCTTTCATGTTGTCTTGTTCCAAATTTGTTTGAACTACATAGATGCCTTCTTTTCCTTTTAAGTCGTCCTTATATAATAGCATAAATTCGTTATAATCTATGCCTTCAGTATCCTGATAAAATACAGTTCCTAACATTGTTTTTATATTATATTACATTTTATTAAGGTTCTACAGGGGTATTGTAAACTGGATTATCTTCGTCGATCACATCTCTATCACAAGATAAACAAGGTGATTCTATATGTGTGCATCTGCTTTTCATCATACACGACGAAACCCCCCCGATTATTGCAACTACCCCGCCTACCGAAGATGCAATCACCATTATCAAAAAGTTGGCGAGTACTCCATCCATCTTTTGTTTTAAATATACACATATATTAAATGAAGTTACAAGATACCAATTTAAAAATGTGTGACGTCGGAACTAACGCCTTTTGTATAGAAACAGATGAAGATCAGATTAAGCTTGCCACTATTGTTTTAGCTGTAGCAAAGAAGGGATTCGGTAAGTCTTATTTTCTTTCGAACCTACTAAAATGGCTTAAGTTTGATCGTATAATAGTTATCAGCCCTACGTTTGAAAGCAATGAGTCTCAGTTTAAACACTTAAATATTCAACATGAAGACGTATTTGACCCCGATGATCCCGATGTTATTAAAAAAACAACTAATATAGTTAATCAAGAGCGTGACGATCTAGTAGAGTATCGTAGGAAACAACAAATATTTAAAGAGCTTAAAAAGGTATATGGCAACCCCAGTCAGTTAGACGAAGATTACACTTTATTTAATGAGTATATTGATCCACTCACGCATAAATGGAAACCCCCCGAACATAAGTATAACGGCAAACGCGCAAATATAGCGTGCTTCATTGATGATGCGCAAAGTACGGCGATATTCAGAAACAAAGCTTTTATAAACATGGCTCTTAAACATAGACATCTTGGTAGTATGCCGGGGGATGAAGGTAGTCTAGGTATCAGTCTGTTCATTGCAGTACAATCGTACACTAGTACGGGCGGGGCATTACCGCGTAGTATAAGAAACAACACTAATTGCCTTGCGTTGTGGCGCACAAAAAATATTAAGGAATTAAAGCTTATTTCCGAGGAGATGGCGGGGAGTGTTTCCCCTGAAAATTTTATGGAAGTATACGACTTTATTATGGAGGATGAAAACCCTCATACGATGATGTTTGTCGACCTTCATAAGAAACCCCATCACCCAAGTATGTTTAGAAAGAATTACACAGAGTTTGTCGTCGATGTATAACTCTCATCTACATCGTGATGTTCGTTGCATCATCAGTTTATTTTCATTTTTTTAATCTACTCATATAATAAACATGAGTTTTATAAACTCTCTTTCGACAGGTAACGGTGTAGGTGGAATCAACGGGGTTGACGGGATTGATGGTGCGCGCGGAGATGACGGTGTTGATGGTATTCACGGAGATGACGGTGTTGATGGTATTCACGGTATTGATGGTGAGCGCGGGGTAGCTGGTGCTGATGGTCTTCAAGGTGCTCAAGGTGCGCAAGGTGTTCAAGGAAACAATGCAGGATCTGATCCTTCCTTCAATAGCGTGAATGTTGCAGCCAATTTAAATGTAGGTGGAATTTTGAACTGTCATCAATCTTTAAAAAATAATGGATATAACACGTTTCGTTCAGGCTTTCATCAATTAAACAATAGTTGGCGTGATATTGAGGGAACAGGTAGAAAATTCACAGGTATCGTGGTTATCTCTGCTATGGGCAACGACTTATCAAGCGGTGTTTTTGCTGTTTCAAATAATAGTAATTCTGTAAACGGATTGGTTAATACCCTCACTGTCCAAGGTGATTACTATGATGATAGCGTCAGGGTTGCAGTGGGATTTAACGGTGGCGTTTTGCAAGCAATAAGATATAAAGATGGGTATTATAAAAAGTACATCATTTCCTTCTTCGGTTTTCATTAATGTTTTGAAATTATTTTCTTGTATGAGAGTAAATGACTGAAGAGAACATACAACCCATTGAAGAAGCCATACAACCCATAGAAGAAGTAGCTCCCATAGAACCCCAAGTAGCAACTAAATCCCGAAAAGTACGATCAGAATTGCAACTAAAAGCACTTGAAAAAGCAAGGCAAACGGCCTATAAAGTAAGGGCAGAACAGGCTGCGATAAAGAAGCAAAGTAAAAAGACCGAAGAAAGTAAAAAGACCGAAGAATTACCAATTGAATTAAATGAGAGTCACCAAGATGTTCCCGAGGAAATAACCGAAGATTTAAATGAAAACATTAGCGAGGATATAGTTAAAACAGAACCCAATAAGGAGGTAGAAGAATCACACATAGAACGTATAGAAAGACACGCTGAAAGACAACAGTTTAACGATCATATCAATAACCTGATCGATGAGAGGGTCAAATACAAACCAATTGTAAAGAGCAAATATAAGCTAGTTAATGAGGTGTACGTTCTCAGATAATTCGATAAAATAAAAAATTAGTATAGTAAAACGATGAGCGAGAGCCATACATTGAAGTACGTACACGTTGACACAGTAAACAGAAAACCCGGAGATACCAAATCACGTATGACAGTTCAAGTTTCGCAAGGTTTAGAAAACTGTTCTAGAGTAGCTTTAAAATCCTTTAGTATCCCAAATACGTTCCCAAATATGGTTGGTAAAAAGATTCAATGGATCGAGATGATTCAAACCGTAGACGGTGGAAATCCTATTTGGAGAAGTGCCCTATTCACAATTATGATGTCCGACTTAGATGAGAATCAAACATATCTCGATAACGTGAATTTACAATTCGAGTTACAAACACGCTTTCAGAATGAAGGAGCGATAACTATTAACAAAACTGATATTTCTCTGGATGGTCTTGTGTTCGAGGACGCTGGAAAATCACACAAGGTTTTTACTGAAGCTGAAATGCCAATTACGATTGTATATGATACTGATTCGTATAAGTTCAAAATTTACGGTATACAAAATTCCGCCACAAAACATAAAATAATGATTCTATTTGATGACGATAGTGGTGATTCTCTGTGGCACTATATGGGTTTTCACCAAAACAAATTGATGAGTAAAGAGAAATTTCCCGGGTTTCTTTCTCAAGCCTATGAAAGTCTAGACACACCAACGACGGCTGTTGAATATAATACGTATACCCATCCGTTATTGAAAGGCTTTTATGGAAAGGATATGAGAGACACGGCTGACAATACTATAAAGGTTAAATCAATATATGCGGAACAACCATCTAGGCACGAAAATCATATTGGTAAAATAAATTTATGTAGTGATCTAGCATCCGATTATTTTATTATGGGGGATGGTGGTACGCTTAGGAATACTGACATTCTCGAGACTATCATTAACGACGTACCCAAATACTCTTACATCCATCATAGCAGTGATACCCTCTATTTTCACAATTTAAACAGAGCTGATGTTCATAAATTTGATCTACGGTTATATGAAGGTGATGACATGAAGCAATTGGTTGATGAAGAGCTTCCAAACTGGTCGGCGGTTCTTGTATTTGAGCAAAACTTAGAGATAGAATATCACAAGGAAGATACGAATAAAATGAATGAGTTTGCTTATAGGTTAGGCCATCCCACGCGTTAATATGAATATACAAAATTAATCTGAATTTTTTATCTATCACTAGTATAAAACAATGTCGGCACTTCCTAAAGGACTCGTATCGAAAGAACAACTAAAAATGATGGGCGGTATTAAAACCTCTCGTACAAATCTTCTACCAAGCAATACTTCAGGGAGTTTTAACCCCAAGGGCGCGAATCGTAACATTTTCCAAATCCCAAGTTTCCAAAACAGTTTTATCAACACAAAAAGATCTTACATTCGTTTCAAAATCACCTCGGAGGGTAATGATGCGGCGCTAGCTGGTGGAACTATGTGCCCTTTCAAACGTATGATGTTGAAGTCTGGGGGGCGTGGCCAAGTCCTTGAGGATATAGACCAGTATGATGTGCTTTCACGAATTATGGGTAACCTTAAAACAAAAAGTACTATTCAATCTAAAAAAACAACTCACAAAGATTCTCGCGTAGAATTAGGTGAAGAGTCTTATAAAACTGGTAAAAATTGCATTCACGAACTTCATTCGGGTGTACTAGGTCACCATCAGGAGTTCCTAATTCCCGTGTCTGCGATGGCTGCCTCTTCGGGAGCTGCTTTCACTCTAGAACTATGGCTTGCTGATGTAGAAAGTGTATTTCCTTTTAGTAAAGATGTTAATGTTGCAACCACCTACAAACTCGAAGAAGTCTCTTATGATATGGAGCTTGTGGAGGTCACACCTGAGATTATGACGGATATTAATACTGAACTAAGCCAAGGCGCTCAAATTCCTCTACCTTACAAGTCGTGGCGTCAATACTCTCAAGTGATGGGTTCGGGGACGGAGTTCAAATCTAATATAAGTGAATCTGCAATCAATGTCAATGCAATCTACTCCGTCATTAGAAAACAAAATGCTGGAACTGCTATTACCCCTTCTGTATCTGATATAGAAAAACAAATTGTGAATGATCCCTATGCATTCGTAGGGGGGAGAACTACCCTTGAATCACTTACCGCTAAATCTCTTACGGTTTCTTCTACTACCCCTACTTTCGTAAAACGATACTCTTATCGTTATGGTTCGGTGTATTACCCTCTTGCTCCTGTGGACTTAATTGGTGATTCCACTATTGCGCTTGAGAATGTTGTTGCTGGCTTCGAACTTGACGAGAAAATGCCTTTCATTTCTGAGCAAATTCAATTAACTGATGGTTCATATGTTCCTCGTTATGAAGCGGGTGATTTCATGATCTGTCAGAATTTCAAGACTACTAATGACCCGCTTATCAATGGTCTGAACTCAGGTTCGACAGGTGCTCCAATCGAGCTTAACGTGTCCTTTGGCGGTGCTTCGGTAAATAACCTTGAGTTTGTATCTTTCGTTGAATCGACAAATGTTCTATACATCTCTAGAGGCGGGGCATCCTCTATGGTAGCGAATTAAAATATTCCTTTTTTATAATAACAATGACATATACCGGATTCAATACAGGATCTGATTATGCCTTTCACGAGTCCCCACCCCATCCTCTTGAAAGAATTCAACAACGCAAAACAGCTTCTATTGATAATGAGAATAACGAATCTGTTTTCGACAATATTTTTGAAACACATCCTCAGAGTTCGGAGAACTACATCAGACGTAGGCAAACCTCAATAGGAATCGACAATAATCAAAACGATCTCCCTTTAGGTCAAGCAATCGACACAATCACAGAAACATCCGACTCTGAAAATGCAGAAAAACACATACACAAACATCTAAAAGATAACATATTAGGAACACTCAAATCTAAGGCCGGTAATTTAATTGATTCAACCGAGATTGTAAAGGACTCATTCAATCAACAAAAATATTCCAGATTGGCTAATTCAAGTTATGAGTATTTCAATTCAAATGGAGATGCTGAGGTTGTAGAGAAAAACCTTTCTGGTTCTGATTATTCTCATTTAGGAATACAAGATTTTAAAGTAGACAAAGAAATTTCATCGATTGATAACGTTGTACTACATAATAAAGTTACAGGAGAAACACATATCAGTTTTCGCGGAACTACTGATGATCTAAAAAAGACTGACCAATTTCTTAGTGATTGGAATACAAACAGAAACATAATGTTCAATCCAGAGGCTGCTGAAAACAGTACAAGATTCACGGAAGCATCAGCACAAACTGATAAGGTGATTGAAAAATATGGAAAAAGATTTACTACTGTTAGTGGTCATTCTCAAGGGGGGGGTATCTCATCTTTGATTGGACAAGAGAAAGACATACGTGGATACCATTTCAATCCAGCTATTTCACCCAAGCAAGTCGCCGAGAATTCAAAGGGATTATACGCCAAAAATATAGAGAAGCAAATGCTGTACAAATCTCATATGGATTTTGCCAGTCCTCTAGCATACACTCAACCAATTCGTAAAAACTTCAAAGTAAATCTAATTGGGACACGCCCTGGTATTGATAATAGTATTTTAAAAACACACTCTCTTGATAATTTCGCAGCCAAAGGAGGGCTATCGGTTGAAAGGAACACTATGATTTCATCAATGAAGAAGGGACTTGGTACTGGGGTCTCTTTAGCAGCACAGGGTTTTTTTCTTTCAAATGACATCAAAGGAGATCTAAAAAATGAAGATTTAGATTCGTATAAGGGTGCAGATATTGGTATTGATGTAGCAAAGAATGGAGTTCAACTTGCTGGCGATGACGCTATAATTGCAGTAGGTGCAGGCCTTGCGCCTGAGACGCTTGGTTTGTCTGTGGTGGCGGGAATCGGAGCTAGTTTTATTTTCAATATGGGGACGGACGCGGTTGCTGCTGTAAGTAAAAAGGCTATTCATTCGAAGGTTGTCAAACACGTAGCTAATTCTATAGCAAATGAAACCAAAAAAGACGCCAATAAAGTCGCGCATTGGTTCAAGCATATCCACTGGTAATTTGTAGAGTATAGAAATCGGTAAAATATCTATACTTAGTATAAATGACATTCATTAATATTCTGAATAAAAAAAGTCACGTAGAAGACTTGAAAGTTAACGATAACCTCCTAGTAGGTAAATCGATATCTACAAACGAATTAGTTGTTTCGGGCAAACTCACGGTATTAGAATCAGCAACGGTTGAGGGTCTGATAGCAACTTTCACCGAAGATTTAGATGACGAAACAACAGAAGAAGTTGATCTTTATGAAAAGGTATCGAGGATTGACGAACTAATTAAAACAAATACCTTAGCACACTCTACCAATGCAGCTGCTATTTCCACGCGATATACAAAAACACAAAGCGACGCATTGTTCTCTACA
>Ga0307489_10002094_pt1 | contig 13321 bp, 24 predicted proteins | sample SB12metaG_FD_202247 | JGI IMG/M metagenome (GOLD analysis project Ga0307489, IMG submission 202247) | Sea-ice brine microbial communities from Beaufort Sea near Barrow, Alaska, United States - SB 1.2 | ecosystem: Environmental > Aquatic > Marine > Coastal | place: USA: Alaska | collected... | reverse complement strand
GCCGCCGCCGTGTGCGCCATGGACGTCAGCGAGGCGCAGGTGGTGCTCAACGCGGCGCCCAAGGTAGAGCGGTGCAGATTGAACCGATGAAACCCGTGCTGAAACCGCCTGAAAATGCGCGCTAGAAGCTAAAATATGATTGACCGCTTTCAAACTTTGCTTTCAAATTCATCTTGCGCCGCTACACCAAGGCGACGCGCAACGCCATCCTGGACGCCATGGAGGGCGACGCGGCGGGGGCGCTGCTAAGCGCGGTGTCGGCCGAGGACGCGGGCGACGCACTGCGCGACATGGACCTGCGCACCGCCACCGCGGCGGTGGAGAACATGCTGCCGGGCAGGGGCTTACACTCGTCAACTTTCCAGCTCAACTTAAGCCGTTTCTGAAACAAAGTACACCCTCAATACCCTTTAGTATCCCAAAACACCCCCAAACACCCCCAAACACCCCCTACGTGTCCCCTAGCCGCACCCCCTATCCCCCAGTTTGCGCTTACGTTGAGCTGAAAAGTGAAGGAGTATGAGCCCCTGCTGCCGGGCCCCGCCGCCGCCGCCATGCTGCAGCTCCCCGAGGAGCGCCTCGTGGAGGCCCTCACGGGCAGGGGCTTACACTCGTCCACTTTTCAGCTCAACCTAAGCACATTTTGTTGGATACGTTGGTTGCATGAATTTCCCCCAGTCTATTAGACAGGGGGACACGGGGAGGTGACCAAAACGGCATGAGGTTGAGTTGAGAAGTGAACGAGTGTAAGCCCCTGCTCACGGGCATCGACCCGAAGAAGGCCGGGGCGCCCATGCTGGAGGCGCTGTGTGACACCGCGCTGGGGGCGGGCGCGGCGGCTGCGGCCATGACTACCCTGGCGAAGCGGCATCCGGAGCGCGCCGCCGCGCACCTGTCCGCCATGACCGGCCGCGCGCGCAAGGCCGACGCCGACGGCGTGCCGGGCGCCGGCGTCGCCGTCGCGCGGCTGTTCTCTCAGTTCCCGCTCAATATCCAAGGCATATTGATGGCGCGCATGTCAGCTCCAAACGCGGCCGCGCTGTGCCGCGAGCTCGGGCCGTTGAAGGCGGCGCGGGCGCTCAGCGCGGTGACGAGCACGGCGGCGGAGGGCGGCGGCGGCGGCTCGCCCGCCTTCGCCGCGGCGGCGGTCGAGGCGCTGCAATCCATGGGCGGCTGGTCTCCAGACGCGGAAGGCGTGCCGCGCTCCGAAGGTAGTCACAGCACATAGTGCCTGCCACGTCATCCACCACATTTACATTTACCGACCCTCATTTATTGAGTTAAATGACAACATTCCATGACAGGGGTGACTTTGCGACTTGGTGACTCTATCTGAAGGCGCAAAGTCACACGGTGCAGTGACCGACCTACTCGCTGCGATGGCCGTTGAGAACCCCGCGGCGGCCTCGGGCGTCCTGGGCTCGTTGGACCCCGCGCTGGGCGCCGCCGCCGTCAGCGGCTTGCCTCCCAACGTCGCCGCGGATCTGGCCTCGGGGATCTCGGACCCCACGGTGACCGCGGCAATGCTCGAACAGATGCCGGTAGGTCCTGGCAAGAAACTACTTTAGATTGTCATTCAAAACGTTTTATACCATCGCTCACTGAATTAAACTCAATGTAGGGGCGACTAGTCGCCCTTATGTCCTCTAAATCGAGGGTCTATTAACTCAAGTATAGCGACCAGGTCGGACTGTTGCCGAGTCGGTCGGTGGGATTTTCGAAATGGACAGTTCTGATTGGTCGAACGGGATTCGACACCATATCTTCAATACCAGACCCGACACTGAGTTTAAAGCCCACGTTGTAATATATATGAGCATTTCTAAGCGGGCCCTAGATGGCGGTGGAGAAGCGCGCAGCGATGCTGGTGAAGATGGAGGCGGCGGCCGGCGCCGCGGCGGCCAGCGCCATGTCGCCCGACTCCGCCGCCGCCGCCATTGAAACCATCACCCACACCATCACCACCACCTCCACCTCCTCCCCCTCCTCCTCCTCGTCACCGGCGGCGGAGGTGAGCCGCAGGCAGGGGCTTACACTCGTTCCCAATTCAGCTCAACATGAGCTGTTCTGTCCAACGTATGACCTGACTTAGCTCATAAACGTGTCCTGGAGTTGCCCTATGAGCTCTAACGTGAACGAGTGTAAGCCCCTGGCCGCAGGCTGACGGCGCTGGTGTCGCAGATGGAACCATTCGCGGCGGCGCAAGCGACGTCGGCGATGAGCGAGGAGATGGCGACGGCGGTGCAAGCTGCGTTGCCACCCGAGCGCGCCGCCGCCATCATCGCCAGCGGGGGGCAGGGGCTTACACTTGTCCAATTTTCAGCTCAACCTGAGCCGTTCCTGACACAAATACAAACCCTAGACACCGCCTGATACCCTCTGACACCTCCTGAACACCCCCAAAACACCCTCTAAACGCACCCCATGACCCACAGAGAGCGCTTAAGTTTAGCCGTCAATTGAACGAGTGTAAGCCCCTGGCGGGGGGCTTGATTCGCAGCGCGTGGGGCGCATGCTCGACGCCCTGCCCACGGAGGCGGCGGACAAGGTAGGGCGGTGCAGGTTGACCCTATGAAACCCATGTTGAAACCGCCTAGAATCAAGCGCTTGAAACTAAAATATGATAAATCGCTGTTCAATTTTGCTTCAAATTTGCTTTCGAATTCAACTTGCGCCGCTACAAGAAGGTGATGGCGGCGCTGCCGCCCAACGTGGCGGAGAAGACGTCGCAGCACGTGTCGAGCGGCGAGATCAAAGCGCGCGCCGCGGCTCGTGCTGTCGTGCACCTGTCCAGCTCCACCCTCACCGGCAGGGGCTTACACTCGCTCACTCTTCAGCTCAACGTAAGCGCTTTCTGTGGGATAGGGGCTGCATTTAGGGGTTGATTAGGGGGTCTTTAGGAGGTACCAGGGGGCATCATGGGTTACTTATGGTATATTTTGTGTCAGAAACGGCTCAAGTTGAGCTGAAAAGTGGACGAGTGTAAGCCCCTGGTCACCGGCCGGGGCAAAACCTCGTGCGTTGCGGGAGAGCCGGCGAAGTTCAGTCTGGAGAGCGCTAATCCGGGCGGCGGGCGCATCACCCGCGGTAAGGCGGTGCAGGTTGACCCTATCAAAACTCGTGTCGAAAGCGCCTTTGGTTTCAGCGCTTGAAGCTACACTATGATGAGCCGCTTTCATACTTTGCTTTCAATTTCAACTTGCGCCGCTACACCGCGGCGGCGCGCACGTCAACTGCACGGTGTACCTCCTGGGGCCCGACCCCGCCACTGCCACTCACAACCCGGGTGCCGCCAACAGCAGCAGCCAATCAGACGCCCGCGTGGCCAAGCGGCAGCGAATCAGCATGGGGCTGGAGGGAGACGTGACCGACCTGCAGAATGGCGTGTACTCGGTGACGTACACGGCAGGGGCTTACACTCGTCCACGTTTCAGCTCAACCTGAGCCGTTTATAACACACAATACACCCTGAGCAATTCCTAATACCCCGTAACATCCCCTGAAGACCCCTTAAACAATCCCTTAATGCACCCCCCTATCCCATAAAAACCGCTTACGTTGAGCCGAAAACTGGACGAGTGTAAGCCCCTGGCACACGGCGACGCAGAGCGGCACCCACGAGGTGGTGTTGACCACGGCCGGGCAGGAGCACTCCTTCGAGGCAGGCCGCGCCAGACATTGCCCAAACCCTAAACCCTAAACCCTAAATCCTAAACCGCCCGCCGCGCCATTCAACGCTTGTTTAACCCTCGTATCTTGACTCAAATGGCATCCTGTGACGTGGCGAGCAATATTTGGAAGGCGTTACTTGGAGGTGACGTGCATTGCGGCGGAGTTGGACCCGGCGAGCTGCGCGGTGGAGCAGCCTGACCTGGTAAGGCGGTGCATGTTGAGCGTATCAAAACCCGTGTTGAAAGCGCCTCTGGTTTCAGCGCTTGAAACTCAACTATGATGAACTGCTTTCAACGTCTGCTTTCAATTTCATCTTGCGCCGCTACAAGCTGGTGGCCAAGCCGTGGGTGGCCGGTGACACGCTGGCGGTGCGTGTCAACTGCCGCGACCGCTTCGGCAACGCCGTGCAGCCGCCCTCGCCCGACAACCAGGTAGGGCGGTGCAGGTGGACCCTATCAAACCCACCTTGACAGCGCCTGGAACTAAGCGCTTAAAACTGAAATATCATAAACTGCTTTAAAGTTTTGCTTTCAATTTCAACTTGCGCCGCTACAACCAGGCCGTCGCCCTCGCCATCGTGGTCGGGCCCGCCACATCCCCCCCCCACCACGTCATCGGCACGCATTTGAACCCTCGTTTCTTGAGTCAAATGGCACCCTATGACGAGGCGAGTAATATCTGGCGAGCCCTAAATGGGGGCGGACGGCGAAGGTCCCGGCATGGTGGAGGCGGACGTGGCGCCCGCGGAGGACGGCACCGACGCCGCCATCGCCCGCTTCCGCGCCACCGCGTGCGGCAGGGGCTTACTTACACTCGTTCCCATTCCAGCTCAACTTGAGCTCTTCTGTCCACCGCATAACCCAACTTAATTTTTGAATGTGTCCTGGAGTTGCTCAAGTTGAGCTCTAACCTGAACGAGTGTAAGCCCCTGGCGTGCGGCGACTACGAGCTCCGTGTCTTCGCCTCCGAGGCAGGGGCTCACACTCGTCCACTTTTCGGCTCAACTTAAGCGCATTCTGTGGGATAGCGGTGCAATTTGGGGTTCTTTATGGGGTGTTTAGGAGGTGTCAGGGGGTATTGAGGAATAGCAGGGGGTGTTCAGGGTGTAATTTGTGTCAGAAACGGCTCAGGTTGAGCTGAGACGTGGACGAGTGTAAGCCCCTGCTCCGAGGTCCAGCGGCAGTGGTGGGGCGGCATGGCGCGGGATAACCTGCCGGGCGCGCCGCTCAAGGTGACGCTCTCCCCAGCCGCGGGTGACCCGCAGCGGTGCACGGTAGGGCGGTGCAGGTTGACCCCATCAGCCCCACGTTGAAAGCGCCTGGAACAAAGCGATCGAAACTATAATATGACGAACCGCCTTCAAACTTCGCTTTCAAATTAACTCGCGCCGCTACAGCACGGTGAACCTGGCGGGTCTGAAGGAGCGCCCCGGCGGCATGCTGGTGGGCATGGCGGGGCGCGAGGCCACGCTGACGGTGATCGCGCGCGACCGCTACAACAACCCCGCCACGTTCGATGGCCAGCGCCTGCGCGTCGACGCCGTGGGTAGGGTTTAGGGTTTAGGGTTTAGGGCGCGTGAACGCCGTGGGCACGGCCTCGGGGCCCCTCCCACTCCCTACCTGTTTCACCACATCCTGACTGCCTCACGGTTTGCTCATACTCTGTACCACTGTACCAGTACCCGTACATACTCGCCGCATCCTCCTCCCTGGCTTGGCCAATCGTTTCCTTCTGAGCTCGATGAGTGGACCCGTGCACACCCGCCGCATCGTCCACCCGCCCTGACCTTACAACCGGGCCCGGCTGAGCTAAACCCTAAATCCTAAACCCTAGACCCTGAACCCTAAACCCGCATCGTCCAACCTGGCCTTACAAGTGGGCCCGGCTGACGTGCTGCTGGAGAGCACCGGTTCGACACCCAGCGAGCAGCGGTTCACGGGCACGGTGGTGAAGAGCGGCAGCTACACGCTGCGCGCCAGCGTGGCGGGCCGCTCCATCGCCGGGTTCCCGCGCAACCTGCAGGTCGTCGCCGCGCACACGGCAGGGCGCCGCAACCACTCATCCCGCACTGCCTACTCATACTGCACCTTTACACACTAGTAGGTCAGAGCAAGGGCCGGTAAAGTGACCCAAGAAATTAACAGTTAACAGACTGTAAAATTACTTTAGGGTTGAGGCTTTAGGTCTTAACTGGTAAATTTCTGGGTCACTTTACCGGCCCTTGCTCGGACCTAACTTGCCGCATCCTTTTGCCTGCCCTAGCCACGGCGTCCCCTGACTGCATGAGCACACAGTGAGGGTGAGGTGAAGAGGGAAGGAGTGGGTGGTTGGACCCTGGTGGACGGACCCGCTGCAGTGCCAGGTCCGCGGCGACGCTCTCACGGGGGTGGTGGTCAGCGACATGACGCGCGCCAGCCTCACGGTGAGGCGTTGCAGGTTGACCCTATCAGACCCAAGTTGAAACCGCCTGGAATTAAGCGCTTAAAACTGGACTGTGAGTTACTGCTTTCAACTTCTGCTTTCGAATTCAAATTGCGCCGCTACACCACGGCGCACGACCGCTTCGGCAACGCGTGCCTGGAGGGCGGCGACCAGGTGCTGGTGCGGCTGCTGGGCAGGGGCTTACACTCGCTCACTTCCCAGCTCAACTTGAGCGCGTTGCATGGGATAGGGGGTGCGCGTAGGGGTTGTGTAGCCCGTGTTAAGAGGGTGTTAGGGGGTGTTGAGGGTGTGTAGGGTGTTTTTGTGTGTCAGACACGGCTCAAGTTGAGCTGAAAAGTGAATGAATGTAAGCCCCTGCTGCTGGGCCCCGCGGGCTCCGTGGACTCCGACGTGGTAGGCCGGTGCAGGTTGTCCCTATCAAACCCACGTTGAAGGCGCCTGGAACTAAGCGCTTGAAACTAAAATATGTTGACTGTTTTCATTTTTGCTCAAATTTTGCTTTCAAATTCAACTTGCGCCTGTACAACGTGGTGGATTACGGCGACGGCACCTACGGCCTCACTTTCACCGTGCCGCGCGCCGGTGACTGGCGCGCGCACCTCGCGGCGAGGCCCGCCATCATCCAAGGGTTTAGGATTAGAGTTTAGGGTTAGGGTTTTGGGTTTAGGGACAGGGTGTGTCCATATACATGGAGTATCAGTGCTCGTCACGTCATCCACCACATCGTGTTCGGTGCTCGCCACGTCATTCATCTCGTAGTGTACCGGTGCTCGCCATGTCATTCGCCACATAGTCTACTGGTGCTCTTCCATGTAGCGTCAGCCAGTCATTTCACCCAAATATACCACTAAATGCGGCCCTTTACCACCAAGTCGGTCATTTTACCCAATTCCACCCAAATGTACCATTGAAAGATGTCATCGTACCCAAATTTACTACTGAAACGGTCTTTAATCCAGCTTCCTGAGTTGGATACGGGGCATTACCCGGCGGTGAACGGCGAGGAGAACCCCAACCCGGTGGCGCGCTTCACGGCAGGGGCTTACACTTGTTCACTTTTCAGCTCAACTTGAGCCGTGTCTGACACACAAAAACACCCTACACACCCTACACACCCCCTAACAACCCCTTGACACGGGCTACACAACCCCTACGCGCACCCCCTATCCCATAAAAGCGCTCAAGTTGAGCTGAGAAGTGAACGAGTGTAAGCCCCTGCTTCACGGCGGCGCAGGGGCGGCTCACGGCCAACCAGGTCACGCTGCGCCTGTCGGGCGCCGCGCAGGGCGCCGCCGCCGCCGGCGCCGGCGTCTCCTCCGACACGACCTCGCGCGGCGGCGCCGGCTCTGTGGTCGCCGCGCCGCACGTGGGAGCCGAAAGCGTGGTGTACATCCAGGCGCTGGACTACGAGGTGGCGGGGCGTGAGGCAGGGGCTTACACTCGTCCACTTTTCGGCTCAACGTAAGCACATCTTGTTGGATACGTTGGGTGCATGATTTTCCCCCAGTCTATTAGACAGGGGGACACGGGGAGGTGTGATCAAAACGGCTTAGGTTGAGCTGAGTAGTGAATGAGTGTAAGCCCCTCGCGCGAGGTGGGCGGGCGCGAACCCATCTGCCTGCGCCTGCTCTCCCCCTCAGGCGTCTCCGCCAACGTGCCCCTGCGCCTCTCCAAGGACCGCGCCCGCTTCCGCGCCACGGTGCGCTGGCCGGAGGTCGGCCACCACGTGCTGGTGGCCAGCCTCAACGGCGACGCCCTCGTGGGCAGGGGCTTACACTCGTCCACTTTTCAGCTTAACCTGAGCCATTTTGGTCATACCTCCCCGTGTTCCCCTGTCTAATAGACTGGGGGGAAATCATGCACCCAACGTATCCCACAAAATGCGCTTACGTTGACCCGAAACTTGGACGAGTGTAAGCCCCTGCTCGTGGGATCCCCCATGTCGGTGGCCGTCGTGGCGGCGGACGTCCACCTGCCGGTCTGCAAACTCACGGGCGCGGCAGGGCCTCACACAACTTGCCCGCCACTTCATCTAACGCAATTTGGACCTCGATGTCTTCAGCTAAGTGCCATCTTGTGACGTGGCGAGCACTACCGGCCGGCCGATGAATTTCAAACCCACGTTTACTGAGTTGGATGTCATCCTATGATGTGTTCCTGGCGGCATGTGGCGGGCCCCTAGGGGACGGGGGCGGGCAGGTGCCGCGCCGGTGAGCGCACGCAGTTCACGGTGGAGGCGCGTGACAGCCGCGGCAACCGCCTGCTGGCGGGGGGCGCCAGCCTCACGCTACAGGCAGGGGCTTACACTCGTCCACTATTCGGCTCAACGTAAGCGCTTTCTGTGGGATATGGGGTGTATTTAGGAGTTGTTACGGGGGTGTTTAGGAGGTGTCAGGGGGTGTCAGGGGGTGTTCAGGGTGTATTTTGTGTGAGAAACGGCTCAGGTTGAGCCGAGAAGTGGACGAGTGTAAGCCCCTGACTGCAGGTGGCGGCGCCAGGGCAGGAGGCCATGCGGGGCAGCGTGCTGGACCAGGTAGGGCGGTGCAGGTTGACCCTATCAAACCCACGTTGAAAGCGCCTGGAATTAAGCGCTTGAAACTGGAATATGATGTACTGCTTTCAAACTTTGCTCTTAAATTCAACTTGCGCCGCTTCAACCAGGGCGACGGCACCTACACCGCCTCGTACGCCGTGGACCAGGCCGGTCCCTACCTCCTGGTAAGCCCGCCTATCAACCCTACCCCAACCCTAAACCCTAAACCCTAAACCCTAAACCCTAAACACTAAACCCTAAACTCCAAACTCCAAGCCCTAACCCCTAAACCCTACGCCTTATCACACTGTTTGCTGCACTGTACCAGTGTACCCTCACCATACCTGCTGGTACGGCCTGGTTTCACACTGTTTCCTCGTGGCATATCGCGGGGGGCGTCCTCCCTGGTGGTCAATCGTCCAGTTGGCGGAGTGGGGACCGTGGCTGCCGGTGCTGGCGTCGCAGTCGTCGCGGCTGTCGCTGGAGGGGGTGTGCGGTGCCGGTGCCACAGACGTGGCGCGCTGCCGCGTGGCAGGGGCTTACACTCGTCCACTTCTCAGCTCAACCTGGGTTGTTTCTAACACAAAACCAAACCCCCCCACTCCCCCTAATACCCCCTGATCACCCTCTAAATCACCCTAAAACGCACCCCCTCTCACGGAAAGCGCTCACGTTGAGCTGAAAAGTGGACGAGTGTAAGCCCCTGCTGCGTGGACGCCAGCGCCCTGACGCAGCTGACGGCGGGGGTGCGCGGCACCATGCGCATCACCCGCGCGGACCGCTTCGGTAGGGCGGTGTAGGTCGACCCTATCAAACCCACGTTGAAAGCGCCTGGAACTAAGCGCTTCAAACTGAAGTGCGCTAAACTGCTGTCAACTTCTGCCTTCAAATTCAACTTGCGCCGCTACACCTCGGCAACGTGATACCCGCGGGGCCCGACATGCTGCCGTTCCGCGTGGAGGCAACCGGGGTCGGGCCCGCCGAGGTCGAGACCGTCGAGGCCGGCGATGGCGCTTGCGAAGTGCGCTTCGAGGTAAGGACAATAGGCCGATTTCGGTATATCGCTTCCCGCGCCGAGCGCTGACGCTTTTCCCGCAACTCTGTATGGACATTCAACCTGGCGCCCGCTTTCCCGCGCGGAGCGCTGACGCTTTGCCCGCAACTCTGTGTGGGCATTTCACCCAGGCGACATACCGAAATCGGCCTATACACAACGCTGGCCATGTCACCCTCCACGTTCGATCCCCCCCTTTATTGAGTCGACCGTCATCCTCCGCATTGAAATCCCCCGTTTATTGAGACGTCCTATGTCGTGGCGAGCTTCGTTAAACTCAGTGTCGGGTCTGGTATCGAAGGTATGGTATCGAATCCCGTTCGACCAATCAGAACTGTCCATTTCGGGAATCGCACCTACCGACTCGCCGAAAGTCCGACCGGGTCGCCATCCTTGAGTAAATAGACCCTCGGTTTCGAGGAGATGAGGGTGACATGTCACCCCGACACTGAGTTTAAGGTGGCCCTACTTGTCGGCACGCGTGGCGGGGCGGTACACGCTACACGTGTGGAGCGGGTACAAGCGCGACGCCGTGGCGGGCTCGCCGTTCGACGTCACGGTGCTGCCCGGGCAGGCGGCCGCGTCCGCGTGCGTGGCGCACCTGGAGGCAGGGGCTTCCACTCGTTCACTTTTCAGCTCAACTTGAGCCGTGTCTGACACGAAAATCACCCGTCATACTTCCAAAGCTCCTTAACACCTCCTTAAAAACCCCTTAAATAGCCCCTAATTGCACCCCCTATCCCACAGAAAGTGCTTATGTTGAGCCGAAAAGTGGACGAGTGTAAGCCCCTGCCTGGAGGGCACGGAGCTCCACGGCCCCGGCGTCACCGCGGCGATCGCGGGGGAGCCGCTCACCGTGCGGATGCAGGCGCGCGACCGCTTCGGTAACCCGACGGCGTGGAAGCGGTGGCAGACGCTGTCAGTGGCCGCCTCGGGGCCGCAGGAGGTGGGGCTTCACAAACTACTGGGGTTGAAGCAAGTGTGCAAATCCTGACCAGAAATAAGCATTTTTTGCGACAGGCACAATGACACAACACAAACCCTTGTTTTTCGGATAAGACATTTGCACACATGCTTCAGAGCTGATTCATAATGCACCTGACACTCATTGACCACATCTTGAAACCTAACCGCGTGAGGCTATGTGACGCCCTGTGACGTGGCGAGCACCGGCACACTCCCAAACCCTAAACCCTAAACCTTAAACCCTAAACCGGCACACTATGCGTGTGGCCCTCGCGCGAGGTTGTGTTCCGGGAAGGCGGCGGCGGCGGCGGCGGCGACGGCAACGCGGGCGACAGCGGCCCGCCACGTGGCATGTTCGTGGCGCACCTGTCGCGCGCGGGCGCCTACGTGGTAGGGCGGTGCAGGTTGACCCTATCAAACCCACGTTGAACCAGTCTGGAACTAAGCGCTTGAAACCAAAATATGAGAAATTGCTTACAATTCTGCTTCAATTCTGCTTTCAAATTCAACTTGCGCCGCTACAACGTGGTGTGGTGCACGGTGGGCGGCCAGGCCGTCGTGGGTTGGCCCAGGGTCATCCAGGCGAGGCCCATTATCATGCGGCAGGCCGATTTCGGTATATCGCCTGGGTGAAATGCCCATGCAGAGTTGCGGGCAAAGCGTCAGCGCTCCGCGCTGGAAAGCGGGCGGCACGTTGAATGCCCATACAGAGTTGCAGGCAAAGCGTCAGCGCTCGGCGCGGGAAGCAATATACCGAAACTGGCCTATTATACCCAAGAATCCCTGTGTATGGCGCCATTCTCCCCAATATCCAACTCTGTGTAGACGCCATTCTCCCAATACCCATCCCAGTATGGAACCATCATTCTCCCCAATGTTCAACTCGGTTTGGCGCCATTCTACCCATTACGACGCCAGCGCCACTCAGCTCGGCCGCCGTTTTACCCAAAAAGCCCTCCGTTTGTTGATGCGGGGCCTTACATCCAGGTGGTTCCGGGGAGCGTGGAGGCGGACGCGTCGGTGTGGCGCGCGGAGGCGGCGAGCATGGCGCTGACATCCGAGCTGGCGCTGGCGTCGGCCACCTCCAAGGGTGTGAGCAGCCGCGGCGGCGACATGGGGGCAGGGGCTTACACTCGTCCACTTTTCAGCTCAACTTGAGCGCTTTGTATGGGATAGGGGGTGCACGTAGGGGTTGTGTAGCCCGTGGTAAGGGGTGTTAGGGTGTGTGTAGGGTGTGTAGGGTGTTTTCATGTGACAGACACGGCTTAAGTTGAGCTGAAAAGTGGAGGAGTGTAAGCCCCTGCATGTGGGTGCTGCTGGCGGAGGCGGACTCGCTGCGGGCGCGGCTGGCCAAGTACGAGGAGGCGGCGGCGGTGGTGATGGAGGCGGCGGCGGCCACGGGCGTCACGCTCAAGGACCACGCGCGCGCCGCGGCGTACCACGCTGAGGCCAGCGCGAGCGGCGGCGCCGGCGGGAGCAACCTGCTCGGGGGGGCGGGCTCTGGGGGCGGCGCCGGCGCTGTCGGGGAGGTCGAGCGGGGCGGTGGCGGTGGCGGCGGCGGCGGCGGCGGCGGAGGGAACTGGGAGGCGAGGGAGCGCCGGAGCGGGGGCGGGGGCAGGGGCGGGGGCGAGAGAGGGCCTCGCGGGGGGGGCGACCAACAGGGGAATACCACCTGGGGGCAGATGGATGATCGGCTGTAGAGGGATCGAAGGACGAGGAACCAGGAGAGAACTAGAGATCAGAGTGCGTGTAGAAGGAGGGAACATGCTTTCGTCCTGGCCCCTGTGGGCGACCCGTTTTCAAAACAGCGGATATGATTCAACTTGTGCAGCGTAGTCGCCCCCCATTTTCATCACAGGAAGAACAGCTGAGAGACGGATGCCCCGTTCCAATAATGTGATGATCGATTCAACTTGAACCGTTGCCGTTTTTATTTATCCTTTAGGATTATAGTAGGGTCGTCAGTCATTTGCATTTGGCATGCAGGATACAGGACGCGCTTTTATAATATGATTATTTATAGCATGGTCAAGCCACCGCTCCGCCGATTGCATTTGAAGTCTGAAGCAGCCGCCGGCTGTACTTCGCTTGGCCACAGACCACTGCCCGGTGTATCGAGCGACAAACGGCTGATGCTCAGAAGAGGCAGAAAAAAAACTTTTATGAGGCCGTGGTGGGAACGCTGCGGGCCCACATGCCGTGTTGAAAGCGCCTGGTTTCAGCTGTTGAAACTCACCTACGACGAAGTGCTTTCAAGTCTTGCTTTCAATCTCAACTTGCGCCCCTACTAGTACATCACAAGAAGATGCACACACAATCACACACACACTCACACACCAGCACCGTACTAGTACAGACGTGTCTAGGATAGAACAGACCCGCACACTTTCCTGCACTTTTTGCGCGCCGGACCGCCGGTCAACCTCCCTGGGAATCTGTAAAAGGCGACTACGCCACGTCATTGCCGCGCCGGTCGAAAAATTGACCATACCGTAGGAAGAATTGGCGCGCGCCGCGCGCCATGCGCAGGGAGAATTGGAGCGTGCTTCTGGGCAGCTGAAGGATGACAGAGTGTTGCTGGGAAACTGGTCTGCTTTTGATGATTAGGCTTTCAGGTGCGGCGCCACATTGACTGCGGCAACACGCAAACGGCG